>Ga0123356_10003868_pt1 | contig 15600 bp, 14 predicted proteins | sample TergutEmb28metaG_2_FD_92546 | JGI IMG/M metagenome (GOLD analysis project Ga0123356, IMG submission 92546) | Embiratermes neotenicus P3 segment gut microbial communities from Petit-Saut dam, French Guiana - Emb289 P3 | ecosystem: Host-associated > Arthropoda: Insects > Digestive system > Gut ... | reverse complement strand
GATGCCTCCTAGTACTGGATTACCTGGGTAAATCGAGACCACGCTTGATGCCAGTGGTCTTCTGTAATTACCATTTTTTTGGTTGGCAATCCATACCCATTTTACGTTTCGCCAACGTGTAGCTATCCTTTGCATAGGTATATCCCAACTTGTTGTCACTACCCCCCATTCACCATCATCGCCCGGTGCCTCCGCATTATCATACATGTCTTCTGACATATCGAATCTGAATACATGGACCGGCAAATGTGCGGGGTTGGTGTTTGGATTCTGGGTATTATATGTTGGAATAGGTTCATAAGAAGACCAAAATTCGCCCTTCACATGGAAATGATCATCAAGATTTGGGTCCCAGATTGTACCTGCTTGCTCGGCATTTGCGTCTCCCCTTCCGAACACAATATCCATTTCATCAAGCCAAATCCACGATGACCTTGTATTATCCGAAATCATCGCCATATAGTACCTGTTCCGTCCGCCATCGATATCAGGTTCATCTCCAATTGTAACCCTGTTGCCAGACGCCGCCATGGCTTTAAAGATAACACCCCCTATGCCGCCGTCAGGGTTATAACCAACCGCTTGGTCAAGTGCACGAAGAACAATTGTTGACAATTGAACACCGCCAAGACACGCAAGAGTTATAATTGAAAAAAGTATAAGCGCCTTTATCATACGGAAAAGAAGCACATACGGATTGCCGCCGTGTTTGTCTTTATAATGTTCCCTGATAATTTGTATGATTGTAAAGAATATAAGCATGATAACAGCAAATGCAACAAGGTTCCCAAAAATTGTTTTGACGGTTTCATTATCTATGATCAGCAATGATATGTCACCTATTGGGTCGCCTTTTGCATCAACTGGACCGGTGCCTTCACGTGGTCCCAATCCTGCGAATATACGGAAGACGTCCTCGATAACACCAAGGATCATCGCCCCACCCAACCATATCCAATAGATGAGGAGCATGAGAGAATTCATCAAAGTATCTAGACCTAACAACCCCTCACCACCCGGTCAGCTACCAGATTACAATTAACAGCCATCCCCATTGTTTTCATTCATGTTAAATTTAGCACCAACAACAAAATTTGGCAAACAAATTCACACACATTTGTCATTGCGAGCGCATGCGAAGCAATCCCTACACGAACTGAGAAATTGGCTTTCAACCACAAATTTCTGCATATAAATCTTTGAATTTTGGATTGGCTTTATAAACCATTCTTACTTTATCGGCTCGACTGCCGCCCTTTATTGTTTTCTCTTTTTTAATCGCTTCAATTGGGTCTTCAAAGTGCTCGTAATACACAAGTTTCGTGACATTATACTTGGACGTAAAAGATTTCTCGTTAGTTTTGTTCTTGTGTTCGTAGACACGGCGAACAAGGTCATTCGTGACGCCAGTATAAAAAACAGTGTTACCCTCGTTAGTCATTATATAGACGAACATGTATTTATACTTCATAATCTTTGTTTCCGTATATGGATTGCGGAGCCTGTTCCGAGTGAAACGAGGAATCTTGTTTGCGTCCGTGTAGGGATTGCGGAGCCTGTTCCGAGTGAAACGAGGAATCTTGTTTGCGTCCGTGTAGGGATTGCTTCGTCACTTCGTTCCTCGCAATGACTAGTTTATTTTTCGACCCATTTTATAGACGGCGTCAAGGTAAGAATATTTGAAATCTTTCTCGAAATATTCGTCGATTTGACCCAAGAGTTCGTTGCGGTAATAAAACCTTAGACACGGGGTTTTAGTAACGCCGTACTTCGCCATATCACCCGCTGTGATGAAAAATTTTGCGTAGGTTGCGTCTGGGTGGAACTGTTCCTGGATATCCGCAATCGGCACACTTTTCAAAAGGCACGCAATGGTGTCACGACTGTTGAACTCGACGATGACTGGGCGCTGGACATTGATACGCATTTTAAGGCGTTCCGGCGTAAGTTCATGCACATAAGCATCATCCACAGGCATGGCACCGTATCGGTCAATAAAAAGTTCAGTAATTGTGCGGGGGTCACGTTCAAGTTCGCCCTCGATTTGTTTGCACTCGTCACGAGTTTTGCCAAAGTGAATTGCCTTAACGGGGCACAACTCGACACACCCGCCACACTCTTTGCATTTTTTCGGGTTCAGGGTAATTGTCTTGCGCTTGGCATCCCAGCCAAACACACCGTTTTTGCATCCACGAATGGCTTTACAGTCCTCGCTGTTGTCACAAATTTTGAAGTTAAGAATTGGCGGCATAAACAATTTCCTCCTTGGTTAAAAGTCAAATTATTATAGCATAAATTCAAGTAGATTGCAAGGTGGTTTACTTTTTTTCGCCACTCCTGTCACCGAAGCCGCTGAAACTTGTACCATGACGTTTGCGGAGTTTCTCGATGTTCATTTCGGCAAGTTCACCCATGTCAAAACCAAGCGCATCGCACAATGCGGCAATGTACCACATGATGTCGCCGATTTCGTATTTAAGCTTTTCGATACGCTCGTCGTCGAGGGGTTTCGAGCCGCTGATATGTTTTTTAATAATGTCGGCGACTTCGCCCGCTTCGCCCGTTAAACCGAGGCCACAATCCGCAAGTTCAAGGTCTTTTTGTTTCCATGGCTTTTTTGTTACGATTGCTTTTTGTTGATAGTCACTAAATTTCATTTTACTCCTCCACTGTTTCTAAAAATAGGCGTTTCGAAAAACTGCCACGCTCTTTGGCTTTTTGTTTCCTTACATTTTCAAGTTCGGAAAATGATTTTCCTTGCGTTTCAAGTATCGCATGGATAACTTCCAAAATATCCGCAAGTTCTTTGACATTGGGGTCTTTTATATATTCGTCCGCTTCTTCTCGTAATTTTTTGGCGAGGGCGTTATTATATTCGGCGTCGGAAAGTATGCGGGTTTTTGGAACACCGCCACTTGCCTTAATGATTTCGGGAATCCCATCACGCACGAGTTTATTGTAGGTTTTCACTTGCTGCTTGCCTCCACAAGTTTTTTTAGGGCGGTCATATACGCCGATGTGCGTAGGGATGTTTTGTGTTTGGTGTGCATGGCGTAGACCTCTTCGAAAGCTTTGACCAGAATTGTTTCAAGTTCTTTGTTAATGCGATGCAAATCCCATTTTTGGTTTTCAAGGTTTTGAACCCATTCGAAATACGAGCACACCACTCCGCCGCAATTGGCAAGTATGTCCGGCACGACGATTACGCCACGGTCTTCAAGGATTTTATCCGCTTCGGGCGTTGTAGGGCCGTTTGCGCCCTCCACAATGTATTTGGCTTTAATCGCACCGGCGTTCTTCTCCGTGATTTGGTTTTCAAGAGCGGCGGGAATAAGGATGTCACATTCAAGTTCAAGAAGTTCGGCGTTTGTGATTTTGCTTGCTTTTTGAACGTTCGACAAATCAAGTCCGTCGGGATTAAAATACCCGCCATTGACGTCACTTACGGCAATGACTTTTGCGCCGAGGTCTTGTAACAATTTTGCTGCGTTGCTTCCAACATTACCAAAACCTTGGACGACGACTGTTGCACCTTTGATATCTTTTTTCAATCTTTTATATAATTCTCTTGTGGCAATCATTACTCCCCTGCCGGTTGCCTCGACCCTGCCAAGGCTTCCGCCAAGGTCGATGGGTTTACCTGTTACAACTGCGGGAGAGTATTCGCCGACGAGTTTGCTGTATTCATCCATGAACCAGCCCATGACCTCGCCATTGGTGTTGACATCGGGTGCGGGGATGTCTTTGTGGGGGCCGATGATTGGTAAAATTGCCTCGGTGAATTTGCGGGTTAATCGTTCAAGCTCCGCTTTTGAAAATCCCGTTGGGTCGACAGTTACTCCGCCTTTGCCTCCCCCATATGGGATGCCTGCGACTGCGCACTTAAACGTCATCCACGCCGCAAGCGCACGAACTTCGTCTTCGTCGACATTTGGGTGATATCTGAAACCGCCTTTTGCGGGACCTCGCAGGGTACTGTGTTGAACACGAAATGCTTCGAACACTTTGGTTGTGCCGTTGTCCATCTTCACCGGAAAGCTTACTTTAAGTTCACGCTCGCAATTCAAAAGCACGGCATAATCACTTTCCTGTAACTTTAATTTTTTGGCGGCATCGATGACGGTGATTTGAAAGCTATCGAACATATCAGGTTGCCCTTTGTTTCAAGAATTGTTCAAGTCGGTTCATCCCCTCGGTAATGTCTTCCATAGATACTGTATAACAAAACCTAATATACCCGGGCGCACCAAAAGCCTCGCCAGGCACAGCGGCAATCTTGGCTTGTTCAAGAAGGTGTTCTGCATTAATATCAGTTTTGACCATTACATAGAACGCACCATCGGGCGTGTTACAAGACACTCCGGGCATTTGTGAAATACGCTCGACCATGTATTTGCGGCGGCGGTCGAACTCGGCAACCATTTCGGAAAGAAACTTTGCCCCGCCAGTGCCACCAAGTGCCTCAATCGAAGCATATTGTGTCATTGTGTTGACGTTGCTTGTCATGTGGCTTTGAATATTGTCAATTGCAAAAGCAACCTCGTGCGCACACGCAGAATACCCAATCCGCCAGCCGGTCATAGAGAAAGTTTTTGAAAAGCCGTTTATAACAACAGTACGTTCATGACACGATGCAATCGAGAAATGCTTGACGTCGCCGTATATAAGGTTTTCGTACACCTCGTCGCTTATGACCCAAATCCTTGTGCCGTTTAGCACCTCGGCAAGCGCACGCAGTTCAGCCTCGGAATAAACTGCGCCTGTTGGATTGTTTGGACTGTTGATAATCACAACTTTTGTTCGTGGCGTTAGTGCTTTTTGAAGTTGCATCGGGCTGATTTTAAAATCTTCGCCACATTTAAGAAAAACCGGGGTACCCCAAGCCATCTTTACAAGCTCAGGATACGTGACCCAATATGGTACTGGGATAATAACTTCATCGCCAGGGTCAACGAGGGCGCTGATGGCACCCGCAATCGCCTGTTTCGCCCCATTGGAAACTACGATTTGGTTGGGCTCGTATGTAAGCCCGTTGTCTCGTTTTAACTTTTCACAGATTAACTTGCGAAGTGGCAAGATGCCCGCACTTGCGGTATACTTTGTAAGTCCCGAATCAAGGGCAAACTTCGCCGCATCGATTATGTATTTGGGTGTGTTAAAGTCTGGTTCGCCAACTGTAAAGTTGATGACGCTTGTTCCTTCTTGTTGCATTTGTTTTGCCTTTGCTGAAATCGCAAGGGTGATTGATGCCGAGATGCTTCTCGCTTTTTTTGAAACTTCCATGATTATATATATCACTAAATTGGTTGCGTGACAACAAGATAACCAACATAGATTGCGTAAAGTGTAAGTAATGCAACACCCTGCCACCGGAACGTTCTACGACGCAAAAGCATCGGTACAATTGCTACTATATATAGAAGGAGTAAGAATGGTATGCTTATAAGGAACGTGCTCTGAGATACCGTGAATGTACCACGAAGGTCACCAATGACACTTGAAATCCCAAGCAGGAGCGTGCAACTTATTATATTCGAACCAATCACATTGCCAAGCGCCAACCCGCTGCTTTTCCGACGGATTGATGTTATGCATGTAACAAGTTCGGGCATGCTTGTGCCGACGGCGATTGCGGTCAATCCTACGACTGTTGCGCTTATGCCGAAACTGGTGGCAAGGCGTTCGCCGTGGTCGACCAAAAGAAACGCACCAAGGCACAACATCAACTGCCCCGCCAAAAAACCAAATGCGATTGCGGTGATGTTTTTTCGTTTGCAACTTGGTGTTGTCTCCTGGCACACTGGTTGAACAATCGGCGTCTCGTCGTACGCTTGTTTGATATTCAGAACTAGGAAAAACCCAAACAGCAACAAAAGCACAGCCCCCTCGAACCAACCAATCTTCAAGTTCGCCGTAAATAAAAATACAAGCAGGGTCACCACGAACAAATAAACACTCTTGCCATATATCCCACGGCGACTAACCTTGGTCGGCAAAAAGGTTATATATAGAGCAAGTACAAGTGCAACGTTACAAATCATGCTTCCGACCGCATTACCAACCGCTATGCCGTGGTTACCGGCGGCTACGGCGAAGATTGAAACAAAAACCTCCGGCAAGGTCGTCGCAATCGAAACAAACGTAGCACCGATAAGGACTTGATTGATGCCGCTGATTTTATTCAATCGAAGTGCAGCGTCCACCAAAAAATCCCCGCCCTTGATAATCACATAAAGCCCACCGATGAACAAAATAATGGACAAAAATACTTCCATATAATCATTTGTAATCACAGCGGACTTCACATATACTTAGCACATGAGAATACTCGCACTGCTTGCCGTTTGCGGACTGACAACCATTACACCAGTGTATGCGACCATGTCGCAAACTCCTGTGACGCAACCACTTCCAACGGCTTTGGTCGAAGCTCAACAAACCAACTGGAAAACTTCTTTTCTTTTCAAAGAGCGCACTATAACAATAAAGGTCGGTGACTTCAAAATCGAGCCAACGACCGAGTATGTTGTCTATGAGGCTGCCCGCCGCCACACCTGGACAAATGCAGTGGACAGCGAGAATGATTTCGTTACATACAAATACTTCTTTGACCCGAACGACGACATCGTGATTTTCGACCGCAGGGCAAACAGTCCGGTCTGGTACTTCTTGGCGGTAGTGGCAACGGCAATTGCTATGGTTGTGTTTTATTTTATAGTCAAGAAGAAACGGACAACGGATGTATCAACACAAGGTCAGTATCAGTATCCCGGTAACTAGCATTAACAATAATAATCTCGTCTTTACCTGCGATTTTGTTTTTCAATATATAGTCATTACTTATTTGCAACATCTCGGCGGTGGTAAGCACCTTGTCCATATAAATCGGTACAATATCGTTGTGCATGGAAAGCTGGTGATAGACCTTCTCTTCACGTGCATAGGCATATATCTTGCAACTTGGATGGAATTTTGCAACACGAATCGCAGTCCCGCCGCTTTCCGTGAAAACGACAATGGCTTTTGATTTTGCCTCGAAGGCGGCACCAGTAATGGTTTTTGCAAAAGCATGCTTTGTGCCTTGGACACGTACCTTGTTTGTGTAAAAGCGTGTGGCGTAATCGATGTTTGCTTCGGCTTCCTCGGCGATGCGACGCATATACTCGACGGCTTTAAGCGGGTGTTTGCCCATAGCGGTCTCGGCGGACAACATCAAACAACTTGTGCCATCGTAAACCGCATTTGCGATGTCGGTCGTCTCGGCACGTGTTGGGCGAGGTTTTTCAATCATACTTTCCAACATCTCGGTGGCGGTGATGACAAGCCTGCCGGCGGCGACGGCTTTACTGGTCAAGTGCTTTTGAACGGTCGGAATTTGTTCGATAGGATATTCAACACCCAAATCTCCACGAGCGGTCATAATGCCATCGGAAACTTCCAAGATTGCGTCGATGTTCGAGACACCCTCTTTACTTTCAATCTTGGCAAGGATTGGAATGTCCATACCGCCTTGACGAAGATATTTTTTCATATCAAGTACGTTTTTTGCGGTGCCGACGAAACTTGCGGCGATGTAATCAACGCTTGTGCGGATTGCAAGGTCCAAATCCAACTGGTCGGCTTTTGAAAGAAACGGTAGTCCAATATTCGCCCCAGGTGCATATAAACTTTTGCGGTCACTTAATTTGCCGCCGATTTTGACGGTGCAAACGACGTCGGTCGGAGTTGTCAATTGAACAACGATTTTGATAAACCCGTCGTTAAGCAATATCTCCTGCCCTGGTGGCATTGCGGCGGGAAGTTTCTTGCAATCGACAAACACCCGGGTGTTGTCACCTACGCATTTTTCAGTTGTAAGGGTAAATGTTTGTCCTTCTTTTAAATCTGTGAACCCACCTTCAAACGTTCCGATGCGAATATCGGGTCCCTTAGTATCAAGCATAATTGCAAGAGGCACACCCAAATCACCTCGCACCTTTTGAAGACGGCGGATTGTAGCCTCGTTAATATCGATAGACCCGTGGCTGCAATTGACACGAGCAACACTCATCCCCGCACTGATAAGTTGCGCAAGCATTTCCTCGCTTGAACTTGCCGGTCCGATGGTACAGATTATTTTAGTTTTCATGGTTCCCCCTCCCATAATTTACTAGATTGCTTCGTCGTAAACTCCTCGCAATGACTTGCATGCGCAAGTCAACTGAACACCGCATCCATGGTCAGATTTATTTTAAGCTTTTGGAAGATTTTTTGTTCCTCTTCACTTATGATATACGTTGCGTGTGCCTCGGCGCCGGCAAGTTGGTCAAGAACGGACAAGGCGTGGCTTGACAATTCGTTTGTAACGGCGGATGCCGACAAGATAACCAAAATCTCGCCTATGCGGAGGTGGAACTTGCGCTCGCCTAGGACTTGGGATTTCAGTTTGATTGTTTGGTTCATTATGTTTTCGGGGATAAGTCGGATTTTGCTGTCCACTTTTAAAAGCTTTTGCAACGTGCGCAACAATGCCTCGCTTGATGCACTTGTCAGGCCGTTTGCGTGTGCCGTTGTGATGTCGCCGCCTTTAAGTTGAATACTTACGCAGTGCCGCCCAACGTCTGTTTGCATTTTGCGGGCTTGGCTGACGACCGGGCGCTCGGTTTCTTTCAAATTCATTTGCTCGAACAGGAAATTGATACGTTTGACCGCATCGTCGTTCATCGTGCCTTGTTTATAGGCACACAGTGTTTGATAGTAGCGACGAAGGACTTCCTGGCGACAAGCCTTTTCAACCGCAAGTTCGTCCTCGATACAAAAGCCAACCATGTTAACGCCCATATCTGTCGGACTGTGGTATACATCCTTTTTGTTAATCCTGCCAAGGATGCTTCGAATGATTGGGAAGGCCTCGATGTCACGATTGTAATTAACTGCAACTTCGCCATATTTTTCGTAATGGTAACTGTCAATCATATTAACGTCGTTGACGTTGACGGTACTTGCCTCGTACGCAAGATTCAACGGGTGGCGAAGGCGTAAATTCCACACAGGCAAAGTTTCAAACTTCGCAAAGCCGGCATGCCTGTTACCGTGTTTGAATTCGTTGTAAAGTTGACTTAGCGCAACGGAAAGCTTTCCACTGCCCGCCCCAGGCGAAGTTACAACAACAAGCGGCTTTGTGGTTTTGATAAACTCATTTGCGCCATAGCCTTCCTCGGAAACAATGCGGTCGATGTTGGTTGGATAACCGTCTATTTTTTTGAACAAATAGTTTTTGATGCCAAGTTGCGTCAACTTTTGCGAAAAACCACGTGCGGTTGGTTGATTGCTGAATTTATTAATTACGATACTGTTTACCAGTAAACCGACTTCACGGAAGTTTTCGTGTAGGCGCAGGATTTCATCCTCGTAAGTAAGCCCAACATCACGCCGAATTTTGCCGCTTTCTATGTCGTCTGCGCTTATACAAAGGATAAGTTCGCACTTGCTTTTAAGTTCAAGTAACATCTTAATCTTGATATCCGGCTCAAATCCTGGCACGCAACGGCTCATGTGATTGTCATCGAATAACTTGCCGCCGAATTCTAGGTATAGTTTTTTGAACTTCCCCATACGCTCCAAGATTTTCTGGCTTTGGAGCTTGATGTACTTTTCGGCGTTGAATATCATTTGCGAGTTCCTACTTTTTACTATATAATGAAGTAATGGAAAAAGCAACGGAAACTTTTGAAAACTATGTCGACTTTTGGGTGAAATTTCGCCCTTCGGTGGCAGACAAGATTTTATTTTGTGTAAGTAATGGTCTTGAAAGTCCCCAGGCTCTGATACAAAGACTTGCAATTGCAAAGGGTAATTTGACGAATTATTGCAAAGCTTTGATTGCAGAAGGGCAACTTTCAAAACAAGTCCACGGGCGAGTCGTCAGGTACAGCCTTACAACAAAAGGCAAAACACGTATAAAGAAGTTCTTAGAAAGGGTCGAGAAAAAATGATTCTATATAATACCAAAACACGCAAAAAACAAGATTTCAAACCCATAGACGGCAAGACCGCCAAATTGTACAGTTGCGGACCGACGGTTTATTTCACCGCACACACGGGGAACCTGCGTGCATATATCTTTGTGGATGTTTTGAAAAAAGGTCTTGAATTGGCGGGTTTTAAATTGCTTGACGTGATGAACATCACGGACGTTGGGCACCTGACGACTGACGCCGACGAAGGCGAAGATAAAATGGAACAATCCGCACGAGAGCAAAAAACACGTCCCGAGGAAATCGCCAAAAAATACACCGAGGAGTTTTTCAGAGACTGCGAGCTTCTTAATATAAGAAAAGCCAGCATCATCGCTCCGGCAACGCAATACATCCCACAAATGATAAAATTCGTTAAGGGCCTAGAGGCAAAAGGCTTTACCTATACCACAAGTGACGGGGTTTACTTTGACTCTGCAAAGTTCCAAAAGTATGCAAACCTGAGTGGCGCCAAAATCGAAGGAAACAAGGGTGGCGCACGCATTGACATCAGCGAGAAACGCAACGCACACGATTTCGCCCTGTGGAAGTTTTGCGGACCAAACGTTATCCAAAAGTGGGACGCCCCTTGGGGTATCGGGTGCCCGGGCTGGCATTTAGAGTGCAGTGCCATTGCGCTTGAACACCTTGGCGAGACGTTTGATATCCACACCGGCGGCATCGACCACATCCCAATTCACCACACTAACGAGATTGCACAAACCGAATGCCTTACCGGCAAAGAGATGTGTAATTTCTGGTGCCATAACGAGTTCATGATGGTCGACGGCGGCAAGATGGGAAAAAGCCTTGGCAATGCCTATACCCTTGCCGACCTGAAGAGTCGTGGATACGAGCCCTTGGTGTTTAGATATTTCGTGTTGCTTGCCACGTATCGCAGTATTTTGAATTTCACGTTCGAAGGGCTTGATTCGGCAAAAGCGGCACTTGGGAATCTGCGAACCGCAATCGCAAAACACAAAAACGGCACCGCAAAGGTGGAATGCAAAAAGTATCTGCAAGATTTCCAAGCGGCAATAAAAGACGACCTGAACACACCAAAAGCACTTGCCGTGCTGTGGCAAATGGTCAAAGAACCTGCGTCAAAAGACGTTTATACCGCCGCTTTGGAAATGGATAAAGTCTTATCTTTAAGTTTGGACAAACAAACCGAATCCGCACAAGCACCAAAAGAAATCCAAGACCTCGCCGAGAAACGGTTTATCGCAAAACAAAACAAAGACTGGGCCGCCGCCGACGAATTACGAAAAACGATTTCACAACTTGGTTGGGAAATCATGGATACAAAAGACGGATATACTCTTAAACAAAAGTAGGAATTGATGCAAGCGTCCACGGTTTATAAACCACACTTTGTGGGGCTTCTATTGTTGGGAATGATACCCATACATTAAGAATTTCGTGCAAAACGTCCGTTGATAATGCTTCGAATGTGATTTCTGTGTCAAGTGTGCCGCTGCTGTTAAAACGGGCAATATCTGTTGAAACACCACCATCGACGCTTGCTGTATCCCCGAAAAATGGTGCGCTGACCGTACCAATCATATAGCAATTCCTGACTGTGTTTTGGTTACCAATTACAAAACCAATCAAACCACCAACTTGGGACCCTCCTGCAACTTGTCCGGTGTTGAAGCTGTTTGCATAAGATCCAGCATTGGCGTATCCTGTAATTCCGCCAACTTTGATTGCACCGGTAACAGTCCCTGTGTTAAAGTTGTTCAGTATATTGCTGCCGTTAGAGAATCCAGTAATACCACCAATGCACTCCCCTGTGCCGGTAACAAGAGCGGTGTTGTAACTATTTGACACAGAACCAAAATAACTGTCGCCTGTAATACCGCCGACTTCATCTCTTCCCCTTACAAGCCCTCTGTTTGCGCAATCGAATACCCTGATATGGAATGCGTATCCAACAATGCCACCGACTTGCAAGATACCAGTTATGTTGCCATCATTGGAACAATCAGAAGCATAGCCCGCATCACGCATATACCCAACTATGCCGCCCACTCTTTCCGTTCCGGAAACTTTACCCGAGTTTCTTGAACCTTGCACAACTCCATATTCGACCCAACCCGCAATACCTCCTGCACGCTGGGCAATTGCTGCAACATCGCCGATATTGTTGCACCGAAGAATATTTACATAGTCGCCGGCACTGTTTGCAAGCATACTTCCAATAATACCGCCAACCTGTGCAACGCCTTGAACAGTGCCTTCATTCTCGCTGTCTGAAATTGTACTTCGTGTTTGGATAACCCCTGCGATTCCGCCAATGTTAAACCCAGTTGACACACTTCCGAAAGGGTCTCCGAAAATTCGCCCTGCGTTGTTGCTTGTTGCAATCAAGATATCGCTGACACCAGTACCCAATATACCGCCTACCTGACGATTTCCAACAACCGAGCCTGTGTTATCGCAACCGCTTATTACGGCTTGGGCTGCCCTGCCAACAACACCGCCAACACTGTGTCCGTTTCCTCTTACGATACCTTTGTTGTAGGAATGCCATACTCCCCCGTTATCAAACACCGAGGCCGCAACACCACCGACGTGGTCTTTGCCCCATATGTAACTTTCCTCGACACCAAGGTTTTTAATAATTCCCCCCGACACACGCCCGAAAAGACCCTGATTATCCATTGTCGGTGCACATATATAGACCCCAAATACGGCAAACCCTTTTCCGTCAAAAGTTCCCATAAAGCCCCTGTTTATATTGATACCTATTGGAACCCATTCGTTCACAGGTGCTATTAGGTACGGCAAGGTTATCTCATCAACTTCTGCAACCTGCGGACCCCAGTTCTGCCAATCGATTGTATCATTCAAATAGATATCATTCGCCATTTCGTAAAAGCCTTCGTTGTAATCGGTATCCCCTTCATTAACACGTTCCGCAAAGAAGTATAACTCGGATGCGTTGGTTATTATGAATGGATCATGCTCTGTCCCCTCGCCGGAAGAGAATTCAGTGGCGGGGGTTATGACTACTGCGTCTGCGGAGGGTTTTGCAGTCCGTTGGACAAATGCGCCCTCGCCGGCAACATTCACCGCACGAACCATGAATATGTATTCCGTACCATTGGTTAACTCTTCGAATGTGTGAGTTGTTGCAAGTGCCACACTTGACCAAATACCGCCACCGGCACCAGTTCTTTGCACTTCGTATCTTGTAATCGCCGAACCACCGTTACTTGTCGGAGCGGACCAAGAAAGCGTCATCTGTTCATCACCCGGCGTAACAGTTACATTTGTGGGGGCAGTCGGAACTTGTATTTCGCCTTCCTCGCCACCTCTGTTAAAACAACCGGTAAGTATAACTCCAAGACACAAAACCAAAGCAGATAGCAAAAATAACATCCTTAGTTTTTTCATTCTCTCCCCCATCGATATTTAATACTACTATTTATAGGTGGCTTCTGTAAAGCAAATAGTCAACAAAAAATGCCAAGCTCTGCTTGGCATTTTGTATACTGATAATTACTCTTCCCCACGTTTTGCACGCATTTGTTTAAGCAAATCATCAAGGGCAGACTTAACCTCGCCTTCTTTGTATTTGCCACCTGTCTCGGTTTTTGCCGCAGCTGTCGCAGTGTCTTTTTTCAACACATCAAGTTTTGCTTGAAGCGAGTTAAACTTTGCATCCGAAGAAGTTCGTGTGGTTGTTTTTTCAATAACTGTTTCCACAGGCTTAGTCTCGACGGGCTTTGTTTCGACTTCGACTGTGCGTTCAACCTCGGCACTTTTTGGTGCAGGTTTTGATGCAGTAGTCGGTGCGATTGGTGCGGGTTTTGAAATTGTTCTTTGTGCAGCTTTGTCATATATAGAAGGACTTTCACTTCCGAACTGTGCAGCCTTTGCCTGGCGAGCCAAGATTGAAAGGTTCTTTCTTTCCTCTTCGAACCTTTGTCTGCGAAGTTCTTCTTCATCGGACTGTGTCGAGGATTTGATTTCTTCACGCCATGCGCCAAGTTCTTCACGCTCACGCTCACGCTCTTGCGCACGTTTTAGATGTTCGCTTATTTCTTCTCGTTTCACATCTTCCGCCGATTGCTTTTTTGAAACAGGTTTTCTCTCTTCTTTTTCGTCCTTTTCTTCTTTCTCTTCTTTCTCGGACTTTTTTGCAACGGCTTTTTTTGATGCCCTTTCTTTTACTGCATCGATGTCAACTGTGCAATCTGAAGAACACACACAATAGCAAACTTCCAAACCAGCCCGCTTGCGATTGCGGTTATCCATTACTTCGAACATGGCTTCACAAAGGAACGCCCAAAGCAATACAAGAAGCGGAATTGCAAGGTACGGAACGAATCCGCCCGCAGGATAGTACAAGTAAAATATTGCCAAAGTCGAAATAATCACAAAAAGAAACGCCAAAAAGAAAATCACGTTTCGTCGTGCACGACTTCGAACTGCATGTACGCAAGTTTTTCGGTTTTGAAAACTTCGACCTCTTATGATGGTCATGATAAATCCAATTCCCAAAATAAGTGCCGCCACTGCAAGCGCACCCAAAAGCATCCAAACAGGTTGTACCCAATCAAGGACTTGTATTACAAAAGATATGAAATTCTCCAACATATAAAAATCTCCGCTTTTATTTTGCGGAGTATAGCATACCCAAGTAGCAAATTACAATACCCTTGGGCAAAATTGTTATTAAATTTAGTCTTTTGGATTAAGTGCACGTCGACCCAGATTTATGTCAACAATAAAGGCAATTGCAATAAATGCAAAGACAACAAGGATGCCTCCAATCCAAACGAATGGGCTGACGGATCCAGATGACCGACTTGTTCTTTCCGGCTTGATTAAATCACGATATGCACCAAGAAGTGTATAAAAAGCCTCATCGAATTCTTCCGTCTCGCCTGCTTTATGGATGGCAACCGCATCAAGTCGAACATCACGAAGGACATACCACCTTGTCATAACTACACGACTGTCCCTGTTATAATCACCTCTGTTAAGGGTGCCGGTATATTTTATAAGTAAGTCAAGCATGCGCTCTTTGTATTCGTCTTCCGGCGGCAGTTCGTAATTTGCGATTGGTTCAAGGCTTCTGCGTGCACTGTTGAGAGTGTTGAATGCTTGGTTGACTGCGGTTTGTGTCACAGTCCCGTCATTTAATTCGTTGATGCTTTTTGCCTCTTGTAATGCTTCAAGCATAGTATCCCAACTTTCTTTTGTCCAGAATGTGTATTCTTCTTCCCAATCCTCTGTCATTTCGTCAACACGGGCAATCAATCCGGCAATCGGTCCTTTATCAGTTGTGATGAAAGGTTTAAGGTGTATCCACCTTGCAACGAACAGGTTGGTATATGCTTGTTCGATTTGACTTGCAGTCGCACCACCACTATCATAGACCGCTTTTGCCGCACCAAGTGCCGTTTGCAATGCCGCCCACGTTGGTTGTGTCCAGTCTTCTTCGTCCAAGGCTTCTATCTCTGCGATTAATATTGCAAGTTGAATTTTCTCGACCTGACTTACATGGGCAAACTCGGCAACAAAAGTCGTGCTTGCCGAAAGACTAAATGACTGGCCCGCCGGGGTCTTAGGACCACTGCTTGGTTGCCAG
>Ga0123356_10003867_pt1 | contig 15604 bp, 11 predicted proteins | sample TergutEmb28metaG_2_FD_92546 | JGI IMG/M metagenome (GOLD analysis project Ga0123356, IMG submission 92546) | Embiratermes neotenicus P3 segment gut microbial communities from Petit-Saut dam, French Guiana - Emb289 P3 | ecosystem: Host-associated > Arthropoda: Insects > Digestive system > Gut ... | reverse complement strand
CGCCTTATGCCCGGGCTTTTGAAAATTATGTCTTCAGACAGGCCGTCCAAATAATTTTTGCCCAAAATGTAATTTATCTCAATCGTTTTTTCCAATCTTTCCAATTCCGGGATTTTCCCGTTTTCGAAAATATCTCTTTTGTCGCGCGCCGATATTTTTTTTACCCCGTGTTTTCCCAAAAAATCGATCAGCGGAATGTTGCTTATCCCTATCCCAACAACCGATACGCTTTTGTTTTTTACGAAATTTTCAAATTCCGTGAGCGTTCTTATATCCCCGTAGCCGCCGGACATCAAAAAAATTCCTCCTTAAGCGCAAAATTCGCGTTAATTGTATTATATAACAAAATAAAATAAATTACAACAACATTTTGGAAAATCAAAATAAATATTGTTGACAAACCGCATAAAATAATATATAATGAGTATGTCGGTATATAAAACTGCTGCCAATACAGACAATCGCGCCGGAATGAAAAACCGAGTGAGGAAAGTCCGGGCTTTTAGGGCGAAGGATAGCGGATAACGTCCGCCGGAGGCGACTCCAGAGAAAGTGCAACAGAAAACAACCGCAAACGAAAGTTTGTAAGGGTGAAAAGGTGAGGTAAGAGCTCACCGGCGCAGAGGCGACCCTGCGTTAATATCCGCGTGATTTATTGCGCGCGACCAATCGTGTAAACCTTATCCGAAGCAACGCCGATGTAAGACGGAACGTTTTTTAAAAAAAACGCGCGGTATAACCCGCGGAACGCGCCCTGTTCTTCCGCTTGAAGCGGCAAAGAATTTCCGGGCAACCGGAAATCAAGACAGATGATTGTCTTCTACAGAACCCGGCTTACGGATTGACAGCAGTTTTATGTAAAAATCAGGGGAGATAACAAAAAAATTTTATGAAAAAACTCATAAACATAATAAAAATCGCCTGGGTACTTGTATTTTCCGCGTTTATAGTTTTCGAAGTCTATATTTTGATCAATTCGTCCGAAATCGCCGAATTTTCCGAAGCGACAAACGCCATAAATGAAGCCCTTGAAACCCATGGCGAAACAGACGAAGTTGAACTCGAAGTTTTGGAGATTCCCTTGGCCGATTTCGCAATTGAGGAAACCATCGGTCCCGAACCGTCGGAAGAACCAAAAGAACCGGAAACAGAGCCCGAACCCGAAACAGAAATTCAAACGGAGACTTCCGAAACCACAGCGGAAACTACAGAAGCGGCAGCCACAGAGGCAAAAACAGAACCGATGGAACCAAAAGAGTTGATTTTAAAAAATATGCCGATTCTGATGTATCACACTTCTTCCGAAGCGGATCCCGGAGGATTAGTCGAATTATACGTAAAACCGTCCGAATTTGAAAAGCAGATACAATATTTGTCCGAAAACGGATTTACATTCTGCACATTTGACGATTATTACAATTTGGACGCCATAGACAAACCCGTATTCATAACATTCGACGACGGCTACAGGGCAAATTATACGGAAATTTTTCCCGTAATAACAAAGCACAACGCGAAAATCACCATATTTTTGATGATCAGCAATATGGAAGCGGAAAATTTCAGCTTTGAAATGATAAAGGAAATGAGCGATTCCGGCCTCGTAAAATTTGAAAGCCACACTTTGACTCATCCGGATTTGAGCTCGATAAGCTCGAATGACGCCTGGCTTACAAGAGAAATCAAGGATTCGAAAATGAAAATAGAAGAAATGACCGGCAAACGAGTGGTCGCGCTCGCTTACCCGGCCGGAAAGTTCAACGAAACGGTCAAAACAAAAATCAAAGAATTTTATTATTTCGGATTACGGGCCGATCTGGGAATGCACAGAACGGATTTTGACCTGTTCGAAGTCCGGCGCATACGAATAAACAGAAGCACTTCGCTCGCGAATTTTATAAATTTAATCGGGTAACCGAATTTATTAAAAACAATAAGGAGTAAAAAAATGTCAGAAAAAATCAGAGTTACGATTTTCAATGAATATGTCGAGGAAAAAAAGGACCCGGCGAATGTAAAAATATACCCCGACGGAATGCACATGACAATCAAGGGGTTTTTATCCGCCAATCCGGAACTCGAAGTAAAAACGGTGACCATGGAACTCCCCGACTGCGGGATCACCAAAGAGCTGCTGGACAATACCGACGTTTTGCTGTGGTGGGGGCACGGGCACCACGCCGACGTCAGCGACGAAATCACGGAAATGGTCAAACGGCGCGTGCTCGGCGGAATGGGTTTTATTCCGCTTCATTCGTCGCATATGTCAAAACCGTTTATGGCCCTGATGGGCACGAGCTGCCGCCTGCATTGGTGCGACGACCACAAGGAAGTCATGTGGACCATCATACCTTCGCATCCGATAGCGAAAGGTATCCCGGAATATTTTGTCATCGAATCCGAAGAAATGTACGGAGAGCCTTTCGGGATACCCAATCCCGACGAAGTGGTTTTTATAGGCTGGTTCAACCACGGCAACGTGTTCAGGAGCGGTGTGACTTTCAGGCGCGGGCACGGCAAAATCTTTTATTTCCAGCCTGGGCACCCGCAAAACGGGGCCTACACAAACAAATATGTCCAAAAGATAATCGAAAACGCGGTCTATTGGGCAAACCCGGAGTTCGCCGTCGGCAAATTCGAGGATTATTTCGCAATTGACGAAATAAAATTATAATATGCGCCATAACGAAAAATTTAAGAGCCAGATAATATTCGCATCCGCTTTTCTGATGTGGTTTTCGATATATTCCTATCAGTCCAATTTCACCCCTTATATGCAATCTCTGGCTTTTTCGCCGACGACAATCGGGCTTATCATCGGCTCCTACGGTTTGACCCAGATGCTTTTGAGGGTCCCGCTCGGCGTTTTGTCGGACAAACTGGGGACGAGAAAACTTTTTATCATAATCGGCGTCGCCTTCACGTTTCTTTCGGCTCTGTTTTTGTTTTTTTCCGAAAATGTCCTCGTCGTGCTGTTTGCGCGCGCGGGGGCGGGAGTGGCCGCCTCGACCTGGGTCAGTTTCATGGTTTTGAATTCGAGTTACCACGACAGGGAAAAAACCGTGAAAGCCGTGGGGACCCTCGATTTTTTCAGCGGCACGGGACAGATCGGCGGGATAATAGCGGGTTCGCTTCTCGTGGGATTTACCGCGCAAAAAGACAAATCCGCGTTTCTGCTCGCTTTTTTGGTCGGGCTTTCGAGTTTTGTTTTGTCCTTTATGATATATGAAGACAAAGAAAAATTAAAGCAAAACAAAAGCCCCGGAGTAGCGCAAGACCGCCCCAAAATTTCCAAAATTCTGTCAAACAAAACCCTGATAATCGTTTCGGTGATCGGCGTGGTTTCGCAGCTGATAACTTTTGGCACGATATTCGGTTTTACGCCGGCATACGCCAAAGAGGTTTTGAAAATCGACGATTTTCAAAACGGCATATTGATGGTTTTCTCATATCTTCCCACGGCGTTCGGGGCGCTTTTTCTGGGCAGGTTTCTGACGGGGAAAGTGAGGGAATACAAATTGGTTTTTATCGGGATGCTGACCCTCGGGGCAGCCACGATACTGATTCCGTTTGTAAAATTATATCCGCTGCTGCTCATATCGCAGACCGCCGCGGGCGTGGGCAAGGGCATATCGTTTCCGCTGCTGATGGGGCTCAGCATAAAAAAAATACCCGAAAACGCCAGAGGCACGGCGATGGGGATTTTTCAGGCCGCGTACGGGTTCGGGATGTTTTTGGGCCCGTTTGCCGTGGGAGCCATAAAAGAACATTTTGAACTCGGCGCGGCGTTTATACTCATAGGCTCGATATGTTTTTTGTGCTCGCTGATAGCGTATTATTCCCTGAAAAAATTGGATTTGTAGGCGCCTTTTATACGCCTTTGAGCTTAGTGATTCCTTCAGCCAAAGCGTCGGCGAATTCGTCGGCTTCCTCCAATGTGTTATATCTGGAAAAGCTGACCCTGACGCTGCAGTCCGCCGAATTTTTATCCAAACCGTAATTTATAAGCACGCGTCTGGAGTCCTTTGCCCGGCGTTTTTCCGAGCATGCCGAACCGGAGGATATATATATTTTCCGCATGGACAGATAATTCAGCATGACCTCGCTTTTTATATCCGGCAGCTGCAAACTCATTATGTATTTTGAAATATTTGTTGGATTTTGATGTTGGTTGAAAATGACCTTCGGGCATTTTTCCCTTATTTTCGCGGCGGTATAATCATACAGGGCGTCGATGTATCCGTTGTTTTTATCAAAATTTTTGAAAGTTTCCTCCGCCGCTTTTCCGAAGGCGAATATTCCGGGCGTGTTCAAAGTGGAGGAACGCAGGCCGTTTTCCTGGCCCCCGCCGAAAATCTGCGGGATTATTCTTCTGCCTTTGCGCAAAAACAACGCGCCGCAGCCTTTTATGCCGTGTATTTTATGGGCGGAGAAGCTCATCATGTCGACTTTCAGCTTGGCCAGATCTATCGGGATTTTTCCGAACGCCTGAACCGCGTCGCAGTGGATATACGGTGTAAATCCGGAATTTTCGACGGTTTTCACAACTGCGGCAATATCGAAAACGCTGCCGGTTTCATTGTTTACCAGCATTGCCGATATCAGAATAACCTGCGCGTCAAGGCGGTTTTTTAATTCGTCCATGTCTATTTCGCCGTTTTTTGAGGACAAGAAGATTATTTCAAATCCCCTCTTTTCGAGCTCGAGCGCGGGCGAATACACCGAAGGATGCTCCGCGTCCGTCAGAATTATTTTGTTCCCTTTGCGTTTTTGGGAATTTGCAGCCCCGAACAGCGCGAGATTGTTCGCTTCCGTCCCGGAGGAGGTGAATATGATTTCCTCGTTTTTCGCTTTCAATGAAGAAGCTATCACAGTTCTCGAACGCTCTGCCTGTTTTTCCGCTTCAAGCCCCAAAGCGTGCATGGAATCGGGGTTCGCGTACAGATTGCAAAAGCTTTCCGGCAAAAATTTTATGACTTCGTCCGAGGGTTTTGTGGTCGCGGCGGAATCGAAATATATCTGTTTATCCATTGCCGCACTTAGCCGTGACAAAAACCGCGTTTCCTTCTATTTGGCATTTTCCCGTCCCCGCGGCAAGAAAATAACTTTCGCCGCTCTTTATATCATACATTTTTCCCTCGCAGATGATTTTGCCTTCGCCTTTTATGCAGGTGACGCAATTCATAAAAACCGTTTCGAGCTCGAAATTTATATAATTTACATTTTGATATATTTCCGCTTGAAAATATTCGCAGGCGGCCAGAATGCCGCAGCCGGAATTCCCCGGGGCCTTCACCGGGGATTTGATGCAGACATCCAGCGCTTTTTCTATGTGCAGCTCTCTGGGTTTGTTGTCCGTTCCCAGCCTGTTGTAATCGTAAAACCTGTAGGTGGAGTCGGAATTTTGCTGGATTTCGAGTATCAATATCCCTTCTCCGATCGCGTGGACGAGCCCCGCGGGGATAAAATAGGCTTCACCGGGTTTGACTTTTATGTAATTCAAGCACTCCTCGAATCTGTTTTCGGCTATCAGGGCCCGAAGTTCTTCGCGGGTGTATCGGCCGTTTAAGCCGTAGACTATTCTCGATTCGGGCAGGGCGTCTATGATGTACCACATTTCCGTTTTGCCGGATTCGTTTTCGTGTTTTGCGGCGTATTCGTCTCCGGGGTGGACCTGGACGGACAAATCCTGACCTGCGTCTATAAATTTCACGAGCAGCGGAAATACATCGGATTTATAGCCGGGCGAAACTATCGATTTGTCGCATTTGAACAAATCCCCGAGGGCACAGCCCGCGTATTCGCCGTTTTCTATCAGGCTCATTCCGTTTTTGTGCACTGCGAGTTCCCATGATTCCGCGATTTTCCGGATTTGGCCGTCCGATTTGCCGTATTTTGAAGCGAGCCGGGTCCCGCCCCATATTATATCTTTTAAAACAGGCTTCAGTTTAAACGGGTATAAATTCACGCGCTTGCCTCCTTGACGGCAAATACCGTTTTTTCAATTTTATTCAATTTTACCACATCTTTTGGCTTCTGTCAATAAAATCGCCCCAAAAAACAAATTTTTTCGCTCTTGACAAATTGTGTTTTTTGGGATATAATAAAAATCAATTTAAATCATTTAAGGAGAATATATGGCAAAAAATAAATCAAAACTGAAAATCATCCCTCTGGGGGGGCTTCAGGAAGTGGGGAAAAATATAACCGTGTTTGAATACGAGGACGATATCGTCGTCGTCGACTGCGGGCTCGCTTTCCCCGACGACGACATGCTCGGAATAGACTTAGTCATTCCCGACACTTCCTATCTCGTAAAGAATATCGATAAAATCAGGGGTATCGTGCTGACCCACGGCCATGAGGACCACATAGGCGCCCTGCCTTACGTGCTCGGGGAATTGAACGTCCCCGTCTACGGCACACGGCTCACCCTCGGCATTTTGGGCAATAAGCTCGAGGAACACAATCTCGAAAAAAAAGTGAAGACACATACGGTAAAAGACGGCGATACAATACGCCTCGGCTGTTTTTCGATAGAATTTATACATGTGAACCATTCAATACCCGATGCGACTTCATTGGCCCTGACCACTCCGGTGGGAACGGTGATATTTTCGGGGGACTTTAAGGTGGATCTGACCCCGATAACCAACAGGATGATAAACCTCACGCGTTTCGGCGAATACGGCAACAACGGGGTGCTGCTGCTCATGTGCGAATCGACCAATGCGGAAAGGCCGGGCACGACGCGTTCCGAAAGGCAGGTAAAAAATTCTTTCAATCAGATATTCCAGACTTATTCGGACCGGCGCATAGCCATCGCCACTTTTTCCTCCAATGTTTACAGGATACAATCCATAATAACCACAGCGAGCGAATACAACAGAAAAGTGGCGATAACCGGCAGGAGCATGCTGAATATAACGGGAGTCGCGATGGAATTGGGATATCTCAAAGTGCCTTCCGGAGTGCTCATCGACATAAATGACATAAACAGATACAAACCGGAGCAAATCGTGATAATCACCACGGGTTCGCAGGGGGAGCCGATGTCCGCCCTGCACAGGATGGCGTATTCGGATCACGACAAAATCAGCCTGGGCCAAAACGACGTGGTGGTGATTTCGGCGATCCCCATATCGGGCAACGAAAAATTGGTGGGCAAGATAATAAACGAACTCTCCAAAAAGGGAGTGCATGTGATCCATGATATCTTAGCTGAAGTGCATGTGTCGGGGCACGCCTGCCAGGAAGAGCTGAAACTTATACACGGCCTTGTAAAACCGAAATTTTTCATCCCCGTGCACGGGGAACAGAGGCATCTGAAAGCCCATTCGGAATTGGCGAAATACATGGGCATGAAACCCGAAAACATATTGATCCCCGAAGTGGGCCAGATCATCGAGCTCGACGCGGACTCGCTAAAATTCAACGGAACGGCGCCAAGCGGCAAAATATTGGTGGACGGCTTCGGGGTAGGGGATGTGGGGAACATAGTTTTGCGGGACAGGCGGCATTTGGCTTTGGACGGGCTCATTGTGGTGGTGGCGGCGATCGACATAGAAGAAGGCCTGTTGATTTCGGGGCCGGATATAGTGAGCAGGGGTTTTGTGTACGTGAGGGAATCCGAGGAACTCATGGAGCAGACGCGCGCGACCGCGAAAGAGGCTATAGAGTGGTGTTTTGACAGCGAAACCAAAGAATGGAACGCCATAAAAGCGAAAGTGCGCGACGATCTGTCGAAATTTTTATACAACAAGACAAAACGCAAACCCATGATACTTCCGATAATAATCGATATGTGACTACAGTTTCAGCCAAAGGGCGGGCCTGACTCCGCAAATCACGTCGAGAATGCAATAGAGGTCGAGACCGAAAACGCCGACTCCGCCGTTGGGCAGGACAAACGCGGCCGAACTGTTCAGGATACCGGGCGAACGAAGCCACCAAAAAGACGGACTTCCGTTGTATTCCGCCTGTCTGTTTTTGTCGTGGACATTTGAAAAATAGCCGCCGTTTTCGTTTTCGTCAAATTTATCGCCGTCGAAATCGAAGTCTTTTCGCCGTTCATTTTCATAATCCCCGCTGCCGCCGAAATATCTGTCAGCTTCCTCCAAGCCAAGCAAAAATATCATGTCGCAGGTATCTTTGCCGCCCCATGTCCCATACCACAGATTGTTGGGGTTGGGGATCTTTGACTGGGCGATGCGCTGCCTGTCTTCCGCTGCGAATTTTTCCAAAAATTCGCCGTTTAAATATTGGCGCAGCGTGCAGCTTTCCCACACTTCGTCGGTGAATTCCGAGTCATACGGGCGCACCCCGACGATATTTTCCGTTATGATCAGCGCCATATCTTCTTGCACATCCAAAACGCGCCAGTCATAAAGGCCGAATTTTATCGTTTTGCCTATTTTATAGGTGAATTGCATAAATTTTCCTCCTCATCGAAAATAATTTCCTTTGAGCGGTATTATATCAGAATAATATTAAATTAAAATTAACAAAAATAAGAGAGAAAAATTTTTATGCTTTTCAAAAAGAAAAAATATAACTACCGGAATATTCTGGTTTTGTATTTTAAACTTGTGCCCGGGGCGGTTGCCCTGAAGATTATAAACAACATCATCAGCTCGGTTATACCGACCTTTAATATCATAGTAACCGCGAAATTTATAGACGCCGCCGTGGCGGCGGCCGGCGACCGCGATAAACTGAGCGGCGTATATTTTCCCTTGGGCGCTATCGTCGCGGTTTTGCTGTTCAATTATTACTCCGGTGTAATTACAGGGTTGGTAAACACGCGGGCGGCAAACAAAATAAGAAAAACCGTGGCTCCCGCAGTCGCCGAAAAAAGAGCCGCGGTAAAATTCAAATATCACGAGCATCAGGAGAGCGTCGATATAATGAGCCGCGCGACCGGCGGCTTTGAGAGCAGCCTGCAGGGATTTTTCGACCAGATATTTTTGGCGTGGAATATAATCGCGCAGGTTTCGGGATTTATCATAATTCTCGGTATGCAGCTGTGGTGGGCCTCGATTGTTTTTTTCGTGACCTGCGTGCCGTCATTTGTCATATCTTACAGATTCGGCAAAAAACGCTACGAAACAGATAAGGAAATGACCAAAACCGACAGAAAAGCCGGATATATTTTCGGCGTTTTGACAAGCAGGGATACCGTGGAAGAGCGCTATATATACGGATATACCGACAAAATGAATCAAGAATACAAAAACAAATATGAAACGGCGAGATTGGCCCGCAAAAAAGTTTCCAAGCGGAAATATACGAGCCAAACGGCGGCAGGCACGCTTGTTTTTATCAGCGGCGCGATAGTCATCGCGATACTTCTGCCTTCGGCGATATTTCCGGTTGGGGCGCCGAAGCTGCCCATCGGTATGTTTGCAGCCCTTGTAAACGCGATATTCGGCCTGAGCCAGCAAATGCAGGGGAGCATACCGGCGAATATATCCGATTTCAAGTACAAATTTGAATATTTGAAGGATCTGAACAAATTTTTGGAATTCGAAGAAGACGAAGACGCCGCGTGCCTGCCCGATACAAATATCCCGGAGCTGAAATCGGTCGAATTTAAAAAAGTGAGTTTCAGATACCCCGGCACAGAACCGTACATACTCAAAGAATTCAGCGCGGAATTCAAAGCGGGCAAACATTACGCCATAGTCGGCGTGAACGGCGCGGGCAAAACGACCCTCACAAAAATTCTGACGGGACTGTACGGCGAATACGAGGGCGAAATCTTGGTAAACGGCAGGGAACTTCGAGAATATACCCAAGCGGAAACAAAGGCGCTTTCGGCAGTAGTATATCAGGATTTTTGCCGTTATCCGCTCGATTTTTACGGCAATATAGCGATAGGCCGCGCAAACGACATGGAAAACCGCGAAAAAGTGGAAAACGCCGCAAACATACTCGGGCTCGCGGAGACGGTCGAAAAACTGCCGAAAAAATACGAAACGGCAATCACGAAAGTCAAAGAGGACGGAGTGGATTTATCCGGCGGCGAATGGCAGAAAGTCGCCCTCGCGCGGCTTGTTGTGAATCCCGCTCCGCTGAAAATATTGGACGAGCCCACAGCCGCGCTCGACCCGGTCTCCGAGAGCAGGGTCTACGAGCAGTTCGGCGAGATAGTCGGCCAGAATCAAAAGAATGAATCACAGGGCATAACGATATTTATCAGCCACCGCTTGGGTTCGACGAAGCTCGCCGACGAAATAATAGTCATATCCGAAGGCAAAGCGGCGGAAGTGGGCACATTCGGAGAATTGATAAAAAAAGGCGGTATTTACGCCGAAATGTTCGCCGGCCAGTCCGAATGGTATAAAGAGAGCGGGGAGAATATATATGCATAAAAAAGAAAAAGACCCGATAAATTTTTGGTACATGGTAAAAAAAATATATCCGATGTGGTTTAAAGTAAAGCCGGTTTCATACTTGATTTTCAGCCGGAGTTTAGCCATGCTCTTATTTGCCTGCATCGCGGCGAACATCATGGTCACGCAAATCTTTTTCGACGCGGTGTATAAGGTTTCCCTCGGAGAAGAAACCTTTTACGGAGCGGTTCTCGCCTTTATACTGTTCATTTTTTTCAGATTGGCAAACGATATTTTATACGCTATGAATTATTTTAACGGGGAAGCGCAGATAGCGAAAGTTTTCGGCCATATCAATATGGAAATAAGCAAAAAATCGGCTTTAATCGATGCCGTACAATACGAAAACCCCAAACGCTTAGACGATATAAACAAAGCGGCGAACGGCTCCGGCCCGGCGGTGGATTTTTTTATGTTTACCACCGGAATCATGCTCCGTTACGTGACGTTTTTTATATTCATGGGATTTTATCTGACCTCCCTCAAACCGGCGCTCATACTTTGCCTGCTGCTTGTGTTCGCGCCCGTTTTTACCGCGCAGATACTTCGCTCATCGGTGTTCTCCAAGCTCGAGGACAAGGCCGCTCCCATCAGGCGCGAATTCGACGCTTATCAGGACGCGGCGTGCGGCAAAAGTTTTTATAAAGAGACAAAGAATCTCGGCTCTTTCAAATACCTGAAAAAGCTGCTCGAAAATTCGATAAATGCCCTCAACGCCGCGGTTTGGAGCGCGGATAAAAAAAGCGCGCTGATCGATTTCGGATTCAACACGCTCTCGCTTTTGGGCTATGGGGGGATAATGTTTTTGCTTGTGAAATATCTGCTCGAGGGGGAGATATCGGTCGGGGCGTTCGCGGCGGTTTATTATTCGATGGGCATGCTTTTTGGCATAATGGAAGAAGTTGTACGTTACCGCATAGGGGCGATTGCCGACCGCTACGGTTCGATCCGCAATTTTTTGAGATTTCTGGAGATACCGGCGGACAAGGGTACAAATGTGAAAGTGAACAAAAAAGAGGGCATAACCATCGAAAACGCGAGCTTTGGATACCCGAACGCCGAAACAAACTCGCTTGAAAATATAAACCTGACAATAAAACCGGGCGAAACAATCGCGATCGTGGGCGAAAACGGGGCAGGGAAAACCACACTCGTCAAGCTGCTGACCGGGCTGTACAAGCCCACCGGCGGCAGCGTGAAAATCGGGGGAACGGACACAAGCAAGGCGAACTACAGCTCGCTTTTCGAGGGCGTGTCGGGGGTATTCCAAAAATATCAAAAATATGCGCTGACGTTAAAAGAAAACGTGCAAATAGCGGATTTTTCAAGTGAAAAAAATGCCGGAAAAACACTCTCGCAAAACAACATAGACAAAAACGACAAACAGACATTTCCAAATGGCTTGGACACGATGCTTTCGCGCGAGTTCGACGGGGTGGACTTATCGGGCGGGCAATGGCAGAGAATCGCGATAGCGCGGGGATTTTACCGGGACAGCGATATAATAGTGTTGGACGAACCTACGGCGGCAATCGACCCGATAGAGGAGAGCGCGATATACAAAAAGTTCGTCGAGGCGGCCTCGGGCAAAACGGCGGTGATAGTGACGCACCGTATGGGGTCTGCGAAGATAGCGGAGCGCATCGTGGTTATGCGAAACGGCGAGATCGCCGAGGTTGGCACCCACGCCCAGCTTCTCGGACTCGGCGGCCTTTATGCTTCCATGTTCAACGCGCAGGCTGCCTGGTATATCTGAATTTTAATTAAAAAATTCATACAAACAATCAAATCAATTAACATTTCGGATATATAATATACCCAAGTATAACAGAATAGAAGCGAGGTTTTTTTATGCTGAAACACATACCGAAATCTTTTACTCCGGAATTGATGAAACTGCTCATGGAAACGGGCCACGGCGACGAGATCATAATTTCCGACGGCAATTTTCCGCACGACTCAATGAAACCCATAAATCCGAGCATATATATCCCAAACTGCAGCATCGTGGACTTGCTGGGCGATATCCTGCGCTTTTTCCCGCTAGACATGTATGTGGATTCTGCCGCTTATGCAATGGACTTTTTAAAGGACAATGAAAAATACGGCGACTACGCGAAACTCATAGAGGACAACGGCTCAAAGCTCGAACTTGTGGATAGGTTCAAATTTTACGAACTCGCCAAAGGGGCGTTTGGCATAATCGTTACTTCGGACACGACAAAAGGCGGCAACATTTTAATCAAAAAAGGCACCGTGAGCGCAGAGGAAACCGTCTGACATATCAAGGATATATTCGAAAGAGGCTTTGACCATATACACGAATGATTCAGTTCTGCAGGTGTTCGGTCAATTTTTCCAATAAAACATCCATATTGACGGGCTTTCCGATATGGCCGTTCATGCCGGCTTCAAGACAGCTTTCAATATCTTTCTTAAAAACGTTTGCGGTCATGGCTATAATCGGAACCGTTCCGGCGTTTGGAAGGTTGAGCGTTCTGATTCGGCGCGTGGCCTCATAGCCGTCAATTTCGGGCATCTGCAAATCCATGAAAATCATTTCGTATTTGCCGATTTCTTCACCGAACATCCGAACGGCTTCGATGCCGTTTACGGCAAAATCGATTTTGATATTTGTCGGCTCCAAAAGCGCCGATAAGATTTCGCGGTTGATTTCCACATCTTCGGCGACTAAAATTTGGCGGCCGCTGAAAATGCCGTCAATATTTGTCATTTCCGTTTCTTTCAGCTGAGGCACCATCAAACCGAGATATTCGTTGATTATATCCGCTATCGCCGATGGGAATAGGGGTTTTTGTAAAAACCTGTCGACACCCGCCTCCCTCGCCGCTTCGACGATTTCGGAGGTGTCGGCGGATGAAATAATGACCACATGGGGTTCATGCGGGGCATGTATCGTCTTTTTTAATTCTTTTGTAAGCTCTATGCCGTCTATGTCCGGCATTTTCCAATCGACAAAATAGATATTGTAGACATTTCCCTGCCGGGTGAGATTCAACGCTTCATTGGCATTTGCGGCGACGTCGCATGACGCACCGAATATTTCCGCGATTCCCTTAAAATCTTTCAGTATATATTCGTCGTCGTCCACGGCCAAAATATTTACATTCTCCCAATTGTTTCCATGCTCGTAATGTGTATAATTTTTCTTTTCCCCGCGCTTTACCTGAATGGTAAATATAAACGACGATCCTTTTCCCACTTCGGATTCGACGCCTATTTCCCCGCCCATCATTTCCACGATACTTTTGGAAATGGCCAGCCCCAGACCGGTTCCGCCAAATTTCCGCGACGTGCTGCTTTCCGCCTGCTGGAAAGATTTGAACAATTTGGCTTGCTGTTCGGGGCTTATACCGATTCCCGTATCCTTGACGGCTATTTTTATTCCGCAAACGCCGTTTTCTTCCCCCAAAAAATATGTATTGACTCTGATGATGCCTTCCGGAGGCGTGAATTTGACCGCGTTTCCCAAAAGATTGGTTATAATCTGCACCAACCGCTGTTCGTCGCCGATGATATACTGCGGAATTGTCTTATCTATATACACCGTCAGCTTCTGTTTTTTTTCATCCACGCGGAAATTGACCACATTGATGACCCGCTGGAGCATTTTTTCAAAATTAAATTCCACCGGCGCAAGCTCGAATTTGCCGGATTCGATCTTGGACATATCCAGAATGTCATTGATTATACCGAGAAGGTGCGCCGACGCGTCCTCAATTCTCGCGAAACAATAACCCATGCGATCCTTGTCGGAGGTCAGTTTTCCGATGCGGGTCATGCCGATTATGGCATTCATGGGGGTGCGTATCTCATGGCTCATATTCGCCAAAAAATCGCTCTTTGCTTTTGAAGCGGCTTCCGCAAATTCTTTCAGCTCCTGAAGCCGCTCATTGTTTTGCTTTATTTCCTCCATCATCTGCTGGATTCTTTGGTTGTTGCTGACGTCTATCAAAGTTATGATAAAGCCCACATTCTGTGTACGCTCAAGAATTTTGGTTTTTGATACGACGTAATAAAATGGGGTCCCATTCACAAGCAGGGTGATTTCCGCGTTACTGAATTCTTCCGAAAAATAATTGAATCGTTTGATTATGTTTGCGGGATTTTGTTCAACGGCGACGGATTCAAAATAGTTTACGACGTCCCCCACCACTGTTTTATCGAAATCCAATTCCAAACCCTTAAAGGCGGTTTTGGAAGAGGGGTTGGCTTCCGTCAAATTGCCTGCTGCGTCAAAAATCAAAAAACATTCGGGAAACGTGTTGAACAGATTCAAAAAGGCGGTGCTCCGGTTGTCAAAAAGCCTCAATCTCGCGGAATAAAGTGAAAAGACGATAAACATGAGCAAAAATACAAACGGCGTTATATCCAATCCGAAATTCAAAACGTCAAAGGTGTAAAAAACATTGGATACGACAGGCAGTACAACCGCGACGGCAACGGCGGACAATAAGGGCGTTGTTCTGATATTTTTGATTATATAGACAAAAAGGATTACTATCGCGAAAATGATGGGGACATAGCCGATAATAAAATGAACCGGGGACCATATGCCTCCGATTGGAAGCAGTCCGTTATAACCTGCGATAAATTCGTGATGCAACGGGTTTGTGAGCAATGCCAAAATATCCATCGCCGAAAGCACGCTCAGAATTATCATGAGCGCGCCCGAATGCGCGAAACGGGATTTTATAAAGTGCAGGATATAAAGCAGAAACAACGGCGGCATGATACATACCAGTACAAAATAATACGGATAAATCCGCTGATAGATTTCTATGCTCAAAAGAACGCTGAGCCCGTTGAAGAGCGCCCAAGTGGAGATGGTCATCCCCAATGCGAAAAATGTTTTCAGATATGCGTTTTGCTTTCCGCGAAACCATATGCTGAATATCAAAAAAGTATCAATATAGAAAAGCACAACGGAAAGAAACAAAAAGAGTATTTTGGTTTCCATGTTCCATATTTTCTCCTTAGTTAACGATCTTCTTATGATTATAACAGAAATTCCACAAGATTTCAACGTTTATTTCATTTTTTACAAAGTTCACAAAAAGTTTTATTTTAACGTGAGTTCGAGGGAAAAAATCAAACAGAGATAGGGAAATAAGGCAGAGAAATGGCGGGTTTTTTAGGCAAAAAAGAATAGGCAACAAGAGCAGAAAGAGCATTCGTGAAAAAGTTGT
>Ga0123356_10003865_pt1 | contig 15607 bp, 12 predicted proteins | sample TergutEmb28metaG_2_FD_92546 | JGI IMG/M metagenome (GOLD analysis project Ga0123356, IMG submission 92546) | Embiratermes neotenicus P3 segment gut microbial communities from Petit-Saut dam, French Guiana - Emb289 P3 | ecosystem: Host-associated > Arthropoda: Insects > Digestive system > Gut ... | reverse complement strand
TTGTTCCTTTTCGTCTTTTATCTGGGCTTTGATTGAATAGACCTTCATTATTATACCTTACAGAACCTTTAACACAACGAGCCAGCAAATATAAGAAGCAAATTGGATTTTTTGTTAAATTAAATTTTTCCCTAATTTGATAATAATGTTCAATGCTATCATCTTTTTGCCCTATCCAAATTTCCCTATATTTTTTTGCTGTATATTCTGGTTTTTCAATAACTAATTTTAACAATTCTATTAAAGGCTTATTTAAGTCGTTTACTAAAAATGCATTTGCTTTGCTTTCTGTTGCACATGCGATGGTAATAGCTGCAGAACCAGCAAATGGTTCTACTAACCGACCAAAAGAATCAGGGAGATACTTAAGAATCTCAGAAGCCAAATTTCGCTTTGATCCCTGGTATTGTACCAAATGCGGTATTTTTTTCATTTTAAAACTATATCATATTTTTTTTATTTGTCCATAGCCCGTTTTTTTAGTTTTCTTGTTAACATAGAATCCCGTAGCCGCCCAAAGAGGCGGCGGGGGATAGACAATCTTGTTAAGGATGTTGGGTTTGTTGAATATGTTAACCCATTAATCTTGACATTATTCTCGTATTGTGGTTGAATGAACTAACAATTAGTGAAATAACCCGCAACCCATTGTGCTTATTTACGGTCATAGATCATGTGCTAATGCGCGAGGGTAGATAAAATCATTCCCAAACGAGGTTAAAATGTTAGAAAATAAGGATGCAGCATATTTTGTAAAACAGGGTGTGGATAACATAATGAGCGGCAATGTTGATGCGGCAATATCGGATTTTACAAACGCAATAAAATTAAATCCAAAAAGCGAAGAAGCTTATGGTTTCCGCGCAGCTGAATACGGTAAACTTGGGCAGTGGGACGAGGCAATATCTGACTATACACATGCCATAGCCCTGAAAGAAAGCGAAATTAATTACATTGGACGCGGATGTGCATATTTTATGGTTGATAAATATGATAAAGCGCGTTTGGATTTGAAGTCGGCTTTGCGTTTTAATCCAGATAGCGTTGAAGCAAACTATGCTCTCTCCCAGCTTGAGAGCGTTGGGTATTAATGTATTGGCAGATTTAAAGAATAAGGACATAACCTTAAAAAAGAGAAAACCATGTTCCTGACCGTTTGCCTTAACCCAACGCTTCAAAAAACCCTTTGCTTCCCGTCGATAACGCCCGATGCAGTCAACCGCACTGCAGTCCACCGCCTGGATGCAAGCGGCAAGGGAATCAACGTTACCCGCGTCTTAACGCAACTGGGAAAAAAAGCAGTGCATCTGACGCAGCTTGGCGGCGTTGGCATCCATGCCGGATTGCGCCCGCTGTTTCTTTCGCTCTGTGAACAGGATGGGCTCTCCGTTGAATGGGTAGAAAGCGGTTGTGCAACCGGAGACTGTATGACTGATGGTCATACAGGGCAAATCCGTTTTTGTTACACTTTGCTTACCGGCGGCAACGGCGGGGTGACGGAGCTTGTCGAAGAATCAGCGCCTGTCGCCGCCGGAACAGAAGAGCGGCTGCTGGAAAAATTCGATGCCATGCTTGGAAATCCCCCTTGCTCTGTTTTCCCGCCGCCGCCTGTTCACTGCCTGATTGTTTCCGGCACAAAGGCAGCAGGATTTTCCGGGGCAGTAATTCCGTCCATGGTGCGCAAAGCAAAAGAAAAGGGTCTGCCTGTCGTCCTTGACATTAAAGGCAATGATTTAACAGAAAGTTTAAAATATGAGCCGGATATTGTAAAACCGAACCTTTTTGAATTTGCCGCTACATTTGCACCTAACTTAATCAGGGATAACGATCTGATGCTGGATGAAAACCGTATTGAAAAACAAATAAAAACAGTATTAATGGAAACATGTTTAAAATACAGATGCCGCATTATTTTGACCAATGGCAGCCGGAAGATATTTGCAGCCAACGGCGCTGACAATGACGTTGAAAACGGCGGCAGGTATTTCAAAATTGAAGTTCCGGCGGTAAAAGCAGTGAACACTACCGGCTGCGGAGACGCATTCACGGCAGGGCTTGCCGCAGCGTTGTTCCCCGAAGAGAAAAATAAAGCCGCAACGGATTTTACCGCCGCAATCAGCGAGGGAATGCGCTGCGGAGCGCTGAATGCTGGCCTTGAAAAACCAGGAGTAATACGTTAGAGACTTACATGTTTTTTACATTCATTTTACGATTTTTTGATTTTTTATTCTTTCTTCTGTTGACAAAATAAAACTAAGCAATATTAATATTGCTTATAAACATTGTTTAAGGAGTATGACTATGAAAAACAGAATTGGAATTGGAGTGGTAATGTTTTTAATTGCGCTTGCTTTTCAACCGCTTTTTGCAGGCGGCGGCGGAGAATTTAATTCTTCAAGAAATGTTTCTGTATTAGCGCGGGAAGACGGCAGCGGCACAAAAACCGCATTCATGGAAATTATCGGGCTTAAGGGAAAAGCGGATCCGGCAAACGTAATTATTCAAACAGGAACAGCAGGCGTTCTTGCGGAAGTAAAGGGAAACCCTGCGGCAATCGCCTATGAAAGCCTTGGGTATGTAACAAAAGATGTTAAAATGCTTAAGGTTGACGGAGTGGATGCCAATGTTGCAAATATCAAAAGCGGCGCATATAAAATTTCCCGCCCACTGTCGGTAGTGTATAAACAGGCCTCTGTTGACAATCCGGTGAATAATGCCTTTTTTAAGTTTCTTCAGTCAAGCAATGCGCAGAAAATAATATCAGACAACGGTTATGTTTCTACTGTTGACAGTTCCCCGTCTTATACAATTAACGGTGCATTGTCCGGCAGCATCGATGTAAGCGGTTCAACCTCGCTTCAGCCTTTGATGATAGAACTTGCAACTGCATTTGAAAAACTTCAGTCCAATGTAAAAGTTAACATCTCCGGCGGCGGCAGCGGTACAGGTTATAAAAATGCCGAAGAAGGCGTTTCTGCATTCGGTATGATAAGCGAAGAATTCGGGCAAGCCAAAGCCCCATCCTGTATTCATTATGTAGTTTGCAAAGACGGCATTGCAGTTATTGTTAACAAAGCAAACCCGCTTGACAGTATTAAAATGGCAGAACTGAAAAACATCTACGATGAGGGTGCCGGCGCAAACGCAATTACCAAATGGAATGCGCTGATTAAGTAAGGCTTAACCAAAATAGAATCATGCAATATGTAATTATTGTATAAAAAATTAATTTTAGGAGAATTAAATGAAAGGAAGAATTGTTTTTGTAATGGCAGTTATGCTGTCAGCATTGGTTGGAAATTTATGGGCGCAGTTGGGTATGGAAGGATGGGCATCGCCCCAAAGCGATGCGACGCAGGGAAGGTACCGCAGCGCTGCGGATAACTTTATCAGACCCGATGCATACACCGGCGTGAGTTTTGATAGCTTTTTTTCGATGGCATCGTTTAGAGCAACAAACAGGGCGCAGCTTGGGTACGCTACAAAATTCGGCGACACGTATGTAGCGGCAGCTTACGGCGGCAGCTTCTGGGCAAATTATACAAACTTTAGCTACACCGAAGGAAATACGGCCTGGCAGCCTGGCGGCACCAAGTCCGTTCCGAATTATAGCAGCCTTAGTTTTAATACTGGTACTCCAGAAAACCGGGTTGCTCTTATGTTGGGAATTGCGGATATGGGCTTCCGGTTAACATTCTCATCAACTTATGAGTCCCTTTCCATTAAGGAAGATTTTGTTTCTTCAGGAGATGCCTACAAAAGTTATGAAGCTGCAAGAGGAGCTATAACTCCACAGCTTGCATGGTCAATGGCGAAAGATCTTACTCCAGAAGGCATTAAACCGTATGTAGTATTTGACCTGGGTTTTGCTCAGTCTTATACGAAACAAGAAAAATATGATATAGCTACAACCTCCTTTCAGGATGTTGTAGTAATCAGCTCAAATAATCATGTTGATCCAAGGCTTCGGGTAGGGCTTGGCGGTTATACCTTCTATAAAAATGACAGCGGCTTTAAGGCTATAGCAGACTTGGATTATGATCTTTTAATGCAATTCTATAGTAACGAATATAGTTACACGGATGGAGGCAAGTATAAGATCTCCAAAATTAGCGGAAGAAACAATAGTGGTGCTTTATCTGAATACAGCTATTTCAATAATCTTATTACGCCTTCTGTCGCAGGCCAGTGGAGCGGCGGGCCTCTTGCGCTCAGGTTCAAACTCAACTTGCCGGTAGGTATAATAAGCGAACCGTCAACCGGCGTGTATGCTAAAGCCAACGGCGATCTTGGAAAAAATGGAGCTGACAGTACTACTACTACGGTTAGTTTTTCCCCGGATTTACGCCTTGCTGCGCAGTGGAAGGCTATGTCTAAGCTTACCCTTAATATTGGCGGAAGAATTAATCCTTCAGTAAAGCGTGAAACTGTTGAAACCGATGCAACTTATACTATGGATGTTAAAAATTCTGATTCTTCATCAAAAAAAGTTACAGATACTTTTAATGGCACCACTAATCAATTAACTGCAGGTGTTACATTCCTTCCTACAAGCAACATGATATTTGAAGTAAGCAGCGGTGTTAGCAACACAACACTGCCCGCTAATGCCACTAATAATGATATTAATGTGTTTGATACAAGCAAAGATGGCTTGCTTTATTTTTCCAATTTCCTGGTTAGCTTAAAATTCTAAATCATTGCAAAAATAAACACGTTAACTGAATGTTAAAAAAGCGGGAGGGCAAGAGCTTTCCCGCTTTTTCTAAAGCTGCCAGAGCTGCCAGTGCTATGCCTTGTTCACGTGACACGGTAAACGCCTGAACGAAACCCATCTGCGTTAACGCACAACCCTACCGGGGACACGAACAAAGGATATAGTATGAAATATACAAAAAAAAGTATTTTTTAAATCAACCTATACCAATTTTAAATGCAATTTCTCACCCAAAACATTTGCAGCTTTTAATAATGTTAAAAGGGTAATCGATTCATTATTATGCTATGCAACAAAACCATATATTTTCCTCATGCAGAAAAAGCAGCAACGTGAAAAAGAAGAGTTTACTCATTAGTTAATCTGTGTCCTAGATGTTCTCATAAAATGGTTTCCAATAGTTCTAATCAAGTTGCCTGTCGCTACATCCCATAATTTAATTGTTCCAATTGTAGAACCGGAAACAATTTGCCTGCCATCAGGGCTGAATGCCATCTTATGCCAATGCCCGTCTGTAGATTCTCCTGTAAATCTACGGGTTCCATTACCTGTATTTACATCAAATATTTGAAAGTTATGGCTACCAGTCATAACAGTTAAAAATATTTGTTTGCCATCAGGACTAAACGTAACGGCATTTACTGTGCCATTTAAATAATAGCTTCGAATTTCACGATCTGTAGCAGCATCCCTAAGTATTATTCTACTACCCGCACAACCGGAAAAGATTTGCCTTCCATCAGGGCTAAATGCTAAATACCGAATCATATAATTTGTATGTCCTCCATATGTTCTAATTAAATTACCTGTCGCTGTTTCCCATAACCGTATCGTTCCAGAATCATCGCCGGAAATAAATTGCCTTCCATTAGGGCTAAATGCCACTTTGTAACTTACAGAGCGTGTATGTTCTGTAAGTGTCCGAATTGTACTACCTGTCGCTGTTTCCCATATTTTAATCGTGTTATCTTCAGAACCAGAAATTATTGTCCTTCCATCAGGACTGAATGCTACTGAATAAACTGCTCTGGAATGTCCTCTAAATGTTCTAATTTCATTTCCTGTTGCTACATCCCACAATTTTATTAGACCCCATAAATCACCAGAAATGATTTGTCTGCCATCAGGACTAACTGCAGGGATAAAAAGTGAACTTGAATGAGCTCTAAATGTTTGAATTATACGACCTGTTGCTGCATCCCATAATTTAATTGTTCCATCCCTTGAACTAGATATGATTTGCTTCCCGTCAGGACTAAATGCTACTGAATAAATTTCTCCCGAATGTCCGCTCTTTTCCAACTCTCCGGTTTCTATTCTCATATAACCTGAAGCGCTAAGATTACGAGATGATATTCCATTTACTGCAACAATTACAATTGTCAAAGTAGGCGTTATTTGATCTGCTTTTACATCGGAAAATAAAACAGTACCACTATCACCGAATGGAAGTTTTATAGTTTTATCCCCTGGAGAAAAGCTAATCTCCTCAGTGTTCAGTGTAATGCTGCTGTTTCCAATTATCTTGTTGTTTTCGTTTACCAGAGCTACATCTACTTTGTAACTAAAAGAACGCCTATCGCCAAACACTTCAGTTCCCTGTGTATGCGGCAAGTTATTCATAACAAATGGCCAGCCGGAAAATAGCCATGCTTCTCGTCTGCCTGTTCGTTCAAGTCCTTCCAATAATGCATTCAAAGCTGTAAAACCTGCATCTGATGAATCCAGCAGTATTCTCATTCCTAAAGTAGCAGTAGGAGTATGGCTCCTAAAATCAGTTTCTCCAATTTGAATCAAATTTGGATCAAAGATAATTTCAAAAGGCGGATGGTTATTGAAAAAACGTGCTGTTTCCCTAAATACTTCCAGCCACCGGTTTCGTAACAGAAGATCGTTATGAATTCTTTCGCTAATTGACCCGCTGCTTATATTTGTAGAAAGAGTATTCAATCTTGATAATGCTTCAATTTGTGAAGAATCAAATGTTATAGCCTGCGCAAAATTAAATAAGGCTTCAATTTCTGATCCGCCGGTTTGGGCTGCAATGCCTCTTGCAAGTCCTGCTTGTGCCTGTACTGTGGAGATATTGCCTGCTAAAAGTGTTTGAAATCCTGCTTCTGTAAGCTGAACACCCAATTGTGAAAGCAATTCGCTAGTTGCTTGGTTCAAAAGTGTTGCCCTTCCTTCGAATTGTGTAAGAGTTCCGTCTTTCATGGAGTCTGCCCTGATTATACCTGTGATTGCTTCTGTAATGCGAAGCTGTAATGAATAGCGATTTTCAGAAAGCCTTTGAATGGTACCAAGGAGTAAATACTGCGCATTGGCTACACGCCCAATACTTATAAAATCTTGGTCTGAAAATCTTTCAGTAGCCGTAAGATTTTGATCGGCTATTATTCTATCAAGATTTTGACGATCAACAAGAGTAATTGCAGAAAACCTGTTAAAGTTATTATTCAACAAGCCTTGAATATAGAAAGGCAGATAACCTGGCACATCCCCATCAACTTCGGGGGCAAGAATGGCAAGCCGTATATCACCGCCTCCATCGCCAGTAAACATTGGACCGGAAACAGCAGCATCCAGCCGCCCGATTGCTCCACGGACTCTTATATCAAGTTCATCAAAAACATCAAATCCATCAATATTGGAAGAAGCTCTGCTTGGCGATGCAGATGAGGAACATCCATGAAAAACTAAAATTGTTATAATGAGTAAGATAATACCTTTACATATCTTCATTGTTGGCTCCTTCTCAATTCTGAAATAATGCATAAAACGAGAAATAACACATAGTTTTAATAATATCACAAACTGTGTATTATGAAAGGTCAGTGCCCTGCCTGTCTTGTTCACCTGCTTATTTACATTGACATTTCATCGGTAAAACGATATTATTAAGTATACTCACTATTATAGAATGTTAAGGAGCTTTATAAAAATGAAGAAATTTTTTGTCGTTTTATTGGTATTTATCCCTGTTTTTGCCTTTGCCCAGGCTGCTGTTTCTCTTGATGCAGCATTGCTTAATTCAACAACTTACCTAAACGGAAGGATTCCGGCAAAAACCAAAGTAGTTGTGCTTAACTTTACTTCTAACTGGCCGCAGTTGTCTGACTATATTATCGAAGAGCTGATTGGCTATCTCGTAAACGAAGGGTCGTTGACTGTAGTTGACCGTGCAAACCTTGAAACAATCCGCAAAGAGCTGAACTTTCAGTTGTCCGGCGAGGTAAGCGACGAAACAGCCCAGTCCATCGGTAAAAAACTTGGAGCGCAAACGATTATTTCCGGAGGGATAACGGCAATAGGAAGCTCGTACCGGCTGAGGATTCGGGCAATCTCTGTAGAGACCGCCCAAATACTTGGTATGCAGAATGTCGATGTGGCGCAGGACAGCCGTATGGCGGCTTTGACCGGAACTGCATTTGCAAATTCTACAGCAAGCAGTTCGTCGTCGTCGTCGTCCAATACCGCTGCTGTTCAGAAATCAAACCCAACTTTAATTACTGTTTTACCGAATGTTGGATGGATTCCGGATTCCGATGGTAAGACGGTAGCAAAGATTAGCACAGCCATGGAAAATATTGACGGGCAAAATAGAGAGCTAATGATTCTTACTGTCGAAATTGCAAAAGGAAGCGGGTGGAGATGGGGTCATTTCAGGCTGGAAAATGAAGATGCCATCCTGGGAAAATTAAAGCAAGGTTCTGGAGTGCGGTTTAAAGTTGTGGGCGATGGAAAAGCCTGGAACATTCAATTCGGGACAAATGAAACAAATACAGATTACTGCCACTATCAACATGGGTTTACTCCCAAGAGCGGCAAAGTTACGGAGGTGAATGTTCCCTTTACTCAATTAAAGCAGCCTAGTTGGGGGAAAAAGGCATCCTTTGTAAAAAATAATATATTTTATTTAGTTTTTGAAAGAGGGACAGATCAAGCAGCAGGGGTTTCAACAATAAAAATTTTTGATTTTGAGGTATATTGATATGAAATCGAACGGGCATCATTTTTTCACTTCTGAATCTGTAGGGGAAGGGCACCCAGATAAACTTTGCGACCAAATATCGGACGCAATTCTGGATGCTTGCCTGAAGGACGATCCTCACAGCAGGGTCGCCTGCGAAACTTTTGCATCCGCGTCTCTTGTGCTGGTAGGCGGGGAAATCACAACCAGCACTTATGTGGAATTTTCGCACATAGTGCGCGAAGTAGCGCAAAAAATCGGTTACACCAACCCCGCCTTCGGCCTTGACTGCAATTCAATGGCTGTTATGAGCATGGTTCACAATCAGTCGCCGGATATTTCGCAGGGCGTTTCCGGCACTGGTTTAAAAAAGTACAAAGGTCTGCAGGGCGCAGGCGACCAGGGAATGATGTTTGGTTATGCGTGTAACGAGACAAAAGAATTAATGCCGCTGCCAATTACTCTGGCTCATAACATTTTGCTTCTTGCGGCAAAACTCCGCAAAAATAACACCATTAAATGGCTGCGCCCCGATTCTAAAAGCCAGGTGACGGTGGAATATGACGGTTTTAAACCTGTGCGCATTGATGCGGTCGTTGTCTCTCATCAGCATGATCCAGACATAGCGTACAAAACTCTTGAAGCGGAAATAATTGAACATATTATCAAACCGGAGCTTGAGCCTACCGGTCTTTTAGACAGCAAAACCAAATACTACATAAACCCCACAGGCAGGTTTGTCGTGGGAGGGCCGTTTGGCGATTCCGGGCTTACAGGGCGAAAAATTATCGTGGACACTTACGGCGGCATGGGGCGGCACGGGGGCGGCGCATTTTCCGGCAAAGACCCAACCAAGGTTGACCGTTCTGCCGCATACGCTGCCCGTTATGTTGCCAAAAATATCGTTGCCGCCAAACTTGCCGAACGCTGCGAAATTCAGCTTGCCTATGCAATAGGCGTGCCGTTTCCTGTTTCAATTATGGTCGATACATTTGGCACATTCAAAGTGCCGGAAGATCGTATTTCGGCGGCAGTAAGCAAAGTTTTCGATCTTAGCCCAGCAGGCATTATTAAAACCTTGAATCTTAGCAGGCCGATTTATCAAAAGACTGCATCGTATGGTCACTTTGGGCGTTCTGAATTTCCCTGGGAAAAGACAGACAAAGTTGAAGAGCTTAAAAAAGCTATTAATTAAAGAACAGTGAGCGGTGAACAGTGAGCAGTCAGCAAAAAGGCGATTACTTTCAGCTTGATACGCTAAAAGTACGGCATTATTGCGAAGCGTTATTCGAAACTTACGGGTTTACGCCGGACGAAAGCAGAATAATTACCGAAGTTTTAATTCGTGCGGATTTATACGGAATTGAATCCCATGGCGTGCAGCGGCTTGTCCGTTATCACGAAGAGATTATATCCGGTCAGGTGGATCCAAAGGCAAAAACAGAAATTGTACACGAGACTGGAATCTCGGCGGTAATGGAAGCGAACAAAGCAATGGGGCAGCTTGTAAGCGTAATGGCAATGAAGATTGCAATTCAAAAAGCTCACAGCAATGGATGCGGGATGGTTACTGTCCGTAACTCTAACCATTACGGCATAGCAGGTTTCTACGCCGATATGGCTGCAAATGAAGACCTTATTGGCATTTGCATGACCAATACCGAGGCGATATGTGTCCCTACTTACGGCCGCCAGCCAATGACCGGAACAAACCCCATCGCCCTTGCAATGCCTGCAGACCCTTTTGCGTTTTCCTTCGATGCGTCCACTACCGTGGTCCCCCGCGGAAAGCTGGAAGTTTACCGTAAGAACAGCCAGCCGCTGCCGGAACAATGGGCAGTGGACTCCGCCGGGAATCCCACTGTAGATGCTGCGCTGGTAATTGACAATATCATAAGTAAAACAAATGGCGGCATTGCCCCGCTGGGAGGGCTTGGAGTTCTGCACGGCGGGCACAAGGGCTACGGCCTTGGCGTTATTGTAGATCTTTTTTCCGCTGTAATTTCCGGCGGGTTTACCTCTAATCATGTAAATGTTAGTCCGGGGCACACTGGCATTTGCCATTACTTTATGGCAATAGATTACGGCATATTCGGCAGCAAAGATGCAATTAAAGCGGGAATGTCTAAATTTTTGCGCGAAATCAGAGAGAGCAGTAAAGCCGAAGGGCAGCAGCGTATTTATACGCACGGGGAAATAAAGACTCAATTGATGGCGCAGCGGCTGAATGGCAAGATTCCTGTTAATGAAAAAACTCTTGCGGAAATTAGGAATATTGCCAATAAGCAAGGGCTTAAATTAACAGAAGATTGGTTTTAATTCTAAAAAATGTTATTATTTATGAAGTCGTTCGCAAAGTAACAACGTTAACAAAGTTGGCGCGCTTTGCGGGCAGACGCTACATATTCAAAGGAGTCTTAAATGAAAGTATTTTTAATTGGCGGAACCGGGCTTTTGGGCAGTGTTGCTGCTGAGGAATTGATTCGCCGCGGGCACAGTGTCAGCTCGATAGCTCTCCCCGCTCATGAAGGAGTGGAACTTCCACGCGAGATGTCGCTGGAGTTCAAAAATTACATGACGCTTTCGGATAACGAAATCCGCAAATGTTTTGACGGTTGCGAAGGTTTTGTGTTTGCTTCCGGCATTGATGAACGAATAGGAGGCCCTTCGCCTATTTATGAATTTTTTAACAAGTACAATGTGTACCCGCTTAAACGGTATTTAACTATCGCCAAAGAATGCGGCGTAAAACACTCTGTAGTATGCGGTTCTTATTTTTCCTATTTTGAAAAACAATGGCCCAATCTGGAATTGTACAAGTGGCACCCTTACATTCGCAGCCGGATAGACCAGGAAAAAATGGCGCTGGAGTTTGCCGATGATAATTTTAGTGTTGGCATACTTGAGCTGCCTTATATTTTTGGAACGCAGCAGGGGCGCGAACCTGTATGGACGATTATCGTAAAAACAATACGCGGCATGAAAGGCGTTACAATGTACCCCAAAGGCGGGACAACAATGGTTACGCGGAAACAGGTTGGCCAGGCGATAGCGGGCGCTCTGGAAAAAACAAAGGGCGGTCAATGCTGGCCAATCGGCTGGTATAACATGGAATGGAAAGAAATGCTTGCCATTGTTCATAAAAACATGGGGATGCCCGGCAGGAAGGTTATTACCATTCCAAACTGGATGCTTAATCTGGGAATAAAGTCCATTGAGAAAAAAATACGCGAACACGGAACAGAAGGCGGCATATATATGCCGAAATTTGCCGATTTACAGAGCGCTAAAACTTTTATTGATAAGTCGCTTGGCTGCGAGCCTTTGGGCGTGGAAGCCGATGACATTGAGCAGGCTATAGGCGAATCTATCCGCCTGTCGGCTGAAGTTCTGGACGGTAAAGTAAAAAATGTTGTCAGCATGAAGGCAGAATAACAGCCGTATATGGAAGAGCGAAAAAATTATGCCGTAATAACCGGAGCAAGTTCCGGCATTGGCCTTGCCATAAGCAGGGAACTTGCCCGGCGCGGCTGGCCGCTGCTGCTTGTCAGCAATGAAGAAGAAAAACTTCTTCATGCTGCATCTGAAATAAAGACGGAATTCAATGTAAACACTTTGCCTCTTTTTATGGATTTGGCGCAGAAAGAAAGCGCGAAAAATCTTTTTAATTACTGCGAAGCAAACAGCATAAAAATAGAAATACTTGTAAATAATGCCGGGATTTTCTTTTTTAAGGACATAACTAACACGGCGGCGGAGCGTATGGAAACGATGATGAATCTGCACATGCTGACACCGTCCATGCTTTGCCGGTTTTTCGCAGAGCAAATGATCCGTGAAAAAAGGAGCGGCTATATTTTAAACATGGCATCCAGCGCCGGATGGATGATGATGCCGGGTATTGCGCTGTACAGCGCGACAAAGAGTTTTTTGCGCTGCTTTTCCCGCGCAATGCGTTGCGAGACTCTTGACAGCGGGGTAAGCATTACAACAGTCTGCCCTGGAGCGGTTGCAACCGGCCTTTACAATCTGTCTGCCCGTTACATGAAGCTGGGTATCTGTTTAGGCATTATTATAACACCCGAACGCCTTGCGCGCAACGCTATTAAAAAAATGTTTAAAAAGAAAGCCCAGTTTATTCCGGGCGGTTTTATTAATCGATTTTTTATTTTTCTTGTAAATGCAATGCCGGAAATTCTGGTAAGGCGGATTAAAAAAGCGCTGCCGTTCTGACCGCTGCGAATTGCGTTGTTGCAAAATAGTAAATTATGCTTTACAATTAAGACTTATAAGGAGTATCAACATGAAAAAACTTAAAATAACGGCGGCTGGAACGCTGGTGTTAGCGCTCGTTATGAGCCTGGCGGTTTGCGGCGGCTCGCCTTCTGCCAAAGACACGGCAAGCAGCGGGGTTCAGGCAGCTCAGCCAACGCAAACTACGCAGGCGCAGCCAGCCTCTTTGTTTTGGATAGGAGACGGCGGGAAAGGCAGCAGCATTACCATACTTCCGCCCAAGGGTTCCGGCCTTGCGAAGGATCAGGCATATCTTCCTGAGTTGGTGGCAAATGAACTGGTTAGCAATTTAGGTAAATTTTCCGGCATGAAATTGTTTGACAGGGTAAACTTAACAAAACAATACGATGAACTCCTTTCGGGTATCTATGCCGATGATGACGCAGCGGGTTTGGATCTTGGGCATCTGACATCCACCGACTATATGTTAGTGGGGACTATAACCAGAACCTCCAGCAGCTATGCGCTGCAATTGTCGGTGAACAGTAATATCGAAAAAAAACTTCTGGCAAGCTATTCGAGTGTCGTTTCTATTGCCGACCTTGATAATCTGACTGCTGTAAGGCGGGCTTCTTTGGAATTGCTCGAAGGGCTGGGCATACAGCCTACTGACCGGACAAGGACAGAACTTACCAAGGCTGCAACAACAGAGCAGGCGAATGCCCAAAACGCTCTTGCCCAGGGTATTGTTGCGCAGAGGGAAGGCACTGTGGTGCAAGCCCTGTCCCGCTATATTCAGGCAAACAACTACGACCCAGCCCTTGCCGAAGCTGCAAGCAGGCTGAACATTCTTGCAGCCAATGTGTCAAGCGGAAATATAGGCGAAGATGTGCGCAATGATATTCAATGGCGGGATCAATGGGTAGCAAGGTTAAAGGAATGTGAAGCATTTTATTTAAATTACATGAAGGATACGCCCCCTTATTATTTGGTTTATTCTCCGAATATTAAACAGGGAGACGTTGATTATGATAAAGGAACCGTGCCGCTTACAATGGAGTCAATTGCAGTATATCCGGAGATTTCCTGGTTTTCCACAGTGGATCGGGTTGTGCAAACTGTGCGGGAAGGCTTAATGGCTACCGGAAGAGCTGACACCTGGAAACTTGCAGAATGGCCGCTTGACAGTATTTCTGCGCCGAATATTTTTAGTAAACTGGATAGGCGAGGTTGGTCTCGCACATATGTTCCTGGTTTTTGGGTAGAGGTTGAACTTGCTAATTCTGGCGGGAAGTCATTGGGAAAAAATACGGTCTGGCTTCCGTTGGGCTGGGATACTGTTATTGCCGAGGAAAAAAGAGTATACGTACTCAAAAATGCAGCCAGACCCATCGGCGGGATAAGGGAAATTACTTTTCCCGCAGTCAATGCCAGGGATATAATTGGTGATTTTACCATAAGGATAACCAATATTGATGGTATAAATGCGCAAACTACTGCGGAGCGGAAAAAGATAACTATTTTAACATCATCAGATTTTGAAAATTTACCGGCAGCAAAGGCTCTCGCTGATCTGAAAGCCGGCAATGCTAATGTAACATGGGCATTCCCTAAACTTAATCGCACATATGATCGTTATACTACATTTTTGGCTTCTGGAAGGGAAAGCTTTTCTGCCACAGTTTTTCATAACACCATTACTTCCATTAGGGATCGTGAATTTCAGGAAAAAGGATCGGCTGATGCTCTGATTATCCCGAACAGCGTTACTTCTATTGGGGAAAGCGCATTTGACGGTACATTTTCATCCATAACCATTGGCGCAAATGTGCGCATGGTTAATACTTATGGCCGTTCTGATACTTCCCTGCACTCTTTTTTAGATAATAGTTTTATTGATTATTACAATAACAACGGGCGTAAAGCAGGGACATATACCCTAATCGGCGGTAAGGCTCCCAACCGATGGATTTACAGCGCAAGATAACACCGGAGGCTGCAAAGGAGGCTGTGTGGTGGAGGGTTACGAACTAACTCTGGAAGAAGCAAATGAAATGTATTTACAAACCCGGGAACGGATTAAAAGTATAGAGGAAAAGGCCTACGGCCGCCTGTTCCCGGGATATACCGAGTTGAAAAATGAAACCGAAAAACTGCGCAAAGAGCAAGGCAATGAGCCAACAGACGAGGACATAGCAAAAAGCCTTGGGTGGCCTTTAGAGCGGGTTAGTTCGTTTAAAAATCTGGTAAAAGTTTGAGCATTTGAATTCTGCCTTCCCTTTCAACCATCATCCAGATATACGGTTTGTCGTAGATAATACTTTTTTTTTCATTGTTTGTTTATTAAATACATACAATGTTTGTTTTATTCTTAAGATGGTCTGTTTCTTTTAATTTTTCACTACCGCAACAACACGAGGATAAGCAAAAAATTACTGCAAATAATGCGATAATAACTTTCATATGCTCCATCTTAATAAATTAATAATTTTGTCTTGTAGTCAAAAGCATTTAGCCGCAAACTACTATTCAATAGCCCATACGCCATTGGCAAAAACATACCCCCCGCCTTTTTTACCATTTGCCGCATAAAATGAAGCAAAGCCGTTCTCAAAGGCATCATCGTCCATCTCAATATCATCTTTTATGTAAATGCTATTAATTTGGTTCCCTTTAAACGCCTCTTT
>Ga0123356_10003864_pt1 | contig 15608 bp, 15 predicted proteins | sample TergutEmb28metaG_2_FD_92546 | JGI IMG/M metagenome (GOLD analysis project Ga0123356, IMG submission 92546) | Embiratermes neotenicus P3 segment gut microbial communities from Petit-Saut dam, French Guiana - Emb289 P3 | ecosystem: Host-associated > Arthropoda: Insects > Digestive system > Gut ... | reverse complement strand
GGGGGGCTGACCCACCACTGTCATCCTGCGTGAAGCGTAGCGGAATGCAGGACCCCCGGCGGCCGACGTGAGGACTGTGGTACAGGTCTTTACCCAAGTCCCTACATTGGCTACCGGGGGTCCCGCCTGACGGCGGGATGACCGGGGGCTCGGTTCCCTGGTGTCTTGGCCCTGGGGTGACGGCCCGGTATCACGTCCTCGCGGACTCCGACTACGTCTCCGCTGGCGAAGGGGCGGGGTTCGCCGTTGATTCTTACTATTAGTTGGCCGTCCGGGGCTATGTCTACTGCTTCTCCTTGCTCATAGGTTTGCTCATCTATGTAGACGCGTACTGTTGTTCCGAGGGTGTGGCTCTTGCGGCGGTATTCTTCCACGAGGGCGATCCTGCCCAAGTCTGTGGTGAGTAGGGATAGGGCATTGCTGAGGTGCTTGAGTACTGCGGCTACTATTTGTTCACGTTCAACACCAGCGCCTGCCATTGATAGTGAGATTGCGGTTGGATAGCCGATGGTCTCTTGGGTCTGGAGAACGTTGATCCCTACGCCGATCACAGCGGTACGCTCTACGACCTCGACGAGGATTCCACATACCTTCTTCCCGTGGATAAATACGTCGTTGGGCCACTTCAATGTCGCTCTCACTCCGAAATTGGCGATGGCGCGAACAACTGCTATACCGGTTGCGATGGGTATCAGTCCCCATGACGGCCCTAGCGAATCTAGCGGCACCGCCATGGACATGGCTACCGCCTCACCGCCCGGAGTATCCCAGGTCCGTGACAGCCGACCCTTGCCTTGAGCCTGATCCAGGGCAACTAAGACGGCGTAATCCCCCACTAGCCCAGCCCGCACCCTAGCCACCAGATCAGTGTTCGTTGACCCCGTGGACTCAACAACATCGACAGTCCACACCGACTGAGTTGAGGCAGCTAGCCTCAACACTTCATCTCTAAACAACACAACAGTGTCCACACCTGGTACCGTAACAGAATGAGGCTCATCCTTGCTTCCGCATCTCCGGCGCGGCTTCAAACCCTGCAATCTGCTGGGTTGTGCCCCGAGGTGGTGGTCTCCGATGTTGACGAGACAGTCGTCACTGCCGACACTATCCCTGAACTCGCCTCATGCCTAGCTGAAATGAAAGCCGAGAAGGTCTTCGCCCAACTCGGCGAGCCCGTGGATTGCATCATTATCGGCTGCGATTCAATCTTGGACTTCGACGGAAAACCCGAAGGAAAGCCTGGCTCGCGTGAAGCTGCGGTCCAACTCCTTCAACGTACGCGCCGACGTTCAGGGGTACTGATCACCGGCCATCACATCATCGTGGCAACAGACCACGTACAACGCGTCAACAGATGCGGAAAAACTATTATCCACGTCGCTGACCTCACCGACGAAGAGATCGACGACTACGTCGCCACCGGAGAACCCGAGCACGTCGCAGGCGGTTTCACCATCGACGGCCTAGGCGGGCCCTTCATCTCAGGAATCGAAGGGGACCCGCACAATGTCGTCGGTCTCTCACTGCCGCTCGTACGCCAAATGCTTGCCGACTGCGGGGTCCGCTGGACCTCACTGTGGGCCTAGATTCGGTCCTAGCGGGCTGCTGTGCCTTCGGTGTAGTCAGAATCAGTCGGTGCGACCCAGCTCATGAGCTTGCGCAGTTCGCGCCCTACTACCTCGATCGGATGGGCCTCTTCGGCTGCGCGCATCGCGCGGAACTCCGGAGCTCCGGCATCCTGGTCGGCGATGAACCGTGCCGCGAAGGTGCCGTCCTGGATGTCAGCCAAGACACCGCGCATCGACTCCTTGACATGATCGTCGATCACCCTCGGCCCGGATACATAGTCACCGTACTCAGCAGTATCCGACACACTCCAGCGCTGCTTAGCGATCCCGCCCTCATACATCAGGCCAACGATCAGCTTCACCTCGTGAAGACACTCGAAGTACGCAACCTCAGGCTGATACCCGGCATTCACCAGGGTCTCGAAACCAGACATGATCAGGTTCGACAACCCACCGCAGAGAACGGCCTGCTCGCCGAAAAGATCGGTTTCGGTTTCTTCGGTGAAGGTTGTGGCGATACCGCCAGCGCGCAAACCACCGATAGCCTTCGCGTACGACAGCGCCAGCGCCCACGCTGAACCGGAGTCATCCTTCTCGACCGCAATGACCACGGGCACACCGCGCCCGGCAGCGTACTCGCGGCGTACCAGATGCCCAGGGCCCTTGGGGGCAACCATGCAGACATCGACACCAGCCGGAGGCTGGATATAGCCATAACGAATGTTGAAGCCATGAGCAAAGAACAACGCATCCCCATCCTTAAGATGCGGCGCGATCTCGGCTGCATAGAGCCCGCGCTGGACAGCATCGGGAGCCAGGATCATGATCACGTCAGCTTCCTGCGCCGCGACAGTCACAGGTACGACGCGCAGCCCTTCAGCTTCTGCCTTCTCACGGGACTTGGAATCCGAGCGAAGCCCGATCCGTACGTCCACACCTGAGTCACGCAGAGACAACGCGTGGGCATGCCCCTGGGAACCATAGCCGATGACGGCTACCTTGCGGGACTGGATGAGGCTGAGATCCGCATCATTGTCATAGAACATCTGTGCCATTTTTCTCCTTAGTTACGATGCTGGCTTATCGGACTTTTGCTTGTCGGTCATAGCTTTCGAGCCGCGAGAGACCGCGACCAAGCCTGATTGTACTAGTTCCTTGATCCCGTACGGAGCGATCAGGTCGAGGAAGGCCCTCACCTTACCGTACTTTCCTGTGACTTCAATGACGAGCGCATCACTAGCCACATCGACGACCTTGGCCCGGAAGGTGTCCACCAAGGCCAGAATCTCCGTACGATTAGTCGCATCCGCACGCACTTTGACGAGCACAAGCTCACGGCGTACGGTCTTACCCTTCTCCATTTCGGTGATCTTGATGACCTCGATCAGCTTATTCAGCTGCTTGGTGATCTGCTCAAGAGCCGCCTCATCCGGGGTAACAGCAACGATCGTCATTCGCGATGTATCTTCGCGTTCGGTCGGCCCGACCGACAATGACTCGATGTTGAAGCCGCGCCTGGCGAAGAGCCCGGCGATGCGAGCGAGGACACCGGGATTGTTCTGGACCAGAACAGATAGTGTTGTGATGGTTGTCATAGTTCGTCGTCCTCCCATGTCGGAGCCATATCGCGGGCGTACTTAATGTCATCGTTGCTTGTTCCGGCAGGCACCATCGGCCACACCATTGCATCCTTGTGGACGATGAACTCCACCACCACCGGGCGGTCGTTGATTTCCATCGCCTTATTGATCACCCCATCAACCTCTTCCCAGGTCGAAGCACGCAGAGCCGCACATCCCATAGCCTCCGCCAACTTCACGAAGTCAGGAAGACGGTCGGTAAACAGCTCAGTATTGGAGTAGCGCTCGTTGTAGAACAAGGTCTGCCACTGGCGAACCATCCCAAGAACCTGGTTGTTGATCACCGCGATCTTGATCGGAATATTATTCAGCGCACAGGTGGTGAGTTCCTGATTGGTCATCTGGAAGCATCCGTCACCATCAATCCCCCACACAACCTTGTCAGGCGCACCAACCTTGGCACCCATGGTCGCAGGCACACAGTAACCCATGGTTCCTGCACCACCAGATGTCAGCCATTGGTACGGCTTCTCGTGCGGAAGGAAGTGGGCACTCCACATCTGATGCTGACCCACACCGGTGACGAAGATCGTGTCCGGCCCAGCGATCTCACCGATACGGCGGATGACCTCTTGGGGCTGAAGGATATCGTCATCAGGGTCGCCTGCCCAGGTCGGATACTTCTTCTCAAGACCCTGGAGATAACCAACCCACTCATTCCACGCGGGAAGATCCATCTCAGACAGATGATGAGCCAGATCGGTCAGCATCAAGCGCGCATCACCGACAATCGGCAGATCCACAGCCTTGTTCTTGCCAATCTCAGCAGGATCCACATCGCAGTGAATGACCTTCGCATTCTGCGCAAAAGACGATAGTACGCCGGTGACGCGGTCATCGAAGCGTACGCCAACAGCCACGATCAGGTCGGCCTTCTGCAGTGCGCCAACGGCGGCCACAGTTCCATGCATCCCTGGCATACCGAAGTTCAGCGGATGGGAGTCCGGGAAACAACCGCGAGCCATGAGTGTGGTGACCACCGGCATGGGTGCCTTGTCAATCACATCGGCAACTGCCTGGGCTGCGCGAGATTTCACGATGCCGCCGCCGATGAACAACACCGGCTTCTTGGCAGCCGCGATCATGGTGGCTGCTTCGCGAACCTGACGGAAGTGCGGGCTGATTGTGGGCTTGTAGCCCGGAAGATCGATCTGAATCGGCCAGGTCCACTCGGTCGTGCCTTGCAGGGCATCCTTAGCCACGTCAACCAAGACCGGGCCGGGGCGTCCTGTCGACGCAATGTGGAAGGCTTTCACCACGGCCGCAGCAATATCCTCGGGGCGCTTCACGAGAAAGCTGTGCTTGGTAATCGGGAAGGTAATCCCTCGGATGTCGGCTTCCTGGAAGGCATCGGTGCCGATAAAGGTCGAGGTGACCTGTCCGGTGATGGCCACAACTGGTACCGAATCCATGTAGGCATCGGCCAGCCCTGTTACGAGGTTGGTAGATCCTGGGCCTGAGGTCGCAACACAGACTCCTACACGTCCGGTGGCCATCGCATAGCCTTCTGCGGCATGCGCGGCTCCCTGCTCATGGCGTACGAGAATGTGCCGAATCGACGAGTCGAACAAAGGGTCAAAGAACGGCAGGATTGTTCCCCCTGGGATACCGAAGGCATGTTCAACCCCCAGCTCCTCTAAGGTTCTCACAAGAGCCTGCGCACCTGTCATCGCTGTGCTCACAGGTAACTCCTTTCTGGTTCGGTCCTCCAACAAAAAACCCCCGTTGCCTATCTGGCATACGAGGGGGCGCGTACATTGCTATACGCGCGTTCTAGGATACGAGGACCTTTCTGGACACGGCTCTTATGTTTCCCTACCTGGCCCAGTATGTCAACTTCGTTCGGATTTTGGACAGGACTAGGACATCAGTGAAGCGTAAAGGCCATCAAGATCCTCGGCTGCATCCTCTTCTTTCTGTGCCAAGCCAGACATCCCCGGACGATCCGCGTAGCGCGGGAGGATATGGACATGGAAGTGGAAGATTTCCTGACCAGACACCGACCCGGCATTGGACAACACATTGACTCCGGTTGCTCCGAGCTTGTCTTTGAGAAGGGAGGATACGGTCACGATTGCCTGGGCGACTTCATCCCAGGAGCCCGGATCGGTGATTCCGTCAGCAACATGGCGGCGCGGAATGATCAGTGTATGACCGCGGTGGTACGGAGCAATATCGAGGAAGGCAATCGATGTTTCATCTTCGTAGACTCGACGCGAAGGGATCTTGTCGTCGACAATCTTGCAGAACAGACAGTCTTCCATCATTGGCTCCTCACAATACCCGTCACAGGATTATACATCGATTGATTGCGGTGTAAACAGGCTTCAGTTACGTACAACATACCCGGCTTCGCTCAGGGCTGCCTTCACATCGGCCACAGTGAGCGTGCCAAAGTGGAAGACACTGGCTGCCAGAACAGCATCAGCACCGGCGGCAACTGCTGCCACGAAATCCTCCGCCTTCCCGGCACCACCGGAGGCAATCAGGGGAAGATCGACGACCTCGCGTACGGCGGTGATCATCTCGATGTCGAAACCAGCGACCGTACCATCGGCATCCATGGAGTTCAGCAGAATCTCTCCGACCCCGCGCTCGGCGGCCTCGCGTACCCACGCCAGAGCATCGATACCTGCGCTGCGCTGACCGCCGTGAGTGGTGACCCCATAACCGGAAGCCATCCCTTCCTCGCGGCGAGCATCAACAGACAGTACGAGAACCTGGTTACCGAACCGTGAAACGATCTCATTGATCAGCGACGGGTTATTGATCGCAGCGGTGTTCACACCAACCTTGTCAGCCCCAGCACGCAGCAGGGCATTGACATCCTCAACAGACCTGACTCCCCCGCCGACTGTCAGCGGAATGAACACCGACTGCGCAGTGGCAGTCACAATCTGCAGGGTCGTGGCTCTACCCTGCACCGATGCCGAAATATCGAGGAAGGTCAGCTCATCGGCTCCCTGGTCACAGTAGGCCTTCGCCAACTCAACGGGATCCCCGGCATCACGGAGGTTCTGGAAGTTCACGCCCTTGACGACACGCCCTGCGTCGACATCCAGGCACGGAATAACTCTGATAGCAACAGACATACCTACAACCTACCGGTCATTCCAGATTCATATCGACATCGACCACGCCTCGGCGCATCGTGTGAACAAGGTCGCGGCACTTGCTGGACAGCGGCGTACCTTTCGTTGCATCGGCAATCTGACCGGCACAGTCCACACACATGCGAATCCATCGTACGAAGTCTCCCGCAGCGAGTCCGGTGTGATCGACGATCTCTCCCATGGACACACCCGAGGCCCAGGCATGGGCTGCTCGGGCGAAACCAAGATCGAGGGGCGGGGCATGGTCAAGCCTGCGGTCACTTTCGATCAGGCGAATATCTCTCCAAGTTTTCTTCAGCGCATCGACAGCCTTGCTGGATTCCCGATCGGGCATCCTCACCTCAGCTCGCCGGTCGACGCGCCGTGCTTCATAGACCACCGTAGATATCGTCGCCGCCAAGGATGGGAGTTTCAGATCCTCGAAGACACCGGCCTTAATCGCTTCGGCAATCAGCAGATCGTGCTCCCCATAGAGCCTTGACAACATGCGCCCGGAATCGGTCACCTGGAGAGGATCAGAGTCAACATAACCCAAGGATTCCAAAACCAAGCAGATCGCTTCGAACTTGGCTACCAAGGTATCCGATCTCGACGTCTTTCCTGCCTGCTCGCGTACATAATCGGAGTGGAACTGCGCGAAGGAATCCTGCAGAATCCTCGTGGCTCTTGGCGCACCCACCGAGCCGATGAGGTTGACCGCCATGTTGTAGGTCGGGGTGAAAGCAGATCTCAGCGGATAGGTACGCCGCGAGGCCAACCCCGCTAATCCGCGCGGATCCAGACCGGCCTGCCAGGTCACCACAGCATGACCTTCGATATCAATCCCGCGTCTGCCGGCCCGCCCGGTGAGCTGGGTGTACTCCCCCGGTGTGATGTCAGCATGGTTGGCTCCGTTGAACTTCACCAATTTGTCGAGTACGACGGTTCGCGCCGGCATGTTAATCCCCAGAGCCAGGGTCTCTGTGGCGAAGACCACTTTGACTAACCCGAGTGAAAAGGCCTCCTCGACTGCCAGTTTGAACATTGGCAGGAGTCCGGCATGATGGGCCGCGATACCGCGGGTGAAGGCTTCTAGCCAGTTCTTGTAGCGCAGCGCTTCAAGATCACCTGGCTCCAAACCAGTGATGTGGCGCTGCGCGATAGCGTTTAGTTCGGCCCGCTCCGAAGCCCTGGTCAGCCACATACCATCGTCGATAAGCCGATCCACGGCCTGATCGCAGCCTTGGCGGGAGAAGATGAAGTAGATCGCTGGCAGCAGGTCGAGTCTGTCGAGCTCAGTGATTACCGTGAAGCGTCGAGGCACGAGTTGAGACCGTGAAGCAAAGCGTCCATGGGCTCGCCCGCCAAGCTCCGACTGGGACCCCCTCTTGCCTTTCCCGGATCCTCCGCGCAGTCGGCGGGAATCATCTCTCATCACCTTGGTTTCTGTGGAAGCCAGTCGCATGAGCTCAGGATTCACCCGGGCTGCGGCAGTTCCCCCTGCGGTTGGTGCATCTCCTTGATAGAGGTCCACCAGCCTCTTCCCGGCGAAGACATGCTGATATAGAGGTACGGGGCGTTTCTCCGAGACCACGGTAGCCATGTTTCCGCGTACCTGATCCATCCAGGTCCCGAACTCTTCTACATTACTCACAGTGGCTGATAACCCAACGATCTTCACGCCTGCGTCCAAGCCGAGGATGACCTCTTCCCACACCGGGCCCCGGAAAGGATCCGACAGATAGTGCACCTCATCGAGGACAACGAACTCTAAGCCGTTTAAGGTGGGTGAGTTCGCATAGATCATGTTCCGTAAGACCTCAGTGGTCATCACAGCGATATTGGCTTCAGAGTTCACTACTTGGTCTCCGGTGAGCAACCCCACCTTCGACGCACCATAGACCTCGACAAGATCTAGGAACTTCTGATTCGACAGAGCCTTTATCGGGGTGGTGTAGAAACACTTCGTACCGCGCCTATCCGCTAGGTGAACAGCGAACTCCCCAACTACTGTTTTCCCTGCTCCTGTTGGTGCAGCAACCAGTACACCGGAGCCTGTTTCCAAGTATCGGCAGGCTTCGATCTGATAGGAATCGAGGCAGAAGTCGAGTTTCTGGGAGAACTCAACAAAGGTCACTTTTTCTTCCTTCGCCGCGTGAGCGGATCAGAGATGGGAATGAAAACTGTGAGAACACCAGGTTCGCAGGTGATCCCAAAGGGAGGCTGGCCTAGGGCCTCACCATCAGCGAGACCCACCAAACCGTCACCATCGATCATGACTTCTTTGGCCGTGCATCGCTCAACAGCAGGATCATTAACAAAGGATCCATTGAACATCTTGGGCAGCAAACGCAGCATGGACAGCCTTGAGACAGGGTGCGCAATCGTGATGTTCAGCAATCCGTCTGTCACCGAGGCAGTAGGAGCGACGTGCATACCGCCTCCGTAATAACCTCCATTGGCGACAGCGACAAGCATCGCCGGAAGAACTCTCTCTTCGCCGTCAATACGCAGACGATAAGTGACCGGTTCGAAAGACTTCAGTTCGACCAGGGCTGCCACGGCATAGGCCAGTGATCCCCAGGCTTTCGCCATGGAGGCTCCGCGAATCCCCACGCGGGCATCATAGCCGGTGCCTACCACCGTACCGACGTATCTTTGAGTTCCGCCGTGGGCAAGCTTGCCGACCACCGAAGTGAGATCCATATTGAGCAGGTGGCCGTCGACGATGACCTTGGCTGCTTTGACCGGGTCGAGAGGGATCCCCACACTTCTGCACAGATCATTGCCTGTTCCTGCTGGGATCATCCCCAAAGGTACGCCCGTACCCCCGGCAGCGTTAATCCCGAGATGCATGATGCCGTCCCCGCCCATAACCACCAGGCAGTCGCGGGTGTCCGCTGTGAGCCGAGCATTCTCCACTGCTTCGGCACAGAAACGCTGTGCTTCGGCGTAGCTATTGGCTTGGAGAACCTTCAAACTGCCCTCTGGCAACCCGCGCAGTAACTCATTGAGTACCTTCGGCAGGATCTTCAGAGCTTTGCCCCGCCCAGCCGTCGGATTGACGACCAGTGTAGTCGTGGCATTTTCAACAGTGTTCTTGGTCACGCCATGATCGTACTACACCGCGCCAAGGCAGTTAGTCTTCGCAGGCTAACTGGTCATAGATCTCCAGTGTCTGCTGGGCTAGTTCGCGGGCTCTTTGGGCGAAGGATTCAGGTTCGACCTTGTGCACCTGGGACCCCAGCATCAGCAGAAGTCTGGTGAACCATGCTGGTTCTGCGACAGGTAGAACAATCGCGGTCAAACCGTCGCCTGTCTTGGTCACCGATGTCGTGGGATAGTAGTCCACAATCCATGCAGCCTTATCCTCGACCACTATGGTCACCTGGTCACTCTTGGCAAGGTTCTTCGCCCATGCATCAGGTTCTGGATGGTGGTCATGTCGTGCAGTGCTCTGTCCTGTCTGGGAGACCTCAACAATGCGATCCAGTCGATAGGTCCTCCAGGACTGCCCAGGTTCACCAGGGGTACCTCTGTCCACACAGTACGCTGTGAGGTACGCGACTCCCTCGCTGACAAAGACCAGCACCGGATCGACAACAGGGTAGGTGGTTGTTCCGCGGGCTCGGCCTTCATAGGTGAGTTTCACCCTCTGGGCCTGTGAGATCGCCAGAGTTAGATCATCTTTCACCTGATCATCACCGATTTTCAGATCCACACTGGCGATCTCAGGGGAACCAAGCTTGTTCACCAACGCGTCGATGGTTGCCGCCATCGTTGCCGGGACAAGAGATCTCAAGGCATCCAAAGCCAAGCGCAGACTCGCAGCTTCCGCGGCAGTCATCCGTACGGGGCGATCCAGGGTTGTGGGGTTCGTCATATAGACAGAACCCTCTTCATCGAGAACATCCAGATCCACGTCAATGAGGTCACCGGGATACCCCCCAGGCAGCCCGCAGAAGATCACAACGTTGATGTCTTTCTTCACCTGAGCAGGGGTGATCGAGAAAACTTGCGCGACTTCTTTCACGGTCATACCCGGATGGGCCTCGATATAGGGGATTTCGAGAAGGAGTCGGGCGACTTGTTCGAAGGAGGTACTCATCGCACACCTCCGGCTACTGCGGTCAACTGGGCAATCACCTGATCACGAATCGGACCAGCATCAAGAACCACAGCATTGGGTCCCACCTCACAGATGGCGGACACGATCTCATCTTCGCGGGCATAGGGCACACTGATGGCACTGTATCCAGGCGGGGCGGCGGTATTGACTGGGGTTCCTCTCCTGCGCAAGTTTCCTGCCGCGAACTCTCGTAGGGCCACCACAACGTGATCCTGGGACGGCCCAGGATCGAGGGATTTGGCGTACTCATCGAGAACCTTCGGGTCAGGAAGTTCATAGGAACCAGGATTATTGGCTCGCGCTGGCAGATCCTCGATCCGTGACAACTTGAAAATCTTGACTTCGCTAATCGCTGTCTCGGCGATCAGATACCACGACCCGGTGCGCAGAATCATCCTCAGAGGTTTGACTTCGCGCAGTGACCCCTTATAGGTGAACACAACAGGGTCCCTAGCCAACAGAGCTTCCCAGATCACCGGGAACCCTGGTTCTCTCGCGGTCAGGCGGGGAATCAGATTCGTCATCGCAGAGTCATCAATGGCCTCACCCGCAGCGCGCAGCTTGGCTAGTGCTGTGCTCATTCCCGAAGCAAGACTTGGTTCACTCCACACTGAGGAGGCCAACCCGACCAGCGTCGATTCTTCCGGGGTCAGATGGATTTCGGGCAGATAGAAGCTCTCGGGCTGGATACGGTACCCATCCATCGCATTGGTATAGGGATCAGTGGGACCATTGAGCACATCGATCCCCATCAAGCGCAGGTCTTCCTTGTCGCGCTCAAACATCCGCTGGAAGGCAATGTCGTTCTTCGCTTGGGAGTATCCCTCGACGAGGTCACGGATTTGCTCGCGCGAAATGAACCTCTTCGCTGCCAGCAGTGCGATCACAAGGTTCAGCAGTCTTTCAGAGTTACGTGCCGCCATATCGCTCTTTCGGTAATGTGGTTCTCGACACCAGTAAACCACCTCGGTGGTCATAGTGAGCGGACTTTTTGCGATATGTCTGGACGATTCGCCCCAACACCTACCTCCGACTTACACATCGGCAACCTTCGTACGGCTTTGGTTGCTTGGTTGGCTGCCCGGTCAACCAGACGCGAATTCTTGATCCGCATTGAGGATTTAGACGCACCACGGATGAAGGACTCCGATTCGATTGCCAGGCAGCAGTTAGAGGATCTAGCGACTTTGGGTATCGATCACGACGGTCCTATCGTCTATCAAAAGGACCGCACCGGAATCTATGAAGACGCCCTGGTCAGACTCGGGGACTTAGTTTATGAGTGTTTCTGTTCACGGAAAGACATCACCGAAGCTGCCCAGGCTCCCCATGGGGTTGTTCCGAAGTATCCAGGAACCTGCCGGGATCTCAGCGAATCACAAAAAGCCAGCCTGCGGAAACTACGCCCGCCCTCCCTGCGAATCAACGCCTGCTCGGCTCCCGAGTGCATCGCCGACCAACTCCTCGGCTCCTACGCTGACACAGTGGATGATTTCGTCGTACGCCGTGCTGACGGTGTCTTCGCCTACAACTTCGCAGTTGTCGTCGATGATGGGCTCCAGGATGTCGACCAAGTCGTACGCGGGGCGGACCTTCTCGACTCTTCACCGCGCCAAGCCTGGCTGGCCAGCCAACTCGGGTTTCGCGTACCTGAGTATCTGCATGTGCCGCTGGTGATCGGTCTCGATAACACCAGACTGGCGAAGAGGGAGAAAGCGGTGTCCTTAGCCCAACTCCATCAGCAAGGAATTTCAACCACGGATCTGCTCTCGATGCTGGCTGCGTCTCTAGGCTTGGCAAGTGCAGGCGAAAAAGTGACTGTGGCCATGCTGATTGACAGGTTCGATCCTGCGAAGCTTCCACGCGAGCCGTGGCAGTTTACACAGCTATTAGCTCCAGGCAAACATGACGTCGATCAGGAAGACCATCGTGGAACCCTCAGGGATTCCTAGCTTGGGATGTCCGGCGGGATAGGCAAGCTCCGGAGGCACGATCACCAGCACACGTGAGCCAATGGTTTGTCCCACCAATGCTTCCTGCCACCCGGGGATGGTTTGGTCCAGGGTTCCCACCAGCGGCTTGAATCCATAGGTTTGGCGAATCATGGCACCACTACTCCAGAGGTACTCAGCGTAATTCACCTGGACATAGCCGCCTGCTTCCACTTCAGCTCCGATGCCGACGACAAGCGGCTGGACAACAAGCTGCGTTGGAGCGGGGCGATCCTTGGCGATGGAAATCTTTGGGGAATCAACCTCTCCCTCAACCTTAGGAAGGTCGGCATCTGTGACCGTGACGGTCTCACCGGTGGGCGGTGATATCGATGTCCGAAGGATGTCAACGACGAAAATCAGGGTGTCACCGAGTTCAATTCCTGCTTCTTCTTTTCCGCCGTCACCGTCATAGCCATCCGGGCCAGGCATAGCGATCAGCACTCTGCTGCCCTGCTTCTGGCCGGTGAGGCCCTTCTGGAAACCTGGCACTACCCCCTGCAATGAAAAGACTGCTGGTGTTCCGGCAGAATAGGAATCATCAAACCTTTCACCCGTACGGCCATTCACGCCATAGTAATTCACCTGAACCAGGGCAGTTGCGCTCAGCACCGGCCCTGTTCCCTCGGCGAGGACCTTCGTGCGGGTCACATCAATGGACCATGGGGAAGGTACGGTGACCTCTGGTGCATCACCAAAGCCGCCGGTAACACCGAGCACATCCAAAGAGGTATCGGCGTTGGGGTCAGTAGTCGGAGGCGAAGGCAAATCCGTTGCTGCGTCCGTGGGTAGATCCGTTGCGGTCGGCGTGGGGTCGGTCCCTGTTGTGTCGGTACAGGAAGCCATTGTCAGGGCAAGGCCCAGCGCCACTGCGCATCCCAGTATTCGGTTGATTCGTTTCCGCTGCATGACACCCAACTCTCTTCTGTGGCCTATTCTAGGCACTCGTCTCATTCTACAAGTTGCGTTAATAATTGCGAACCGGGTATTCATATCCCGGCACGGTCATAGAGAGAACCAACCTCGGAAACACTGAGTTCTCTGATTTGACCGCTGGGGAGGTTCCCCAGCCGAATCGGACCGACCCGCAGTCGTGCCAGCCTCGCAATAGGAAAGCCCAGAGCCTCCATCATTCGGCGCACCACTCGGTTGCGCCCAGAGTGCAAGGTGATCTCGATCAGGGTTTTCGTTGATGTTCTGCTAACGAGCTTCACCTTGTCAGGCCTGATAAAGCCATCCTCAAGGTTGACACCCTTCTCCAATCTCTTCAGAGCCTGATTATCCATCACACCTTCAACCTCCACCAAGTACATCTTGTCGATTTCGAAGGAAGGATGGCTCAGACGCTGGGCGAAATCACCGTCATTGGTCAAGATGATGAGCCCTTCGGTGTCGGCATCGAGGCGGCCCACATGGAACAGTCTTCCAGCCTTGCGAGGCAGATAGTCTTTCAAGCTTGCCCTGCCCTGTGGATCATCGAGGGTCGAGATCACACCGACAGGCTTATTCAGAGCAAAGTAAAGGTGGTTGCGCTGCGGTGGAATACGAGCCCCATCGAGACGTACGACGTCGCGGTCGGGATCAACGCGGGTTCCCAGCTCAGTGACGAGGTGACCATTGACCTCAACGCGGCCGTCGACAATCATTTCCTCGGCTTCACGCCGCGATGCTAATCCAGCAGCAGCGATGACCTTTTGAAGACGTATTCTGTTGTCATCTAAGGAATCATTGTGGGTCATCAGCAGGCCTTTCGTTCATCCCCGCGAGGGATCTCAGTTCTTCATCTAGACGCGAGGCATCCGGCAGATTCGGAGCCAGAGGCGGCAATTCTGACAAAGAAGTTAACCCCATTCGTTCAAGGAAGTACGGCGTTGTCCCCAATAAGCCTGCGCCGCTGGCCTGATCTTTGTCTACCTCGGCAACCAGATTTCGGGCGATGAGGGTGCGTACGACACCGTCAACATTGACCCCGCGTACTGCGGAAATCCGGGCTCGTGAGATGGGCTGGAGGTAGGCAATCACGGCGAGGGTTTCAAGACTGGCTTGTGTCATCTTCCCCTGCTGGCCTTCAAGTACACTGCGGGCGATGATCTGTTCGTGTTCAGCTCTGGTGTAATACCGCCACCCTTGTCCAACATGGCGCAATTCAAAACCGCGGGAGTGGGTGTCATAAAACTCCACCAGCCGCTGAAGTGCAGTCTCGATATCCTCAAGATCCACCTCAAGAACCTGTGCCAAGTCCTCTTCGCTCACCGGCTCGGTCGCCAGGATCATCAACGCCTCGATCTGAGCATCGATCAGATAATCGTCCACTTAGCTCTCCTTGCCCGATGAATCGGTTTCCAGCGGTATATCGTACTCGTCCTCGATTTCAATGTCATCGATCTGGGGGCCAACCCAGCGGATAATCAGGTCTGAATTGGAACGAAGCTGCTTGAAAACAACCATGTCATTGCGATAAAGCTCAAGAATAGCCAGGAATCGCGCCACAGTTGTCGGCAGGGATTCCGAGTCAGCTACCAAAGCCCGAAAGGTCATCCCCGGTGATCTTTGGAGCCGATCAGCGACGAGATTCGCCTGCTCGGCGACACTGACGGTCGGCTGATAAATGTGTTCCACGTAGACCTGCGCCTGGGCAGTCTCCGTCATCGCTGAGATAGCTAACTGGGCCAGCTCTTCTCCAGTAATCCTAAGCTCGGCTTCGGGCAGCAGTTTGGCAAACTTCTCCTCCAAGCCTCCTGGCCGAGGTACGCGCTTAGCCTCATTGACCAGCACCGATTCAATCCACGCTGCCACCTGCTTGAAGGCGCGGTACTGGAGCAAGCGGGCAAACAGCAGATCACGTGCTTCGAGAATCGCCAGGTCTTCGTCGTTATCGACCTCACCGGCAGGAAGCAAACGGGCAGTCTTCAGATCGAGCAGAGTCGCCCCGACCACCAGGAAACTCGAAACTTGGTCGAGATCCCAGTTGGCCCCCTGTTCCTTGATGAAGGCAATGAACTCATCGGTGACATGCGACAGAGCAATCTCTGTAATGTCGAGTTTGTGTCGGGCGATCAGCGAAAGAAGGAGATCGAAGGGGCCTTCGAAATTCTTCAGGGTGAGGGTGAATCCTTGAACCTCGGATTCTATGACCTGGCTCACAAAGAACCCAATCGAGCAACAAGTTCGGATTGCGGACCATCGTC
>Ga0123356_10003863_pt1 | contig 15609 bp, 15 predicted proteins | sample TergutEmb28metaG_2_FD_92546 | JGI IMG/M metagenome (GOLD analysis project Ga0123356, IMG submission 92546) | Embiratermes neotenicus P3 segment gut microbial communities from Petit-Saut dam, French Guiana - Emb289 P3 | ecosystem: Host-associated > Arthropoda: Insects > Digestive system > Gut ... | reverse complement strand
TGGTCGGCTGCCGGGTGGCCGCTCGCTGCGCGGCCGCCCACGGCGCTGGCAACCAGCGCAATGGCCAGGATGACAGCGGCAGTCGCTGCGGGCGCAGCGATGGCGATTAAGCGGCGTCGATTGGGAAGTTTCGGAGAGGGGGATTCCAAGGTCACCGCTGGACCTCCGGTAGGACGGGGGATTCACCTCGCCGGACCGGGACCAGGACCCGGCCGCGAAGTCTTGCACGCGAAGCGTCTCCGCCGAGCGTGAACACCCCGTGACCGGGAGATAAGCGGTTGCGGCAACCCGGCGCCATCAACGGACCTGGGACTGGTCTCGCGGTCGAGCGATCATCGCCGCTACCAGCAGAGACAACGCAGAGGTTAGCAGCACTAAGAATTCACCTACTGACCATCTAGCCAGGGCCGGCAGCCTTCGGCAGCTCCTTGACCGTCACTACCGGAACCTGCGGCGGCGGACTCGGAAGCAGGCTGCCAACCGGGCAGCCCCATTGCTGCCGGGCCTGTCGGTACTGCCTGGAGCCTTGCGCGGTGTCGTCATTGACTGTTGCGATTGTCGAATTGGCGGTAGTCGCTGTCGCGGTCATCGTGGTCATCATCGCGGAAATTGCCGTCGTCGCCCACGCTCCGCCGAACGGCGCCACGCCGTTGTTGCTGAACTCCTGGTTGTATTGCTGGAGGTTGACGAGTTCTTGCCAGCTGGCGTCGAGCCGCGCCTGGAGGCTTGCAGCATCGCCGGACGCGCTGGCTCCCGCGCCGCGATCGAGCCTCTGCTCGACGTCGTAGCGGACGTTGTTGGACAGGATGTAGCACCGCTGAGATGTGAGGCTGGCGTCGCCGAACCGGATGTCGCGCGTCTCGTTGACGAGGTCGGCAGCGGCCTCGGCCTGATCCGACGTCAGTGCGGCCAGCATCGTGACGAACCTCGGCGGGTCCGGTGCCGAGTCGCAGCTGCGGGTGCGTCACCTGGTACCACGCCGCACGCCGCGACCGCAACGGCCATTGTTCCTATTGCCACCGGGACATTCAGCGCACGCAACAACCGGGCCATCCCCACCCCCCTTGTAGCGACAACGTGTGCCTCCCCTGCACCGTTGTGCGTGCGCACATCATGACACTTTTTGAAGTGTCAGGGTGTGGTGATATTCAGTCAGGCGTAGGCCGATATCGGCCGCCCGCCGCCATCCTGGACTAGCCCAGTGCGTCGCGGCTGAGCTGCGGGAAGACTTTCGAGATCTTGCCGAGCAGGTAGTCACCGTAGGTGCCGGTAAATGCTCGCAGGTCCTGGCCGTCCCAGCGGCGGCTGCCGTCGTCAGCCGAGGCGGCACGATCGGGCAGCGGCGGCACCTCCGCATCGAATCCCGGATCCAGGAAGAACGGGAACGACAGCCGCCCGTGGCCGCTGAGATTCCGGACCCGGTGCGGCGTCGACTTGTACCAGCCGCCGGTGAGCCGGTCGAGCATGTCGCCGATATTGCAGACCAGCGTTCCCGGCATCGGCGGGGCGTCGATCCAGCCTTCCGGCGCGGCGAGCTGAAGACCGCCGCTGTCATCCTGGGCGAGCAGCGTCAGCAGCCCGTAGTCGGTGTGCTCGCCGACGCCCCAGCTCTCATCCTGCGGCGGCGACGGCGGGTAGTGGAAGATCCGGAACAGGATCGTCGGGTCTGCCGTATAGCCCGCGGCAAAGTAGGTGGCGTCGAGGCCGAGGCTCAGCGCGATCCCGGCCAGCACGGCCTGGCCGGCAGCTGTCAGCGCGTCGAGATAGGCGAGCACCAGCGGGCGCAGCCGCGCCACCTGCTGCGGGAACAGGTTGCGGCCGTGCAGCGGGAGCCCGGCCAGGACCCGAGGATCGTCGCCGGGCAGTTCGGCGCCGAAGTAGAGGCCCTCCTTGAGGTCGGGCCGCCCTGAGGTGAGCTCGGCCCCGACCGGGAAGTAGCCGCGCCAGGCCCGGCCCCCGCGCTCCATGGCGATCTCCATCTTGTCCGCCTCCGGCAGCGCGAAGAACTCGGCGCTCGCGTCGGCCAGCTCTGCCAGCATCCCGGCCGGCACGCCGTGACCGGTCACGTAGAAGAAGCCCCGCTCCCGGCAGGCCGCCTCGATCTGCCCGGCGATTGCCGCCGATTCAGCGGTCGCCTGCCGGCCGCCGACCAGCGGTGCCACGTCGATGACCGGCAGTGAGCCCGGCCCGTCAGCACGATCCATAGGGCTATCCTGCCGCGCGGCAGTCAGCCGGTCCTAGGCCAGGCACCGGGCACGTGATCGCTCGCAACCCTTGCGTCGTGCTCGATGCCATCGATGGCGGCAGACTTGCGCCGCCGCAGCGCGCGTGTCGTATGAGCGATGATGGGGTGGTGATCCGGGCGGACAGGCAGTGATGCACGCGTTCGCCGAGCTGATCGCGCCGTCACGCCTGGGCCGCAGTTTTCGCTGGCTGCTGGCTTCCTCGTGGGTGACCAATCTCGGCGACGGGATCACGCTGGCGGCTGGCCCGCTGCTGGTGGCATCACAGACGCACAATCCGCTGACGGTCGCGATGGCCGCGTTCCTGCTCCGGCTGCCATGGCTGCTGTTCGGCTTGTACGCCGGCGTGGCCGCCGACCGGCTCAACCGGCGCGCGCTCATGATTGCCACCGGGCTGGTGCGGGTGGCGATCCTGCTGCTGCTGGTGGCGTCGATCGTGACGCACCGTGTCGACATTGGGGTGGTCCTGGCCGCCCTGTTCCTGTTCGGGGTCGTCGAGACCTTCGGCGACACCACGACCACCACGCTGCTTCCCATGCTCGTCGGCAAGCAGGACCTGGGTATCGCGAATGCACGGGCGATGACGGGCGTGGTCGTGTGGAACCAGATGGCGGGGCCGCCAGTGGGCGCCGCGCTGTTCGCCGCCGGGATGGCGCTGCCGTTCGTCAGCGAGAGCGTGTGCGTGCTCGCGGGCGTGGTGCTGATCTCCCGGGTGCGGCTGCCGGTGCACGGCACCCGCGGGGAGCGGGCCAGGGTCCGTGACGACATCCGCGAGGGCTGGCAGTGGCTGTGGGGGCACGCCGCCGTGCGGACGCTCGCGATCACGATCTTCACTTTCAACGTGACCTTTGGCGCCGCCTGGTCGGTGCTGGTTCTGTACGCGCGCGAGCGGCTGGGCATGGGAGCGCTGGGCTTCGGGCTGATCACCACGGCGATGGCGGTCGGCGGCCTGCTGGGCACCGGGTGCTACGGCTGGCTGGAGCGGCACCTGCGCCTGGGTGTCATCATGCGCGGGGGTCTCATCATCGAGACGCTGACCCATCTTTCGCTCGCGCTCACCCGGTCGGACTGGTTCGCGCTGATCGTCTTCACGATCTTCGGCGCACACGCCTTTGTCTGGGGAACGACGTCGACGAGCGTGCGGCAGCGGGCTGTGCCGGCCGAGTTCCAGGGCCGCGTGGGCAGTGTCTACCTCACTGGCGTGGTCGGCGGCATCGTGATCGGGTCTTTGATCGGCGGCCTGGTCGCCTCCGCGTGGGGCGTCACCGCGCCGTTCTGGTTCGCCTTCGCCGGGTCTGCCGTCATCCTCGCGTTCATCTGGCGCTCGCTGTTGCACATCGCGCACACCGATGAGCAGGCACGAGCCGGCGCCGCCACCGCGGAGGCCTGATGACCGGGCAGAGCAGGCTCGGCGGCGGCGGTGCGCGCTCATGGCTGACCGGTCGTACTGGCCCTCTTACCCGGGACGTTCCCGTGACGGTGACGGCGCCGGCGGCTGCCCCCCGCCGCATGGCGATCTTCGCGGTGGTGGCGTCGGCCCTGGTGATGAGCACGGTGGACTCGACGATTGTCGCCACCGCGCTGAAGGCGATCCAGCAGGGCCTGCACGCGTCGATCACCTGGACCAGCTGGGTGATCACTGCCTACTCGGTGGGCCTGGTGCTGGCCCTGGCGCTGTCAGGGAAGCTCACGGCCCGATTCGGGAGCAGGCGCTGCTTCCTCGCCTCTGTCGCGGTGTTTGCCGGCGCGTCGCTGTGCTGCGGGTTCGCTGGCAATGTGTATCTGCTGATCGCGCTACGGGCCGTGCAAGCGGCGGGCGGCGCGGGGTTCACTCCGGCCGGGACCGCGATCGTCGCCGCGACATTCGGGCCGGGGCGGGACAAGGCCCTGGGGATGTTCTCGGCGATGTTCTCGATCGGCACGCTGATCGGCCCGATCTTCGGCGGCCTGTTCGTGACCTACTGGTCCTGGCGCGGGATCTTCTTCGTCAACGTGCCGGTCGGCATCGTGATGATCGCCGCCTGCGTGCGCTACGTGCCAGCCGACCCTGCCCGCCCCGGCCGCGGCGAGCGCCGCCCTGTGGACCTGACCGGCCTGGTGCTGCTGGGCGCCGGGACGCTGGCGCTGATGCTGGCGATCAGCTACCTCGGCGAGGCAGGCGCGAGCGCCGCGTCGGCGTTGTTCTGGGGACCGCTGACCGCCGGAGTGGCCGCCCTGGCGCTGTTCGGCCTTCACATCCGCCGGGTGGACGACCCGTTCATCGCGCCCCAGCTGATCGCCGGGCGCGGATTCGGCGCTGTCAACGTGATCAACATCCTGTATGGCGGCGCGGTGGCCGGCATGCTCGCCCTGGTGCCTCTGTACGCGATGGACCGCTACCACGTCAGCGTGTTGGCCTCCGGGACGCTGCTGATCGCCGAGGGCATCGCAGTCATCGCACTGTCGTTCGTGGCAACGATGACCCTCCGGCGCACCGGCTACCGCTGGCCGCTGTACGTCGGGGGTGCGCTCACTGCCCTCGGCGTTGCCGCGCTCGCCGTTCAGCCCGCCGGGATATCGCCCTATGCCTGGCTGGCACTGGCGGCAGCCGCCGTCGGCGCGGGCACGGGTATCTCCGCCCCGGCCGGCCGGAACGCCGGGCTGCAGCTGGCGCCCGGCCGGGCCGCTGACCTGGCGGCCTTGCGCTCCACCGGCCGGTCTGTCGGGCAGATCGCGGCAGTCTCCATCACCGCCGCGATCATCGCTCAGCCTGCCCCGCCCGGCCAGCTCCAGGCCCGCGTGTTCGCCGTCTTCGCGATCCTGCTGGTCGCCAGCCTGCCGGCTGTCGCCCGCATCCCCGAGCACCGGGGATCGTGGTGAGCGCTTAGCGGACCCCGGCCAGATACCCGGCGAGGTGATCGGTCACGTCCCGCGCGTCGTCCTCGATGCCGTAGATGAACGTGGACTTCCGCCGCCGCAGCACCGGCAGGCCGAGCGCATACAGTCCGGGGCTGTCCACCACGCCGCCGTCGTGACGCAGCTGGCCCTTCGCGTCGACGACGGGTACGCCGAGCCAGCCGTAGTCGGGCCGGAAGCCCGTCGCCCAGATGACCGTGCGGATCTCGCCGCTGCTCAGGTCGACCTGGAGCCGCGCCGACCCCGGCACGCCAGTCGGCGCGAACCGCTCGGGCGGCCCGACCTCAGCGTCACGCCCGGTCGCCTGCGCCCACTCGTCGAAGGTGTCGAGCAGCCGGACCATCTTGAGGTCGGAGAGCGAGAACATGTTGCGCAGGCCACCCGAGAACAGCGCGCGGCCGTCCCGCACGGCCGCCCACCGGCCGACGAGCTCGACGCCCATCGCCGTGAGCGCGTTGGTATCCAGCGTCGTCCGCCGCGGCGTCCCGACGAGCTGCGGGGAGGGCAGCCGCCGCGCCCGGGTGAGGTCGTCGAGCTCGTCGTAGCGCTGGTCCCACACGCCGGATGCGTCCATCCACCACAGCACGTCGCGGCCGCGGTAGGTGCGCGGCAGCCGCACGTGCTCGCCCACCGATAGAGTCACCGGCCGGCCCGACTGCCGCAGCTCGGCCGCCAGCTGCACCCCAGTGGCCGACGCCCCGACGACGAGCACGCCGCCGTCGGGGAGCTGGGCGGGGTCGCGGTAGTCGAACGTCGTCAGCTGGCCGACGGATCCGGGCACCCCGGCGGCGAACGGGGGCACCGCCGGCCGGTTGCAGGCACCGCTGGCGATGACCACGGCCCGGCAGCGAATCTCCCCGTCGCTCGTCGTCACGAGGTATTCGTCACCGGCGCCCCGCACCGACGTGACGGTCGTGCTGGTCCGGACCGGGGCGCCGGAGACCTTCGCGAAGTTCTCGATGAACTCGGTGATCTCCGCCATCGTCAGGTAACCGTCGGGATCCGGGCCCTCGTAGCGAAGGCCCGGCACCCGGCACTGCCAGTTCGGGGTGAGCAGCCGGAGCGAGTCCCAGCGCTCTCGCCGCCAGGAGTTCGCCACCTCGCCGCGCTCGAGCACGACGTGGTCGATCGACCGGTCGCTCAGGAACTTGCTCGCGGCGATGCCCGCGTGGCCAGCCCCGATGACGACCGTGCTAACGCGCTCGCTCAAGCGACCTCGACCGTGACGTTGGTCGGGTTCGTGAGCGCATCGAATACGGCGGAGCGCTTCTGCGACTGAGCCACCAGCGCCTCGATCTCCTGCCGCGACGCGTCCGCGTCGATCGTGAACGTCACCTTGATGTCGTTGTAGCCGTTGCGGACGTCGCTGTCGGCACCGAGGATGCCGCGGATGTCGTGATCGCCCTCGACCGTCGCCTCGACCGAGCGCAGCTGGATGCCCCGGTTCTCCGCGACGGACGCCACGCCAGCCGTGAGGCAGCTCGCCAGGCCCACGATGAGGTACTCGATCGGCGTGATGCCCTTGTCCGTTGCCGCGAACACCTCGGGGTGGTCAGCCTCGAACACCGACTCTTCCAGGTGACTCTGCTCCTGGCCGAGGCCGAAGTAGCTCTGGACGTTGATCGTGCTGTGAACCCCGTGGTTCCATTTGGCGGATGCCCGCCAGGTGAACTGAGCAGCCTCCGGCGCGCCCTTCAGCGCCTCGCGCGCGTCAAGCAGCGCCTGCACATTCACACCGTTAGTGACCGTGGTCATCTTGCGTTGTTCCCCTCTCGCCCCACCCACGCTGGAATTCCTACTGAGAAGCTTGACAATACACCGAACCCGGCACCAGATACCATATCCGTCATGGCAGAGCCAGCCTCAGCGCTCACGGCCGGCCCTGCCGGCTCGGCCGGCACCACCGGCACGGTCGGCACCGTGGAGACCCAGTATCTCGACCTGCCGGGGCCGGTGCGGCTCGACTGCGGCCTGGACCTGCACCCGGTCCGGGTGGCATACGAGACCTACGGCGAGCTCTCGCCCCGGCGCGACAATGTCATCCTGGTCTGCCATGCCCTGAGCGGCGACGCCCACGCAGCAGGCTTCGCCAAGACGCCGCCAGAGGAGAGCACCCGCGACGGGTTCGGGGCCGAGGACCGGGATGGCTCGGCCGGCAAGGGGCTCGGCTGGTGGGACGGGATGATCGGCCCCGGCAAGGCGTTCGACACCGACCGTTTCTTTGTCGTGTCCACGAACCTGCTTGGCGGCTGCCGCGGGACGACCGGACCCTCGTCGATCGATCCCGCCACGGGCATGCCGTACGGGCCCGATTTCCCGGTCATCACTGTCGGTGACATGGTCCGGACGCAGCGCGCTTTCCTCGACGCGCTCGGGATCGAGCGGCTGGCGGCGGTCGCCGGCGGCTCGCTGGGCGGAATGCAGGCGTTCGAGTGGGCGATCCAGTTCCCTGACCAGGTCGACGCCATCGTGGCGATCGCCAGCACGCACGCTCTCTACCCGCAGGGCGTGGCCTGGAACGCGATCGCGCGGAACGCGATCATGGGCGACCCGGCCTGGCAGGGCGGGCGGTACTACGGGACCGGCCGGAAGCCGGACGCGGGCATGGGCGTAGCGCGGATGGTGGGTCATGTCACCTACCTGTCGGCGCCGGCGCTGGACGACAAGTTCGGCCGGCGGCTGCAGTTCGCCGACGACATCCGCTACACGATCACCGAGCCCGAGTTCGAGGTCGAGAGCTACCTGCGGCATCAGGCCGAGTCATTCGTCCGGCGGTTCGACGCCAACACCTACCTCTATACCTCGCGCGCGCTCACGTATTTCGATCTCGCGCGGCAATACGGCGGTTCGCTCAGCCGGGCGCTCGGTCCCGTCCGGGCCCGGACGCTCCTGATAGCGTTCAGTTCCGACTGGCTGTACCCGCCGTCTGCGTCGAGGGAAATCGAAGAGGTGCTTCGCGGCCTCGGCAAGCCGGTCGACTGCCACGTGATCGAGGCGCCCTACGGCCACGACTGCTTCCTGCTGGAGGAAGCCCGGCAGACGCCCATCATCCGGCAGTTCCTGAGCAAGCACAGCCTGGCCGACGGCCGATCCGCCGGAACTGGCAGATGACGTCGAGGAAGAGGCGTTTGTGACCGATATGGTCCCCCGCACGGAGGAAGCCCGCGAATTCGGATTCGAGACCCGGCAGCTGCACGCCGGGCAGCGGCCCGACCCGAACACTGGCGCGCGGGCCGTGCCGATCTTCCAGACGACCAGCTACGTGTTCGAGGACCCCGAGTCAGCGGCGGCGTACTTCAACCTGCAGGAGTACGGCAACACCTACTCGCGCATCATGAACCCGACAGTCGCGGTGTTCGAGGAACGCGTGGCAAACCTCGAGGGCGGCGCCGGCGCCGTGGCATTCGCCAGCGGCATAGCCGCCCAGGCGGCCGCGCTCTTCACGCTGCTGGAGCCCGGCGACCACGTCGTGTCGTCCACGGCTCTCTACGGCGGGACGGTGAATCAGCTCAAGCATCTGCTCCGCAAGATGAACGTCGAGCTGACGTGGGTCGATCCCGACGACCTGGACGCGTGGCGCCAGGCGGTGCGGCCCGAAACCAAGGCGTTCTTCGGGGAAACAATCGGGAACCCGGCCGGGAACGTGCTCGACATCGAGGCGCTGGCCGCCATCGCGCACGCGCACGAGCTGCCGCTGATCGTGGACAACACGTTCGCGACGCCCTATCTGTGCCGGCCGATCGAGTGGGGCGCCGACATCGTGATCCACTCGGCTACCAAGTTCATCGGCGGCCACGGCACGAGCATTGGCGGCGTCGTCACCGAGGCGGGCACGTTCAACTGGTCCAACGGCCGGTTTCCGGTCGTGGCAGATCCATCACCGGCCTACCACGGGCTGCAGTTCCACGAGACGTTCGGAACCTACGGCTACCTGATGAAGCTCCGGGCCGAGACGCTGCGTGACCTCGGCGCCGCCATGTCGCCGTTCAACGCCTTCCTGTTCCTGCAGGGGATCGAGACGCTGTCCCTCCGGATGGACCGCCACGTCGAGAACGCCAGGGCGGTAGCGGCGTTCCTCCAGGGGCACGAGCTCGCGTCGAACGTCACCTATCCCGGCCTGCCGGGGACCAAATACCGGCCGCTGGTCGACAAGTACCTGCCGCGGGGTGCCGGGGCGGTGTTCTCATTCGACTGCGCCGGCGGCCGGGCCGGCGGCCAGGACCTCATCCGCGGCGTGACGCTGTGGTCTCACCTGGCGAACGTCGGGGACGCGAAGAGCCTGATCATCCATCCCGCCAGCACGACGCACCGCCAGCTCAGCGACGACGAACTCAGGGCGGCGGGCGTGCGGCCGGGGACGGTGCGGCTGTCGGTCGGCACCGAGTCGGTCGAGGACTTGATCTGGGATCTGGAGCAGGGCTTCGCGCTCGTGGCCGCGACGGCCGGGACGGCAGCGGGAGAAAAGGTGGCGTCCGCATGAGCGACCGCGGGACGAGTGATGGCGACGGCGCGATCGATCTCGCGCGCTACCAGGACCCGCTGATCATTCAGCAGGTGTTGCACACGGCCAGGACGATCGCGATCGTGGGCCTGTCGGCCAACGAGCTGCGGGCCAGCTACTTTGTCGGCTACTACCTGAAGCGGCACGGCTACCGGGTGATCCCGGTGAATCCCCGCGAGTCGGAGATCCTGGGAGAGAAGAGCTACCCGAGCCTGCTGGATATCCCCGAGAAGGTCGATGTCGTGGACGTCTTCCGCGCGCCCGCGGCGCTGCCGGAGATCGCTCGGCAGGCTGTGGCGATCCACGCGGGCGCTCTCTGGTGCCAGTTCGGCGTCATCAACGCCGAGGGCGCGCAGATCGCCGAGGACGGCGGCCTGGTGGTGATCATGGACCGGTGCCTGAAGATCGAGCACGCGCGCTACGTGGGCCGGATGCACTGGCTGGGCTTCAACACCACGCGCGTCACGTCCGTCCGCTCCGGCTTGCAGTAGCCGGGTCCGGAGCGAGGCAGGCCGCGACTGAGCACGCCTGCTCTGACGACTGCCGGTTACTTAATGCTGAACGGCAAGCCTCCCCGCAATGACATTTGTGGCGTAGCAAGTATTCGCGATCGGGCAGTGAACCGCGTGAGCGTCTGCTGCCGTGTGTAGCTGCGTGACCCTTTTGCGTTACCGGCGCGGACGCGCAACTGTGCTTGTCCGTGCGCCCCGGGCCTCAGCCCCCCTTTGTCGCGCACCTGGAGGTTGCACGTGCCAGAATCCCCCACCCCATTGGCGCCCCCTAGCAGGCGCCGTCGCCGGGTCGGCGTTATCGTCGCGCTCGCTAGCGCCCCCGCCTTGCTCATCGGAACCGCGGCCTCGGCTGCGATCGCAGCGGCCCCGCAAGCCGCTGCTGCGACCACTCCGACCCTCACCTTCACGCCGGCATCGCTGAACTTCGGCGAGGCGCCAGAGGGCGAAACGACACTCCAACTGGTCACGGTCACCAACGCTGGCACTGACCCGGTAACGATTGGCTCCACGTCGCTGACCGGCGATCTTTCCGGCTTCGCCGAGTCCCGTGACGGCTGCTCGGGCACCACGCTGGCCGCAGGGGCCAGCTGCCCCGTGGTGATCGGCTTCTCGCCCATGAGCCTCGGACCCCAGTCCGCCACCCTGGAAGTGACGCCCGCCGACGGCACCGCGCTGAGCGTCCCGATCACCGGGACAGGCGAGGTTGACAACGTCATCAACCTGAACCTGAACTCGCCCACCTCCTTCATCGTCGGCGGCGACACCGGCACCGCGACGGTCCAGCTTCTGGGCCCTTCGCCCACCGGCACGACGGTAGACCTGACCGGCCAGGGCCCGGTAGCGAGCTTCCCGGCCCAGGTGGTCGTGCCCGCTGGCAGCAGCACGGCCACTTTCACCATCATCACGATTCCAGTCTCAGCCGAGAGCCCGGTCGCGCTCTTCGCCGTCGCCGCCGGTGACCCGGATCCGGCCGACGACGTGGTCGAGCTGGGCATCGCCGTCGTGCCCCCGCCCGTCGTCCAGCCCCCGCCACCGGGAAAGAAGCATCACCACTGACCGCCGGCGGGCGGGCGATTGCCCGATCCGACGGCATCGCTGTCGTCGGCCGACAGTGACCAAGCCGGCCTGAACGTGGCCGGGGAGGCGATTCATCTCCCCGGCCACCTTCCCCGAGGTTGCCACCATCGCCGGATGCAGCTTCGGAGTGGTCTCATCCGGCCGTGAGGTGGCGTCTCAGAGCATCGAGCCGGTCGTCCCAGTCGTTGGCGAGCGCGGCCAGGAACTGTTGCGCGAGTTGGACCGGTGCAGACCGCAGGCGGTAGCGGACTCGGCGGCGTTCACCCGGCTCGGGGGTCACGAGGCCGGCGTCGGCCATGAGGGCGAGGTGCTTGGCGATCGCCTGGCGGGTGATCGGCAGGCTCGCCGCCAGGTCGGTGGCCGTGGCCGGCCCGTCGGTGGCCAGAGCGGCGAGGATGGCGCGGCGGGTCGGGTCGGCCAGGGCGATGAAGACCTGCTCGGCCACGGCCTCGATGTCAGGCGTCATTAAGATGGTCCGCCAGCTCAGCTAGCTCACGCGACCAGCCATCGCGATGCGACTCGTACGTCTCGTGCCGGATGTCGGCGGGCAGCTGGGCGAAGCCGGTCTCGGTGAGGCGAAGCAGCGTGCCATCCCCAGCGGGTTCCAGGGTGAACTCGACGTAGGTGCGGCGCGGGTCGCCTGCGGGCAGGTTCGGCAGGCGCCATGTGTAGGCGAACACGCTCGGCTCTTCCACCCGTTCCACGCGCATCTCGACGCTCATGCCGCCTGCGAATGTCATCGACGCTGCCCCGCCGGGACGCAGGTCGATCGTGGCCCGCTCCCCGAACCAGGCGCTCAGCCCCGCGGCCGTGGTCAGCGCCGGCCACACGTCGCGGGGCGGGCGGGCCAGCGCCATGGTCCGCTCGATGCGGTCTGGGAACGCCATCACTTGCTCCTCGAGACATTTGCGAGCACGAGGACGCCCCGGCTATGGGCCGTCCGCGGGCTCGGGGTCAGGCCTGCTGCTCGGCGGCGCGGCGGGCGAGGTCTCGTGGGCTGCGGTTGGGGGCGCCGGGACCGCCCTCGGCGAGTTCCCGCAGGCTGGTGCGAACGAAGTGGTCCCAGCTGCGGCTGCACATGTCCTTGCACTCGAGTTCGTCGTTAAGGCCGAGGTGCTCGAAGGTGAGCTCGCAGGCACCGTCGCCGAGGGGCGTGATCGTGAAGTTGGGCTGCGTGCCGACCCAGTCCTGCATGAAGGTGCACTCGGCCACCCTCCAGCGGACGGTTGCCGGGCGGGTTGCCTCGTCGACCTGGATCAGCAGCGGCGGCTCGCCCGCCACCATCGGGAAGCGCAGCTCGCCGCCGGCCAGGCCCGAGCCGGTCACCGGGCTCCACCACGCGGCGAGCGCCTCGGCGGTGGTAACGGCGTCGAACACGACATCGGCGGGGGCGTTCACCCGGACGGTCGTGCGGTAGCTGGTGGTTGTGGTCATTGGTGATGCTCCTCTTCGGCTGACCGAATGATGCAACTGACTGGTTGCTAATATATGGCAACCAGTCAGTTGCGTCAAGGCAGAATTCCGGTCGAGACAGAGCGGTGCAAGGGCGGCCATTATTCGAGGTCAAGTACGGCGCGCAGTGCGTCGCTGACCTCTGCGAGTTCATCCGGATCCAGGCGGCCTGCGAAATCGCCGAGGCGCTGCGGGTCGACGGCAGTAGTCTGCTCGACCAGTACCCGGACATCCCTGCCGAGGAGTTCCACAGTGGGGTGGATCAGTGATCCGAAGGATTTGGTAGTGGTCGGGGTTACGAGCCAGGTTGAGAGGTGTTCGTAGGCACTGGCCTGGACAACGATGGCGTAGCGCTCGCCCTCCTGCTCGTGACCCTGAGTGGCCCGCGGCTTCTTGAGGCGGTAGACGTCACCACGCACGGAGTTCGTCCAGCTCTTCCCGAACCGCGCGGATCTCTGCCTGGTACTCGGGGTTGGCCGCCAGTCGTGCGGCGTCGGCGCGCAGGTCCGCCTGGCGCTTGCGATGCGCGGCGATTTCGAGTGCGTGCCGGATCGCACGGGTAGGGCTGGTGCCATCAGCCGTGAGGATCGCGAGGTTTTCCGTATCCTCATCTGTAGGACGAAATGTAATCGGATCCGCCATACCGGCAGTATACCGTGCCGAGCCGTCGCTGCCCGGCTCCGGCGCCAGAACCCATGGCCAGCGTGCCAGGCGATTCGCGAGCCATGGCATCCGGTGCGGTCGCCACCGATCTGGCGGCTGCCTGAGCAGCGGTCACGCTGCTACGGTGAGCGAAATACGGGCGTTCACGACCTGCCGGACTATACGCGGAGATGCCACATGAAGCGGAGCACCGACCGGATCCTGGCCACGCACACGGGAAAGCTCGTCATGCCAGACGCGGGAAATACCTTCATGGGCCCGCCGCCCACCCCGCCGGACCAGGTTGAGTCCGAGATCACCGAGCTGGTTAAGAAGCAGGTCGAGATCGGGATGGACGTCATCTCGAACGGCGAGCCGGCGGGTATCGGCCCGGGCACGATGTTCCAGCTCATCGAGGGCTTCGACACGATCGACGTGAACATCCCGGCCGACGAGCCGGCCGTCAGCCTGGAGCGCGTGCGCTGGCTCGGCCGCGACTTCTTCGAGTACCAGGACTTCTACACCAACATGTTCGCGACCTGGATGGGTGACTTCGACAACCCGGTGATCAACATGCGAACCGTGGTGGCCGGCCCGCTCAAGCTGCGGTCGATGGAGCCGATCGAGCAGGACATCCAGCTGTTCAAGAAGGCCCTGGCCGCGCACGCGCCGGACAAGGAGGCGTTCTACTGCGTCATCGCACCGGAGTGGCTCGAGGAGTTCGTCTGGAACGAGTACTACAAGAACGATGACGAGTTCGTCGTCGCGCTGACCGAGGCCATGGCGCCGATCTTCAAGACGGTCACGGACAACGGCCTGATTCTCCAGATCGACGACCCGGCTATCAGCCACGACTGGGAAGAGGCGCGCCGCCCGCCCATGACCGACGAGGAGTACGAGCGCTTCATCATGATCCGCATGGAGGCGCTCAACGCGGCGCTCGAGGGCGTTCCCGAGGACCGGGTCCGCTTCCACACCTGCTGGGGCAGCTGGCCGGGCATGCACACGGGCGAGGTGCCGCTCGCCAAGCTCGTGCCGACGATGATGAAGGCGAAGGCCCAGGCCTTCTCGCTCGAGTCAGCGAAGTCGACCCACCGGCTCGAATGGCAGATCTGGCGCGACCAGTTCAAGTGGCCGGAGGACAAGATCATCATTCCGGGCGTCGTCGACCACACGACCCCGGTGGTCGAGCCGCCCGAGGTCGTCGCCGACACGATCGTCAACTTCGCGAACGTCTGCGGCCGCGAGAACGTCATCGCGGGGACGGACTGCGGCATGCGCTGGCACGCGCAGGCCGCCTGGGCGAAGTACGAGAACATCGTCAAGGGCGCGGAGCTCGCCTCGCGGCAACTCTGGAAGTAACGATGTCGGGCGACATACCGGAACGAGCGCTGGAACTGCGCTCGCTGGTGACCGGCCAGGCAACGGTCCAGGTCTCGCTCGAAGCAGCAGAGGTTCCCGTGCCCGGACCTGACCAGGTCCTCATCAGGATGGGAGCCGCGCCGCTCAACCCGTCCGACCTTGGCTTGCTGTTCGCCGGCGCCGACCTCACCAATGCGGCCGGTGGCGGCACCGCCGGACGTCCGGTCATCACCGCCCCGCTTCCCGCCCCGGCAGCGCGAGCCGCCGCGGCACGCGTTGGCCAGTCACTGCCCGTCGGCAACGAGGGGGCCGGAACCGTCGTCGCGACAGGCTCGTCCGCCGCCGCTAGCCGGCTTCTTGGCAAGATCGTCGCAGTCGCCGGCGGCGGGATGTACACGCAGTACCGCTGCATGGACGCTGCCGCCTGCCTGCCGCTACCCGACGGCGTTAACGCGGTCGCCGGCGCAGCGTCGTTCGTCAACCCGATGACCGTGCTCGGCATGGTCGAGACAATGCGCGACGAGGGACACGCGGCTCTCATCCATACCGCGGCCGCCTCGAATCTCGGGCAGATGCTCAACAGGCTCTGCATCGAGGACGGGATCCCCCTCATCAGCATCGTACGGTCGCCCGAACAGGTGAAACTCCTGACCGACCAGGGGGCCACCCATGTCCTGGACTCGACGACTGAGCCGTTCGCGGGCGACCTCACGGCGGCCATCGCCGAGACGTCGGCGACGATCGCCTTCGACGCCATCGGCGGAGGAGGGCTGGCGAGCCGGATCCTCGCCTGCATGGAGGCCGCGCTCAGTGCGGGAAGCCCTTACAACCGCTACGGCTCTTCGGTGCACAAGCAGGTCTACATCTACGGCACCCTGGACCGCAGGCCGACCGAGCTGGCGCGCAACTACGGCTTCGCGTGGGG
>Ga0123356_10003862_pt1 | contig 15609 bp, 11 predicted proteins | sample TergutEmb28metaG_2_FD_92546 | JGI IMG/M metagenome (GOLD analysis project Ga0123356, IMG submission 92546) | Embiratermes neotenicus P3 segment gut microbial communities from Petit-Saut dam, French Guiana - Emb289 P3 | ecosystem: Host-associated > Arthropoda: Insects > Digestive system > Gut ... | reverse complement strand
TTTGCAGCCGGTGCAGTTGATCATCTCGGGTGTGAAATTAAAGTTGTGTGCGACTGTCCATTCGGCAGCGGTTTTTTCGCGTAGTGCCTGGTCGTCGTTTTTGTGGGCTAAGTACGCTCCGCACTGGGCGCAGTCTAATCCGCAGTAAGCAATTAATTTTTCCATTTTTTCCTCCAATATAAACTATATATATGTATACTATATATTTGTTAATTTGGCAAGAGGGTTATTGCTCAGTTGGCGGCGATGGATTCTCTTGTCTTCGCGGGAACAGGCTAAACCATGTATCAGTAAGTGTTTCGTGGTTTACCTGTGTAACATCAAACTTGAACAATCTAAAAATAATTTGCACGCAAAATCCTATTGCTATTACCGATATTACGGTTCCAAGTCCTACCATGCCGCCAAGGAACCAGCCGCTGACTGTTACTATCAATTCAATTATGCTGCGGCAAAGTCCTACGGGCAGTCTTGTTCTCTTGGCAAGCACAACCATCAAATTGTCTCTTGGACCTACACCAAAGCCGGATTTGATATAAAAATATGACCCTATGGCAATTATAAATAGTCCCGAGATTAACAAAACGATTCCGATGATGTAGTTTTCTACTGCCGGTGTAATATCAATATGAAAAAGAAGATCTACAAATAGTCCTATTAAGATTGTGTTAAAAATTGTTCCAAGGCCGAATTTTTCCTTTAAAAGGGTAACGATTACAACCAGTATTAGCCCAACTATTATAGAAACGATTCCTAAACTTAATCCGGTTTTATATGTAAGCCCTACATGGAAAACATCCCACGGAGCATATCCAATATTCGCTTTTATCGTTAGAACTATTCCTAATGCATAAAAAAAGAGTCCTAATATCATGCTAAAAAGGCGTATAATAAAGTGTTTCAAATAGTATCTCCAAGGCTTTAATAATAACACTTTTTCTTATATAATGTAATAATAATGGAGAAAAAAGTTGGATTTTAGAAAAAAGATCTTTATTCCCATGGTCACACTGGTAATCGTGGGCTGCGTCTCAGTTTTTATTACCTCAATTTTTCTCTATAACAGAGAACTAAATACCTCTATGCACGAAAAAAATAATGTTGCTCAAATGGTAGCGGAACATGAAATCGAAAACATGAAAGAAAATGCGCGTATTGCTGCTATGGGTATGGCTGGCAATCACGATTTGATGGACGCGCTTGTAAGAAAAGACAGGGAAAAAATCATTGATATTTCAAACGCTCTGCAAACAATGTCCCGTGTAGACTATTGCACGATACTTGATCGAAACGGTATTGTTTTAACAAGAACCCATGAACCGGAGATATACAACGATAGTCTTGCTCATATGCCTCATGTAAAACAGGCTTTAAACGGCAAAATTGAATCATATGTTGCGCAGGGTGTAACTATACGTCTTGGCGCATATGCAGGCGCGCCGATATACGACGATAATTCGAATATTATAGGCGCTGTATCTTTGGGGTTCAGGCTGAATAATCAGCAGTTTGCTTACGAGATAAAAGCTCTAACAGGGTGCGAAGTAACGGTTTTTCTGAACGATGAACGTGTTTCATCTACTATCCTGCACGAAGACGGTTCGTATGTTCTGGGAACAAAAGCGCCGGAAATTATAAGCGAAAGAGTTCTTGCGGGGGAATCTTATATCGGCGAATTGGAAATTTTCGGCAGGGAATTGTTTACCAGATATGCCCCGTTATACGGTGTGGATGATGAAATTATCGGCATGCTGTTCGTTGGATATTATACTGAAGAAGATAAAAATAAAATTTTTGTTTTTATTATGAGCGGTTTATTAATAACTCTGGCTGTTCTTATAACTTGTATTATACTTGCAAGTTTTATTTCCGGATCAATCGATCGCTGGTATAAGCGAACTATGAAAGAAATAGAAAAAGCAAATGTTAAACTGGAGACTGCAGTTACAGAAGCCCGCAATGCAAATGCAACAAAAAGTATTTTTTTGGCGAACATGAGCCACGAGATAAGAACTCCTATGAACAGCATTATCGGGTTTTCTGAGCTTGCGCAGTACGATGATATTCCCCAAAAAACCAGAGAATACCTTGGCAATATACAAGACAGCGCAGAATGGCTTTTAAAAATTATTAACGATATTCTTGATATTTCAAAGATTGAATCGGGAAAAATTGTACTGGAGAATATTCCCTTTGATTTATCTGATATTTTTTCGCATTGTCAATCCGAAGTTATTCCAAAGGCAAAAGAAAAAGGTATTTTATTATACTGCTACGCCGAGCCGTCTATCGGGAAAAAAATGCATGGCGATCCTGTAAGGCTGCGGCAGGTTATTACAAATCTTCTTTCCAACGCCATAAAGTTTACAAATGTTGGTACAGTCAAACTGCTGGCGGTTGTGGAAGGCAGAACCGAAACCAGTACTACAATTAATTTTGAAATAAAAGACAGCGGCATAGGAATGACTCCTGAACAGATCGCAAGAATATTTGAACCATTTGTGCAGGGAGATGATAGTGTTACGCGCAGATTCGGCGGTACCGGGTTAGGGTTATCAATAACAAAAAATATTATTGAACTTATGGGCGGAACATTACATGTAGAAAGCACAATAGGAGTCGGCAGCAAATTTAATTTTAGCATTACTTTTGAATTGGTCGATGATTCTGTTTTTATTCCGCCTCCTAAATATTTGGTTGACGTTTATGAAAAGCCAAACTTTAAAGGCGAAATCCTTGTATGCGAAGACAACAGTTTAAATCAACAGGTGATTAACGATCATCTTGCCAGAGTGGGTTTAAAAACTTTCGCGGCGCATAACGGCCAGGAAGGCGTTGATATTGTCGCTAAACGCCTGGAAAGAGGCGAAAAGCCGTTTGATTTAATTTTTATGGATATACATATGCCGGTAATGGACGGACTGGATGCCGCTTCTCAGATTACAAGGATGAAAGTAAAAACTCCAATAGTTGCTTTAACTGCAAATGTAATGTCCAACGATATTAAACTTTACAGAATTTGCGGCATGTCTGATTGTTTGGGCAAACCATTCACATCACAGGAATTATGGAGATGTCTTGCAAAGTTTTTAAATGTCGAGGGACAAACTACAGTAGATAAAAACCGTCAATCTGCAGAAGAAGAGAAAACTTTGCAAAAACTTATGGTTAATTTTGTTAAGGAAAACCAAAATAAATTTGCAGATATAACAAAAGCCATTGAAGCAGACGATATAAAACTGGCGCACAGGCTGACACATACGTTAAAAAGCAATTCAGGCCAAATAGGAAAAAAACGCCTGCAAATGATTGCTGCAACAGCCGAAGCATATCTCTCGGAAGGAAAAAACCGGCTTTCTAAGGAAATGATAAATGATCTGGAAACTGAATTAAAATTAGTTCTGGAAGAACTTGCTCCAATATTGGCAGCACAGCAAGCCGGAGTAAGTAAATATGAAATCACCTGTCCTAAAAAAATAAAAGAAATATATGAAAAACTTGAACCTTTATTAAAAAACAAAGACACAGAATGCCTGAATTTGTTGGATGATATCAACTCTATACCGGGAGCAAATCAACTGGCTAGTCAAATTGAAGATTATAATTTTAAACTTGCACTGGAGACGCTTGAAAATCTAAAAAAGGAGATTGCAGCAGGTCATGAATAAACCGAAAAGATACAGCATTCTCATAATAGATGACGAAAAAGCAAACATAATAACACTATCGGATATTCTAAAAACAGATTATAAAGTATACGCAGTTAAGAACAGCAAGGAAGCTGTTGAAACAGCAGAAGAAGATATGCCGGACCTTATCCTTCTTGATATTGTAATGCCGGAAATGGACGGGTACGCGGTAATAACAGCGCTTAAAAAGTCCGAAAAAACGCGCGACATTCCGGTAATTTTTATAACAGGGCTTGATAAAAACGAAGCCGAAGAAACAGGATTATCTTTGGGCGCTGCGGATTACATTCCAAAGCCGTTTAATTATGCAATTGTAAAATTAAAAGTCCGGAATCAGATTAAACTTATTGAACGAATCCGGCAGCAAGCCTTAATGGCAAAAATATCACATAACTTTTTATCTGATTCCCGTGTTGAAGTGTTATACACAGACACGCTGCGTATGATCGGTGAATTCATGGATACGGCGACAGTCCTGCTTTATTTTCTTGATGATAACGGCAGTACCCTTGTGTGTCAGAACGAATGGATAAAACCCGGATTAAACCTAAAGACGCGCATTGGAGACAAGTTCGAGCTAAATGAGTCAATATTATTAACCTTAAAAAATCTGCTGGCGAACAGTTCAGATAATATATGTATTCATTCCAAAAATCCAGCTGTAGAAAATTTAATAAAACTGCAAAGGGAACATTTTGATAACTACATTACAACACCCATTTTTATTAAAGGTGAAATGCGGGGGATTCTTGTTTTTTCCAGTGAGAATGAGGAGCTGGAATGGAGTGAAAGCGATATAGACCTGGCTGTTCTGGTTTCCAGTATTTTTTCCGGTGTCTTTGAACGCAACGAAATTGAACACGATTTAAATGCCGTATTAAAACTTAAGGCAGAACTAATTGCCGCTAAAGAGCAGGCAGAACATTTAAGCCGCGCGAAGAGCGAATTTCTCTCGCGAATGAGCCACGAAATGCGCACTCCGATGAACTCCATAATGGGCATGCTGCAAATCATTAATATGAATAGTATTCCTGAAAATATAAAAAACTGCTTTTATGAAATTGATAAATCTTCCCATAATTTACTGCGCTTAATAGATGATATACTTGATATATCAAGCATAGAACATGGCGCCATGAAACTTTCTACTTTAGCTTTTAATCCTTATATATTGTTTAAAGAAATATTGCAAACTGCATGTTATAACGCCACAGAAAAACAGCAAGTAGTAAATTCAAGAGTTGATCCGACAATCCCTGATTCGTTAAAAGGAGATGAAAAGCGCCTTAAACAGGTAATTGCCAATTTACTGGCAAATGCAATCAAATTTACGCCGGAAAAGGGCGAAATATCCCTGGAAGCCCGAGTAATAAACAGTGATGACAATTTAATTACACTGCAAATAACAGTCACCGATAACGGCATAGGAATTGCCAAGGGACAGCAAGATAAGCTCTTTAAAATATTTGAGCAGGTTGACGGCAGCCTAACCAGAGAACACGGCGGCATTGGAATAGGTCTTTCTTTATCCAAACGAATCATCGAGATGATGGGCGGAAAAATATGGGTTGAATCTGAACCGAACAAAGGCGCGGCTTTTCATTTTACCTGTAAACTGCAAATATTAATTTAATGTCTTATTGTTTGTACAGCAAAGCTTCTTCCGCAACAGAAATAACTTTTTTAAAATCTCCGCGCAGCAGAAACAGGGATATTTCTTTTATCATATCATTTAATTCACGCGGCCATTTTTTTTGATTTATTCCTATCAGCGCTGTTTTAACGGCTTTTATATTAAAATATTCACTTTCTTTAATTATATCCTGCAATTTTTCATGCAGAAAAACTTTATCTTCCTGCAAAAACTCAACAACACTATCTGTTTCTTCCGGTTTGAATTTTTTAATTAATAATTTAAGCGCATCAATAAATGCAGATGTCTCATCTTTAATTAAAGTCAGGTTTTGTTCTTTACCTGCCATTTCCAGTTTATATGCAGTATCAGACAGCGTTTTTTCGCCAACATTTGCCAATGCGCTTTTTATTCCATGTACAGTAATGACGTATGTACTTTTTTCTTCATCGTCAAGATCTATAGATTCCTGCAGTTTTTTATTCAATATTCCAAGTTCTTTAACAGCATTTTCTGCATCCATTACAAAAAACTTGTAAATTTCAGTCGGTTTTTTTTCTGGCTGCGGCTGGCTAATTTGAGGCAGCGGTTGCTCTGGTTCTTCGTTTTCAAGCGGCTGTAAAGAAGATAGCGATCCCTGATCTTGTATAAAATGCGTTAACAGAAGATCCAGTTCGCGCGAGTCGATTGGCTTGGCAATAAAACCGTCAAAACCATTTAATAAAAATCTTTCTTCTTGTCCGCTTACAACGTTCGCTGTAAGAGCAACAATAGGACGCGTATACCCCATTTCGCGTATAATTTTAGTAGCCTCAAAGCCGTCCATTTTTGGCATCATATGATCCATGAATATAACGTCAAAATCGCCGTAGTTTTTAATTTTTTCGATTGCTTCAATCCCGTTCATTGCAGTCTCGATATGAAGCCCGTAAGGAGACAAAAGTCCTTTAACAACATACAGGTTAGATTCAACATCATCTACTACAAGAACTCTTTTGTGAGGCATATATTCATAAATTATTTGTTCATTTTTTACAAGCGTTGTACTTTGAAAACTAAAATCCTGCAAGTTACTCGCAATCTCTGTTCCGCATACAAGCGAATTGAATTTTTTCTGCGGAACACGTACTGTAAACACCGATCCTTTCCCGGCTTCGCTTTCTACAGATATATCTCCGTTCATTAATTCAAGTAAACGTTTTGTGATACTCATGCCAAGACCTGTGCCAGAAATGCTATAATTTGTTTCCATATTAAAGCGTTCGTATTCATGAAAGAGCTTTTCCTGCTGCTCTTTATTCATTCCCTGTCCTGTATCGCTAATTTTAAAAATCAAAACTACAGTATCACTATCATGTCCCGGCTCGGAAGAAATCGAAAGCCCTACTGTGCCAGATTCGGTATATTTATAGGCATTGGAAAGCAAGTTATTAAGTATTTGCCTGATTCGAAGCTCGTCTCCAATTACTTCCAAAGGTGTGTTTTCGTCTAACAGCAGCGTAAAATTAATTGGCTTGTTTTCATAACGAATACGGTTTATCTGCGCAGTATCGCTGACAAAAACCGGAATATCATATTTCTTGGGAATAATCTCCAATTTACCGGCTTCTATTTTTGAAAAATCCAGAACGTCATTAATAATTTTTAACAATAAACTGCCCGACTCATATATTTTGCTAAAACCTTCTTTTGCATCGGCAAGAGGTTTTCTGTCCTGCAGATTTATTTCTGAAATACCAAGTATCGCATTTATCGGGGTTCTTATTTCGTGACTCATCTGGGCAAGAAAAATACTTTTTGACCGGTTACTCTGTTCAGCAAGTTTTTTTGCGGCAACCAATTCTGTAATATCAATACCATGCTGCAAATGAACTTTTCTTCCATCATACCAGTTAATATAACAATCTGAATGAAGAATTACTTTCCCGCTTTTTGAATGTTCTTCCCATGTTACCAATTTGTCCGGTTCATTATCAAGCTGATGACATGCGCAAAAATCGCACTTTCCATTACGTCCTTTCCTGAAAATATTATAACAAAAATTTCCTGTAATATCATCTTTTATATTAAAAGCCTTTTTTAAAAAAGTATTAACAAACAGTAATTCCCCTGTCTTCGGAACAGTAACATAAATACCTGCTTCAATACTGTTTAAAATATTTTCCATAGCGGTAAGCGCATTGTCTTTTAATATAGTCGCCTTGTATGTTTCATCCAGGGCGCTTTCCATCATTTTTTCGCGGTATTTAATATCTTCCATTTCTTTTATAAATAATTTTCGTGTTTCGTTATTTCTTTTTAAAAGAATAAAAAGCATTATTAAAAGCAAAAAAAGAAGTATACTAAAAATAACCATGATCATAGTGGTAATGTCAAACGAATTCATTCTGAACCACTTTAACAAATTCATCTTTACACATAAGAAACATCTTTGTTAGTTCAGGATCAAAATGCGTACCGCCTGATTCCCTGATAATTCTGACCGCTTCGTCATGCGGAAATGCTTTTTTATACGACCGTTCCGATACAAGCGCATCATATACATCGGCAATTGCCATAATACGCCCTTGTAACGGAATATTCACACCTTTCAATTTACGGGGATAACCGGTGCCATCCCAGCGCTCATGATGACTGCCTGCAAATAATTTGGCATTATTCAAAAACGATCCGTCGCCCGATTCTGCAATGATGCAGTCAATTATTTTTTCGCCTTCAGAGGCATGTGTTTTCATTTCGGTATATTCGTCTGTAGTCAGACTTCCCGGTTTATTTAAGATTAAATCAGTAATAACAACTTTACCAATATCATGCAGCCGCGCCGAAGAAGCAACCAGCTCAAAGTCCCATTCATTTATCTCGTTAGAATAAACACTGCTGTCAAGCATTGTGTTTAATAATATTTTTATATATTTCGTCGTACGTTCAATATGTTTGCCCGTCAGTTTATCACGATTTTCCACCATATTGGCAAGAACAGATGTCATGCTATCTTGCAATCTTATAAGCCTCTCCGTTCGGTGGTGCAGCATAGAAGTCCGTTCCTGAATTACATCTTCAATTTCCAATTGCGTTTTTATACGATTAAGAAGAACCGGCGTAGAAAATGGTTTAGGGATAAAATCTACCACACCCATTTCAAACCCAAGCGCTTCTGTAGCAGCATCGTTTTTGCTGGTTAAAAACATTACAGGAATTCCGGAGTAACGCTTATCAGCCTTAAGACGCTGAAGCGCCTCAAATCCGCTAATTTCCGGCATTAAAATATCCAGTAATATTAAATCAGGTATAACATCATTTAAGAGCTCAAACATAAGGGAACCTGATGACAGAGTAAAAACGTTATAATGAGCTGACAGCGCTTCTTCTGCGGCTAAAAGATTAACATGATTGTCATCTACAGCGAAAATCGTCTTCATTCTAAAAAACACCTCTGTTTGTCAAGAAGTTCCCTCTTGATTGTCATATAATATCACAATTATAGCAGAAAAGTGGGGTTTTTACAATTATTTGTAAAAATAATCTTAAAAAAGATTTTGGGGTTTTTTAATACAGAATTGATGAATTTATGCTATAATGCTTATATTACCAATAAGATGGAGTGCAGAAATGGAAAAGGACAAAGAATTAATCTACGGAACAATGGCTGTTTTGGCAGATGTGATTGAAAACCGCGACGAGGGAAAGGGCGGTCACATTGAACGTGTTACTTCGCATTTAAAAACACTGATTGATGGAATGCTGGAACGCGCGGTATATAAGCATGAGCTTAATAAATTGGACTTAGAGCTGCTTATACCTTCTGCCTGCCTGTATGATGTAGGAAAAATCACAGTACCTGATGTTATCTTAAATAAACCCGGTAGATTATCAAAAGAAGAATTCGACATAATAAAAACACATGCCATAAAGGGTGAACACATTATAGAAAAGATTTTATCCAAAACTGACAAAAACGAAGATTTTTTACATTATGCAAAGTTGTTCGCAGGCAATCACCACGAGCTCTGGAATGGAAGGGGATATCCGCGAGGACTTGGAAAAACTGATATCCCGATTCAGGGACGAATGATGGCAATCCTGGATGTTTTTGACGCTCTTGTTTCTCAGCGTCCTTATAAAACACCGTTTACTGCCGAGGAAGCGTTTAAAATAATTATGGACGGCGCCGGAGAACAGTTCGATCCATTAATTGTAGAAGTTTTTCTGGAGATCAACGAAAAATTTAAAAATCACGGTTAGCGCTTAGTAATCTGACAAAAAAAATACCCCGCCTGATCAAGAGTGATCAGGCGAGGCAATCCTAAAACCAGGCTTTTACCTGCTGCAACAACGGCATCTGTTTTGGCTTTGCTTATGCTTTTGTCCGGAATTTCTGCCATGATTATGGCTGCTTCGATTTTGTCCAGGCCTTGTATTGTCACGGCGAGGTTCGAAGCTCTGTCTTCCCTGAGCAGAGCCAAATGTTTGCGGAAAGAAATCGTATGTTTTACCGTCAATAGTAACTTTAGTAGGCTGAATTGCATTCCTGAATCCACGGCCTTCTACAGTAACTCTTGCTCCTTCCTTTAAGCCCCCAATGAAACCAATATACCGGTTTAACATTGGAACAAAGTAAGTTGAATTGCCGCTCTCAATAGCAACAAGTCCCCTTTCCAGCTTTAAGGTTCCTTCCACTTTTACAAGATTGATTTCACCTTCACGGCTATTCCTTGTCTGAGGATTGGCGTTACGCTGTTGATTATTCCTTCCCTGAGGAGCAGCTTCACGGCGTTGTTCAGTCCTTGCTCTGGAGCTTTCATCAGCCTGCTGCTCTCTTATTGCCTGGGCAGAAACTGTACCTGCTATCAAAATTGAAACTAACAGGAAAATAAATATTTTCTTCACATAAACCTCCATGGTTATTAGTATCTGAATCTATAACCAAAAACCGCAAAATGTGTTACACTTTACAGAATGAATAAATTTTTTAAATATGACTATAAATTCTGTAACCTTTTTATTGCAGAAAAATCAGGAGCCATTTCCAATGTCCTGTTTAAAAAAGATAAACTGCCTGACGGCTTTATTAAAGGCGAAACCCCTCTTATAAAAAAAGCGGCAAAACAGCTAGATGAATATTTTAACGGGAAGCGAAAGCGTTTTGATCTTCCGCTTTTACTAACGGGAACTGCTTTTCAGGTTAAAGTCTGGAAAGCGCTTCAGGATATTCCTTACGGCGAAAGCCGCAGTTACGGAGAAATCGCCGCAATAACCGGCAATAAAAAGGCAAGCCGCGCCGTGGGCATGGCAAATAACCGTAATCCAATAGCGATAATTGTCCCATGTCACAGGGTAATCGGCCATGACGGAAGTTTAACCGGATATGCAGGCGGACTGGAAATAAAAGAAAACTTACTCAGGATAGAAAAAATAATTTAACTATGCTGAGCAGACAGCACTATTAATGATACAAACAATGTAACAGCAAGCGCGGCAATATACACAACAAGAGCGGCTGAAAAACCAATACTAAGAATAAGCCAGATGCCCAGGGTATTTAACACCGAACGGTACAGGAAAACCAAACCATTAAAAACAATTGGTAAAACAGGAAGCAGCAAAACAAAAAGATAGCGCGGTTTGGATTTTGCGCGGTAACGCCAGGCCATAACGATTACGAAAATCGCCATGGGAAGAAAGAACGCAGCAGAGCCGATACGATTTAAAATTTCTGCCTGGAAAATCTGGTAAATGTATCCAGCTCTCTCCAATTCTTTGGATGCAGTATAAAGTTCGTTAATCCTTAGATTAGAAAGCCCGCGGCGAATATTGGAAATAAGTATTAAGTCATCAAAACTTGTATCCAAAAATATACCGCCGGTGGCAGGTCTGCCAATAAGCCATTCACTTTGGTAATTATTATCCTTGTCAGAACGATCCAGCGCATGGGTTAAAACAAGCACCTGGGGTTTTGCGCCAATTGTAACCGGAATTAATTTTGAATACCGGGAAGTTACACTTGCTTTTATATTCATGCGCGAATCAAATTCCATATACTCAAATCCGAAACCGTAAGCGATATCCGCAGATGTTGTCAGGCTGTTAAAGCGCAGCACTGCTCTGCCGTCACCGCTTGGCAGAGAAAATATCGCGCCGTTTAGAATCTCTCCCATGGACAATTCCATCTCGTCAATAAAAAATGCTGTTTCCTTTGCGTTTTGCTCACTTACTGCAATAAAGTTCTTTGCATCGGGATCATCCGGAGTATAAGATAATAATTCCAGAAAAATATAAAAAGCGCGTATCCAGTCACCGGATTCCATAGCTTTATAACCGGAAAGTTTTAGATTGAATAATTCAAACTGGCGCTCTTCCCTCTGATTGGGAGACAGAGATGCAATCATATTCCACGCTTCGCTTGCAAGCGCAGCGGCATTAAACTCTTCTACACTTCCCCTGATCGCAAGACGCGTACCAAGGTTTGCAAGCCAATGCGCGTCAAAATAACGCCGTTCGTTAAACGCACGCCTGCTCATGGTAATTGCCTGAGTGGCGCTGACTGGCCGCTGATCTTCAGACAGCGGAGTTAAATCTATATTGTGACGATCTCTGTTCACTGAGCTTCGGGATGGAAATCTTCCTTCTCTTTCTTCAGAAACCTTTTCTTCCAGATTAATTGCAATCTCATCTCTAAGAGAAGTAAGTTCAGGGCTTTTATACCAAATACGATCGCAGATATCAATAAACTGGGAAGCTTCAAGCCATTCACCAGCATCTCTGCTTTCCTGCGCATTCTTTTTTGCCAGCTTGTACATATCTCCGCTGTACTGTAAATTTTCTTCGTAATTTTTAAGCAGAGGAAGAGCAAAAAAGAAAATGATAGCGTAAGCAACAGCGGCGCAAATTGCAGTAATAACAGAAGCCATAAGCCGCTTAAAAAACATTTCAGAAAAACTTTGATAATTTTCTTCAAACGAAGCAAGGCCAAATGGTATTACAAGTGCAGAAAAAGCAAGAGCTGGAAATAAATTAAAAACTTCCAGAAACCCCTGAACAAAACGCCAATTGCGGGAATAAATAATAAGCGGCGCTTCTGATCCCGGAAAAATAAACCGGAAAATCATTATCAATATAAAAGCAAACAGGAAATAAATTAAAAATATAAACTGCGGCGTACGCAATTTTTCAAAATTAATACTCATCGTCATCCCGCCTTTTTGCAGCATAAACCAGGAACGAATATAAATTAATTAAAATACCCAAGCCAAGAAAAATTAAAGGAAGCGCAGTTGTTGCAGACAGACTGTTGCCAAGAAAAGAAGATATTATTTCCTGCATTTCCGGAGTGTTAAAAAATGTACTAAGCGCGAGAACTCCCCTGAATGCAAGAGTGGCAATAAAAAGATTGGCAAGCGGCCATACGCTGAATTTAATAACATAACCCAATGAACATAACAGAAAAATAAGAGTGCCTGTATAAAACAAATACGAAAAGAATCCTTCCGTAAATTTACGCTGAAACATTTCTGCATTCAGCCTGATGTCTATAGAAAGGCTTTTTAAAAACCAGGGTGTATTATCTCCAAAAGGAACAGGAGGCAGATCGAAACTTACATTTGCTGACTGCGTATAAATCAGCGGCTGACCGGGTATCGCAGTAACCCGCGGACCAAGCGGTTCTGCCATTCCGTTCAGCAAAATAACAGCCGTCTCTCCCCTGTTCAGCGTATTTGACAGAATCAAACCCTTTCCGCCCAATCGTATGCCCGAAGTTTGCGTTGGCGGTACAGACTTCCACTGCTCCAGCGCAAAAGAGATACCAAAAGAAATTAAAAATGAAAGAGACATTACGCAAACAATCGATATCAGGGCAAAATAGTTTCTTCTTACAGCATAATTTAAAGCTATAATAATCGATGAAAAAAGAGCCATAGACAATGCCCAGTGGGCAGCGGTTAAAAGTAAAGTTAATGATGTTTCGGGCTTAGGCGGCAGTATTCGCGCCCAATCGACCCGTAAAGATAAAAATTTAATACCCGTAACTGCCACAAATATAATAATAAAAGTAAGGCTGAAAAAAAGGGTTAATTTGGCTATATTCCTCACAATAATAGATTAACACGGCAGGAACACACGCGCAAGAGTGTTTATAGCATTTTTACTTGTTGAGGAAAATTAAAAAACAGGCCATAATGTAGAATGAGTAAGAAAATAGCAGTTCTGGGAGCAGGCGCCTGGGGAACGGCAATAGCAAAAGTAATTGCCGAAAAAGAAAACGATGTCCTTCTGTGGAGTTATGAAACAGAAGTCAGGGACGATATTAACAAAAAAAGAGAGAATTCCAGGTATTTGCCTGATGTTGAATTGCCAAAAACACTAAAAGCTACCTCGGATATTGAAGAGGCCGCTGATGGAAAGCAATTCCTTATTTATGCAACACCGTCTTTATTCCTTATGGACACCTTAAAGAAGTCTTTATCTGTTAATTCCATACGGGAAGGAAAAACCATCATTGCGGTAATAACGAAAGGTTTTTTACCTACAGAAAACGGTCCGCGTCTTATTCTGGAAACCATGGAAGATTACCTGCCGGGGTTTTTCCGTCAGTCACTTGTCTATATTTCCGGTCCCAGCCATGCAGAGGAAGTTTGCTCTGGAAAAGTTACAGGACTTATAGCCGCGAGCGAAAACGCAAAGAACTCGATCCGTTTCAGGAACTTGTTAAAAAACCCGCGGTTACTGGTTTATTCATCACTTGATGTCTGGGGAGTACAGGTAGCGGCAGCGGCAAAGAACGTTATAGCAATTGCATTTGGAATACTGGATGCCATGAAAACCATAGGAAGAGCAGATATGTTCGGAGACGGAACAGAATCCCTTCTGCTTGCGGCAGGCTTAAACGAGATTCAGATTTTGGGTAAAGCTCTGGGCGCGACTCATCCGGAAACATTTACATCTATTTCCGGTATCGGTGACCTTGATGTTACCTGCCGTTCAAAATACGGAAGGAACCGCCGCTTTGGCAAAGAAATTATCGAAAAGAATTTGTTAAAACCGTATAAAAATATCGATGATATCCTGTCAAGAATAAACGAGATAGGTTACCTTCCGGAAGGAGTTGCAGCTGCAAAGTATATTCAAATTCTTGCAGAAAAACATAAATTAAAAATGCCAGTTTCTATAGGTTTATGCAAACTGTTAAACAGAGAACTTGAACCTGATGAATTCTGCAAGAACCTGCTGGATGACTGGGTCAAAAGATGAATCTTTAATATAGTACGGAGATAAAATGTTCGAAAAATTAACCGGAAAAATTACAGACGCGCTGCGCATAGTTTCAGGAAAATCCGCAATCTCGGAAAAAAATATAGAAGATGCCGTAGAAGCCATAAAAATGGCATTACTGGAAGCTGATGTAAATCTGCGTGTTGTACGCCGCTTTGTTAACTCAACTATCGAAGAAGCAAAAGGCGAAAAAGTTCTTAGATCTGTCGATCCAGGCCAGCAATTTATAAAAATTGTTCATGACAAACTTGTTTCCTTTCTTGGAGACGAAGACCCCGCAAGCCGCGCATTAAAATTACGCGGTCCTGATGTTATCTCTACAATTCTTGTGCTTGGTTTACAAGGCTCCGGAAAAACCACAAGCGCGGCAAAACTTGCTCTGCGCCTGAAAAAGGACGGACGCAAGCCGCTACTGGTTGCCTGTGATCTTATCCGCCCTGCTGCAATGGAACAGCTTGCCGTATTAGGCAGCCAAATAGACATTCCTGTCCACAGGGAAGAAGGCGCAAAAGACAGCGTAAAAGTTTATCAGGATGCCGTCTCGTGGGCAAAGAAAAACATGATAGACACATTAATCATCGATACAACAGGCCGCATGCAAATTGATGAACCGATGATGCAGGAACTGTCCCGTTTAAAAAACGCCGTCAACCCGGACGAAATGCTCCTTGTCGCAGATTCAATGACGGGTCAAGCCGCCGCTGATATCGCTAAAGCATTTGATGAAAAAATAGGGCTTACGGGTGTTGTCTTAAGCAAGTTCGATTCAGACACACGCGGCGGCGCTGCCTTATCGCTAAAGACAGTAACAGGTAAGCCGTTAAAATTTACCGGCACGGGCGAAAAGCCGGAAGATTTTGAATCTTTCCATCCGGAGAGAATTGCAGGCCGTATTTTAGGCATGGGCGATGTTGTTACCCTTGTAGAAAAAGCGCAGGAAGTAATCGACCAAAAAGAAGCATTGGAACTCCAGAAAAAAATGGAGAAAGAAAACTTCACTCTTGATGACTGGCTGAATCA
>Ga0123356_10003861_pt1 | contig 15614 bp, 17 predicted proteins | sample TergutEmb28metaG_2_FD_92546 | JGI IMG/M metagenome (GOLD analysis project Ga0123356, IMG submission 92546) | Embiratermes neotenicus P3 segment gut microbial communities from Petit-Saut dam, French Guiana - Emb289 P3 | ecosystem: Host-associated > Arthropoda: Insects > Digestive system > Gut ... | reverse complement strand
TTGAGGGAGGCCCTAAAATAGCAAGTATTCAGTCATCCCTTGCCCTGATTGCGCTGAAGAATGATTTAAAGGAGATGTATTATGCCTAGATCACGTTTGCTGTTATCACTAGTTGCCGTCGCTTTGATTGGATTACTTCTGGTCACGTCGTGTTTTTCCCAGAGCCCGGTTAGCGGTTTCTATGATGCCGGCGCGGAAAACCTTAATGTTAGCGGCGAGCATATGGCCCAGTATGTTCTCTATCGCTTCGAGACCTCAGGGGGTGGGTGCACCTTTGCCTTGCCGTCAGCGGCGGAGATTATTAGCAAGATAAATACGCCTACGGTGGGGCAGTTGTTTATTATGGCTGTGACGGTTGAGGGAGCTAACTCCGTAACGGTTACGGGTGGGGCGGGAATAGTGATTAAGCCCAGTGCAGTTGAGGTCGCCGGCAATTCAACTAAGAACCTTTACTTCGTTGTAACGAATACTGGCTCTGGCATACAGTCTATCACAGTATATTGAAGCTGTGACTAGGTAGCGCGTTATCTTTGGGGAAGCTTGAATTTTGCTTCAAAAATGGAGCCAGCGAAGAGATTCGAACTCTTGACCTGCGGTTTACGAAACCGCTGCTCTACCAACTGAGCTACGCTGGCAAGGACTGATTCTGTGCCTGAATTGATGGTTTTTTGACGTTTTATTTTTTCACATAATTGCAAGAAATGCAAAATTGTCAACGGATTGTTTTTTGCCCGTTGACAAAAGCATCAAACCGTTTGAATAATAGGAACAAGCTATGCTAGTATTGTAATCCCAAGAGAGAGGCGATATGTCTGAAACAGGTACTTGGAAACTAAAAGTTGGTCTTGCCCAAATGCTCAAGGGCGGGGTGATTATGGACGTGGTTACCCCCGAGCAGGCTAAGATTGCCGAGGATGCCGGAGCCTGTGCTGTTATGGCTTTGGAGCGGGTGCCTTCGGACATCCGCGCGGCTGGCGGCGTGGCTCGTATGGCCGACCTCTCTGTTATTGAGAATATTATGAAGGCCGTCACTATTCCCGTGATGGCCAAATGCCGCATCGGGCATTTTGTTGAAGCGCAGGTGTTAGAAGCCCTCGGGGTGGACTATATTGACGAGTCTGAGGTTCTTACGCCGGCAGATGAGGCCCACCATGTGTGGAAGAGTAGCTTCAAGGTGCCCTTTGTCTGCGGTTGCCGTAATTTGGGTGAGGCCCTACGTCGAATTGGCGAGGGTGCGGCCATGATGCGTACCAAAGGCGAGGCGGGTACGGGCAATGTAGTGGAGGCGGTGCGCCATATGCGCTCGGTAATGGGTGATATCCGCCGGGTGCAGAATATGGCCGCGGAAGAACTGCCGGCCTTTGCCAAAGAAATAGCGGCCCCTCTTGATTTGGTTATCCAGGTCCATGACAGCGGGAAACTCCCGGTTGTAAACTTTGCGGCGGGTGGTATTGCCACCCCGGCCGACGCCGCTTTGATGATGTACTTAGGGGCAGAGGGAGTCTTCGTTGGCTCGGGTATCTTTAAGTCATCCAACCCTCAGTTGATGGCGCGTGCTATTGTGCGGGCAACAACACACTATCAGGATCCAGCCGTTATTGCAGAGGTATCCAAAGACTTAGGCCAGGCTATGCCGGGGCTGGAGATTGGTAAGATTCCGCCGGAGCAACTTCTGGCGGGGCGTGGGTGGTAAGCCCGCCGGAGGCCCTAAATTATCTGCAAAAATACCCGGACGCAGTGACTGGAAACATTGTAACTGCCGGCCGGGTTCTTTATAATAAAGTGGTATTCTTGGTAAACAAGGGATAGATGTCGGTTAGTATTGCTATTTAGCGGTCTTACATGATTTCTGCCGTTGAAGTTAGTCTCAAATCAGGTCTTCCTGATCCGCGCGGTGAGGGTATAGCGCGCGGCATCAGGGACTTGGGTATTGATAAAGATATCACCGTTCGCACCCATGATATCTATTGGCTTGAGGGCGACATTACCCCCGACGATCTACAACGGATAGCCGCTTGTCTGCTGTCCGATCCCATTGTTCAGGAATATTGTCTAAATCCCTCATCAGAAGCAGATACCCCTAGTTGCCATAGCCTGAATGTTACCTATAATCCGGGGGTTGCCGACCCCGTCGAGGAGACGGTGATGAAGGCCTTGGGCGATCTGGGCATTGGCGCGGTGAAGGCCATGAAAACAGCCGTACGCTATGTCCTTGCGGGCGCGCTTACCGATGATGAGGTGGCGACTATCGCCGGGCGTCTCTTAGTTAATCCTATTATCCAGCGCACCGTTGTCGGAACGCCGGAGGCTTTTCCCGTAAGTCCCAGCTATGAATTTCAGCTGCGCCACGTTGATCTGCTCGGGGCATCCGAGGACGAGATGCTCCGCTTGGGGCGTGATTATTCCCTTAGTTCGGACGAGATTAAGACCATTGCGGCTTACTACCGCCGTCTGGGGCGCAATCCCACCGATGCCGAACTGGAAACCTTGGCTCAGACTTGGAGCGAACACTGCGTCCACAAGACTTTCAAGGCACGCTTCAATTTTAACGGACAGGTAATTGACAACCTTCTTAAAAACACCGTCATGCAGGCCACTCAGGAGCTAAATAAGGACTGGTGCCTCTCTGTCTTTGAAGACAATGCAGGGGTAATTGAGTTTGACGATGAGTGGGCGGTGTGCTTTAAGGTTGAGACTCATAATCATCCCTCGGCTATTGAGCCTTATGGCGGGGCGGCCACGGGCATCGGCGGTGTCGTGCGGGATGTAATGGGAACAGGATTAGGCGCTAAACCCGTTGCCAATACCGACGTCTTTGCTTTTGGTCCACCCGATCTGCCGTATACGGCCTTGCCTGAGGGGGCTCTACATCCCAGACGCATCTTTAAAGGGGTAAGGTCGGGGGTGGCCGACTATGGTAACCGCTTAGGTATTCCTACGGTGAATGGGGCGGTAGTCTTTGATGAGCGTTATACCGCCAACCCCTTAGTCTTCTGTGGGACGGTAGGGTTGTTGCCTAAAACGCTTTCGCGGCGTGGTCAACATCGACCGGGGGATCTGGTGGTATTGGTGGGGGGACGCACCGGACGAGACGGCATTCACGGCGTAACCTTTGCCTCAGAACAGCTTACGCGAGCCTCAACCGAGCTGTCTTTTACCTCAGTGCAAATTGGTAATGCCATCGTAGAGAAGAAGGTAATAGACGCCCTCTTGGTGTGTCGCGATAAGGGCTTGTTCACACGCATTACCGATTGTGGTGGGGGAGGGCTTTCCTCTGCGGTGGGTGAGATGGCCGAGGATACGGGGGTGCGGGTCTATTTGGATAGGGTGCCGCTGAAATATGCCGGATTGAGTTATAGCGAGATTTGGATCTCGGAGTCACAAGAGCGCATGCTTATGGCGGTGCCTCCAGAGAATGTCAATGAGCTCTTAGCCATCTTTGCCGCCGAGTCCTCCGAGGCAACTGTGATTGGCGAGTTCACCGATGATAAAAAACTGAGCCTGTATTATCAGGATCAGTTAGTGGCCAGCTTGGAGATGCCATTTTTACATAAAGGTCGTCCGCCCCTAGAACTTAATGCCATCTGGCAGCCGGTGGTGCGATCTGAACCGGTTATCAAGCCTGCCACTAATTTAAGCGAACCATTGCTCAAGATATTATCCGCATGGAACGTCTGTTCCAAAGAATGGGTTATCCGTCAGTATGACCATGAGGTGCAGGGAGGAAGTGTTCTCAAACCGCTCGTGGGGCGTGACGGACCAGGCGATGCGGCCATAATTCGCCCGGTGCTTAACTCGCCCAAGGGCTTGATTATTTCCTGCGGTCTTAATCCTCGCTATGGGGACCTCGATCCCTACTGGATGGCGGCCTCGGCTATTGATGAGGCCCTCCGGCAGGTGGTTGCCGTAGGCGGCAGTCTAGAGCGCGTAGCCTTATTGGATAATTTCTGCTGGGGCAGTGTTAGGGATAGTGCCAGCCTTGGGGCGCTTGTGCGGGCCTCGCAGGCCTGCCATGACCTGTCGCTTGCCTACAGTACCCCCTTTATCTCCGGCAAGGATAGCCTCAATAATGAGTATGAGCACGCCGGACGACGCATTTCAATCCCGCATACCCTGCTCATCTCGGCCATGGCCGTTATGGCTGATAGTGCGCGGGCCGTCTCGATGGACTTTAAGCAGCCCGGTAGCCTCATTTATCTCGTTGGCAAGACTTACAATGAGCTTGGCGGCTCGGAGTATTATGCCCTATATAACGAGATTGGCGCGTTTGTTCCTAAGGTGGATGCGCCACGGGCGAAAGAGCAAATGGATAATCTCAGCCGCGCCGTTGGGGCGGGTTTAGTACGCGCATGCCACGATCTCTCTGAGGGTGGGTTGGGGGTTGCCCTGGCCGAAATGGCTTTCGCCGGGGGATTGGGGGCAGAGGTTAGACTGGCCGAGGTACCGTGCGACGGCGTTGACAGGGATGATACGTTGTTATTCTCGGAGTCTAACAGTCGCTTTTTGGTTGAGGTTGCCCCGGAGAACAAAGCAACCTTTGAGGAGAAAATGGCGGGAAGCACCTGGGCTCTTATCGGCCAGGTTACGGATAATATCAGGCTTAGCATAACTGGTCTGAGCGGGGGCATTGTCGCTGATGTGTCCATTGCCGACTTAAAGGAGGCCTGGCAGCATCCGCTGCGTTGGTAAGGAATATGGCAACTGTCAGAACGCTTATCGTTAGGGCCCCCGGTACTAACCGCGATGAAGAGACGGCTTATGCTTTCCGTCAGGCCGGAGCGGAAACCGAGACCGCGCACGTTACCGAGCTTGTGGCGGGGGCTAAAAGGTTTACCGACTACCAAATACTGGTCTTCCCCGGCGGTTTCTCTTATGGTGATGACCTAGGGGCGGGTCGGGTACAGGCTAATGAGCTTACGATGAAGCTTGCCCGCGAAGTAACCCCTTATATTGAGCGGGGTGGGCTGATTATGGGCATCTGCAACGGCTTTCAGATGTTAGTAAAGGCGGGCATTTTACCGGGACCGCTTTCGGCAGGGGTAGGCCAAACGGCCACGCTTACCAATAACGACGCAGGGCGTTTTGAGTGCCGCTGGGTTTATCTTGCCGCCAATCAGAACAGCCGATGTATTTTTACCCGGGGAATTGACGTCATCTACGCGCCAATAGCCCACGGCGAAGGGAAGTTCGTCGCCCCGCCAGAAGTCTTGGATAATGTTGATGTTGCTTTGTATTACGCGGATGCCGCAGGTAATCCCGTTACGGCTTATCCCGCTTGTCCCAATGGCTCGTTGCGCGCTATTGCCGGTATCACTGATGCCACAGGGCATATCTTTGGCCTCATGCCGCACCCTGAGGACAATATCCACCCCCTGCATCATCCGCGTTGGACTAAGGGTGGGGCCGAACTGGTCGGTAGTGGCATCAAGATCTTCCGCAACGCCGTGGATTGGGTAAAGAGTTCGTAGCACCCCCTGCCTTTAGTTGCGGCGCTACTTATTGTGGCGCACAGGATCTCCCCTTGTCGTTTTCCCGCCTCCACAATGCATATAATCCCTAACCCCTGCATTTGTTGGCAGTTGTTAAACTAGGCCATTTTCTCGTAGGTTTCTTTTAAGAGCAAAGCATCCTCTTCGGGGTTGGGGCTTTCACAGATGACGGTGCCCGCAAGTCCGTAGTCCTTAAAGGCGCGCAGAAGCTCCTCGTATTTAAGGTCTGAGGCGCGTAGCGGCAGGTGATTTCGTTCTCCATACTTGTTGTAGGCGATGCCAGAGACATGGAAATGCACGTTTTCCAAGGCTGATTTTCCCAGTTTCTTCTCCATGTCTTTAAGCAACCCGGCAAATTCGTCATATGAGTTGCCGTCACCGCGGGCATGCCAATGGGCAAAGTCTATGCAGGGGGCAATGTGGGGAAGCTCTTGGGCCAGGCGGAAAATCTCATCGGAGGTGCCGAACTGGGAGAACTTCCCGCTCACCTCAGGACGTAAAGTAATGGGATTATCGTCGTCGGCGAGCTTTTCCAGTACCTCACCGATGGCTCCCTTGATGGTTTGGAAAACCGACTCGGGCGGATCGCCCATGTAGAAACCGGGGTGAAACACGACGCCTAGGGCGCCGCAGAGGTGGGCAATATGGGCGGTGCTGTTTAAAATGGATTGGCTTACGCGGCGCTTCTTCTCTTCGCGCGGGTTGAAATTGAGGTAGTAGGGGGCATGGACGGAGAGACTGACTCCGTTGTTATGGGCAACCCCACTTACGGCGCCTGCCTCCGCTTTGTTCAGATAGACCCCGTGAACAAAGGCTAGTTCCATGCAGTCGAGACCTAAGGCTGCGATGCGGCGTATGCCGTCGGCGGTGGTGGGGGGATGGGTGCTTGGGGGTATGCCTGCGGTGCCGAACAATAGTCTTGTCATGCCATGAGTATAGCAGGGCTTAGGGGCATTACCAACCTTGCAGAGGGGCACCTATGCTATAATGCAAGCAAATGGAAAACGAAACCATAGTCGGGTTGGCTTTAGCCCGGCGCATTGTGGATATAGCCAGCGAAAAACTGGCCACCGACGTTGTCCTTATGGATGCCGGTGGTGTGTGTAGTTTTACTGACTATTTTGTCATGGCCTCAGGTGATTCGGGGCGCCAACTGCACGCCATTGCTGAGGAGATTATTCATCAACTCAAGCAGGCAGGTGCCTATCCGCTACACCGTGAAGGCACGGCGGAGTCTGGCTGGATACTGCTGGACTACGGCGATGTCATCGTGCACATCTTCTCCGAGCTTGAGCGGCAGACCTACCGGCTGGATGAAATGTGGCACGAGGCGCGTCTTGTGCTACGTATAGACTAATACCCCCTTTTCTTCCAAGCAACAGCAATTATGCCGATGGGAGTATAGCGGCTGTAAATGCTGGCACAAGCAGTGGTGCTGTTGGTCTTAGTTTTGGCACCAAGTAATAGTTCCCCTCAAAGCTTTCTAAGCATTACTTACCTGGTAGCGACGGAGTTCGGCGCTTCTTGAGTTTTTCTCTATCAAGGTGCAAGATATCGACATAGCATATGCAAATGAGGCTGTGGAACCAATGAAAATAGAGTGGCATCATGAAAGACAACAATTAAGCCGCAAGGCCATAATAATGAAAAGACTCTTGCCGGTTGCTTTGTCATTAATGCTATCTGCTACATTGCTTGGATGTGTTGCCAACGAAACGCTTGATGCCCCATCCAGTATGCCGGAAGATTTTTATATCATATATGAGATTATGGATTATCCGTACCATAATGATTTCAAGATTGCCCTGGATACAAAGAATAACATTGCCGGAGAGGCCACTGGTTACTCCGTCGGATCATTTTGGATACCTCGCTGGACTCTTTCCCCTTACTACATACCACGTAATGATTTGCAGGATATATACGATGCTGTCATTGAATACGATATTAAATCATATAGCGGTTCGGAAGCATCAGTAGTTTCCCCGGAACATGCTAAGACTTATTATAGAATGACGCTTTGCTCAAATGATGAGGTCTTCTCAATTACCTTTGGTCCCAGTGCGCATGACGAAGAACGTGAGGGTCTTTGGGTATTTCAGGACATAATGAGCAAAAAATGGGCTGAAGGAAGACCTGGCCCATCGTTTATGTATTAGGCCTACCATATAATCAGCCGCCATTGAGGGTGAATTGCCACACTTAACAAGGCAGTTTTCTTAGGAGGCGTAAATAGTGCCAGCGTTACAAACTGCCGCTAATATGACGGCTCTCGGATACTTGTCCTGCGGTGCCTTGTCAAACAAGGAACCGGTCCGTTAGTAGCTCATCAGTTCCGACTCGTCGAAGAAGAGCCGGACTTCTTTCTCCGCCGTTTCCACAGAGTCTGAACCGTGAATAGCGTTGTGCTCAATATCTAACCCGAAATCGCAACGTATAGTGCCCGGTGCGGCCTGGCTGGGATTGGTGGGTCCCATGAGGGCCCGGAGGCGTCCCACGGCATCATCGCCCTCGAAAACGGCGGCCACCACTGGGGCGGAGGTGATATAGGCAATCAACCCGGGGAAGAAAGGCTTCTCCTGGTGGGCGGCATAGTGGCGTGTGGCCAGCTCCCGGTCGATGTGTATCATTTTAAGGGCCAGTAACTTAAGTCCGCTGGCCTCCAGGCGGCCTATGATAGTTCCGGCAAGTCCGCGGGTGACGGCATCGGGCTTTACGAGTATTAAAGAGCGTTCCATTTTTCCACCTTTTATAGTTTTTTTCTTATTGCGGTATCCGGCTATTGTATAGCCGTTTGGTTTGGATTGTTAAGGTGTTTGGGGGGCCTTGGTTTAGGTTGGGTGATGGGAGGGCGGCGTGAATATAGGGGTTGCAGCGTCGCCACGTCGTCCCCCGCCTTGCTTTCAAGTCGTTGGGCACCGAGTTCAGCCAAAGCCCGCACCCGGCTTATGGGGGAGGGGGAGGGGATGACGGCCAGTTCGCCCAAGCGGGCATGCAATTCTTGTGCTAAGTCTTCACTCAACTCACCGGCGAAAACAGTCGGGAATTTTACATAAGTGATAACCTCATCTGGCACGGAGATGGTTTCAGGCAAGATGTTGCCCCATTCCCCGCCTTGTTTCTGATAGACGGCCCAGGCGACCTCGGCGCGCCCCGCGGGCAACATGGCACAGACTGGTAATCCTGCCGCAACGTGCTGATAGGCGGCCGCGGCAAGGGTACTTATGCCTACGATGGGGATATTTAGCCCGAAGGCCAGTCCCTTGGCCGTACCAAGCCCTACCCGGAGACCATTAAACCCCCCGGGGCCGCGTGCGGCGATGATACCCGTAATGTCTTGGATATCGACTTTGGTTTGGGATAACAACGAGGCGACGTGCGGCAGGAGCTCAACCGAATGGTTGCGGGTGCAGCGCCACGTATCCTCGGCGACAAGGCGTCCGTTGGCGATGAGGGCCAAGCCGGCATTTTCGGTGGAGGTGTCTATGGCTAAATACATCAATCCTCATCTCCTAGACTGGGTGCGCGTGCCAAGTCTCGGACTAACTCGTCATAATGCTCCCCGTTGGGGATGAGGCGTACGCGCCGCGACATATCGTCGACGTAAGCGATCTCAATTCGGAGGTGGTCATCACCCATAAGCTCGGGGTTTTTCTCGGCCCATTCCACAGCCGCGACACCTTGCCCATAGAGATACTCATCCAATCCCAACTCGGTGATCTCCTTAAACTCCAGGCGGTAGAGATCGAGGTGATAAAGGGGTAATCGCCCCCGGTACTCTCTCACCAGCATAAAAGTGGGGCTAGGGGTAGAGTTGGTGATACCTAGCCCTCGTGCTAAGCCTTGGACCATACAGGTCTTGCCAGCCCCCAATGGTCCGGAGAGCAGGATAATATCACCGGGGCGGGATAGGCGGCCGAGGGCCTCCCCCAATGCTTGGGTTTTCTCGGGGCTGGATGTTACCAGATCAAGCTCGGGCAAAGTGCTGCCATCCTTTATCGTTGAGGGTGATGTTTTTACCACCCGGTCCGATAAGTATAACATTGCCCGGGTTTTCCGCCGTTATCCGACCAATAATTGTCACGGGGCAAGGTGCCCTGGCGGCAATCATGGCAATGGTTGTTACGGGTGCCGTGAAGAGGAGTTCATAATCTTCACCGCCGCCAAGCGCCAAGGGAAGGGCCTCTGCGCCGAAAAGAGTGGAAAGCTCGGGAGGTTGGGGCACCTGGGATACCTCAATTTCCGCTCCCACCCCACTCTGTTGGCAGATGTGCTCTAGGTCTAATACGAGGCCGTCGCTAATGTCGGTGGCGCAATGCACCCCCTCGGCAACCAAAATGGTTCCCATCTCAAGGCGGGGAAAAGGCTTCAGGTGGGCTTCGCGGAGGGCTTTGCCACCCTCGTTTAGCTCATCGCAATGTGTTTGCAGTAGCCTTAACCCACCCGCAGAGCGGCCTAAGCTACCAGTAACGGCAACCACCTCGCCGGGGTGGGCCGCACGGCGGGTCAGGATATGATTGTCCGCTTGACCGATGACAGTTATACTGATAAAGACCACGGGGGCAGCACTTACGTTTCCACCCACAATGGCTGTCTTAGATCTTCCAGCCAGTTCGGTCATGCCGTTATAAAGCTGGATAATGTCGCTCGTTGCTATCTTCCCGGGCAGGCCCAGGGTAACTAAGGCGTAGCGGGGACGCCCTCCCATTGCGGCGATATCACTCAGGTTGACGGCCAGGGCTTTCCAGCCTAAGTCGTACCAACTGGTTGTATCAAGGGTGAAATGTATGCCTTCGATCAGGCAATCTGTTGTGGCCATGGTCGGGCCGTTTTCGCTTTGCCAAACGGCGGCATCGTCACCAATGCCAAGGATGAGGTTACGCCAAGATATAGCGGAGGGTTGGTGGTTTTTCTGCACAACCTCGGCCAGTTGGTCAATTAGGTTGAATTCACCCACAGTTGCCAGTGTCATGGCAGAATGATTATATCATGCCTATCCTGGGTATACCAGAATTCTCCTTATGATATACGGCTGAGCCAACATCTTTGCGAGACACTGTTGCGTCATATAGAGGCTTTAATGCATTCAATGGCATAGAGCGGTAGATTGAGCAGCCAATCATCGCGTTTGTAATCCGACAGAGATGTACGGACGGATAGTTTGGGGCGATATTTGCCAGCAAAGGCTTTCAAACTCTTGCTTTGCAGATTAATTTTTGCTTTGACTTCAAGTGGAACAACGGCATTCCCCATGTCAAGCAAGAAATCTACCTCGGAAGTATTGCGCTCATTCGACCAGTAATATGTATCTATGTCCGGTAAGGTTTTTAATTGCTGCAATACAAACTGCTCGGTTAATGCACCTTTGAATTCAACAAAAAGGGCATTGTCGCCAAGAAGGACATCCTGTCGGAGTCTTGTCATGCATGAAAGCATGCCTATATCAACCAAAAACAGCTTAAAGGCCTTCAAGTCCTCATAGGCTTTGAGTGGCAGGTTTGGTGCATTTGCGCGATGGATCTGGTGGACAAGACCGCAATCGATCAGCCACATCAAGGCGTATTCATACTCGCGCGCTCGGGCGCCCTCTTTTATGAGGCCATAGATAAATTTCTTGTTTTCTTTTGTGAGTTGCGCGGGAATACTGTGCCATAGCCTACGGACGCGCGGGACGGCCTCATTCGGCGCATGTTTTGAAAAATCCTGTTCATATGCTACAAGGATATGCTGTTGAATCTCGCGCACTTCGTTGAAATCACGGTTTGCCGCAAAAGACAATACTGCTTCGGGCATACCGCCCACATAATAATAGTGTTTTAGCAGGTCAACATACTCCTGCCTAAAGGTGGTTGCCATTTCAAAATCACCCTGCGCGAGAAGCGATACAAACCGCTCCTTGCCGCATGCTAACATGAATTCTGAAAAAGAGAGGGGATAAAGGTCTAAGAACTCAACTTTTCCAACAGGAAAAGACGTGCCTTGATGGAGGGCAATGCCCAGAAGTGAACCTGCACAAATTATTTGGTACTCCGGAGCGTTTTCGTTGAAATACTTGAGGGCAGTCAAAACCTCCGGCACTTCCTGTACTTCATCAAAAATGATGAGAGTGTTTCTTGGATCGATCTTATGCCCTGCGAATAATTCAATGCCCGTGATTAGGCGTGTGACATCAAGGTCGGCGGAAAACAATCCCTTCATGCGTTGATTGTTGTCAAAGCTGATATAGACAGTATGTTTGTAAGCAACCCTTCCGAACTCTTGCATCAGCCAAGTCTTGCCGACTTGACGTGCTCCCCTGATGATTAAGGGCTTCTTCGTGCTTTTTGATTTCCATTTATTGAGGGCATTGATTGCCGTGCGATACATGACACGCCACCTCCGATTAGGCCATGATAATAGTATGGCTTAAAATCACAAAATATGCAACGACTTTTTGTTGTTAAACCACACTTTTATCAGGCAACTTTTTGTATCATTGTTGCATCCACGCATAATATTGCACCGGGGCCCCCGGACTAACAAAGGCGGCTGTACCGAGTTTGCGTTAACTCCATACTGAAATGCGAATCGGACAATTTTTACGTCGTTTATAGTGGGGTATTGACGGCAATGGTAAAATACCAACAAGGGAGATATATATTGAAAAGGCGACCGCTTTTTCTTGCAATATCGTTTTAATTATTCGGGGTCGCCTTGAATTGGGAAAAATGGTTTTGGGCTTGAGAGTAAGCCTTAAAAGCAGCAGACTTCACCGAACGGTACTGATTGGTTAGTTTGTTGAGAGAAGACGGGTATTACGATCCTTAGGCCAATTGGTTTCTATAGTATCGGGTCTCATCTAGCCCTAGGGCCAGGTGAGGTGTAGGGTGGAGTAATTGATTTTTAACGCAGAAGAGTTTGTTTTTAAAGCCCCATCGGCTATCACGCGAGCCCGGAGGGTGTTAATAAAACCGGCGGCAGGCTATCCTGCGCCGTATCCCGTGAGCACCAGCCGCGAGATGATGGCGGCTATCATCAAGGGCATTCGCGACGTCAGTAACACCGACATCATTATCCTTGAAGGTACACCTACCGGCGAGCCGGTAGCTCCGGTCTTCAAGGAATTGGGATATGATTTCCCGCGGGTCCTGACCATTGATGTCAAAGACACCACCTTGGTGGAAGTAGACAGCCCCCTCATCAAGCCGTTGGCTATTCCGACTTTCATGGTGCCAAATGTAATCCTATCCAGCGATTATCTTATCAGCGTTGCGCCATTAAAAGTAATTAATCAGCAAGGCTGGCTGTCCATTGCCAACATTTTGAGCTTATTGCCCAGCGTGAGGTATGGTGATGGGGCGCCGCGTGGTTGGAAAGATCTTTTTGAACTGAATATCAACATGGTGCTGGCCGATCTGTATTACACCATGCCTTTTGATTTGGGCATTATTGAGGCTCGGGAAATATTTACCGGGGATAAGCCCGAAGCAGGGGCAAGCAAACACTACGGCAAGGTTTTTATGGGCGAACCGTATCAGGTTGACCACGAGGCCTCGCAGGTACTGGATCTTAAGACTGACTATCTCAAACTGATTGACGAAGCACGGGCTGATCTTGAGGCCTAGGCGGGTCGGCTCCTTAAGAAACTTCCCGCAACACTTACCCTTGGCTCTCTCGCTTTGCGTTTATGCAATCGCCCCGGTCGCTTCATAAGTGGTCGGGGGATGGTTGCCAGCGCGGGGCGTACGCCTTGAGCTGGAGTGGCACCATTGGACAAATCTAACGTGTAGCCTACGATGGCAAGGGGTAGTTAGGCTGCCTCGTTTGGCTTGCGCTTTTTACGAATTACCTCGACCTCTGGTGGAGGGGTAGAAGTCATCGTAGATAAGACTATCTTCTTGGCGTCTTTCTTTGGTTTTCTGGCCTCGCGGCCGCCTTTATCCCGGGCACCCATAGCTGCCTCCTGGATCCTTCTTTGCCCTATTAATTTAACAAAGACAAGCGAGAAAAGCAAAGATATTAGTGGATTACGGGGGTATTGCTTCGCCGAGATCCTCTAAGGCTTTGCGGGCGGCATTGGCCTCAGCTAGTTTCTTACTATGCCCGGTGCCGCAGGCAAGCACTATGGCGTCTAACATAACCTCGGCCACAAACTGTCGATTATGAGCAGGTCCTGACTCAGCAGTGATGCGGTAGGAGGGAGTGGTCTTTAGTCGGCGTTGGAGCGCTTCCTGAAGGTGTGATTTATAGTCATTACTGTATTGCTCATTGCGCAGGCGCGTAAGCTCATCATGAAAGATGCGCAGGACGCACTCACAGGTGTTTTGCCAGCCGCTGTCGAAATAGACGGCAGCACAAATGGCCTCCAGTGCCCCGGCCAGATTGGCGGGTTTGTTTCTCCCGCCGCTGGCGGCCTCTCCTCGGCCGAGGTATAGATAGTTCCCCAAACCCAAGGTATGGGCGATGGTGGCCAGCGAGGCTCGACAGACAAGCCTTGAGCGCATCTGGGTGAGGTCGCCTTCCGGCAGATTGGGATATTCTTGGAAAAGCTTTTCGGCCAGAATCAGTCCCAGTACGGCATCGCCCACAAACTCCAGGCGTTCGTTGGCTACAGCGTGGGGGTTCTCGTTTACATATGAGCTGTGGGTGAGGGCTTCCAGTAGCAAGGCGGTATCATTGAAGACTATCCCCAATGTATCCTGTAGTTGCTTGTGATTATTCTTTTCCATATCTTCTCAGATACTAACATAGGATTATCGCGTCATCATGTCAAGGATGCTCAAAACAATGGGAATACCCATGATCGGTATTGACATTGATGTTACGACTTATGATAGTATTATGCATGTTTCTATTGCCCAATTTCATCGGATGGTGTCAATATGATACACCGACCGAGAGTGGCCTTGCCTCCCCCGACGTCCTCCCTTTTCCCTCAATAAGTTGTTTGGGAACGATATCTTCCTCGAGGCTGATGCAATCGACTGCGGCAACAATGCCAAAGAAGGGAAACGACACCCGCCTTATATAACACCGGGCATTTTGTATTTGTTAGACGGTGTTTAATAACTATCATTCTAAGAGGAGGTGAAACGAAACAAAGCGCTATTACTAATACCCGGCCTAAAATATTAAAGGAGGACTGAATGTCGGAAGAACAAGAAGTTAAGAACCCCGGTCTTTCAAGAAGAGATTTCCTAAAAGACGCCGGCCTAATTATGGGTGGTGCCACCCTTGGTTCTATCGCTCTAGTTAATGCCTGCGGCAAAACAACCGAGACCGTTACCGTTCCCGGTAGCACCAGCACCGTCACCAACACTGTGACTACGACCACCACTGTTGGCGCGAACAGCACGGCCACCGTGACCGTCACTACCCCTAAATACGTGTGTTCGATTGATAACCAAGAGTTTACCACCTTAGAGGCACTAAAGACTCATACCAACACTGCCCATGGCGGCATGGCGGCAAGCGGCATGACACAGTTTATTGTGAACGGCAAGTCTATATGGCGTGAAGTTAAGGCCAATTGGACACTGGCCTATGTGTTACGTGAAAAAATAGGCTTAACGGGCACAAAGCGCGGATGTGATCACGGAGATTGCGGCGTCTGCACCGTCATTTTAGATGGGCGCCCGACATTATCCTGTTTAACACTAGCCGTTGAAGTGGATGGAAAGTCCGTCACCACTGTGGAAGGATTGGTTATGGGGGGGAGTCTAGACCCACTTCAGCAAGCCTTTATTGAGAATGATGCCATGCAGTGTGGCTTCTGCATCCCGGGACAGATCATGACGGCTAAGGCCCTATTGACTTTCAGGTCTAAACCAACAGCTGATGAGATAAAAGAGTTTATGGCTGGCACGCTATGCCGTTGCGGTGCTCACCCCAATATCATCAGGGCCATACAAGCGGTCGCGCAATAGGAGGTTTGATTTATGTACGAAGAATATAATATTATCGATCCCTTTACCAAGGAAAGCTATCCCCAATCCATATACCATAACCAGGCTAACCTCAAAGTTATGGGTGACCCCAATATTTTGCGTGTTGATGCCAGACAGAAGGTAACCGGCGAAATTAAATTCGCCGACGACGTCAATTTGGCCAACATGGTCTATCTTAAGTTTAAACGTTGTCCATATT
>Ga0123356_10003860_pt1 | contig 15615 bp, 11 predicted proteins | sample TergutEmb28metaG_2_FD_92546 | JGI IMG/M metagenome (GOLD analysis project Ga0123356, IMG submission 92546) | Embiratermes neotenicus P3 segment gut microbial communities from Petit-Saut dam, French Guiana - Emb289 P3 | ecosystem: Host-associated > Arthropoda: Insects > Digestive system > Gut ... | reverse complement strand
CTGCCATCTATGAGACAATGATGTCACTAATCACTACGTGGGACAAACAAGGCTTAGATACGTTTGAACAAATGAAAACCTGCCTCATCAACAACTGGACAAAGAGCTGAATACATACAAAAAAAGAAAAAGGGTTAGAGTTTTATGCTTTGGCGTTTATTTTTCGGAGAAGTAACAAGCCAACAATTGCGACAGAAACGATTATTGTGATAATTATTGCAATTGCTGCGAGTGTAATGTACATTCCGTAGGGTATGTTGTCAACTGGTTCAGGTGTTGGTGCTTCTAGTACGGCCATTGTAGTTTTTGCGTCGTCACCAAAGAATGCTGCGGTGCCTTCAAAGTATGCCCAAATGTCATAGTCACCTTCTTTTGGTGGTGTCCACTTCATTGAGTATGTGCCGCGTGAGTCGCTTGTTGTTTTACCGATATCAATTACTGCCTCACCATCATATGCATACAATGTGATCTCAATTCCCTTTACGTTCATTGGTTCGCTGAACTGCTTGTAGAGATAAAGCATCCATTCGCTTTGACTTTCATCACCTACAGCCGGAACACCGTTAGGGAATCGGTATCGCAGATTATCACTTTCAGTACCTGGTGAAACGTCCATAACTGTTCCTGAAATCATTACTGTGTTACCTTCGGCGATTATGGCGTTAGATACTGAGACTGTTAGTTCGCTTGGACCTTTGCCGATTGCATAGATTTGTTGATCATACATGTCCATTGATACAATGATGCTATCGCCTATAAGTGCGCGTCCACCCCAGAGGGTTTGACGGAATGCGCCATCAATCTCCCAAACAACCTCACCAGTTTCTGCATCAAGCGCAAAGAATGGTGCACCTCTTGTTATAGGTACTGTAGGTGAGTGAACCATGTGACCAAGGTAAACCTTGCCAGCGGAGATGAACGTTATCGTTAGCCACCAGTTTTCGCCGTGATAGGATTCGTTGTATTTGTCTGTTGCTTCATATGTCCAAAGTACTTCGCCTGTTGCAGCGTCATAGCAATATACAACACCGCTAATACTTGCCTCATAGAGTTTGCCATCCACAATATACCCTTGTAGTCCTGCATTAGTCCATGCATCTGCATAACCATGTGATTCTGCTTCCCAGATGAATCTGCCTGTTTCTAAGCTAAAGGCATAGTTCTTTCTGTTTTCCTTTGTCCAGAAAACACCAACATACGGGTCGTTACTAAATGCTGCCCAACGTGTCTGGGTAGTCATAGTAAGATCAGCCCATTCTGCAGGTGCGGGGAACTGTCGTCTATTGAAAAGCAAATAGCCAAGGTTTTCGGGGTCAAGACTAACTCCTGTAAGGAATAAACCGTTAGTTGCTGAAGCGCCTGGTGCAAGGATAATACGATCATCCGGAAATACCGCAATAATGTTTCCCGGACTAGTTGTCAATCCATATATTGAAACATTAATATCGTAGCCACGTGAGGCATCAAATGTTCTACCTTGAATCTGACTACCCCAAGCATCAGCTGTACCACTTGTTGAGCTTTCAAGTGAAACTCTGTTAACAACCCATGTAGAATTCCACCTTGTTAGACGCCAGTTTGGATTATCTGTGGTTCCAATGTTGGTAACTGCATATTTTAGCATTTCACCGTTTGGACCAATGTAAATAGTTCCACCTGGAACATTAGTCATGTTGTATTTGAGGTCCCCAGTCTTTGCATCCACGCCATACATTGAAGTTCCGTTAACAAACCAAAGATAAGCCCATGAACCACGATTGTTTTCAGTTATAAAGTTTAGTATTTGTCCACGTGAAACTCTGTTTGCCCCTGTAGCGCCAAAGTTAAAGTCTTTTTCCCAGACTATTTTACCTGTGTGTAGGTCAACTGCGACAACTGTTTGTCTTGGCGAGTTACTGACATATCGGTTGTAGTATAGAACACCTGCAAGAATAACTGAACCAGTGAATTTGCCTTCATAAGCATCCCCATTCTGGAAGCCTACAGGTCCAGTGTCTCCACCGGATAAACCACCCATGGTATCGCCAATAGGCATACGCCACAAAATGTGAGCACTCTCAGGAGCATCATTCCAACGAGCATTAAGATTTGGAGGTGCTGCTACCCAACTGCCCATAATTAGATACCATTCACGCAGTTGTGAATCAACTGGTCTTGTCCAGTATTCATCTGGAAGAGTATGACCAGGATGGTCTGCTTTCCAATAACCCTCCAATATCTGCAAGGTAACATTTTCACTTACAGCTGGTTTATAATACCCACCATTTATAACAAAATTTGGCGCGGTTCCCGTAGTCCACTTGTATGTTTCACCGTCAAAAATGCATCGTAGAGTATAGTTTCCCGGTTCTGCAAAAGACATTTTTCTGCCAACTGTACCAGTAGACCACGTTTTACCAGTGTGATTTTCAACTTTGCCATTAGGATAAATAATTTGCAAAGTTACATTCCAACCATCAGTATAAGTGAATAAATAGTTTAGTAGACCCCAGTTAATTAGAACCGGTTGTCCAACACCAGCAGTCTTTGGAATAGCATCAACAAAAGGCCAAGCAATTATCTGCCTATCACCAGCTGTTTGAGCGTTTGCGTTTGGCAATGCAAATATTGATACGAGAAAAGAAATCATCAGAAGCACTGCAATCATCGAAAATAAATTTTTAGATTTTACATATTTCATTCTTTTATTCTCCATTACAAGAATATTAACCAATTAAACCCCACCTAATAAACATGAATAACATTTAACACACATATTTAAATAAAATACAACATTAACACTCCTTTAATAAGTATAAAAAAATACCACGTCCTCATACACCCGTTCAAATAAAAACACGAGCACGCCCATTAAATAAGTAAAAAAAGACAAAAATGAAAATAACAATCAAATAAGTGTTAAAACAGCAAAAATACACACTATTTTCAAACGTAATTAGAGTGTAAAAAAAAGAAAAAGGGTTAGAGTTTTATGCTCTTGTGTTTATTTTTTTGAAGAGTAATAGACCAACGATGGCAACTGCAATGATAATTGCTATTGCTGCGAGGGCTATGTACAATCCATATGGTGGCAATGGTTCTGGTGGTGGTTCTATTGGTGCTGCTAGTACGGCCATTTCGCTTTTTGCCCATGAGCCATAGTAAGCGCCTGAGCCGCTAAAGTATGCATAGACATCCCAGTTACCGGTAGCATCGTCAGGTGTAGTCCAAGTTATTGCGAATCTGCCACTGTCATCACTTACTGCTGTGCCTACATCGATTACGCGGTCGCCTTGTTGTGCAAAGACAGTTACTTCAACACCTGTTGTATCCATTGGTCTTGCGAATTGTTTGTAGACATAAAGCATCCAATCGCTCATGCTCTCATCAGAAACTGCTGGAACACCCTTAGAGAACCTCATTTGTAGGTTATCCTGTTGTGTACCAGGTGAAATGTCCATAACTGTTCCTGAAATCAAGACTGTGTTTCCTGCGGTTGCTACAGCGTTAGATGCTGCAACGGTCATTTCGCTTGGTCCTTTGCCGATTGCGTAAACCTGTGAGTCATATGAGTCTATTGTAGCAATGACGCTGTCACCGATGATTGCGCGGCCACCCCAAGCTAACTGACGGAATGCTCCATCAATTTGCCAAACAACCTCGCCAGTTTCTATATCTAGTGCATAGAATGGTGCACCTCTTGGCTTTGGTTCTTGTGAGGAGTGTACCTGATAACCAAGGTAGATTTTACCGTCGGAGACAAAGCATGGAACTACCCACCAGTTTTCTCTGTGATAAGATTCATTGTATTTGTCTTTTTGTTCAAATGTCCATTCCAGTACACCTGTTGTAGCGTTATAGCAGTAGACTATACCACCACCGCTGCCTTCAATGAGTTTACCGTAGACGATGACTTTTTCGGGTGATGAATTTGATCTAGCACCGCCCCATGAATCTGCAAAGTTTTGTGGTTCTGATTGCCATGCGATTCTTCCTGTGTTTAAGTTAAAGACGTGGTTAACTCGGTCTTCCTTTGTCCAGAAAACACCAACATAGGGGTCGTTAGAAAATGCAGCCCATCCAGATTGAGTATCAGCTGTAATAATTGATAGATAACCTTCCCATTGATTATTTGATGGTGCCCAATGTCTTTCTCTGTATAGCCATTGTCCAAAGTTGTCTTCATCAATTTGTACTGCTGAAAGTGTTACACCAGCTGTTGAAACGTTAGCAAAGATAATACGATCGTCTGGAAATGCATGTACTGGAGCACCCAGGTTTCTTGTTAATGAGATGTTCCAGTTATAACCATTTGCCGCAGCGAATGAATTAGGGCTACCGTTTGTATTAACACCAGATCCCCAAGCATCACTTCCACCAGCAGCGCCATCACGGTTGTGCATTACAACTCGTGTAGAGTTCCATTGACGCACCATCCAGTTCGGATTTGTTTGAGTTCCTGCGTTGACAACTGTGTATATTAGCATTTCACCGCTTGGACCATAATAGACCTCGCCAGTTGGGACACCAGTCATAGTGTATATGTGTCTGCCAGATAATGGATCAAGTGCATACCAGTTAGTGCCAGCTGTTACCCAAAGATATGACCATAGACCACGGTTGTTTGGAGTAATTATTGATACCGTTTGTGCACGCGCAAGTCTAGCTGTAGGACCAAACGGAGCATTAGCTACATCTTTTCTCCAGAGCTCTTTGCCTGTGTGTAAATCCAATGCTCTAACGGTTTGATTTAAAGCGTTGGTATTACCGCTGTAGATTGGAGCTACGTTGTAGAATAGAATACCACCAACGATAACAGCACCATTAAATTTGGCTTCATATGCATCACCGTGTTGGTAAGAGAGTCCGTAGTATTCGCCTGAGCCTATACCGCCTAAGTATTGATCATCAGGTGTTGACCACAAAATGTGTGCAGTTGTTGGTGCATCATTATATGGTGCAAACAGGTTAGTATTGCGTGGTTTTTGTACATACCAGCTACCCATCATGGTATACCATTCGCGTAGTTGTGAATCAACTGGTCTTGTCCAGTATTCTGTTGGAAGGGTATGACCGGGGTGATCACCTTTCCAGAAACCCTCAAGTATCTGTAAAGTAATGTTGTCACTTGTACATGGTTGATAATTCCCAGATCTTGCATGAGTGGTTGAGCCTCCGTAAGCGTAGTATGTTCCGTCAAAAATGCATTGTAGCGTATAGTTTCCTGGTTCTGTAAAGGACATTTTTCTGCCAACTGTACCAGTAGACCAAGTCATTCCTGTGATATTTTCGACCTTGCCGTTAGGATGAGTGATCTGTAAAGTTATATTCCAGCCATCACGAACGTGTTGTAAGTAGTCTATCAGACCCCAGTTAATTAGGACGGGTTGTCCAACACCTGCAGGATTTGGAAGTGCGTCAACAAAAGCATAAGAAGTTATTGACTTCGGTGTTGTTGTTTGTGCGTTTGCGTTTGGCAATGCAAGCATTGATACGACAAAAGACAGCATAAGTAATATTGAAAGCATTGAAAGTACATTTTTATTTTTTATATAGTTCATATTTTTTATATCCTCATTATGGCATAAGCCATCTAAGCGCAAGTTAATAAAAGTACCGACAGACCAATACAACAATCTGTAGAAAAACTACACATCCATAACTAACATACAAATCTCAGATGACGTCTGGAAAATTTTCAGAAGAGTCAACAAGTCTTCAGAAGAGCATATAGAAACGCATTATATCAAAGTCCGCGACCCCAACAAGATACAGATTACCGAGGTGCCAGCGTTCGCGAACAGTTAACGGCACACAGCACCTGCACTTCTTCTTTTGGGGTCTTCGTTAAAACAGGCGGGTAATGACAAACAAGTTTCGTTGAGTCAATAGTTGTATGGAGGATCAGGCGGTTTATTTGGAACAGGCAAATATTGCATATTTTAGAGAAAGAGCACCGCACAGATCACCACCTAAAATAGCAAAAAGCACTATTTATGATGTTAACAAAAAAGTTGATAATAGAGTTAACTTTGTGGGATAAAAACAGTTTGTTCAAGTATAGATGAGTAATAGATGAGTAATTGATTTTAAAAGCCATGTGCATAATATGTTCTTGAGGAATTAATAAAATGTCGATACAGAAAATACCGGAAAAAAATGCCATACTTTTTGTGTGGTTCAATCATTACTCAGGCATACTGCTAAAGACGCCTACTAAGACGTTTGCTATTGACCCAGTTGATGTTAAATTGAAATATTTAAAAAATGTTGACACCATTTTGCTTACACATGAACATTATGATCATCTTGACTCAAGTCTTATTAAAGAGGTTCAAAAAGCTACGAACTGTAACATTATAGCTGATCCTGCATCTGCGTTTATCTTAAAACCGCATATTCCAATTGATAAACTTCAGGTAATACGTATTGGAAATATAATCAAAGTTGGCGAAGTTTCCATTAAGGCAGTCAAATGTAATCATAATGCAAGATACCCTAACACTTACATTATAACAAGTGAAGATGGCGTAAAAATATATCACACGGCAGACAGTTTACCCTTTCCAGAGATGGCTAAAATGGGTATTGACGAAAAATTTGACCTAGTTTTCTGCAGTGTCGGCATAACTATTGGAGCCTCACCGGAAAGTGGCTTTGAAATCGCCCGTCTAACAAAACCACCACTAGTTGTTCCATACCACACTAACCTGCCAGATAGTCAAAAAGCTTTTCAACAACTTGTAAAAAAAGAGTTACCGCGAACAACATGTCTAATTCCTGAAATAAACAAGATCTATCAAGTGACAAAAAAGGAAAAAAAGGATAACACAAACACATAACAAACTGTTTTATCTAAACAGACTGTAGGAGATACGCTTTACCTAAGAGCAGGTGTTAATAATGGTTGAGGGGTTATTCGTAAAAGATAAAGTCTGTTTCTTCAAGTAAGGCGTGTAGTTTTTCTACGGCTACATGAACATCTTCTTCGTTTTTAGCACCTGTGCAAACTAGTTTTCCGCTAGCAAATAGTAAAATAACCACTTTAGGGTCGGCCATACGGTAAATTAAACCGGGAAACTGTTCAGGTTCATACATTGTATGATTTAGCATGTAAGCTGCTTTTTCAAGGTCAGCCATGCCGCCTAAGGCTCCGGAGGCAACAATATTTTGAATTTTAATGTCGGGTTTACCTATGATGATTATGCCGCTTTTTTTTAGTTCTTTAATTACGTTCATTGTTGCACGGCGAGCTTCTTTTTCTGATTTTGCGCCTGTGCAAACCATTTTTCCAGAGCTGAAAATCAAAGTTGTTGTTTTAGGACGTTTTAAACGATAAATTAAACCGGGGAAACTGTTAGGGTTGTATTCTACAGTAGGGCATCCTTTTACAACAGAGTTAAGGTCAACTTTCTGATTTAGCGTAGCTGAAGCTACAACGTTTTCTATGCTTACAGTTGCTTTAACTTTCGGTATATATCATCCCTCTGTTGTTCATTTATGCTTCACTTATGAAGGGTACACTTTATAAATCAATCTATGAGCACGTCTTCAAGTTTTCTAAAAAAAAATAGTGTCTGTTCAAAAAATAATTTTAATCAACACATACCCGTTTAAATGCAATGTTTTTGGAAAATTATGTTGTGATTTTTGGATAAGGTGATGTTTATTAAACATAATTGTGGTGTGTATAAAATATGCTGTGAAGAAAGTAAGGATATTTTGAGTGTTTTTGGAATTGAGTAGTAAATGAATTTCTAATTATGAAATTTTTAGAGTAGGGGCTTGGTGGTGAAGTGAATTTGCTGAAGAATAGCTGTTAAGTTGAATAAAAGTGTTGAATGGTGTTTGGAGGAGGTGAAAATGACAGGGGTTTTATAATAAAGGGTTTGAAGTAGGGGTTAATTTGGTATGATGCTGTTGTTTTTAAATGGGAGGGGAATTGTTAGGGTTCTTCCATTTGGTAGAGGTTTAGGTCTATGTTTAGAATTTTTTCGGGTGTGTGATGGTTTTCTAGGTTGTAGAGGTGGTTTGTGGCTTTGTATAGTTGGGTTTTTGTTGTTGTGGTTGGTTTTTTTGTTGTTGGGGTTATTGTGCATTTTTTGGGTGTTTGGGTAATTTTGTCTGTGTTTATGTGGACACTTAGGGGGGCGTGTATGTGTGTGGTGTTGTCTACAAGTTGTGGTATGAGTTCGATTTTTGTGAGTTCGAGGTTTTCATCTAGTATAGAGCCTTTTAGTAAGTCTTCTTGTTTAGTCAACGCCGTTTCGCCTCCAAACTTCAGCGCTAATTAGATCGCGGATTGCGACTCGGATTGCTTCTGCACGGTTGGGGTAGAACCGTTCATCCACAAGCTGGTCTAAAGCTTTAATATAAGTTTCAGGTAAATATAGGGTGATTAATTTCATGTGCTCTCTTACTCCCTTTTGGTAAACATAGGAAAACTATATTCTAAAGTATGTATATCCATGTGTTATGTGACAAATATGTACATAACATGTTGGTTCCACACTATATAAAGCAAAACAAAAAATAAAACAAATAACTGTCAAAAACAACAACACACAACCCTCAAGTTTTTATTACTTAACAAACTATTCCACATCCAACACATGTGACAACCATGAAAATAGCCATCAAAACCTACGGCTGCGCAGCAAACATAGCAGACACCGAAACCACAACAGGAATCCTAACAAACCACGGACACCAAATCACAACAAAAACAGAAGAAGCAGACATTATCATCTTCAACAGTTGCGCCGTAAAAGGCCCAACAGAAAACCGCATAATAAACGCCATAAAACAAACCCCAAAAACAAAAAAAATCATAATAATCGGATGCCTACCAAAAATCAACATAGAACGCCTCAACAACGAAACACAAATCGACGGCATAGCAGGACCATCCATAGGAGAAGAAATAATAAAAATAGTCAACCAAGTAGCAACAGGAAAAAAAATCACAACCCTACAACAACAAACCCCAAAAACAAAACTACCACCATTAACCCTACCCAAAATCAACACAAACCCAATCATCAGCATCCTACCAATAAACGTTGGCTGCCTTGGCTCATGCTCCTACTGCGCAGTTGTCCTTGCACGAGGAAAACTACAAAGCTACAACACACCAGAAATAATCCAACGCATAAAAACCGACATAACCACAGGCAGCCACGAATTTTGGATTACATCCCAAGACACCGGCGCATACGGACGAGACATCGGAAAAAACCTATCAGAACTCCTCCACTTAATCGGAGAAGTAGAAGGCAAATTTAAAGTCAGAGTAGGCATGATGACACCCAACATGATAACTGACATACAAAAAGAACTCATCCAAGCCTATAAAAATCCAAAAATTTTCAAATTTTTACATTTCCCTATTCAAAGCGGTGATGACCAAGTACTCAAAAAAATGCGCAGATTCTACACCACAAACGAAGTCAAAGAGTCCATCACAGCATTTAGAGCAACATTTCCAGAGCTAACATTAGCAACAGACATCATTGTAGGTTTTCCAGGAGAAACAAAACAAGCATTTGAAAACACTCTTCAAATACTAAAAGAAGTAAAACCAGATGTTACTAATGTATCTAAATTTTTCGCTCGACCAAAAACATTAGCAGTAGACATGAAAGAAGACAAAGTGCCCCCAGACGAAATTAAACAACGAAGCACCATACTATCGACCTTAGTTAAGCAACTGTCGCTTGAAAAAAATATGCAGTGGAAAAATTGGAGCGGGGAAATTCTTGTTGATGAAAAAGGCAAAGTAGAAGGTTCATGGGTAGGCCGTAATTTTGCATACAAACCTATTGTTGTAAAAAGTACTCAGCCTAACTTGTTAGGTAAAACATTATGTGCACGGGTTGTAAAGGTTACAGAAACTTATCTTGTTGGAGAAATTGAATAAAAAGGTAAATCCTATAGGGACTATTTAGTTGTTGTTGGAGTTGAGGGTTTTGTTTTTAGTAGGCGTTCTAGGGTTGGTTTGAGTTTTTCGGTTTCTTCTTTGATTTTTGTGTTGCCTATGTTTTGTCTTTGTTGGTCGAGTTCTTTTATTATTTCGGCGTAGTGTAGACCTTCGGCAGCTGAGACGTATTCTACTTGGAATCGTTTGGGATTCATGCCTAGTTTTGTTAGCATGTTTTTGAGGATGTCAGTTCTTGTTTTCATTTTGTGGTTTCCGTTAATGTAGTGACAATCATAGGGCAGGTGGCATGCGCCTATTAGAACCATGCCTGCGCCAAGACGGAGGGCTTCTAGGATGAACTCTTTTGATACTCTGCCGCTGCACATTACACGTATGACGCGCACACTTGCAGGATATTCACATCGGCTAATTCCAGCCAAGTCTGCGCCGGCGTAGCTGCACCAGTTGCAAAGAAAAGCTAGAATTTTTTCTTCAGGGTTATTTTGTAGTGCGGCGTGAATTTGAGCCATTATTTGGGCATCGGTAAAATGCATTTGAGTTATTGCGTGTGAGGGACATTCGACAACGCATGTGCCACAACCGTGACAGCTAGCAGGGATTATGTTTGCCGGTTGACTTTTTTCATGTTTAATTGCGCCATAGGGACATGCGTTAACACATATACCGCAGCGTGTACATGCGGTTTGGTCAACTATAGAGATGATGGGTTCGATTTTCCAGTTTGGCTTAGAGATAACAGTTGCAGCTCTGGATGCTGCTCCGCTACCCTGTGAGACACTATAGGGGATATCTTTTAGACCTGCACAGGCGCCAGCGTAAAAAATGCCATCAGTTGGTGCATCTAACGGTTTTAGTTTAGGATGGGCTTCCATGAAAAAACCATCTTGCCCTCGGGAAATGTTTAGTATACGCGCTAGCTCGTCTGAGCCTTTTTTAGATATAGAGGCAGTTGCTAAAACCACCATGTCTACTTCAACTTCTATGGGATTTCCTATTAAGGTGTCTTCGGAGTGAACGGTTAAATTGTGGGTTTTTTGGTCTTCGTCTATGCGACTTACTCTTCCACGGATAAATGTTACGCCTCTTTCTCTTGCACGGTCATAAAATTCTTCATACCCTTTTCCGGGACTTCGGATGTCCATGTAAAAAACGTAGACTTCTATGTCTTCTTTGTATTTTTCTTTAAGTTGCACTACATGTTTTAAAGTGTACATACAACAGTAGTTACTACAGTAGGGGTGTTTGTTTTTGTCTCGACTGCCAACACATAGAAGAAAAGCAATTCGATGAGGTTTTTGACCGTCTGATTGACGAATAACTTTACCACCTGTGGGGCCAGCAGCTAGAATTAAACGTTCAAACTCCATGCCCGTAACTACATTTGGATATTTACCATAGCCTAAAAGAGGCATATCATAGGGTTCATAAACATCATAGCCTGTAGAGACGATAATTGCGCCTACTTCGATTTCAACTTCTTGGGGGTTTTGGTCAAAATCTATAGCTTGACGTTCACCACATTTTTCAGTACACTTGTAACATTCAATACAATAGTCCCTGTTTATTGCGTAAATTAAGGGAACTGCCTGATCAAAAGGCACAGATATGGCTTTACGAGTTCCAAGATTTAGGTCCCACTCATTTGGGTATTCAATAGGGCAAACATCTTTGCACTCGCCACAGCCAGTACATTTTTCATCAATAACATATCTAGGATTTTTACGGAGTTTTACTTTAAAATTGCCCACATACCCATCGACTTTTACTAAATCACTGTAGGCAAAGATGGTAATGTTTGGGTGTCTTGCGCAATCTACCATTTTTGGGCCTTCAATGCATATGCTGCAGTCAAGAGTTGGGAAGGTTTTGTCAAGGGCTGCCATGTGTCCGCCTATGCTTTGAGAGTTTTCAAGCAGATACACTTTAAATCCTTGCTCAGCTAGATCTAAGGCAGCAGTTATACCGGCAATTCCTCCGCCAATGATTAACGCTTTGTTTGTTACAGACACTTCTAGGGTTTGCAGGGGTTGCATTAAACGCACTTTTGCTACAGCCATGTGTACGGTGTCTTTGGCACGTTCAGTTGCTTCTTTAGGATTATTTTGGTGACACCAAGAGGAGAATTCGCGGATGTTGGCCATTTCATAGAGAAAACTGTTAAGACCCGCTTCAGCTACGGTACGTCGAAAAGTGGGTTCATGCATTCTGGGAGAGCAGGCAGCTATAACTATACGGTTTAAATTGTTTTGTTTTATAGCTTTGCGTATTTCTTCTTGTCCGGGATCGGCACAGGTATAGCGGTTTTCTTTAACAAAAACTACATCCGCAAGAGTTTTAGCATACTCAGCAACGGCGTGAACGTCTACAGTTCCAGCTATGTTTAAGCCACAATGACAAACAAAAACACCTATACGCAACTCTTCAAAGGTTGTTAGTGAGTTACCCATCATCAGCGTCATTAGTCTATTTCATCCTGCAACCGTTTAATCACAACATTTCGCTTCTTTATAGAGGCAACCGCTTTAAGCACTTTTACTCCATCACGTTTACTTGTAAGTCTTTCCAAAGTTTTATTCCATGCACCTGAACGTATATGCTCGTGAGCAACTTTAACACGCTTAACCAACAATGCATCCTCTACGGGGCAAACATTTTTGCAAGCACCACAGTAAGTACAGTAAACTTCATCGACAACAACTTTTCCATCAGAGGGATTAACTGTTAAAACATTAGGTATTGGACATACCTCAGTGCAGGCATGACAATTAGAGGGACATTTATTAGGGTTTATGGCAAGTTTGCCTTCAAAGATTTTTGTAACCTTTAAATTTTTTGGAGGACACTTTACCTCGCATATTTTACATGTAGGACAGTAATCTTTTTGGATGTCTATAGAAACTTTTATACGCCGTTTTTCTGTTGGAGAAAGTTCAGCTACATTTTTTATGGGTTTTCCATCAAAGCCTGCCGTAGATACTTTGACTAATTGAAAGGGGCAGGCGGTTTCGCATTCAGAACAGGTTTTGGGACATTTTTTTGAGTCTAAAGTGATTGTTCGGTTAAGTTTGGGGTAACTTTCTTTTGCTATCAAGGCTAAATTGTGGAGTCCATTTAGGGTTACTTTAATTGCCCCATAAAGACAAGTTACATCACATATGCCACAAAAATTGCATTTATCCAAGTTGATGTCTACATTGGGTTTTAGCGTTTTTTTGCCAACAGTTTGAGGGTTTTTTTCAACAGTTATGGCTTCTTTAGGGCAGGTTAAACTGCAAATTTGACAGCCAACACAACGATGCTTATCAAGGGTTAGCTTATAATTTTTTACCTGCAGAGCCCACTCTAAGGTTAAAGCATCAGGAGAGTCTTTCTTTGAACTTTTGTATGGCATACATGACACCCAAAGAAAAGGTTAACGTAAACAACTCTAATTTAATAGACCACTTTTGATATAAATATTGCCTGATAAAAACACAAGTCCAAACATGAATTTTCAAACAAAAACATGCACCACAAATCTAAAAAACAAAAAAACAACAAAACAAACACAACAATAAATACAACAAACAAAAAACAAACAAGACACACCAAAAAACATTAACAAAAAAACAAACCAAAAAACAACAACACCAACAATAATTATTTTACTGCCACAGCAATATAACAATTCAAATCCGGATCATCAACAAACCCAAACAAACCCAACCCACTAACCTCAAACAAATCCAAAAAAACAGATAACTCAAAAGCCTTCTTCAACCCCGTAACCACAAGCTTACCCCCAACACCAACTTGCCGCTTAAACTCAACCAACGCCTGCTTTGGAAGAGGCATATTTTGAAGCATCGTAAAAGAAAAAACAACATCAAACAAAGCATCCTTAAAAGGCAAATAATCAGCATCCGCCTGAACAACATACACCTCACAAAAAGATTTAGCATGAACATTAGCCTTAAGCAACAATTTACGCGAAAGATCAACACCCACAACCAATTTGGCTTTATCAACTATATGAGAAAAAAAAAGCCCACTACCACAACCAACATCCAAAACAACATTATCACAAGAAAAACTAGACAACATACTCGTGGCAACCCGATACTTAGCAACTTGCTCTTGAGCATACTGCTCATCATAACTAGTAGAAGTAACATTATAACGATTCGCAACTGAACGCTTTTTACTCCAAATATTCAACAGACCCACTAAACAAAACCTACAACATAAGACTTTAATTGTTTTGGAAAAACATTAACAATTTCACCCTCACACACCACCCTAAACACCACAATCACTAACACCAACTTCAAAAAACCATTCAATAACTACTAACAAACTAACCCTCAACAACAAAAACACCCACACACAAACCATAAAACACACATCGTAATTAAAACCCATTTTACAGAACTTAAAACGACTACACTTTGACGTCTAAAATACGCGAAAAATTAGGATTTTTAAGAATAAGAATTTGAAAATTTATGTACCAGTCAATTATTTATATTACAAGCGAGCCGTTAATGCGACAAATAGACAATAAACTCTCAACACTTACAGAACCTACATTTGAAGAAGCAAAAAGTCTAATTGAGAAAGCATTTGTTCAAAGAAGAACGTTAATCGTTGTAGGCAACTGTAAAGTTGACTATGTAGGAAGAGCAAGCTCAAAACTAGAATTAGGAGAACGATTTTTAATCATTAAATCAGACGGCAGTTTACTTGTTCATCGTCCAACAGGGTATGAACCCGTCAATTGGCAGCCTTCAGGTAGTGTTTTTCACGCGCAAATAAAAGAGGACCAACTTGAAGTTCACGCCGTTCGTCAAAAACCTAAAGAAAACGTCAAAGTGCAATTCACAAAAATATACACAGCCACATCTATCATGCTGCTTGATGCAGGCGATTTCATTCTTAACGCCAGCGAGCAAGATATGCATAGAGCAATCCTGCTTAGACCTGAATTAATTGAAGAGGGATTTAAACCGATTAGTTGGGAGAAAAAAGTGGAGCCAGGGTTTGTTGATGTTTACGGTATGGATAAAACAGGAAAACTAGTTGTAATTGAGGTGAAGCGTAAAATTGCAACTAAAGAGGCGGTGTTACAACTTGCAAAGTATATTGAAGCCATTAAACTAAAAACAGACAGACAAATCAGGGGAATTTTAGTTGCACCAGGTCTAGGCAAAGAGGTACAAGCGTTGTTAGTAAGCATGGATTTAGAGTTTAAAGAGTTGTATCCTAAAAAATGCGCCGAAATTCTCAAAAAATCAGGCCCAACTTCCAAACTGGAAACCTTTTTTAACGATACAACATAAGCCCACACGCCATTTTTTGTTTAAACAGTCATGCAAGAGCAAGTTTAAAAAAACTACAACCGTAACCTACATACAAGTTTTAAACAGTGCGTCTTAGATTTTTACAGTCACCCATAATTGTAGGTACACACAAAAATCTAAAACCACAAATTAACAAAAAATCAACAAAACAAAATTTACACCACAACTCGGTATGCAGAATGGGCACAAGTAAAAAAATAGACACACATAGTTGAATGGAGATTGAGGTATTTATAATCCTGAAATCCCGCTGAATTATATCTATGCCGCGGTTTAACCGCTATGGCGACATAATTACGGCTTTGTTTGAGGGTTATTTTTCAATTAATGGCTGTAGATACGTTTTTTAATGTTGGT
>Ga0123356_10003859_pt1 | contig 15616 bp, 15 predicted proteins | sample TergutEmb28metaG_2_FD_92546 | JGI IMG/M metagenome (GOLD analysis project Ga0123356, IMG submission 92546) | Embiratermes neotenicus P3 segment gut microbial communities from Petit-Saut dam, French Guiana - Emb289 P3 | ecosystem: Host-associated > Arthropoda: Insects > Digestive system > Gut ... | reverse complement strand
TTGGTAATCAAGAACGACGATAGTATTGTAGCGTCGGCGATGTTGGATTATTTTGTGGATTTTTCGGACGGGAAGACGCGAAATGCCGAAATCATGGGGGTGTACGTAGCAGATGACTATCAACGACGCGGGATTGCTGGACGACTGATGGATGAATTGTTTGCGCGAGCGCTTAAATCGGGGTGCGCGCGAGTATTCTTGTATGCGCGGACGCCATCGGCTAAGCAACTGTATAGGAAAATGGGGTTTAAACAGATTGTGCCGGATGAATACAACGGTCGGGTGTTGATGTATTTGGATTTACGGTAATTTGTCGCCTGGCCTGATGGCGCAGTGTTGAGCGTTGACTTCAACGCAAGCTTTGGAAATCCAGTTGTTGTAGATGGGGAGGCCAAAGTTTGACAATAAAGCGTCGTGTACTGGTAGAACCTTGGTGGGCCGGAGCTGGCGGATGTAGTTTATTGATTCGATAGTCTTAATCCAGGGCGCACAGATGGGTACAGTGAGGATGAAAGGGTTGGGGATAGGCGGAAGGTCGAAAGAGTCACCCGGGTCGACGAATAGATTGTCGATAACTACGCCGATGTTTTGGCAAGGTATATGGTTTCCGTCGATGGGAGCGTGATTGGCGCCGAAAAATTCGATGTTGAATTCGCCGATGGTGCGTTTCTCGCCGTGTTTGACGGCTATGGCTGTTGGCAGGTTCTGGATGTTATCTTCTGTTGTAAAAATTACAACACCTGGATTGCGTTTGACGATTCGGTCGATAGTTTCTGCGTCGAAATGGTCGGAGTGGGAGTGTGTAACGATGATTGCGCGGACGTAATCAAGGTGCGGTAATTTGGTTTTTATTTCTACCGGGTCGATGACGAGCCGGGTGTTGTTCTTTTCGAGTACTATACAAGATTGATCATATTTGAAGATGTTCATGGTAGCATTATAGCGCTGTCGTGAATAATAGGCTAATCACTCGTCTATCAGTTTGAAATAGATTGCGACACACCCATACTTATTGATTTCTTTCTCTTCGTAATAGGGTGTGGCATCTACGACATCTTTTGGAGTTGCGTATTCGTCTTTGAAGTCTACGTCAAATGTCGCTGTGTACATGGTTAGTAGGTTGGGATAATATTTCAAGTCGATCACTTCTACTTCGATGGTTTCGTCTTCGAGCGGGCGTTTGTAAAACGTGATATGGTCGCCGATTTGGAGTTCTCGTCTTTTTTCGTCGTTCAGCCTGTATTCAATTGTCTTTGCGCCACTTTTGATTTTATCGAAAGGCTCTTTGTGGAGATGATGTTTAATTTCTTGGTGTACAGTCTTGCTTTTTCTTGTTTCTGGTTTCGTCCAGTCGTCCACCCATATTTTGGTCCAGTATAATACTGCAAAACCAATTACTGTGAGTATCAACGCAATTATCAAGCTCCAATCCTTTATCACGGCACTGGCATATGAGTCCGCAAATGCCCCGCCATATATGTCGACGAACTGAGTAATAACGGTAACAATTATTTTGTAAATGACTGCGAATGCCGCTAAACAAAAACATACCATTGCAAAACGCCAGCCGATTTTTCCTGCCTTGACACGGCGCGTCAAATGGTCGGGCTTCGGCTTCTTTTTGGGCTTCACAGTGTCCCTAACGCTTTTTACATCAGGGTATAATTCCTTCAGTTTTTTCGGGTCGATTGCCATAAGATGATGTCTTTCGGTTAGATGTTAGGCTGATTATATCATTATACTCTTTGTCTTTTCGCAATAAAAAAGCCCCTATTTACAGGGGTAATTTCTACTTTTCTAACGTATTAACATTGTAGTAATAACATGGTGCCCGAGACTGGACTTGAACCAGCACACCTTGCGGCATACGCACCTGAAGCGTACGTGTATACCAATTTCACCACTCGGGCATGGTAGGGTTGACTTCGTGATTATATCATAAATATCCCGCTGGTGTGTGATGCTGATTTTGCGGCAAGAAAAAAGACTCCTTTGTAACAAGGAATCTTTCACTATTGTCTGACAGCCATAACCACGAGTCTTGTGTCTCTTGATTGGCCGGTGCAGGTTGAAAGTGTCAGGAACTTACTCGATTTCGAAGTCTTGACGGTGTCATCGAAGAATATGCATCTTTGTGGTAATCCATCCAAGAATGGTTGGAAATTGACGTTATTCGTACGGATGAAACCGAAATAATTGTAATATGCGTCTTCTATTTCTGGAGTATCTCTTACGATATAGACCGCAAATACTTTGTATAGACAGACTTCGTATTTAGTCGAGTAGATGATTTGTCGATGTTCGTTCACAAATTCTTGGCTATTCGCATAGCCTCTAAGTGGTCCAAACATACTGCCGTCGCCCATGTTGTGTCCGAAAATAATTGTATTATCGACCGGACCATAACGATCCAAAGACGCTTCGTTCGCACTCCAACTTGATACAAATAATGTGCCAGCTCTCAATGATGTTCCCTCGAAAGACGTATTCAAATACGGATTTTGAGAATCACGGACGTCTGGTAATTGAACAACTGGGTAGTTTATACCAGAGTTCTCGATCATGAGAAATCCGACATAGTCTGGGTTGATCGCGACACGTTCGGCGACTTCTGGCAGTTCTACTGGAATTGCAGGCAAGTCCGACGGTATGGACGGTATCGAGTCAATTCTGGTTTGATTAGCCCAATCATTGTACAGGTTCTGCTGTTTTTTGTTCTGGTAGAACTCGTAAAAGTATAAAACGTTGACCACAATTGATGTAATAATAATCAGTACTAAGATAATGCAAAAAATCTTCTTTGCCACATATCTCACCTCCCTTTCAATAGTTTTAAGGTACTATATCTACATTATACCACACTTTGCTAAAAAATGCAAGATGAGGAGCAGATGTAAGTGTGGTATGATACTAGTAACGGTTATAGAAAGGAAATTGATGAATATTGCTGTAGTGTTTCAGACAAGGAGCGGGAATACAAAGATAGTAGCGGACGCAATTGCGAGCGCGTTGGGTGTGGAAGCGAAATCTGTGACTGAGCCGTATGAAGGTGCGGACTTATTGTTTATAGGTGGCGGAGTGTACGGGCTGGATGTCGATCCGACAATGAAGACTTTTTTGGACGCACTTAACGCAAAAACTACTAAGCGAATTGTGGCGTTTTCTACGACTGGCATGACTAAATCTGCGGTAAAAAAGATAATGAAAGCGGCGAAGTTAAAGAAGATTCCTGTTGATAAAAAGGATCATTTGGTGATTAAACTTGGGTTTGACCATAAGTCAAAACCGCAGGAGACACACAAGCAGCAGGCGGTCGCGTGGGCGGAGTCTGTAGTGGCTAGTTTGGACGCAACGCCGACGCTGGTCGCGACGGCTTAGTTTGATTTTTTCTTGGATTTAGGGGCGGGTTTGCCGCCCATCTCGTATTTGAAGTCATTGTGGACTTTGAGTCCGTGCGTGTAGCGGTATACTTCGGCTCGGAATGCGGTGGCGATACGGTCTGGACGGTTGACAAAACGGCGGTCGGAAGCGTCGAAGTGGGTAGATTTAACGTAGCCGATTTTGCCGCCGGCACGATGGAGGCGGAGGATGAGATCATAATCTTCCATGATGGGCATGGTGGCATCAAAACCACCGGATTGCATGAATAATTCCCTGTTGATGGCGAAGCAGGAAAAGCCAATGGGCCACGGAGTGCGGCGCATGAGGCGGACGTAACCGTTCATTAAATAGATGCCGGAGCGGGTGTACCAATGTTTGCCGGAAGACATGCGGCCAGGCATGAGGGCGACGTCGAGTTTTTGTTTGCGCACGGCGTCGGTGATTTTGCGTAAGTTGTCGGGCGGGAGAGTGCAGTCTGAGTCGACAAAGTAGACGAAATCTCCGGTAGCGCGTTTGGCTCCGGTGTTGCGCGCGCGCGCGGCTCCTTTGCCGTCTGCTGCGACGTAAGAGATGGGAAGACGGTCCTTGTAGAGCTTGACGATACTTTCGGTTTTGTCGAGGTTGCCGCTGTCGATAACTATAACTTCGTGAGGTTTGTCGCTCTGGGCGACGATGCTGGAAAGGAGTTGTCCGATATAGAGTTCTTCGTTGAGAGTGGGGATGATAATGGAGGTTTTCATGTTATTATATACATTATATATGAGTATGGAAAAGTCTGGTAATAATACCGGTGTTGCCTCAACCACTAAAAAGAAGAAAGATGTCAAAAAAGCGGATAGACCCGCGAAAAAGGCGAAGAAGCCGATGCTAAAAGGCCTCGAAAAATACGCTTCGAAGCCGAATAGTTTGACTGAATTGTCGCGAGGTTTTGAGAGAGTGAGGTTTCGCGACAGTAAGCGTGAATATGCGGCTTTGGCGACAGGCAACGGCGAGAAGAAAGTGGCGATCTTCCATGGGGTAACTGGGAATAAATTGGATATGGCGGTCTTGATGCATCGATTGGCAGCGGATGGATTCCGGGTGGTGGCATTTGATTTGCCAGGACACGGGGAGGCGGCGCGCGAGGAGTTTCATGGGTTCGATGAGCTTGGGGGGTGGATGGCCGGCGCATTGGCTGCGACGGGCGAGAAGTTTGATGTAGTGGTGAGCAATTCCTTCGCGTCTGGGATTATGTATAATTTGCTGTCGCAGAAACTAATACCGGATGATATGAAAATTGTGATGTGCTGCCCGACGCCGAAGATTGCGGCGAAGGCTTTCTTGTTGCACTTGTTTGGCAGTTTGGTGGCGGAAGACGTGTCGGACGATGCTTATAACTCTGAGCTGGGTGTATTGGTGCGAGTGGAGTCTCTGCAACGGAAGAAAAAAGGTCATTATCGGGATTGGATGTTCGAGTCTGAGTATTATAAGATGGATTGGATTTCGAGCCGGATGACGATTAATATGACGGAATTGTTTTTGGAAGAGAAACCGTATTTGGCGCATTTGCCGGTGAGTTTACAGCGTCGCGTGACGGTGGTGGTGGGGAAAAAGGACAACTGCATAACGCTGGACGCGGCGCGCTATTTGCGCAAGCGGATGCCGGAATCAAGGTTCGTGATGGTGCCGGAGGCGGGACATCTATTGCATTTTGAGGCTGTGCCGGAGGTGGTAGAGGTGGTAAAAAAGGTTGCGGGTTAGCAACTTAGAATAGCTCACGCTTAAGCTAAGGGGTTGATTTTTCGGGGGGGGGGCTATAATGCTTATGTAGTGATAGAGTACAAGAGATATAAGATTGCTATTAGAATTATTCTAATTTTGGCTGCTTTATGCGTGAGCACGGGTGTTTCCTTGTCCGCAACAGCTATAGATGTGACTTCCGAACAGATAATCACTTTGACTGTAGGCGAAACTCCGTCGGGCGACGGCACAGGAGGCGGGTCAGGTACTGGTGGGGGGTATACAACACCTGGATCTCCGCGAACTGGTGCGCGTGCTAAGCACCCGTCAATTTCTGTTGAGCAGAGTTATGGTATTATCGGTTTGTCGGTTGCTGTCGTCAGCACAATAATGTGCGTAGCGATACTTCGCTCACAGAAAAGTGGTCGTACGACCAAGCGCAATGTTGTGCTGGTTGCGTTGGTTGCTAATGTACTGGTCATCAGTACTCTTTTTATAATTACGCCATCTTCCGCTAGCGGAATATTGCATGTCGAAACTCTAGTACCCGAGGTGTTTATAGATCTCAATCAAGGAGAGTCGACCAACTTTCAGCACAATCTTGTCCACTCTACTACAGAGGATACTTTAGATTGGGCGATATTGGCGGAGGTTACAGAGCCAGTTGACGGCATAGATGTTTATATTTCGTCGGAGGATATAGGTCTGGATGCGACGTTGCTTCCTGATACGTTACATTTCGGTACAGGCAATGTTGACCATGATGTTGTGTATGATGTGAGCATTGATATCCATCAGGATCTCGAACCCGGAGAATATTCAATTTCTATTACATATACTCTCGAAACGACCGAACAAGAAACACCGTTGGCGACTTGTTTGCCGTCGTCTACGAGCGGCATAAATGTGAATCTGAGTAACAATATGATACCTGTGGTATACGACGAGGCTGCTAGCCAGTGGGTCAAAGCTGACCAGACAAACAGAAACGCTCAGTATCGTTGGCATGACTATCGTGACCAAGTTTGGGCGAATGCTGTAACAGTCAAAGAAGGCGGCGTGAATAGTCGAGGGTATTACTTGGATGCTAGTCCGGGAGAACCGGTGTTGGAGGATGATATATTGACTTTTATGGTGTATATCCCTAGGTACGAATATACGATTTATAGTGGAGCAGTTTACGCTGGAGGGACACAGACTCAACCAAAGTGTATAGATGTGAGATTTGTGTCAAGCAAGGCGGACAAGGTGCTGGGGTCTGCTGGCTATTCGACGCCAGGCTCTCCTAGCGGCTGGAGGACGCATCCGGCTTTTACTTTCGGGACGGAAGAGCTTGATGGTATTTGGGTAAGCAAATTCACTGTGAGTCCCGACCCCGATTCGACATGCTACACGACCATGAATGCGGCGAATTGTAATATATCAAGTATCGCTCCTCGGGTGAAACCGAATGCGAGAATGTGGGTTTTCGTGAATTATTATGTACCGTTTGTGGCTTCACAGAACATGCAATTAGCTGGAAATATCTATGGGTACGATGCGTCCGCAGATGTGCATATGATGAAGAACTCTGAGTGGGGCGCGGTGGTGTATTTGAGCCAGAGCGTGTTCGGCAAATGGGGCAATCCTATGTACACTGGCGTCAACGAACAAGTATATATGAACAAAGACGGGTTCCCTATTAGGGCCGGCATGTCAAACGGCACCCCGAGTCAAACAACCACTAATACGCAGTGTCCATATGACACTATAACTAATAGAGGTGGCGGGACTGGCGGATGCGGGTCGGGCGCATCGACGACCGGCAATATCTCAGGCGTTTACGATATGAGCGGAGGGGCTTGGACGTATGTGATGGGAGTCCATACGAACCAGCCGAGATCTAGCGGTTTCTTGGCTGCGTGGTTCACCGATCCAGCGAACGCCAAGTATTATGACTATTATGCGGGTACGTCGGCGGCGACAGGGTGCGATGGTGGTATTTGTTATGGCCACGCTTTAAGTGAAGTCGCGCAGTGGTACGGCGATCGCGATTTGTGGATTACTACGTCTGCGGCGTGGGTGATGCGAGGAGGATATAATACCTACGCTCCCCAGTCTGGAATATTTGCTTATAGCAGTACTTCTGTAGTGGTGGACAATGTGCATGGATTTAGGATTGTTCATCCCTAGGATTTTTTAATTATTGTTCTGAATCTTCTTTTTTGTTTTTGCGTTTGTGCAGAAGTTTGTATACAGATGTTGCCAGGAAACCTATAAAGGCGCCGCCGATAATTGCTGAGGTGCCCCAGATGGTAACGTCGGAGAGCATGTCGTACCAGCCGATTTGTACGACGGTTTCGTCTCGCAATAGCACTAATGTGTAGACTGCATAGTATGCGATGACCGCTACTAGCCAGACTATGATGCTCGCCCAGATAGCGAGTTTTCTGGAACCGGTTTTCTTCATTTCGTAGACTACCACTAAAATGGATGGGACCATCCATATAAGTCCGACGAGCAACAAATAGGGGTATTTGAGGTGCTGTCTGGCGGTAGTTTCAATATAGAAATCTGCCACGCCGAATGCGACTGCGGAAAGAATATAGACTGACCAACGTTTGAGTCTGTTCATGAAGGTATTATATCAAGAAATATGGTTGGGAGTGTCTAGTTGAGGAGGCAGCGGACCGCAAATCCGTTGTGGCGATTGGCCGTATATTCCGGGTGCACATTACCCCAGGTATCGACGTATAGATAGAAAGACCTGTTGGGGTTGCTTGAGTAGGCCGAATTGGACCACCAGTTGCCGATGGTGCCTTGGCTGGTAAAACCGCTGCCCCAGCCGCCCGCATAATTACCGCGAAATGCGCCAGCTGGTTGGATGTTGGCTGCGAATGTGGGACTATTGTCGAATGCGCCTATGAATCCTGTATCAGTATTGCTCGGATATCCCGATGCAGTTGCTATCAAATTGGCAAATTCATTACCAGGCGCGTCGGATAAGCCACCTTGTGGCAGTCGCCAATTAATCGGGCAAATATCTCCCGTAGCGTTTGCTGGCATAATGGGGGCGGCGGTGCAGGTGTCGCTGCCGCCGCTGGCTGTGCCGCCTGCCGTGGCTGAGCACCAGTTATATAGATAGCCATAGAAGTTGGCGCTATCAATGTCGCTGTTGTCTCCTGGTACTGGGCCGAAAACATAAGGGACGTCGTAACTTAATACGCCTGCTGTGACTTGCGGCAAATCCCAATCTGATGTGATGTTGGTATCGGTCGGAGTGAGTGTCATAGTTCCGGCAGTCGAGCCGAGTTTGAGGTTGTTGAGCATCCAGCAGTTGCCGTCGGATAGCTTAGCGATATTGTATTCTTGTTCGTCTCGCTGGTCTTTGAGTACCAGAATCTCGCCATCGGAGCCGTCCCAGGGTGACAAGGTGGAACATATAGCAGGAGTTAAGTCTTGCATATAAACAATAGGCTCTGGGTAGGAGTAGACTATTTCAGCTGTATAGTTACCTGCTACGATGCTGTCACCTAGTGTTACGAGCACATCTAGGGTTTCCGCGCTGCTATCTAATGTGGTCGCGACACTGAAGTCTCCAGTGACGTTTTGCACTGTAATACTGTCCGGATCGCTACTGTATGTGGCATAGAGGGCGGATAGGTCTACAGTTGCATTGGCGGTGGTTTCTGGCCTGACAATAGAAAGGATGATTGGGTCGGTATGAGGAATGAGAGTGGCGGCATTGGCAATAGCGGTGGTTACACCAGCTATGACCAAGACGCAAGCAAAAATTGGCAAGATAAATCGGCGAGTACTGCGACGGCGCAATAGGATTGCAATTGTTGTGACGATGAGTATAAATACCAATGCAATAATTAAGTTTACAGTACTGGCGGCGGCACTATCTCCGCCGAAAAATCCTCCTGTGCCCGGTACGCTTGGTGCGTCTGAGACAGCGAGTTCGATTGTTTGAATTATTTCATCCATCTTGTGTCCTAACGGTTAACGGTGCGTCTTGCGTCGATTATATATAAGCATTATACCACCAATTCCCACTAAAAATCGCCTAAAAGGCGAACTTATTGGGTTGTTTGCGTTGGTGGGCTGAACGACCCAGTCGTTGAACCCTTAGATATATTATATCAGGTATTGTCCAATTACGTAATTTTCAAGGAGAGCGTTGAGAGGTTAAGATTTCTTCTGAAGAACTTAATTAAGCCAGAGGGCGTAACCTCTTTGCGCTTTATGTTATAATATCTTTATGGAAAGCGATGGCAATAAAGAGAGCGCTGTATCTTCTGAAATACCAACACAGCAGTCGGCAGATGATACATCTAACTGGGACAATAAGGTATCTGTTGACCCAAGTGGCGACTCATATATAAGAACTACTGACGAAGACGAGGGCTAAGCCGTCGCTATACCCCCCTACCTAGCAGGCTACCTTTTTCCGCTTTGTCGTAAACGCACTTCCTACCTAGATTATTGTGAACGTTGTGCGGGCAAACTATAACAAGAAAAACTACAACAATAACACGCCAAAACACAACAGGAGTGGGCGTGTTAATTCTTCTACAACAAAAGGCTGTTGTTATATCTCTACTAACAGATTATTGGGTTACTTACCCTGCTTATTCCGTATATCAGTGTTAGTGAAGCCACGCTTTGCCATAGCCTCGTCAAATGTCTTGTCCATATAGAACAAATCACCAAACCAACCAAAGAACATATAGTTGCAAGTTACACTTCGCCAAAATGCCCCTTTTGAGTTACCCAAATACCAACGGTTAATCGGTAGTATAAAACTACACGCGGTTAGTATTTTGTATGTTTTGCGGTCTTTCATTACGCACTCCTTTCTTATGAGTTAACTTATAATCGGAGTGCCAATAAAAAGGGACACCGCCGACGGTGTCTTAAACTGTCTTTTCCGCAATAGGTGTTACCTGCTGTTTCGGGCGATGCCCCTTTTTACAGGTAACCTCTCGGAAAATCCGATAAGTTCCTATTGCGTTATTTTCAGTTTAAGACATTTACATTATACCACGAAACATAACGGACGAAATATAGTATAATATTCATTAGAGATGTAAAGCTCTTGAAAGGTGTAAGTATGGCGACAATAAAAAAGATAACTAGACTGAAGAAGCTGGGCGTTTATGACGACTTTAGCTGGTCTTCTGGCTTGCCTGATTTCAAGAGATATAACGTAATTTACGGCTGGAACGGAACTGGAAAAACCACCCTGTCAAAATTGCTTGGCGCATTAAACGTAGGTAGCCACCCAGATTTTGATACTCTTGAGTATTCAGTCTTAGATGGTGATGGCGCTACACACTCGCAAGGCACAGCATTTGCTACGCCTATACGTGTTTTTAATAGCGATTTTATATCTGACAATGTGAACTTTGAGACGCAAAGCTCAAAGGCAATTACCGTCATACTTGGAGAGGAAAACAAAGAGCTACTAGAGGCTATTGAAGCCGACGAAAAGAAACTTGCGGAAGTAAAAAGCAAGATTAAGGCAAAAACAACTGAACTAAGCACTAAGAAAACCGCTAGAGGCAGTGAGTTTACAGGAATAGCAAGGACTATCGGTCAAGGAACTCAAGGGGCTATTGTTAGAAACTACAATAAAAGTAACGCTGAAACGGCTTTTAATTCGCTCACTAGTAAGGAACTGCTTGATGATGAAGAGCTAGAAACTCTGTCAAAATCTGTTGGACAAGAAACAATGCTTAAGCAAGACAAGCTTTCGCTTGGCGAGACGTCCGACAGTCTCAATTTAGCCATAGAGACCGCAAAGGGACTTTTTGCTAAAACCGTAGAAGCAACTATTATAGCCAGATTAAAAGATAACCCCGATATTGCCGAGTGGGTTGAGGCTGGGCTTGCCCTACATAATGAACACAATAACGATGTATGTGATTTTTGTAGCCAACCTATAACCACAGATAGAATTGCAGAGATAACGGCGCATTTTAATGAGGCGGACGCGAAGCTGAAAGCGGACGTTGACGATTTGGCGGAAAGCTTAAGACATATCTATGACACAATAAGCAAAATACAGCCAGCCGACAAGATGAACTTATACCAAGAGTTCCGTGATGATTATGGCGCAAAGTCAACGATAGTTACCGAAAAACGAGACCAGCTATTAACTTCAGTAACTGATTTTGGAAAATTAGTTAAGTCAAAAAAGGCACGCACAACAGAGCCCCTAGAGATTGGTAACGTACCTGACCTAAAAGAACTATCAGAAGCTATTGCCTCATTAAACAGCGTGCTAACTAAGCACAATGAAAAGACTGATAACTTTGATGAAAAACGTAAAACAGACAGTCAAAAAATAGAACGCCACCATCTTAGCTCTATTTACGATAAGGTCAAAACTCTTGATGGTGAAATTGAAACGCTAAGTGGCGGTTTAACTAGCTTAACAGACGGTATTGAGGGAGATGATGATAACATTGGCGAAACAAAGTTAGTCGCTAGAATAGCCGAAAATAAGGCTAAAATATCGTCTTCGCATAAAGCGTGCGAACTTCTAAACAAGTCGTTAACAAAGTTTCTGGGACACGACGAAATATCTTTTGCGGTGAACGATGACGAGACTGGCTATAAAATCCTACGACGAGGCGAACCAGCCAAAAGTTTGAGCGAGGGTGAGCGCACGGCTATCGCTTTTATATTCTTTGTAACACAACTACAAGATGAAGGCTTTGATACGGAAACTGGCATTGTCGTGGTAGACGACCCAGTATCAAGCCTTGACGCCAACTCACAATTTCAGGCTTTTTCCTTTCTTAAGGAAGCCACAAAAAACGCTGGTCAACTATTTCTTTTAACGCATAATTTTGAGTTCTTGAAGTTGGTTCTTAACTGGGTAAAAAACGCGAGAAAAGATTACGCCCTATTTATGATTAAAAATAGCTTTTCCGAAACAGACGGCTCAAGGTCGGCTTATATTGACAAGTTAGATAAAGCACTTGAGGTATTTGAGAGCGAATATCACTATCTGTTTAACATTGCCTACAACTATAAAGACGACGGCACGATAGAAAACGCCTATAAGATGCCGAACGTTGCTCGCAAGTTGTTAGACAGCTTCCTGATGTTCCGTGTTCCTAAGAATATAAGCCCTTATAAACGACTTGAAGAAATAAAGTATGACGAAGAAAAGAAGACGGCGATTTATAAGTTTACAAACGACCAGTCGCACATAACTGGCTCTGGCTTTGACCCGTCATTAGTGCCAGAAGCCAAAAAAGTAGTCGCTGATTTACTAGATATGATAAAGACCGTTGACCCCGACCATTACGACTGCTTGGTTGAAACTGTCTCATAGTTGGTCTCTACCAAAAAACTGTTGAACCATTTGCGGTATAATAGAAATATGGCGAAGCCTGAAAAGGAACGGAAGAAAATAATAAAGATACCTCTAACTGATAAGCAGTTGCGAGAGGCTGAACATCTGGCTTCTGAAAAGCTAAAGAATAATCCTGATTTCTATAATCTACCAGAGAGTAGGCGAAGTGTGGACGATATAGCTGACTTCTTTATGAAAGTTGAAGAGGGACAAAGCCAGCGTATTCTACCACCAGAGAAAAGCCGTTTTGTAATATACTTACGCAAGTCAACAGATGATGAAGCCAAACAAATCCGCTCAATAGAAGACCAAAGGATTGAGTGTCTAGCCTTAGCAAGAGACCTAAAAATAAAAGTAAGAGAAGAGGATATTATTGAAGAGCGCGAGTCGGCAAGTAAGTCAAATAATCGTCCACAGTTTAATGATATGCTAACGGGCTTTCAGACGGGAAAGTATCAAGGTTTAATTAGTTGGTCTCCTGACCGTTTGTCTCGCAATATGAAAGAGGCTGGCGAAATTATAGAGATGATTGACCTTGAGCAGATACAACACTTACACTTTAATACTTACTCATTTGATAATACACCTAACGGCAAGATGATGTTGGGTATCTTATTTGCTACATCTAAGCAGTATTCAGATAAGTTGTCGGTAGATGTTACTAGAGGCATAATGGGCAATGCTAAGGACGGCAAATATAACGGCAATATTAAGAAAGGTTACTATGGGGACTCTACGACGGGCTACTTTATGCCAGACGCACATAATTGGCAGTTACTACGCCAAGCTGTCGTGATGAGGCTTAAAGACGGTAAAACCAACCAAGAAATTGCCGACTATCTCAATGAAGCAAACTTTAGTTGTCGGAGAAACGAAAAGGACGAATATAAACTAGCCAAGATGACCAAAAAGAGCGTTGGCAATATATTCCTTGACCCATTTTATTGTGGCGTTTACAAGTTTGACAATAACATAGCTAACCTGAACGAGTTATATAATTTCTTACCATTAGTAACACCTGATGAGTTTGTGGCACTGGGACGCGATATATCAAATAGCTTTAACGTGGACTACAAGGGACGCTCTACAAGTGCTAAACGCCTTGATTTCGGCTTATTACGAGAGAAAGTCATTTGTGATTACTGTGATAAAACAATGACGTTTCAACGCACAAAGATTAAGAAAGGTAAAAACGCAGGCAGTTGGCTTATTAGCTTCTATTGTCGCAACAAGGACTGTATTAGGCATAATGAGCAGGAGGCTATTAAGAAGTATGGACACAAACTATCTAAAAGCGTCCGCGCCAAGTATATTACAGCAGGTATTGAGTGGACGTTGCGACACTTAACGAAGAACACATTGGAAGCGTATAAGTTCTACATTGGACGTCTGGAACAGAAACTAGCCGTTGATAAAGAAATTGCCAAACGCAAACTGAAAGACGCAAAGAGTGAGCTAAAGAAAAACCAAGAGCTATACAATAGGTATAAGAACTTTCAGGTTGCTGACCCCGACGCCTACAATAGACACCACAAAGGCAGTTTAGAGAAGCACAGAGACCTTATTGACGCTCACACGGTAAGCATAGAGATAATAAAGCGCGAGCTGGCGGAATTAAGTAAAGATTTACCGACAGAGGAACAATTTGTTGAACTCGTTAAATCATATCTGAAAACTATACTTTCAACCAAAGATTTGATTGAAGAAGATTTAGTGTATCAAGAAGTAGTGTTGAACCTACGCGCTGGAGACAACGCTATATCTGTTATAAAACTAAATCCACCATACAATTTGATGGTGGATTTAGATAAAATACCTACTGGTGGGCGAGGAGGGACTTGAACCCTCACGACATTGCTGCCAGCAGATTTTGAGTCTACCGTGTATACCAATTTCACCACTCGCCCTTGAGTAATGACCTTCCTTATTATACCATATATAGATTAGGAAGAAATGATGACAAATAAAAAATGGCGGGGAAAGTTCTATAGTTTTATTGGCGGCCAGGCAGTCAGCTTGCTCGGAAGCAGTGCAGTTAATTTCGCTATTATGTTTTGGTTGGCTAATGTCACCGGTTCGCCTATGATTATGGGTATTGCTGGGTTGTTTGCTTTCCTCCCTCAGTTCTTGCTCGGGCCGTTCGCTGGCGTGTGGATCGACCGATGGAAGCGCAAATACGTAGTGATTATAGCCGACCTATTGATGGGCGTGGTATCTGTGTTGTTCGCGTTATCCTTTTTGTGGGGAGAGCCGTCGGCTTGGCTTGCTTGCGTCGTGCTGGGGATTCGTTCGATTGGTAATGTTTTTGATATGCCGGCGGTGAGTGCAATCGTGCCGATGATGGTGCCGAAAAAGGAGTTGATGCGCGCCAACGGCGCGATGCAGATGATTCAGTCGGCAGCGTTTATCCTCGGTCCCGTGTTGGGAGCAGGCCTGCTGTCACTCTGGGCTTTGCCGGCAGTTTTGGTAACAGATTTGATTGGCGCGGTGATTGCATGTGTGATTTTGATTGTAATCCGAGTGCCGGAATTATCTGAGCGTGAAATCAGCCAGAAACATTTCTTCGTCGACATCAAGATTGCGGTCAAGGCGGTTTGGCAAGACCGCGCTTTGCGTAATATTCTGATTTTCTTCACAATTACCCAGATTTTCTTTATGCCCCTGGGTGCGTTCCATCCGTTGATGGTGACGGATGTTATGAAAGCTGGCGAGTGGCATTTGATGGCAACTGAATTTGCTTTTACCGCTGGTACGATAGTGACCGCCGGACTGGCGGCTACTTTGGGTAATAAACTCAAAAAGCCTCTGAATCTTGTAAAAGTCAGTATGTTGTTGATGGGCTTAGCGGCTGTGGCTTGGTGGCCGTTGGGTCCGGGAATAATCGGATTTTCAATCTTGCTGTTGTCGTGCGCGGTGATGGGCGGAGCGATGAATCTTGGAAGCATACCGCTGACAGCCTATATGCAGGCTAATCTACCCAAGAATATACAGGGACGCGTGATGTCTCTGGTGAGCAGCCTCATGAGCGGGGCGATGATTGGGCTGGTGTTTGCAGGTCCTTTGGCGGAATGGCTGGGCGTAGCGGCGTGGTTTGGAATTGCAGGTTTGATTATTGTGTTGATTTCGGCAGTAAGTTTATTGATGCCGTATGGCAGGGACAAGATT
>Ga0123356_10003858_pt1 | contig 15617 bp, 9 predicted proteins | sample TergutEmb28metaG_2_FD_92546 | JGI IMG/M metagenome (GOLD analysis project Ga0123356, IMG submission 92546) | Embiratermes neotenicus P3 segment gut microbial communities from Petit-Saut dam, French Guiana - Emb289 P3 | ecosystem: Host-associated > Arthropoda: Insects > Digestive system > Gut ... | reverse complement strand
GGAGTACTTCATTATGACTTTCATATCATGCGGGGTTTCCGGGATTAGTCCTGTTGGTTCGAGTATCGACAGGACCTTTTTTTCTACTGAATGCTTCCACCACTTCTCTATCCCAAGTTTAAATAAGTATATCCAAGCATCTGAGAACAGACGCCTTCCTCGTTTTTTAAGTTTGAGGATTTTGTTCGCTTCGTAGTCCCGAACAAAGTCTATATAATGTATCCATTCGGCAATTCCTGCGACCTTTACCACGATTCCACGCTCACTCATAAGGTCTGTCAGTTCACCTACAGCAAAGTCATCGCGACGTACATATATCTCACCGACAACAATGACTTTGGGACAATCGACAACCTTCATTTTAAGAGGTATTTTCTTTACATCATCGGCGACTTTTTTTAGTTCTTTCCAGATATTTTTTGGGTTATCTTCAACTACCGTTATAAGTTTGTTCCAGGACTTATCAAATTCAGCTACTGCAGAAACGGGATCAACAGCCGTTGTTTTCAGAGCGTTTTGCATATCCTTCAAATAATCTGAAAGAACGATCCCCTTCCACATAACCTTAGTGAACTCCATGCCAAGCTCTCCATATGAGTTTTCCGAAGAGAGGAAAAATACTACAACATTCTCCAGACGCATATCCCTAAAGAGATTTTCATAGTAAACATAGTACTGACCCGTCCTGCATGGTCCAATCGTAATGGGTACAAACAATAAATAAAGCTCATCCTTGCGATACTTATCACTCCATAGGTATTCGAGAGCAGAGCCCAGTACCAGGTGACTAGGAACGCATTCCTTACCTGAAGCATGTGCACGAGCTACCATTACTGTTTTTGCCGTAGCTACAGGCAGCACCTCAGCAGCCACCTTATGATTCCTGAGTGCAGCGCCTATATACTTAGTGGATATATCCCCCATATTCGATAGTAGCACTTTTACTTTTTTGTTGTTGCGTAGTGGCTGCTTCTCACCTGTTAAAACATTGTCAACTCGTAAATCGAACTTCCCGTCCGGTAACTTCTCATTAACAAAACGCCATCCATTGTCGTATCGTTCGCTCTCGACCTCGCTCTTTTTATCCCTGTATCCGTCAATGACATCAAGGAATGCTTCAACCCTTGTATCTATGCCGGCATCTGCGGAGTGTGTATCCAGTTCGAGTACCATAAATGGTTTTTGCCCCATTATCCACTTGATGTAGTGGAGAATAAACGAGTCGGGTGCACAGGAGAAGTTTGAGATGTAAGTAAGATAGATATTGTCCTCGTTCTTTAGAAGTGTTGCGGATTTTACATCCTCTTGCCCGTAGTACCAGTACATATTCGGGAAGATCTTTTCGTCTTCAAAAGGCAGGATATCGAAAGGTATTATAGAGTACCCTCTTGTCGTAAACTTTCTCGGTATTCCCATGTTTGCTTCCGGTGTAAAGGCATTATATGCTCTGCCCAATATTGCTATCACCGGTCTATCTGCTTTACGGGCTTCCTCTAGTGCTTCTAATCCGAGTTTTTTTGCAGCTCTGAAGTAATCATGTTGTTTTTCCAGCGCCTTCTCGAAGGCAGTTTGTATTTCTTCTTTATCTATACCAAGCTTCTCTCCCATGACTTGGAATAGTTCAAGTGCTTTTGCATCACCAAACTTGAAGCTGACAACAAGCGGAAGCCATTTGCTTTTATCAACATCAGGGAATGCTTTTTCCATGTAATAAGGCAGGCTTTGTGTCAACGGGCAGAAGTTTGCATGAACATCTTCTTCGTAGCTGGGCATATCCCTGAAATGTGGCAACAGCACATATTCTGCGCCTTTATCAAGGCAATCCTGTACTGCTCCGTGTGCAATTTCCGCAGGGTAGCAATAGGCTGCTTCGGCACGTGCGACACCTTCGTGCGGGACTTCCGTTGAGAGGAATGTTTTTATTCCAAGCTCATAGAAGAACCACGAATAAAGAGGATAAAGCGTGTGTACTGAAAGTGCTCTGGGTATACCTATGGTGTAGTCGCGCTTTGCTGGTTGTGTAGCAGGTGCTATTGCGTGGGCTGATGAGTCTGCCGGTGTGTCTGTGGTGGTTTTCGGTGTAGCAGTACTCGGTGCTGCGCAATCCTCAAATAGGAGTTTTTGTCTTTTCTCAATATAGTCGAATACAGGCACGTCCTTAACAACTTTGCGCATGTTTGCATATTTATTGCAACGACCGCCAAACATGATTTTACGATCATCCAGTTTTAAGACCTGTATAGGGCAAAGATTCTCGCAGGATTGACATTTGAAAACCTTCTCGTACTCTATTTCCCGGGATATAAGCTCGTTAATGTCCGGACTCATTTCATCAAGAAGACCGTCTGCGTGTTTTCTCTTCGCCAGTAACGCAACACCAAAACATCCCATCAATTCAGGAGAAGGCGGCACCAGGATTTCCTTACCAAGCAGCATCGCAAACGCTGGTGGAACGGCAGGATTTTTTGCAACCCCGCCTTGCAGAAATACTTTCCCGCCAATCGTCCGGTTACCAACTACACGATTTATATAGTTTGCAGCAATAGAGCATACGATTCCGGCTGTTATGTCTTCTCGACTTGCTCCTTGTTGAACTGCCTTACGAATATCACTATTAATAAATGCAGAGCAATGCTCACCAAATTTAAGCGGTGCATCTGCTTTAAGAGCAATGGGTCCAATGTCTCTATCACTGTAAATCGAGAGGTCGCCCGCAGCACTTTCTTCAAGAAATGATCCCGTTCCTGCAGAGCAGGCTTCGTTCATAGCATAATCGATAGGTACTCCATTTTTAAGCAGAACGTATTTTGCATCCTGACCGCCGACTTCAAATATGGTTTCTACTTCAGGGTCATAAAATGTTGTTCCCACCGAGTGTGCGATTATTTCGTTATATACTCCGCGTGTCTCAAGAAATACTCCAAGGATTTCACGACTTGAGCCTGTTGTTGATACAAGGCGTATGTCTATATCCTTTGAACCTGTGTCTTTAACTATCTTTTCCTGTATGATCCTCAGACACTCTTTGAGAGCTTTGACCGGATCACCATGTGTTCTACCGTAATGGCTTGCTACTACTTCGTCTGTTTCCATATCAACAAGGCAAACTTTTGTGGTAGTTGAGCCTCCGTCTACACCTAATATGTAGCGTCCACCGGTTTTGACTTTTCCATCCGGTTTATCAAATACACGAACCTTTGATTCCCAGTCCCGTAGATTGCCTAAAACTTCGAAACTAACTTCGCTGGGTTTCATCATTTTTTCAGGTTCCGGAAGTCGGCTGCCAAACTCCGATGCAAGTAAAGCTGCACCCAGTGCTTCAAATACCGGTGCCGGCTCAGGTATGATAAACTCGATCTCTGTTGCGTTTTCTTTGATAAAACGGATAATATGCCTATTGCGGGTGATACCTCCTGTCAGGATGACCCGTCCGGATGTTACCTTTGCACGTTTCAGAAAGTCGACCACTTTTATTGCCATAACATGAGACAAAGAAAACACTATATCGTTTTTTGTCGCTTCACGTTTATTTAGCTTATGCGTACAGTCGCTTTTCATAAAAACAGAGCAACGACTTGAAACAGGATAGACCTTAGAAGTCTCGGGGATATTCTCAATATCCTCAAGCTTTAAGTCCATACGTGCAAGTTGCTGCTTTAAAAACTCACCTGTTCCTGAGGCACATTTATTACCGGAAAAGCTGTTGACTATCTTGCCTTTTTCCAGTGAGTAGACTATTAGGTCTTCCCCGCCCATGCTGACTACAGCATCTGCGTCGATACCCAAACTACCCAGAGCTGCTTCCACGCAAAGAGGCTCCAATGTTCCCGATACGTTGAACATGAAGCGCCCTTCGTTTCCTGTTATAAGAGTCTGTATCCCTGTTGGGATTTTACCTTCTTCAAGTAGTTTCTTCGCTGCTGCTGAAAAGTCTCCTTCGTGTATTGCTGTTGAACTCCATATTGCTTGCCCATCTTCCGCCAATACCATCTTAAGACTTGTTGAGCCTATATTTATACCTAATGTTTGCATTGTTACCTCTGTGAATTGAGAATATAAAAAGGGTCCGGATCGCTTCGTGCGCTCGCGATGACGCAGGGGGGGGGTGCGGCTCGGAGGCCGCAATGACAGTTCTGAGTTGTATAGATACTTTCTACGGGAATAAGAAATCCTTTAATTTCTTACTTCTGCTCGGGTGGCGGAGTTTTCTCAGTGCTTTTGCTTCGATTTGACGTATTCTTTCCCTTGTTACGTTAAACTCTCTGCCTACTTCTTCGAGCGTGCGTGTACGTCCGTCTTCGATTCCGAATCTGAGTCTGAGCACCTTTTCCTCGCGTGGAGTCAGGGTGTTGAGAACTCCGGATAATTGTTCTTTTAGAAGAGTAAATGACGCTGCTTCTGCGGGTTCTGATGCATCTTCATCCGGGATGAAGTCGCCAAGATGACTGTCTTCTTCCTCACCAATCGGCGTTTCGAGCGATACCGGCTCCTGCGCTATTTTCAATATCTCGCGGACTTTTTCCACAGGCATGCCCATATCTTCCGCTATTTCCTCCGGGGTTGGATCATGTCCCAGTTCCTGTAAAAGCTGACGGGAAATACGCATAACTTTATTTATCGTTTCGACCATGTGCACCGGGATCCTTATAGTGCGCGCCTGGTCGGCTATTGCGCGTGTTATCGCCTGGCGTATCCACCATGTTGCATATGTCGAGAACTTGTATCCCTTTGTATAGTCAAACTTCTCAACAGCTTTGATGAGTCCGAGATTGCCTTCTTGAATGAGATCTAAAAAGAGCATTCCACGACCGACATATCGTTTCGCTATGCTGACAACAAGTCTGAGATTCGCTTCCGCCATCTGCCGTTTTGCTTCGTAGTCTCCTTGTGCCATTCTTGTGGCAAGCTCGATTTCCTCTTCTGTTGTCAGGAGATTTACCTTGCCGATCTCTTTGAGGTACATACGGACAGGGTCGTCGATGCTGAAGTTGTCCACAAGTGAATCCGGGTCGATGATCTCATCCTCTGCTAGTGTTTCTATTTCTTGCAGTTCTTCTATCTCGGGTGCATCATCGCCGTCCGGAGGTACAAACGTTGCATCTTCCGTCTCTGTTGTATCGATGTTCAGGTTTTCAAGCGTATCATAGAACTTGTCTATTGCGTCCTGCTCAAGATTCATATCCTCAAGCACGTCAAGCAGCTCTTTTGAGCTTAAACTCCCTCGCTTTTTACCTTCCTCAACAAGCGCATTTAGACGTTCCTCATTGTATTGCTCCTGTGTTTTTTCCGGGAAAACCTCCGGAGCCGGATCTCCGTTTTTTTGCGCAAAATCATCGAGTTCGTCATGAATATCGTTTTTCATTTCTTGTCTTCCTTCAGTCTTTTTATTTCAAGCAGCATATCTTCGTCAGGGGTTTGAGTTTTTAACCTCTCTGCTCTTATTTTATCAATGTAGTCACGCATGACTCTTTCTCCGTGCGGAAGTGACTCCGGTTTTTGCAATAAAACAGTCAGTTGCGATGCCTCTCCCTGTTCGAGCTCCGATATGATCATCGCTTCACTTACTTCTCTGCCTTCCGATATACGCTTTTCCAGTCCCTCGTACATTTTTGCAAGGAATGCAGACGTGAACTCTTCTTTTAAAAATCTTGCATCTTTTGTTATCTTCATAAGTGTCGGGTCGAGCACTAAACACCTTATTACACCCTCTTCGGCAACTGCCGAGTTTTCATTCGTATACCGCAGTTCCCTGCTTGCCGGTTGAACTTTTGCTCTAGCGCGGGTCACATCTTTTTCAAAATCTTTTTTCTGCCGTCCTTTTTTGATTTTTATTTTCTTAATTACTTCGTTTTTGACTGCTTCCTGAGAAACACCGGCAGTTTGTGCAACTTTTGCTCCGTATATCTCACGTTCGGGTTCGTTCCTGATTTCTGAAAGTAACTCAGTTGCAGCAGCCAGATAAGCCAGTCGCCCTTCGTCTGTACTCATATGAAATGAACTTTGAATAGATAGCAAGCGGTATTCAATATGGCTATCGCTTCGTTCAAGCAGTAGTCTGAAAGCTTCGGCTCCGTGTTTTCTAATAAAATCGTCAGGATCTCCTGATGTTCCCAAGTTTACGACTTTTACGCTTTTACCTGTCTTTTCCAGTAAAGACAATGCTCTCAAGGTTGCTTTCTGTCCCATCTCGTCTGAATCAAAAACTATCGTTATCTTCTCCGTGTATTGCGCCAACAATCTTGATTGCTCGGATGTAAGTGCAGTTCCGAGAGGTGCGACTGCACAGTCGATCCCTGCCTGATGTAACATTACAACATCGATGTTACCTTCAACGAGTATAAGCATCCCGGCTTTTGATTTTTTAGCAAGGTTGAGACCGAACAGATTTCGGCTTTTTGTAAAAACCGGCGTATCAGGTGAGTTGATGTATTTATAGTCCTTTTCCGCATCAAGCCGTCTGCCGGAGAAACCGATCACGTTACCGCGAACGTCGATCACCGGAAACATCAGTCTATTTCTGAAGAAGTCGTAAGCTCCGTCACCCTTTTTACCGCGCCTTCCAAGTCCTGCGTCGATAAGCTCCTGCTGATTATATCCTTTCGCAGACATGGCATCGAGCAGAGTGCTCCATTGATCCGGGGCTACGCCAATGCCGAATCTTTTCACACTTTCTTTTGATAAGCCTCGTGTTGAAAGATATTCTCTTGCTTTCTCTCCAAGTTGTGTGGAAAGCATCGAATGAAAAAACCTTGCTGCTTCACGATTAAGGTCGAGAACACGTTTGCGTCTGTTTGCGATTTCGACCTGACCTTCTTCCTCAGGTACTGTCATACCGGCTCTTTTTGCGAGAAAATCAACTGCGTCGCGAAACGGGAGGTTTTCTATTTCTCTTACAAAACCTATTGCTCCTCCACCTTTTCCACAGCCGAAACAGTGATATATCTGCTTATCTGAGTTTACCGAAAATGACGGTGTTTTTTCACTATGAAATGGACATAGGCCAAACATATTTGCGCCGGTTTTTTTAGTTAGACGCACGTAGTCGCCTACCAGTTCCGTAATATCGGTTCTGCTTACAAGTTCATCTATAAAACCATCCGGTATTGGCACGTCGTCACTCCTATCTTATTTGCCAGGCTTCCGGTATGAATAATTTCTCGTATACATGTACGGCATACTTATCGGTCATTCCTGATATATAGTCGCTGACAGCTCTTTTCAGACCGTCCTGCACTGAGACACGCCTGTACTCCTCCGGCAGTTCATCGGGTGTTTTATAGTAATAATTAAAAACCTCGTTGACGATTCCAAAGACTTTACTTTCCTCACTTTTTGCTTTCATGTTCAGGTATACACTTTTATACATGAACTCGCGAAATGACTCAAATGCAAATGCAATTTGCGGGCTTAGAGAGATTTTGCCGCTTCTCTCGCTTTCATTTATGATATCGAGAATGAGTGTGTTTAGCCTATCATCGTGTTTTGCTCCAAGTGAGCATAGGATTTCCTCCGGTATTTCCGTTTCACGAAGAATACCCGCTCTTATTGAATCATCGAGGTCATGGTTGATGTACGCGATCCTGTCCGCAATACGGACGACACAACCTTCCATGGTGTCGGGCTCTTTATCACCGGTGTGACATAATATCCCGTCTTTTGTCTCATATGTAAGATTGAGTCCGTTCCCGTTTCGCTCTATTCGTTCAACGATCCGGAGACTTTGCTCATTATGCCTGAATCCGCCTTCGTCCTTCATTATCTCGTCTAACGCACGTTCGCCTGCATGCCCAAACGGGGTGTGTCCAAAATCGTGCGCCAGTGCAATAGCCTCTGCGAGATCTTCATTAAGACGTAGACCGCGTGCGATCGTTCTGCTGATTCGAGCCACTTCAAGTGTGTGCGTCAGTCTTGTCCTGTAGTGGTCTCCCTCAGGACTTAAAAACACTTGTGTTTTATGCTTTAGACGACGAAATGTTTTGCAGTGGATCACCCTGTCGATATCGCGCTGGTAACATGTCCTGATCTCGCATTCAGTCTCGTCTCGCTGACGACCCTTTGAACGCACAGAATAAGACGCTTGTGGTGAGAGCATCTGTTCCTCAAGCGCCTCGCGGGTTTCTCTTGGGTTTCCCATATGCCTTATTTTCTCCAAACACTAAATCTCTATATATATTATACGCAGGAGAAGTGAAAAACCCTTTATAAATATGAATTAATTATGAATGTTTTTCCATGATGTTGCGAGACATGTTTTTAGTGTTGATTTACACCTATCTTTTCTACAGATTCCTGAACCTTAACGGCTTCGGACGCATTTTTACCCCGGACACAAGTCCCATAGCAGCAAGGCATGTAACAAGCGATGATCCTCCATAACTAAAAAACGGAAGAGTTATACCGATTACGGGCATCAATCCGAGAGCCATTCCAATATTTTCGACTGTTTGCGTTATTAACATAGCTGCAACGCCAATACAGACAAGCATTCCGAGCGGATTGTTTGATTTTAGACCGACAGATACACATCTTATTATAAGTATCACAAGCAGAATAATAATAAGCATACATCCGATAAAGCCAAGTTCCTCACCCGCTGCAGAAAGAATAAAGTCCGTATGTTGTGCTGGTATGCGCGCTGATTGTGTCAGTCTTCCATTACCGAGTCCTTGACCGTAAAACCCTCCGGTCGCTATTGCTTCAACACTTTGGCCGGGTTGCCACAGCACTCCTGTACGGGAGGGATCGATCAAGTCCGGCGCAAATGGTGCTATTATTCTGTCTTGTTGTTTTTCTGAAAGTACGTTATCCCATATCAAAGGGGTAAGTGCAGTTATACCTACAGCACCAATCACGAACCAGCGTAACTGTACACCGGCTGCAAACATCATTATTACTGTTATTCCGAAATAGACCAAAGCTGTTCCCATGTCCTGGGATATTATCAGAACAGATACAAACATAGTCCCAAAGACAAGACCTATCTTTATTATGGACATTATTGAGTTGAGTGTTTTAAGCTCTTTATATGTGATTAACATACGCGCTATAATAATTATAAACGGAACTTTTGTTATCTCGGCAGGTTGTATGCCGATGTTGAAGAATCGCAGCCATGCGCGGCGCCCTACGTCGTCACCGCCAACTCCCCATACCAATAGCGTAGCTATAAGCGCTAGGCTTATTATAAATAAGATCTTCGATTTATCTGCGATTATATCAATATCAATATATGAGAATATTACAAAAAGTACTATCCCGATCACCATCGCACCTATCTGAACAGCTACTTCGTTGTTACCGGGGGTGAAGTTTCTGACAATGCTGTTTATAAGGATGATTCCGTATACAGAGCATATTATTGAAAACGCAAAAAGAAACATATCCGCTTCGCGTAGAAATCGGACTGCTGCTCTCATAATATTTCCAAATGTTATCGTTTTCATTTGCATTTCACCTTTGGGGCGCTTCTTTAAGCTGTGGTCATTTTATCATTTTTTGTAACTTTTTGCAATATTCTCTTTATTGTATCGTTAAAACATGGTAGAATTTAGTGCGTTTCGGAGGCGATATGACAATCATTACAAAAAGTGAGATTGAGACGGTTAGTGAGGGTGAGAGGCTTGGGCGGTCGCTTAAGCCGGGTGCTGTAGTTGCGCTTTACGGTGATCTGGGTGCCGGTAAAACTGCTTTCACCCGGGGGCTTGCTGCAGGGCTTGGTATCAGCATGTGTGTTTCCAGTCCTACTTTTACTATTGTCAATGAGTATCCCGGTGAGATTCCTTTATTTCATTTTGATATGTATCGCTTAGAGAGTGAGAATGAGCTTTTTGATATCGGTTGGGATGATTATCTCGACCGTAATGGTGTTTGTGCCGTTGAATGGAGCGAAAAAGTGCCCGGTGCTTTTTCACCGGACTGTGTTTCAGTAAAGATCGAAAATCTCGGCGGGGATTCACGCCGTCTTGAGATTTCGGGTAAGGATTGTTAAAGATAATGTTGATATTAGCCATAGAATCATCTGCCAAACCGGTATCTGTTGCTGTTTACAATGCGGCGGACGGTAAGCTTTTAGGGCAGTATTTTCAAAACAACGGATTTTCTCACAGTCGAACATTACTTGCTTTGGCTGAAACGCTGCTCGGTAATCTTGGGATTACTCCTGCTGACTTAGGACTTGTAGCTGTAGCTAACGGCCCCGGTTCTTTTACCGGAGTTCGTATTGGGGTCTCGGCGGCAAAAGGGCTTGCCTGGGGTTTGGATATCCCTGTATGCGGTGTTTCGACTTTGGAGGCTATGGCTTATCAGACGCAGGAATCAGGGGCAGTGATTTGCCCTGTTATGGATGCAAGACGTGAACAAGTATATAATGCCGTCTTTGAATGGCGTGAAAACCAGCTTATCAGACTTTGCGAGGACCGTGCTATTTCTCTCGAAGACCTCGCAGAGGATTTGCGTTCCTATGATTTGCCGTGTTTGATTGTTGGCGATGGTGTAGATGTTTGTATGGAGTTTAACGGGTTTTCCGATTGTCGTGTTGCTCCTGAGTTGCTTCGATATCAAACTGCATACGGTGTTGCTCTCGCTGCGGTAAATGCAAAATCGACTTCGGCTGTGGATTTGGAACCTGTTTATTTGCGTCCTTCGCAGGCTGAGAGGGAACGCTCCCATTCTTCGAGCAAGTCATCCAGCTGAGTTTTTAGTTCCGCTTCTTGTTCATCAAGTTCCATAAGCTTAGCATAATCAGTTGAATGTTCAGTCTTGAGTTTTTCTATATCATCCATCTCTGATTCCAGTTTTTCGATTTCTCGTTCTATTCTTCTAAGCTCTTTCATAGCATCTGATGGCTTTATCTTCCTTTTTTTACGTGAGGAAGGTTCTTTTTTTTGTTTCCCGGATAAGACAGAAGAACCGTCCCCTTGTCTTAACTCTCGCCTGCTTGCCGCATATTTCTCGTATGTTCCAAGGAAGTCTGTAAAAATACCGTCTTCCAGTGTCCAGATGCGTGTGGCAAATCTGTTTATGAAGTATCTGTCATGTGATATGAATAAAACTGTCTCATCATATTCGGCAACAGCTTTTTCGATCCATTCCCGCGAGGCAAGGTCGAGATGATTTGTTGGTTCATCCAGAATGAGCAGGTTTATATCGCCTTTCATTAGCATGCATAACCGCAGGCGGCTTTTTTCTCCACCTGACAAATCGCCAACATGCTTATAAACATCCTCTCCTGAAAACAGATATGCTCCGAGTCTGTTTCTAGCTGATTGCGGACTTTCGTTTTGCTCATATATCAATGTGTCCAAAATCGAACGGTTCGGGTTATCAAACTTGATTATCTGCGGAAGATACGCTGTTTTTACAGAAGGGCCGCGCCGTGCAAAACCGGAGTTTGGCTTTTCCTCGTCCATTATGATTTTGACCAGCGTCGTCTTCCCTGTTCCGTTATCCCCGATAATGGCGATCCTCTCCCCGCCTTGTACCAGGAGCTCATCTATATCAAGAAGTTCATTGTTGTTATATGATTTTGTCAGACCTTTTATCACCAGAACTTCATCTCCACGAAACTCACGTTCGGAGAACTTTGCCCGCATCGTCTTGTCTCTTCCGGGTCTTTCCGTTTTAACAACCCTTTCTGCCCGTGTACGTATAGCAAATGATTTTTTCATTAAAGTGCTGTTGCCGGTGCCCCATTGCTTCAATCTGTCCGCTGAATCATGAAGACGTTTTGATTCCGCTTGCTCACGCTCATACTTTTCCAATTGCTCCTCATAACGTCTTTGCTTTTCCTCGACATAATAACTGTAGTTTCCGCTGTAGAATTCGGCTTTTCCATTATTTATCTCTATCGACCTGTTTATGGTTTTATCCAAAAAGTATCTGTCGTGGGATATAACAAGAACCGTGCCTTTAAACTTGACAAGAAATTCTTCAAGCCAGACTGTAGCATTCAGATCCAGATGGTTTGTAGGTTCGTCGAGTAGTAATATATCTGTATTTTCAAGTATAAGCCTTGCCAGATTAATACGGGTTTTTTCACCGCCGGATAACGTGCTGAATAATTGCGTCCTCTGTGCGTGAGGTATTTGCAATCCGTTTACAACACGATTGAGTTCGGTCTCTATCATATAACCGCCGGAGCGATCGTACTCATGGGCTAGCTTGTCGTAGGTATCAAGGACTTCCTTGTTTCCACCGGACGCTTCGGACATGCTTTCTTCGAGTTCTTCCATCTGTGCCTTTATGTCAAACAAACGTGTAAACGCTGTTCTTAATACATCCTCGCCTGTTAAGTGCGGCGGGAATACCGGTATTTGCGAAATCAAACCTATCTTTTTTACTGCCGGAACGACTATTAAGCCCTCGTCTTCGGAGAGCTCACCGGTGATGATCTTAAGCAGCGTTGTCTTTCCTGCTCCGTTTTTTCCGAGCAGACCGACACGTTCACCTTCATTTATATCGAAGGTGATGCCGTCTAGAATATCATTGCCTTCTTCGAAGGCTTTTTTTATGCTTTGTACTGAGATATCGATCATAGTGGCTATTGTAGCATAATGGTAGCATTGACGGCAAATGCGTTTCGTGTTAGTTTTATACCATGAAACATCCACAGACAAAATTCCAATATAGATACTATGAGGTCCCGCCGGACAGTCATATGATAATGATTGGAGGCAAGAGCTGGATCCGTGAGTATGATAATGATCAGGATATGTTGCATTTTCATAACTGTATGGAGATCGGCTATTGTCATTTTGGAGGAGGTTTTCTGACGTACAGAGATCAAAAACTGACATATGAAAAGAAGATGTTTTCTCTGATCCCTGCGCAATATCCCCACAATACAAACAGCAGACCTGGTAAAAAATGCCATTGGGAGTTCCTCTTTGTGAGTGTGGACAGTTTTCTTGAAAAGCTTATACCCAACAATACTTATGCCCGAACTCAGCTTATCCGAAGGATCAATAAGGATGCACATCTTCTCAGGCACGATGAACATCCGCAACTGGCGAACCTTATTCTCTCTATAATGGATGAGTTTCGTACTAAAGCAGATCTTTACCAGGAGAGCGTCAGCGGTATGCTGCAGTCGCTTCTTGTTTGTACAGCACGTTTGTGCGGGGATGACCTGTCTGATGCAGATGCAAGCCGGGATGTCAGCGGAATCGCTGCGGGCATCGAGTATGTTGATAAAAACTACGGTGATAAGATAACTGTTTCCAAACTTGCCGATGCCTGTCATATGAGCGAGACTCATTTCCGGCGGGTGTTTTTGCAATCCATGAAAATCTCACCCCTTGCGTATATTAACAGAATAAGGGTCGAAGCAGCGTGCAGACTACTACACACTACAAATGAGTCGATTGGCGATATTGCAGTTAAATGCGGTTTTATAACAATAACAGCGCTAAATCGTAATTTTAAAGAAATCGTTGGAATGACTCCCACACAGTGGCGAAAGGACTCGCATTATTATGAACGCAAGCTTATGAGCGATGTGTTGTTGCCTTATGAGGGTTGGCGGTGACAGTAGGGGTTTCCGGGTCAAGCCCGGAATGACGAAGCAGATTTAGTTGTATTAAAAGACGGACGACCAAGATGGTCGTTTTTGCATAAATTATGGTTAATTTCGTCAACTCTAAATGTTAAATAAATGTTAAATTATAACTACAGAATCAATCCCAAGCAGAGCTATTTTGTTGATGCTGACCAAAAATTCAATAAAGCAGTATGTCGTTTGGGTTTGATAGAAACAACATTTGAAGGAGAAAGAAAATGAAAAAACTATTAGCACTAATCCTTGTCCTTGCGTTAGCCGCTTCGGCTTTTGCATGTGGCGGCGGTGGCACCACACCTTCGACACCGAGCGCCCCTGCAGGCGACACTCCTGCAGCCGACGCACCTGCAGCCGATACGCCGGACGCACCTGCAGCACCAACAGGTGATAATGTCATCACAGTATGGTGCTGGGACCCCAACTTCAATCTGCCCGCAATGGCAGAAGCAGCAAGAATCTATTCTGCAATCAATCCTGATGCTGTAGTCAACATCGTTGAAACACCTTGGGATCAGGTACAGGATGCACTGACCGCTGCAGCGACAACAGGTGTTCTGGATCAGCTTCCCGACATCTTCCTCATGCAAGACATGGCATTCCAACGCAATGTTCTGACATTCCCGGAACTCTTTGTTGATATGACAGACAGCGGCATTGATTTTAGTCAGTTTGCATCAGGTAAACGCGGATTCTCAACTGTTGATGGCAGAAACTTCGGCGTTCCGTTTGATAACGGTGCAACTGTTGCCGCACTCCGTGTGGATGTTCTTGCAGAAGCCGGATACACGATCGAAGATTTCACAGATGTCACATGGCATGACTTTATCAGCATGGGTATGGATATCCTTAATCAAACAGGTATGCCAATGATCAGCACAACTGCAGGTGGTGGAGACTTCATAATGTTCATGCTCCAATCCGCAGGTGTTGATATGTTTAATGCTGACGGCAGCCCGAACATTGCCGGCAACCCCATTCTTATCGATGCAATCGAAACATATCTCGAACTTGTTAATACAGGCGTACTTATCGAAGTCAATGACTGGACAGAGTATGTAAACTCTTTTGTTAACAACATAGTAGCCGGTACGATCTCAGGTTGCTGGATCCTCGGCTCTGTACAGGAGAATGAGCATGCAGGCGAGTGGAGAGTCACAAATATCCCGAGACTTTCAGTAGCCGGCGGCACAAACTACTCCAGTTGGGGCGGCTCAAGCTGGGCTGTACCATCATCTTCAGCCAATCCTGATCTTGCAATAGATTTCCTCAAACACACCTTTGCTGGAAGTGTTGAGTTATATGAAAACATCCTTCCGAGCACCGGTGCTATCGGTACATTTTCACCTGCTGCTGCCAGCACTGTGTATGCAGAACCACATCCCTTCTTCGGCGGTCAGGCAGTATTTGCTGACATCGTTAGATTCGCAGGCAACATCCCGCAAATCAACGTAGGAATCCACTTCTACACAGCAAATGACAATATTTCGATCGCGGTTACCAATATCCTCGGTGGTGCCGATATCACATCAGAACTTCAAGCAGCACACGATGCTACTGCATTCGCTGTAGGATAAAAACGTACTAAGAAACTAACATAGTAATGGGGTAAGCTGCCTTGTGGCTTACCCCGTAACTAAATTAAAAGCGATTATAATCCAGAGTATATTCGGAAGGGGGAAAACATCATGGAAACATCCGAACTTGTAACCGGACGTAAACCGTTTTTTTCCATGTCGAGAAAGCGCGGTCTTATCGGATGGTTATTTTTATCTGTTGCATCCGGCTTAATAATACTAACGAGTTTTTATCCTGTAATAGGCGCGATCCAAATGTCTATGTACAGAGGTGCCGGGCAAAATATGGAGTTCGCCGGTTTTCTTAACTTTGAAAGGATGCTGATCGACCCGCACTTACGTATGGTACTGACCAACACTTTTTTGTTCCTTATAGTCCAGGTTCCTATTATGATCTTACTCGGACTTATATTAGCCGCAATGCTTAATGACCCGAAGCTAAAGTTCAGGGGTCTTTTCCGTACTGCGATTTTTCTCCCCTGTGCGAT
>Ga0123356_10003857_pt1 | contig 15618 bp, 15 predicted proteins | sample TergutEmb28metaG_2_FD_92546 | JGI IMG/M metagenome (GOLD analysis project Ga0123356, IMG submission 92546) | Embiratermes neotenicus P3 segment gut microbial communities from Petit-Saut dam, French Guiana - Emb289 P3 | ecosystem: Host-associated > Arthropoda: Insects > Digestive system > Gut ... | reverse complement strand
ATTGCAGCCTCTTTTTTTGTTTACCGTTTTGCGCTGAAATATCTGATGAAAAAAATCAGTATGGAAAAATATTTTGACCCGCTCTTTGTAAAACGGAACATTAATAAAAACTAGCTTCTCTGAACAATTTTACAAACTCATTAGGATTGATTTCCACAGCTCCCAAATCAGTTTTATAATCCAGAGGCATACCCATATCAAAAAATGAAAATCCGTACTTTTGTAAATACCGGGTGGTTAAAATAAGCTGTACCGTTCCTGCATTATCCATGTCATAAAATCCGGAATAGCTGGTATAGACTTTACCGCAAACAACACCAAATTCCCCGGCAACAAGTTTCCCATTCTGGTAAAGTGCAAAGGAAGCAGGGTAAGCATCAGGATGAGGAATGAGAAAGGAAGAATTGGCAGAATGGCAGTTTTTTTCTGAATTACGGCGAATCTGTTTTATACATTCTACAAGCGGGGGAGTGAGCCAGTCAGAGCCGTGTTTTTCTACACAACGGTCAATAATAAGGTCAAAGTCCGTGTCTGCCTTCAATTCGTAGCCCTGTAACGGATTTAAAAAACGTCTGATAGATCTCTTGATATGCAAATTTTCAAAAAACAGGGCTGAACGCTCAAGATGCAGTTTTGGAAGCATTATATCGTCAATAGACATGATCAAAAATCCGGCTTCCATCAGTCTGGCAGTAAATTCCGGGTCAAAACCTTCGGCAATACAGAAATCCCCGGCATAATTTATTGCAAGCATGGCATCAACAATTGCGTGGCAGTCATCTTCCGGGGAAATATAAATATATCCATAAAGCGTATATTTCAGGTTCACAATTTTATGCCCTCTTGACCATTCTTTCTGTTTATTCTAAACTAAAATCCTGTTTTTGTTTCAGAACCTTGGTTTGCCAGGTAAATTAATTTGCCTGACAAGCTTTATATATTAGGAGAAGATACCATGAAACGCACTTATCAACCCAGTAAAGTGAAAAGAAACCGTAAATTTGGGTTCCGTGCCCGTATGAAAACCAGGAACGGGCGGCTCATTTTAAAACGGCGCAGGGCAAAGGGCAGAGCAAAACTTTCAGTTGCTGACGAGAAAAAGCCCTATTAGAGATAGTATAGGATCTTTTCGCTTTAGACGAAAAGAACATTTAAAGGGAAGGAAAGAGATAAAAGAGGTTTTTGGCAAAGGAAAGCGGTATAGATGCCAGGGTGCTAAACTTTTTGTATTAAAGAACGATTTGCCTTATAACCGTATTTGTTTTACGTTTTCCAAAGAAAAACCTGCTTCCTGGAACTCTGTTGTCAGGAACCGTGCCAGACGTCTTGGCCGTGAAGCTTTTAGATTGATGAAAAACCGCCTTGAAAACGGTTATGACATAATCTTTCAGTTGTTGGTTTATCCGGGGTCTCTTTCTGATGGAATGCGGTTGCAAAATAGACGAGAGCAGCTTGAATCTCTTTTTACAAAAGCCGGTTTAATAAAATGAAGAATATAGCGCTTGTGGTTTTACGTTTTTATCAATATGCAATATCTCCGCATTTTCCGCCGGTTTGCAGGTTTTATCCCAGTTGTTCATCTTATGCCTACGAGGCTGTAAATAAATATGGCGTTCTGCGCGGCTGCTTCTTGGCTGCCAGACGGATTATTCGTTGTCACCCCCTTTGCCGGGGCGGTTATGATCCGGTGCCGTAAAAAGGAACCTTAATAAGGAAATAAATATGGATAAAAAGACAATTTTGGCTATAGTATTATCTTCTCTTGTATTGATTATTTCTTTCATGATTCAGGGAAACAATGCACAGCGGCAGATGGAACAGCAACAACAGCAAACTCCTAACGTGCAAATCCAGGAAACTTTGCCTCTTGTATCGGGAGATGTAAGAGCGGTTGATTCGCAGCCGGAACTTCAACCTGTACAAATGATACCAGCGCCTCAGACACAAACATTTGTCGAACAGGACATGGATGTACCATTAAAGTTTGAAGAAATAAAAACAGATTTATATACTGTTGTCCTTACCAATGCCGGCGGCGATATGGTTTCCTTTAAATGGAGGGATCCCAGAAATGGTACTTATGTAGATTTAATTCTTCCCGGCGACAATGAACCGCGCGCTTTTTCTTTAGCTTTCGGCGATTCCAATGCGCAGCCAATTTCTGAAAATTTTCATGTAGATCGCATATCGGAATATTCCGTAGAATTTTACCGTTACTTCACAATACCTTCCGCAGTTTATGGTACAGACGGAAGATTCAAGTTAACCAAGCGTTATGATTTTATACCAAACGAATTTATGTTTAGATTAACAATCAACCTTGACGGAGGATCTTCAGTACCAGGCTTTGATTTTGCGGGTAACGCTTATACATTATCTTTTGGTCCGCAAATAGGACCTGAGTTTGAAAGACTTGATGGTCATTACGATTACCGCCGGTATAATATTTTTTCCGGAGGCAAACGCAGAGACGTCAAAGCAAATGATATTATCGACACTCGTCCGTCATGGGCTGCTATTTCCGGCAAGTACTTTGCTTTTATAGCGATTCCCTTGTTAGAAAATTTCACTTTAGGTTTTTCGGAAAGGGCGGAGCCTGGTCTGACATCAGCTTCTAGACTCAACATTATTCGTCCTGCCGTATACGCACCCAGAGTTTCGGATACTTATCGTTTTTATTTAGGACCAAGAACTCAGGAAATACTTAATATCTACAATACGGGCAGAAATGAATTTGGCATAAGAGACGCAAATCTTGTAGAAATAGCCGCCACACGGGGATTTTGGGGAATTTTTTCGCCGCTGGAAAGAGTTCTTAAATGGCTGCTTATCAACATATATGGAATTGTTCCAAATTACGGCATTGCAATTATCCTGCTGACATTGCTGATAAAAATAGCTTTTTTCCCGTTAACCAGAAAAGGCTCAGAGGCCACCATACGAATGCAGGCTCTCGCGCCAAAGATGACCGAAATACGGGAAAAATACAAAAACAACCCGCAAAAAATGCAGACAGAAATGGCAGCCTTTTACAAACAGGAAGGTTATAATCCAATTTCAGGATGCCTTCCCATGCTATTGCAGATGCCAATATTTATTTCCATGTTCAGTCTTTTTAATAACCACTTTGATTTGCGCGGCGCAATGTTTATTCCCGGATGGATACCGGATCTTTCCTTGCCGGAGTATATCGTCCAATTTGAAAATTTCACAATACCGATTGTTGGCTGGACTGCATTAAGGGCTTTGCCGTTTATCTATGTGGGTTCCCAATTACTATACGGCAAGGTAACACAAATGCCCGGACAGCAGTCAAACACTCAGATGAAAATGATGTTATACATTATGCCTCTTGTATTTTTCTTCGTACTTTATAATGTGCCTTCCGGTTTGCTGGTATACTGGATTTTCCAAAATCTTCTTACATTGGTTCAGCAGGTAATAATCAACAAGTATATTATAAAAAGGAAAGCTGCTCAGGCACAGATCTCGGCTGAACAATCGTCTGACAAACAGTCAGCCGAACCAAAGATTGCCCCCGGCAAAAAATCAGAAACTAAAATTGCTTCGGGCAAAAAGAAAAAAAAGAAGAAATAATCTTTAAGGAGAAACAAATATGGAATTTGAATTTGAAGGCCGTACCGAAAAAGAAGCTATCGACAGAGCGGCAGGAGAACTTGGTCTTGAAAAAGACGATTTTGATGTTGAGATTCTGGAAACACAAAAAGGCAGTTTGTTCAAAAAAGGTTTAGTACGCATAAGGGTTCATGTAGGGAATTTTGGATCGTCACCTGCAAAAAAATCCTCCAGCGCCAGCGCTAATGTCCCGAAACCAAATAATAATAGCAGCAAGCCGGTTTTCGGCGAACCTGTGCCGCAAAATGAATTTGAGGAAAAAATGCTTGAATTTGCATCCGGCCTTATAGAACGCATGGGATATCCCGGCAAAGTTACGATTTTGTTCAGAGAAAAAAATAAACTTGGAATAAAAATTGATTCAGGGCATTCTTCCATTTTGATAGGAAAAAAAGGCAAAAATCTTGATGCTCTGCAGCTATTGTTAAATATTTATGCAGGCAGGCTGGGAAGGGAAGATACGCGGGTTATTCTGGATACCGAAAATTACCGCATACGCAGAGAAGAATCACTTGTGCGCCTTGCCTATAACGTAGCGGAAAAAGTACGGGAAAGCCGCGGAGCAGTTCTGCTTGAACCCATGAATCCCTTTGACAGATGGCTTATCCATACAACATTAAATGATATTGGCGATGTTGAAACCAAAAGTGAAGGTGACGGTTTATATAAACAGGTGCGTGTTTTCTACCGCGGACTCAAGTAATATAAAAACAGCGCAAAATCGTCATTGAAATCATTAATCCCGGTACAATGTGTACTTTTTACGAATATTCCACCCTCAAAAACCGCTCAAAAGCAGTAAAAACTGGCTTACCGGCAGATTTAACAGTCAAATATTCTCTCAATAATCATAACTTTTCTATTTTCTTTTGCCCTTACTTGTATTATAATAGATAATAGAAAGAAATTTATTTAAGGACGGTTAAAATGAGGTTGCTTACCAGATCAGACTTTGACGGCCTGGCTTGCGGAGCGTTATTATCATACCTAGGGCTCATTGATGACTGGAAATTTGTCCATCCAAAAGATATTCAGGACGGTTTGGTAGAAGCCACAGAAAATGATATTGTAGCCAATATTCCATATATCAAAGGCTGTAAACTATGGTTTGACCATCATTCCAGTGAAGCCGAACGTTTAGGCGATGATTTCTTTTTTGAAGGTGTTTCCAAACAAGCTCCAAGCTGCGCAAATGTTATTTATGAATATTATGGCGGTCATGAAAAACTGGGGAAATTTGCAGAAATGATCCATTTTGTAGACAAGGTGGACTCCGGCAATCTTACCTCGGATGAAATTTTAAACCCAAAAGGCTGGATACTTTTGGGATTTATTATGGATCCCCGTACCGGTCTTGGCCGTTTCCGGAAATTTTCCATCAGCAACTATGAATTGATGACATTGCTGGCAAAAGCCTGCGCTGAAAAACCCATTAATGAAATCCTGGAAATGTCGGATGTAAAAGAACGTCTGGATTTATACTACCAGCAAATAGACCTTTTTGTTGACATGGTTAAGACCCATGTAAAAATTGAAGGTGATGTAATAAGGGTAGACCTGCGGGATGTGGATACCATTTATGCCGGAAACAGGTTTGTTCTTTATACACTCTATCCTGAGCAAAATATATCTGTCTGGATTATTGACGGACGTAATAAAGCCAATATTGCAATTACAGTAGGCCACAGCATAATAAACCGTTCCAGTAACGTTGACGTTGGATCTTTGGTATTAAAATATGGCGGCGGCGGTCATAAGCAAGTAGGAACCTGTCAGGTCTCCAATGACGATGCCGATAAAATAATTGCAGAAATTATAGAAAAAATTAATAATAAGTAATATTTATATCTCTTAATTTTCAGATATTTATATTAATTTCTTGCCAATGCAGGAAAAAATTTGTATATTATTAATATGCCAGAAAAAGAAACGATTATTTTACTATTAAAAGTACTTTCACCGCAAAATGAGAAAAAAAAGAACAAATTTTACATAGAAACTATTATCGAAGAAGAAATTCCCGTTTTATGCGTAAATATCAACTCGAAAAAAAAGCGCCTAATGCCATTCAAAGTTTTATATGATAACAATGAACATTTTTGGGAGCAGGAAGGAGATTGGAAATATTATCTTACCGGAGAAGATTATAATAACTTTAAAGAAAAAATTGCTGTCAAGCCGGATACCTGGGATATAGAAAAGCTCAAACAGGAAAAAATACCGGAAATAAAAACCGAAGACGCAGAACCGGAAAAACCCAAAGAACCTGAAGAAGAAGAAACGGGATTAGGCAGTGAGTATGAAACTTTTGTCGGAATGCCCGCACAAAAAATGGTTGAGCACCTTGACAATGATAAAAACCGTTTAAACGAACTTCTTGCTCAAAAAACCAGAGACACAACTGAGGTTACCAAAGCTCTGGTAGATACAGCCAAGAATGTGGCTTTGATTAACCATGCTGCAATAGAAGAAGCCATAATCCATGCAGATGATGAAGCAAAAAAGCTTACTCAAGATGTTGTTAACTCTACAAATGAGCTGGTTAAATCGTCTGCTCAACTTATATCGGAGAATATTTTCAGCAACGAGTTGATGAATGCTCTGGTGGGAAAATCAAATGGCACAATCATCCAGCACATGACCAGGGTATATCTTAACGGAATTGCATTCCTTTCTTTTTATAACAACCTGGTTTCAGGATCAAGTTACATTCAAAAACTAAGAATTTCCTTTGCTTCAAAGTATAGGAATTTTTATCATAAACTGCTTCCGCATATGAGTATTGATGAAGTTATTCTGGAACATGTATTTTATGGCGGCATGAGAGCCATTCCTCCGGCGCATTACTTTAAGTGGGCTGTAGGTTTTTTAATTCATGACATTGGGAAGGCATCTGCCGTAGAATATCACGAAGGCGAGAGTTCCTATGACCGCAATATTGTAATTGATCATGTAAAACAGGGTTATAAGTCCATTGTGAACAAAACAAACTATCCGCGGGAAGCAAGTCTTATTACCGGCTATCATCACGAATATTACGGTGATCCTAACGGTTATGGTTATTTTCGCTCTTACCTGGAACAGTACAAAAAAGCAAATCCAAAAGCAAAGCAGGACTACTGTATAACCTACGATCCGGAACCAATTCTGGATTGTCATGCCCTTGCCTACTTTCCTGCAAAAATTCTGGAAATAGTAGACATATTTGACAGCGTGACTGATCCACACCGCGTTTACCGCAAATCAATGTCAACCAAAGAAGCTCTTGATATGATGCACGAAGAATTCATCGAGAAACACGTTAAGATAGATGCCATTCTTTTTGATATTTTTACCATGTTTATAACAGAGAAAGAAATACAGGAAGCTAAAACTAAAGCTAAAACCTAAGGGAACTTTATCAATTCACAAAATATTTTTTTAACAGTTCCAAATCCAGTTCCGGATAAACCGGGAATTTGTCCATCAGATTTTTTACCAGCGTGTGAACATCGCTTTTTACAGCTGCATCGATGTTGTACTTTGCCTTGCTGTTTTTTGCCGGATCATTTTTATCTTTTGCCTGCGTTGTTCCTTTGATGACTTTCGCAAGTAACGCTCCAATCTCCGCCATTTCAGCTTCTTTCATACCAAGGGAGGTAATAGCAGCAGTCCCGACCCTGATCCCGGATGTGTACCACGGGCCATTAGGATCGTTGGGAAGACTGTTCCGGTTCAGTGTTATGTGACATTCATGAAGGGCGCTTTCCGCCTGCCTGCCTGTAATGCCTGCTTTGTGAACATTGACCAGTATCAGGTGATTATCGGTTCCGCCTGTCAGTATATCCAGACCGTTTTTAATACACGCGTCGGCAAGAGCTTTGCAATTATCGACAATATTCTGAGCGTACTTTCTGAATTCGGGAGAAGCAGCTTCGCGGAAAGCGACTGCTTTTGCCGCTATTACATGGGGCAGCGGACCGCCCATGACCAAAGGGCACCCTTTATCCAAAGCTTCTGCAAATTCATTGGTAGAAAGAACAAACCCGGCACGAGGACCGCGCAATGTCTTGTGAGAAGTGCTTGTAACAACATGCGCCCAGGCTACAGGATCGTATTCGCCGGTAAAAACCTTGCCTGCAACAAGACCTGCAAAATGCGCCATATCTACCATAAAAACCGCGCCAACCTTGTCGGCGATTTCTCTCATTCTTTTAAAATTGATTTTCCTCGGATATGCAGAATAACCAGCCAGCAAGATTAGCGGTTTTACTTCAAGTGCCTGTTTTTCAATCTCGTCATAATCAAGAAGCCCGTTATCTTTTGACACCGAATAACTGTAAACATCGAACATCCGCCCTGTCATATTGTGGCGATAGCCGTGGGTCAGGTGTCCTCCGGAATAATAATCCATTGCCAAAAGACGCGTGTTTCCCATTTCGGCTCTAAGGTTATCCCATTGAGATTTATCAAGTTTGTAAAGATTTGTTTCGCCAAGATTTTTAAGCGCCGGATTTTCCACGCGCGTACTAAGAATAGCCCAGTATGCCATAATATTTGCATCAGCGCCGCAGTGCGCCTGTACATTGGCATATTCTGCGCCAAAAAGTTTGCATGCTTCCTGTGCAGCTTGAGTTTCAATAGCGTCTACAATTTCGTTCCCCGCGTAAAAACGGTGGCTTGGAACACCCTCAGCATATTTGTCGGTTAAAAGATTGCCCATTGCAAGCTGTACTGCCATAGAACAATAATTTTCGCTGGCGATTAGCTTTACTCTTTTGCGCTGGTTTTCCAGCTCTTTTACGATTGATGAAGCGATTTCCGGGGTAACTTTGGAAATCTCCGCAAGACTGCAAAGGTAAGCCAGCATATTTGTATCGATTTTGTCTGGTGAAACAGCGGACAGATATGCCGCAACTGGATTTGTATTCATGGGGTTATGTTACAATAAAAAAGGGAGTAATATCAAGTAATGGATTTGACCCTTTCTGTCTTTTTGATTGTATGTCCGCTTGTTTTTCTCGCGGGATTAGTAGATTCCATTGCCGGCGGCGGAGGGTTGATTTCTTTACCGGCATATCTTATGGCAGGAGTACCTCCTCAATTTGCATTAGGCACCAATAAGTTTTCTTCCGTTGCAGGGGCTGCCATTGCTTCTATTCGTTATTATAAAAATAAATATGTTGATATAATTCTCTGCCTGCCTTCGATAATAGCAGCTTTTATCGGCTCCGCATTAGGTTCATCTTTTGCCCTTTTACTTGACGAACAGATTTTGCGCTGGATACTTCTTGCGGTCATTCCTGTTACGGCATTTTATGTATTCAAAAAAAAGAATTTAAGCGACGATAGCCCGCAGCTTTCCCGCACCAGAACAATCGTATATTCGGTCATAATTTCCTTTTTTATAGGCGGATATGATGGTTTTTTCGGCCCCGGAACAGGAACATTTTTAATTCTTCTTTACAATGGTATTGCAAAAATAGATGCCCGTATCGCTACCGGCAATGCAAAACTTGTAAATTTTTCATCAAACTTGTCTGCGGTGATTCTCTTTCTTATTAATGGGCGAGTACTTATTCCATTGGGTCTTTGCGCTGCTTTGTTCAATATGCTGGGCGCTTATATTGGTTCTGGGCTTGTTATACAAAAAGGAACCAATATAATTCGATACACGATATTCGTTGTTTTGACGCTGTTATTTATAAAAATGGTATGGGATACTGTTTCTCCGTTGATTTAGAGTGATACTCTTAAGCAAAACTCCAGAAATGTATGCCTAAAGATTTAACTTGGGGTCCTGTCGGCTGGTCAAAAGCACCATGCTTCCGCACGGCACTTTTACCACCGACACCCCTCAAGTATTTTATTGGGCATACATTTCTGAATGATCTAATATTAAGAGCAAATATCCGTCAATGGAGACATGCTGTCTCTGTTAACGGATATTTCAAAATTTAGGTAATAGCTACCTTTTAGTTAAAAAGCCCGGACGGCACGGACATTGAGGTCGGCGTTCTTGCCGGTGCCGCCCTGAACGCCGCCAAAAGTGAAATCTTGATTCCACGCGAAACCACCACTGTGTTGCGACGAAGACCATAACCAGTTTGTTCCCATGCCTACCGCAAATCTGTTTTTATACAGTTGGTTTAGTTCTTCTAAACTTGGAAGAAACCAATCTGTAAAACCATTTAAACTTTTATTTGCGCAAAGCTGAGCTGCTCTTCCTGTTTCACTTGTTCCTAGGTGATTAACTATAATATACGTATCCTTTCTTCCATTGCCTATTATCGATGCTTCTGCGTCGTCATAAATACTTGTAAATCTAGTTACTCCGGGAATTACTGTTCCATTTGCGCCCCATTGTGCATCTGCTTCATTCGCAGGTGCGGCTTCAAGGTAGTGGGCTTTGTAAAGAATAAAATTCAAGTTTGCAGGACCTCCCGAATAACCCTGTACATCAAATCCGCTTGGTGCTACATAAAAAATTTTCCCGCCTGCAGGTCCTGTGTCGCCAATACCGGCGGTTGCAGTACAGCTGTCGCGTTGGCATCCTCTAAGTCCGCTTCCTGAAACGTAAGCATTCCAGTTCCAGTCGTGTGCAGCGGGTATTGGCTGTGTTTGAGGTGAGGTTGGACAACCGCTTGCTGAACAGGTTCTTGTTTGTGTGACTGGTGTCGTACAACTTTGAGCAGGTGCCCATTCGCTCCAGCTATGTGTATGTCCGCCAGGCGTGGTTTGGGGTGTACTGCCGCCTCCTCTTCTGCCGCCACCGCTTTCACCGCAGGCTGTAAAGGCAAACGCAATAAGGGCGATTAAGGCAATAATCCATAGGTTTTTTAGGTTTTTCATAAAAATACTCCTTTAATAAACTTAATAGTTTTATTTTTTAAAAAATCAGCTTAAAACCAATTAAAAAGTTATATTTGGCTTATAAGCATATTATTAATAATATGTTCCATAAATAGCAAATTGTCAACAGAATTATATGCTTTTTAGCATATTCTGGAAAATATGGGTTTCAGGGAAAACTTAAAAACTGAATTGATGTATTCCGGGATACTTGTTAAAGAATTAGCTGCCAAAACAGGCTTAAAAAAACATACAATTGATAATTATCTGAGTGTACGCGGCAGGATGCCTGCTGCCGATGTAGCAGTACGTATTGCAAGTGTTTTGGGCGTTTCTGTAGAATATTTAATAACCGGACAAGAAAAAGCAGAAAATAATAATCCTGTGTATTTTTCACCGGAAATTCGCTATATGGCTCGCATTGCAGAAAAATTAAATCCGGATTATCGCAAAATCGCTATGTCATTTATTGAAACCCTAAAAAAACATGAAGATACACAGTTAAATTCCTAAAATATTCATTAATCCGATTAAAAACCAATTCTCCGTGTTGGCTTCGGAGGAACATCGATTAAATTATTCAGGCGGGTGATAATTTCGTTAATTGTTGCTGCATGCTCAGCAAAATTAAGGCTTGTGTCATCAATATGCAGCATCAAGACCTTTTCTAAATCATCCAATTTTTCACGAACAGGCTTGGTAATATAGCGCCGCATGGCTATAAAAGCCTTAACGATGGCTATGTTCATTTGTGCAGCAATTTCACTGTTTAAAACAGAAGACAGCATAATAACGCCATGCTCTGTAAAAGCATAGGGAAGCTTGCGGCGTCCGCCCCAACTTGAAGTCACAAATTGTGACTTCAAGTTTCCATCCATGTTTGAGGTCGCAAATTGCGATCTCAAAGACTTATCTATACTTGAAGTCGCAAAATGCGACTTCAAGATTTCATCTGTGTTTAAGGTCACAATTTGTGACCTTAAACATTCGTACTCCTCCTTAGTTAACTGGAACATAAATTCAGAGGGAAAACGGCTAATATTTCGTTTGACTGCCTCGTTTAGGCGCTTGGTTTCTACTTGGTAAATCTTAGCCAAATCTTCATCCAGCATAACCTGGCATCCGCGAATTTCATAAATCATGTCATTGATAGAAGTTGTTTTGTTTTTTTTCATTTTCGTACCTCTCAAAAAAGATTTACCTATATATGGCGCGCAGATGCGTGGCGCTTGCTCGAAAATGAATTTTTTTTTAATAAAATATAAAAAGACCTTTTATAGTTATTTTTTCCTTAGAATATCCGCAATCCCAAATATTTTCTGCCAATTACTGCAGATTCTTCAATTGAGAAGAAACAGACATAAACAATTTGACTAATTCGGGATCAAAAAATGTGCCGCTTCCTTCTTTTATAATTTTCATGGATTCTTCGTGAGTAAATGGTTTTTTATACGGTCTTTCGGATATCAAAGCGTCATAAACATCAATTATTGCCATAAGACGCGCCGGAAGGGGAATTTTTTCTCCGCTGATACCGTATGGATAACCAGTCCCATCCCATTTTTCGTGATGATATACGGCAAAAACATAGGCATAATCCAAAAAGTCACTTTCCGGAGTCTTTTCCTGTATTTGTTTAATAATTTCTCCGCCGATAAGAGTATGCTTTTTCATTTCTATAAACTCTTCATCGGTAAGTTTTCCTGGTTTGCGCAATATACGATCTTCGATTGCAATTTTACCGACATCATGGAGCTGCGCCGATAGAGCCATAAGTTCTATATTAAAAGAAGCTGTTTCGTTCTGGTATAATCCGGCAGCTTTCACAGCATCAATGAAAATTTTTAATCCATAACTTGTCCTTGAGATATGTCCGCCTGTTACATTATCTCGGCATTCAACAAGTTCCGATATTATTTCCATGACGGCATGCTGAAGCTCAATAATTGTTTTTGTTTTATTACGAACCATTTCTTCCAGGTTGTCATTATAATTTTTAAGTTCATCCTTCTGCTTATTAATTTCCCTGTTGGCGGAGCTTAGATTATTATTTAATTCATTAATTTTGAATGTGCTAACATAGGTTTTTACTTTACTGTTGTACAGAAGAATTTTAATTACAAGAGTAAGTATAAAAATAGTAAGTATTAAAGAAGTGGCTAAATCGATACTGTCAATATTTTCCTGTGGATTGTTCGGTATTAATATATTTTGCATGATGTATAAATTAGCAATAAAATACATTAACGTATAAGAAATAAATATTTTCGGGCGAAAATCTGAAACAAGAATAAACGGAATAATGATCGAATAATAATTTAATGCTTGCATAGAAGAATCCGAATATCTTATGCTTATAATATATAAAAATAAATTAAATGCTACAAATGAATAACATATCATCCAAAGTATTATTTTTCTTTTATTTCTAAGGATTATAATAGACAAATTAAATATTATAATACTGGATAACTCAAAAATATATATAACACTTCTAATATCATTTATTTCAAAATTAACAGCGTTTGATAAATAATTAAGAGCATTAAAAAATTCGGTAATAAATATTATTAGAGAAAATATTCTAATTCTATTAACGCTGTTTTTTAACTGTAAATCATTAAACTGCTCCTTTAATTCTGCGGGAACAGGAACTATTATTTTATCTCTAAAATTAATTAAATTTTCAAACAATTTTTTCACCATATAATCTCTTATAAATATATTATTTTCATAGTTTAGTTATGTCAACTATTTTTATAAGCGAATTATATCGCTTTACGCTCAGGTATCCAATCTGTAATTTCTTCGGGTTGTACTTTTTTAAGAAGAACCAATCCCGCTGCTATGAATAGTATTAAAACCAATAGTGTATTAATAATTAACCACGGTATGTTTATCTCGTTCAGAGTCTCAGTGATAAATAGTACATCGCCGGGAGAGGTAATTGCATCAATAATATAGGTTGGCAAGTTAAACAGCGTATGCATCACTATAGGAATCCAAAGCGTTTTTGTTCGCAGGAAGAGCGCAGCAAAAAAGAAACCGGCTGCAGCCGCATAAATGAGTTGGGAAAAAACAAGCAAATATGAACCAATAGAGGACTTATCGGTTATAGTAATTATATTGCCAATATGAGCTATTCCAAAAACTGCAGAAGAAATAATACAAGCGATGATTATTCCTCTCTTTGAATGGCTCATCTTTTTTAACAATACTTTCAATATAAGACCTCTTAACAATACTTCTTCGAATATACTTGTACCAAACAAAAGGTGTACAAAGATTATAAGAAGATATAATATATTCGGCGTTACAAAACTGTTTGCAGGAAGCTCTATTATACTAACAATTGAATAGATGATTATACATACAAAACCAACCCAGGCGAGAAGAAATCCTTTCCCCATATCTTTGAATTTAAAATCGTTTATGTTAAATACATCCAATTTCCGCATAAGCCAGATAGCTAAAATAGATAAAACCAGCTGCCCTATGGTAAAAATCACTAATAATAGAGATGTATCCATATCATTAGAAATTGTTAAACCACTGAATAGCCCCAATAAGATAATGAAAAGTACAACTATCAAAATCGCAGATAAAATAACACGTGAATAAATAAATTTATTGATTTTCTCCCACATTTTTAAATTTCCTTTCAAGTATTTTATTTAAATTTGTTATACTTCATTATTCATAAAAAATCAATCTCATCTATACATACAGAAAAGTATACCCAAATACTTCTCTATCGTATTGTCCATTATGATAATTCAGAGTAAGATTGATGCCAGATAGACTTTCGGAGGGAACAATGGCAGAAAAAACCAAAGGGCAGGAACTGGCGGATAAACTCTTTCTTAATCTAAAGAGCTGCTGGGAAGATATTGACGAAAAAACAGAAAACGAAGTGGAAGAACTCGCTTCATCATATAAACAATTTTTAGACAATGGGAAAACCGAGCGGGAATGTGTCGAGGTGATTTGCGAACTCCTGGGCAAAAACGGTTTTGTAAATATCGATACACAGCCTGCATTAAAACCGGGTTTGAAGGTTTATCAGAATATCAGAGGGAAATCCGTCCTTGCCGCCGTTATCGGGCAAAAGCCGGCAAGCGAAGGTTTTAACATTCTTGGCGCCCATTTGGACTCGCCCCGCCTCGATTTAAAGCAAAACCCGCTTTATGAAGACTCCGATCTTGCGTTATTCGATACCCATTACTACGGCGGCATTAAAAAATACCAGTGGACAACCATTCCGCTTTCCATGCACGGAGTATTTATAAGCGAAGACGGAAAAAAAACAACGATAAAAATCGGCGAAGATCCTGATGATCCTGTATTCACGGTAACAGACCTCTTGCCGCATCTTGCAAAAGAACAATTGGAAAAAAAAGCATCGGAAGCGGTAGAAGGAGAAAACCTGGATATTCTTGCCGGTTCACGTCCTTTTATTGACAAAAAAGCAAAAGATAAAGTTAAACTCGCATTACTCGATCTGTTAAATAAAAAGTACGGCATTACGGAAAAAGATTTTGCCAGCGCAGAAATTGAATTTGTTCCCGCTTTTAAAGCCAGCGATGTCGGCCTTGACAGAAGTTTGATCGGCGCTTATGGACACGACGACCGCTGCTGTGCCTGGTCTGCCTTGCAAGCTCTTATCACTCTTTCGCAAACAAAAGAGGCGCCAAATAAAACACTGGTGTGTTATCTGTCAGACAAGGAAGAAACAGGTTCCGCCGGAAACACAGGCGCGCGCTCCAACAACTTTGAAAACTTTCTCGCTCTCCTTTGCGGCGGTACTTCTGCCGGCAATTCGGAAGCAGAACTCAGGCTTTGCTTTTCGCGCTGTGTTATGTTGTCCGCCGATGTCGACGCAGCTTTTGATCCCACTTATGCAAGCGTGTTTGATAAAAAGAATAGTTCATTTATCGGGAAAGGTATTGCGCTGAGCAAGTACACAGGTTCCGGCGGCAAATACGGCGCAAGCGATGCCAATGCGGAATTCTGCGCCAAGGTGCTGGCAATTTTTGATCGCAACAAAGTTCAATGGCAGTTTGGAGAATCGGGCAAAGTTGACAAGGGCGGCGGCGGAACCATCGCTCTTTACGCAGCTAATCTTGGAATGGATGTACTCGACTGCGGCGT
>Ga0123356_10003856_pt1 | contig 15619 bp, 13 predicted proteins | sample TergutEmb28metaG_2_FD_92546 | JGI IMG/M metagenome (GOLD analysis project Ga0123356, IMG submission 92546) | Embiratermes neotenicus P3 segment gut microbial communities from Petit-Saut dam, French Guiana - Emb289 P3 | ecosystem: Host-associated > Arthropoda: Insects > Digestive system > Gut ... | reverse complement strand
TATCGCCTGGCTGCCTGTTAATCTTTTCTCGTATATCTTTACGAATTCCTATAAGGTAGCAAATAGAGCCGTCTGGGTTTTTCCTTCCCATGTTGACCACGCTGCCATTATAGGGCTCGCCATCAAAGGTCGCATGAACCTTGACACGCCCTTTGCCAAACTCTTCTTTGATGTCATAGGGAAACACTACAAATGCTCCATCGATGCCCTCTACCTTTTGAATGACTGCCTCAAACTCGTATATCTGTGTGCTATTGCTCACTTCCAGTCCTCCCTCCCTTTGTGCACTCAGACAAGTGTACATCTTCTCCGAGCTTTAGCAACGAGCGCTCAATATCTGGCTCTGTTTTTCTCATTGCATGTTACTATTCAGGCACTCGCCTGGAGCATACCCTGTTTCAGATTCTGGAGCGCGTGCGGGGCAATTCGCAAAGCGAATTAAGCCCCGCAGCTGGCGGAGGCCTCCGGGTTCTGAAACAGGGCAACCGCTCAAGCTACCACTCAACAGGAAGCAGGGAGCTCAGGAGTAGCCCCGCTGATTCTTAGCCTTCCTGAAATCCCTGCAGCCCTACAGTTTGGCAGCAATTCAACGATTATTGCCAGAAATTTTCGTTTGGGGGCAAATATCGTCCACGTTTTGGCCCCTTCTTGGGGCTAAACAGCAGCTTTCTGCCAATTTGCTCAGCATTTGTCGAGAAACCAACCCTTAAACGCAATTTTCTGGCAATAATTACATTTTTCATGCCAAAGCACCGCGCTCAAGTTAATCCAGAGCAAGCTACAGGGTTAATGAGCTTTGACACAGGGCTTGCCAGAACCTACCAGCGCTTGAGGGTTGCAAGGTGTGCTGTGAGAAAGCCACGCGCCTCTTCTTCAGAAAAGCTGGTGCCGTTCTCAGCATTATACTCTTTAAGGTAGCGGAGGTTGTTTTCTACCATTTCTTCCATCGTGCAATCAAGGGTGAAGGAGCCCTCAGCAAAGCAATGAGTGCAGTATTCGAAGCTTGCCGTACTGTCACCATTGGTGCCAAGATCCGAGACCTCCTTAAGCGGCATGGCACAGCTCTGGCAGATCGGAGGTTCGGGCAACCCAAGCAAGCTTGCTGCATCAAGACCATAGGTGGTAGCAATCGTCTTTAGCATGTCTATCGTAGGCATAGTCTCGTCGTTTTCCCAGCGCGAAACAGCCTGCCGGGTAACATGTAGCGTGGAGGCCACGTCATCTTGGGTAAGATTATTCTTCTTGCGCACATCAAGGAGAGCTTTGGCAACAGTCATGTTTCCTTCTTTCTGTTAAAACTGCAAGCTTATCTTTTCTGCTCAATATAGCACGACCATACCCAAAGTAAAGCAACCTGTTGTTGCTTAAGGTTTGGTGCAAACGATAGTTGTGTGCATCTTTTGCTGGGTCTCATTCTGGTCAATAATAAATCCCACGCGGCCGAGCATTTCTTCAACAATCCATACGTAGGTAGGATATTCATCTCTCACAAATAAGACTGCGGCCTCTTCCCCTCTCTGCCCGTATCCCTTTGTTGCAAGGGCAACCCACTCGTCTGCAAAGTCGTAGAACTCTTGTATATCCACTGATAGTATCGCGTCTTTGAGATAGAACTTGCCACCTGGTTTGAGTATGTCATATATTCTTTTAAGCGCTACGAATTTCCAATGATCAGGCAGATGATGAAACGCGTACTTGGTAAAGACAGCATCCATTGTTTCATCTGCATATTGATAAGAAAGAAATCCAGCGTAGACAAACTCTATGTTGCTAAGCTCCAGCTTCTTTGCCTTGGCTTTTGCGCACTCCAGCATTGGCTCTGAGATGTCTATCGCATGCACCTGCTTACAGAGCTTGGCGAGCTCTATAGCCAAGGTGCCGGTTGCAGTGCCAATATCCAACACTGTGCTTGTGTTGGTGAGCCTTAATGCGTCAATGAGCTCCTTAGCCTCGTCAGACCTGTTGGCTCCCTGTCCAAACTCATCTTCGTAAAGCCTTACTTCCTCAGCACTGCCGTAGTCTATACCAACATGTATTCGATCATCGTAGTACCATTTTCTCGATGTAAACTCTTGCATAATCTGACCTCCTTATGCTTATCTTGCCCAAACACCCGAGGGAGCAGCTCACCATCGTTGCAAGTGATTGTGTGGTATCCAAATTCCCAATCAAGACGATTACCTCATGTGTGGAGCCTTCAATCTTTACTCCTGAAAGAATCATGTTGATATAGTAACACCTTGCGTTATCAACGTTAATCGTTTCTAGGGCAACGCTTCTTCATCAGTTGTCGCTCTTACTGGCCAGAAACTGTCATTAAGCCACTGCTCACGCACACTTTATCGCCATGCGCACGCGACGTTGCTTACCTCTCTACGACATAAGACTGGTATGATGAGCTCAGGATACTTTATTAGCTGTATTAACTGCTTTAAAGATAAGGCTTGAGTTGGAATAGAAGTGGAGTTTGAAGCAACATGAACCCTCTTGTAGATATTGACTGGCGAGGCCTCTGGACAGAGAGAGACAGCAAGCGAAAAGCACCCGATGATGCTGACTACTGGGATTTGCGTGCTCAGGAGTTTGGTGCCTACCAAGAGGGTGATAATGCGTCTGGGTACTCGGACAGCTTCATAGAATTCCTGGAGCTTCTACCGGGCGAAACAGTTCTTGACATGGGCTGTGGTAATGGCGGCCTGGCTATTCCACTGGCCAAGGCTGGGCATCCTGTAATGGCCGCCGACTTCTCGCCTAAGATGCTTGAGATGCTGACGCAACACTGTAAGGATGCTGGTGTGCAGGGTATAGACGTGCGCCAATTCTCTTGGACAGACAACTGGGAGGATTCAGGCATTGCCAGCAAATCTGTGGATGTTGCAGTTGCCTCTCGATCCATCATGGTGCGTGACCTCTGGGATGCCTTTGAACGACTGGGCAGAGTTGCTCGTCGTAAGGCAGCAGCCACCCTGGCCACCGATTTTGGCCCCCGCTCAAGCCACGTAATAGGAGAAGAAAAAGACGGCATGCCCTTTTTGCCCGATTATATCTACGGGCTTAACATCCTCTTTAAGATGGGCTATCATCCGGAGCTTCGCTACATTAGCTCACTCAAAAGAGAAGCCTCGGGTGCATTCCGCTCCATCAAATGGGCCTTCATCTCCTGGGAGGTATAGCTTGCAGTGGCATGATTTGCATAGGCAACATATGCCTGATGGCACCCCCTACTGGATTCGAACCAGTGGCCTTCTGCTCCGGAGGCAGACGCTCTATCCCCTGAGCTAAGGGGGCCGAGTAGTATTGTAGCTTATTGATTGGCATCAGAAGCTGTGTCGTGCTCATTTGTTACCTGCCAACACACAAGGCTACTGCAAGTCTCTTTGACGGTAGGCTGCAAGGCCAACGGCTACCAGGACAAGAGAGAGCACCGTAAGAACAACCAGGGGTGTAGCGCTCAAAGTCTCTACAGGAAGCTGAGGGACGTTGCCAAAGGGAGAAAGGATAAAGGCCAAACTGGGCAGTTGGTCGGTAAACATTCGGCCAAAGTAGACAATCATGAAGGAGTAGGCAAAGAGCGCCCAGATGAGCGTGGTCAAACGTGGCAGCAAGCCTACGAGAGCTACCGAAAACCCCAGCATAAGCCAAAGCGCAGGAAGATACACCAGCGATGCCTGTAAGAGATCAGATAGCACCAGCAAACCCGTCGATGCGCCAGCAGCATAAAACCCCAGGGTGGAAAGCAGCATGAACAAAAGACTTTGCAACAGCGCAATAAGGATATAACCAGCAAACAAGGTAGTTCGTGACGTTGCAGTAGCATACACCTGCTCTATGCGCTTGCGCTTTTCCTCTGAGCGAATCTTCAAGACGGCATTAACCACGGGTACGGCTCCAAGGATTGCCATGATACTAAAGAGCATGGCTATGTAGCTGCCCACCAGTGAGGTGCCAGCACTCGAGCCCTCCACCATTTGTTGGAGCAAGGGATTATCTGCCACCATGTTATTGATCTCGCCAACTACTGAGCCATATACTGCGCCAGCAACCAAGGCCGTGGGAGCCCAGGCGAGCACTGCATTGCGACTCAGCCTCCATGCCAGACCAAAGGGGCTCTTAAGCAGCACCGAGGCATTCCTTCTTCCAGGCTGGGCTGGAATGACGCCTTCACCCAAGTCTCTTTTTATGTAGACCGCACAGGCAAGAATCGTGAGGAATATGCCAGCACAAAAAAGCACTGCCAGAGGCCACAGATTATTGTCATAAAACGCAGCAACCTTGATGCCCACACCAATGGGCGAAAAATAAGAAGCCACATTAGCTTGCAGGTCGCCCCAGGCTCGGAGGATGTAGAATGCACCAAAGATCGCAAACGAACAGGCAAGTACACCACGAGAGGTAGGGAGCAGCTGCGCAAGCAGTACAGTGAGAGCAGCAAAGAAAAAGCCTATGCCACCAAGAGCAAAGCTATAGGTCAAGCTACCCATGATAGTTGTACCTTCGAGATTAACAACCAGCAGGCCAAGCATGGTGAGGCCAGAGATGAGCACATTGAGCAATAGCGCGCAGAGCAATGTAGCCACTACATTAGTAAGCCTGCCCATCGGAAGTGCACGCAACATCTCGAACCTACCTAGCTCCTCATCTGCGCGCGTGTAGCGGTTTACAAAAAATATGTTCATGACAACGATTGCCACGGCAAACCATATAAGGCACTGCTGTGCCATGGACATGGCTATGGAGAGGGAGTCAAGTCCGTAGACGGGTCCCATCAAGGCTACCATGGCCGGAGAGTCCATGGTCTGTGCCATGCCAGTGAGCGCATCAGCTGAGGTAAAGAGACCCGGGTACATACTGGCAAATAGGGCTGCCGACCCTGCCAACGACACAATCCATAGAGGGCTGACTATCCGCTCTCGCGCAAGAATAAAACGTACGTACTCCCAAAACCCCGCAAAAGACTTCATGGGCTCCACCCCCTCAATTGGCTTCTTTGTACTCGCTTAAGAATAGTTCCTCCAGCGTGCGCCCTGCTGCAACCCGCGATATTTCTTCCATGCTTCCGGTTTGAACAATCTTGCCTGCTCTAATGATGCTGATTCTATCTGCGAGTTTTTCTACCTCGCTTAAGATATGGCTTGAGAGCAGCACGCTCTTACCCTCTTTCTTGAGCTCCAAAACAGTGTCAGAAAAGACCTTTTCCATCAAAGGATCCAAGCCGCTGGAAGGCTCGTCAAAGATGAGAAGTTCAGCATCTGAGGCCAGCGCTGCAACCAGAGCCACTTTTTGGCGATTGCCCTTAGAGTAGGTGCGACATTTCTTTGAAGGGTCAAGCTCAAAGCGTTTGCAGAAGAAATCACGCCGCTCTTTGTGATTCTTGCCATCCTTCCTTAGAGATAGCAGGAGGTCGATTACCTCACCGCCGGTAAGGTTGTCCCACAGATTTACTTCCCCCGGCACATAGGCAAGGCGGCGATGCAACTCAACTGAGTGCTTCCAAGCATCCTTACCAAATATCTCTACCTCGCCTGAGGTGGCTCTCAGGATACCGAGCAAGACACGAATAGTGGTGGTTTTGCCTGCGCCATTAGGCCCGAGATAGGCGTGCACCTGACCTTCATCGAGCTCAAAGTCAATACCGTCAAGTGCGCTAAACTGTCCAAACTTCTTTACCAACTGCTTGATTTCTACAACTGGCATAAGTCATCCCTCCCTCAAAATCTATTGTGCCAATACTAGCAAACATTAACAGAGCGTGCACTGGCACGCTTGACAGGCGAGGGTCTGATGTGCAGCGGACAGTTTCTAGGACAGCTTGATGCCTAGCTCGCGGAGTTGGCGGGTTTCAACTGCAGCGGGGGCACCGGTAAGCGGATCTCCACCGCTGGAGGTCTTAGGAAAGGCTATGACATCGCGTATAGACTCAAAGCCACCAAGCAACATGATCAAGCGATCAAGACCCAGTGCAATTCCACCATGGGGTGGGGCTCCAAAAGAGAGTGCGTCAAGTAAGAAGCCAAATTGCTCGAGAGCCTCTTCCTCACTAAAGCCCATGGCCTTGAGCACACGAAGTTGAAGCTCACGAGAATGAATACGCAGGGTGCCGCCACCCAGTTCGTAGCCATTCATAATGAGATCATAAGAATAAGAGCCGCAGCTTGCTGGATTGCTCTCGAGCAGGTCAAGATCCTCGTCCTTTACACGAGTAAAGGGGTGATGGTTGGCAGTAAAGCGCTTGGCGTCATCGTCATAGTTAAAAAGCGGAAAGTCCACTACCCAACAAAGGCTATGCCCACTGCGCTCTACCCCTAATACATCAGCCAGGGCAAGGCGCACAGCTCCCAAGGCGGCAGACACCACTTCAAAGCTGTCGGCACCAAATACTACTAAGTCGCCCGGTGCAACGTCGAGGGCTGTTTTAAGCGCTTCAAGAACCTCTTCTCCCAAGAATTTGATGATGGGGCTCTTAGCTTCACCTGCCGAGGTAAAGGCAATCCACGCCATGCCTTTGGCTCCATAGGTAGTAGCCACCTCGCCGAGTTTATCTATCTCACCGCGCGAGAGGTCGCCGGCACCCTTGGCATTGATGGCCTTGACCACTCCCCCATTCTCTACTGCTCCGGCAAAAACCTTAAAGCCGCAGGCGGCAACCAGCTCGGAGACATCCTGTAGCTCCAAGCCGAAGCGAATGTCGGGGCGGTCATTACCAAATCGACCCATGGCCTCTGCGTAGCACATGCGTGGCAGGGGAAATCTTACCGAGCTTTGCACGCCAGTAACTACCGGCACGGGGGTGCTGCGCAGCTCGTGGTGTACCTCCACGGCAACTCCTACACTCGCAAGTACTTCTGCCATAACGTCTTCCATCATGCCTAACACGTCGTCGCTAGAAACAAAGCTCATTTCTACGTCGAGCTGGGTAAACTCCGGCTGACGGTCGGCACGCAGATCTTCATCCCTAAAGCAGCGAGCAATCTGATAGTAGCGCTCAAAGCCCGCCACCATGAGGAGTTGCTTGTAGAGCTGAGGGCTTTGGGGTAATGCATAGAACTTTCCGTTATTGAGGCGAGAGGGCACGAGGTAGTCGCGCGCACCCTCGGGGGTGGATCGTCCCAGAATGGGAGTTTCTACTTCCATGAAGCCTCGCTGGTTAAAGGCGGCGTGCAGCGCAGCGGTCACGCTGGAGCGCAGGCGCAAGGCACTCATGACTTCGGGGCGTCGCATATCCAAATAACGCCATTGCAGGCGGGTTAGTTCATCGGTTTCTATACCATCTTCTATGGCAAAAGGCGGGGTTTCGGAGCTGTTGAGAATCTCGACCTCTTCAACCATAAGCTCTACCTCGCCGGTGGCCATGTCGGGATTTGCCGTTCCCTCTGGTCTCGGACGCACAAAGCCACTTACACGCAGCACCCACTCGGGGCGCATACGCTCGCCTGCTTCAAAGGTGTCGGGCGCACATACATCGGGGTCAAAGACTATCTGTGAGATTCCGGTGCGGTCGCGCATATCCACAAAGATGAGACCACCATGGTCTCTGCGGCGCCCCACCCAGCCACAAAGGGTAACCTTTGATCCGTGGGCTACATCTTGGGGGCAAAGCTCACCACAGGTTTTGGTATGCATGCTATGAGTGTTAAGCCAATCAGTCATTTTGTTCCTCTATCCGCCTTTGTGCGTCCTTGATAATCTGCCACTTACTGGTCACAGTTCTCGTTTTTTGAAAAGCAGCGAGTTCGGGGCTCACCGCTCGCGTGTTCTCTTGAGGGAGAGTAGGGCTGGCCTCAAGATCTTGTGGCGAGTCTTGCTCGGGGTCTGCCATGTAGGTCGAGGCAAAACTCGACAAGAAGTCAGGAGTGAGACTGGGAGCAAGGTTGAGTGTAGGGTTGGGTTCAGCATTTGCATCACTGCCAGCAGCAGCATCAGCAACATCAGAAGCAGCATCAGCAACATCAGAAGCAGCAGCATCAGCAGCAACAACAGAAGCAGCCGCACCAGCGTCATCGGCTGACTCCCCTTCTTCAAACAAAATCTCATAGAGCTTCTCTATGGTCACCATCGTTTGAGTGCTGTCACGCATATTGCGCAAAGAGTAAACCCCTTTTTTCAGCTCGTCTGACCCAATGATTACCGTATACTCAACACCAATCTTGTCAGCCAATTTGAGCTGTGATTTAAGAGAGCGCGCTTGGTGATCCAGCTCAATAGCAGCCCCTTTCACACGCAGCAAAGTCGTCAGAAAAAAGGCAACGGAACGAGCCTCGTCGTCGGCAGCCGCAATATACACCCGCGCTGCTGGCGGCATCTGTGGCACTACACCCAAATCCTCCAACACCATCAAGATGCGCTCCAAGCCAACAGCAAACCCAAGACTGGGCGTGTGTTTGGCTCCATACTCTTCTAAGAGCCCATCGTAGCGCCCTCCGCCACCGATAGCATTTTGCGTGCCGAGGCCGCTTTCTACCTGCACCTCAAACACCGAGCGGCTATAGTAGTCAAAGCCACGCACTAAGCGATGGTCTTCTACATAATCTATGTCTGAAGTGCGTAGCAGCGCCTTGAACATCTCGTACTGTATGAAACACTCTTTACAAAGATGATCGGTAATGCGAGGCGCACCGTCTAAGGCCTGCTGGCACGCGGCACTCTTGCAATCAAACACTCTGAGAGGGTTGTTGTCTGCGCGACGCAGACATTCGGGGCAAAAGTCAGACTCTCGCGTGAGGACATAATTTCGCACCGCATCTCGATAGGCCGGCCTGCACTTTTGGTCTCCCATGGAGTTTACCTTCAGCACCATGCTTGTCCGTGGTATGCCCAACCCAGTAAAAAGGTTCATGAGCATTTGGACAACTTCTGCGTCTGCTGTAGGTTCGGTTGCACCTATGCACTCAGCGCCAATCTGCCTAAACTCACGATAGCGACCCTTTTGCTGGCGCTCATGTCTAAACATCGAGCCCGCATACCACAGCTTGGCAGTTGAAGCACCCGGCGAAAAGAGATTGTGCTGCACTACAGCACGCGCAGTGCCTGCGGTTCCTTCAGGGCGAAGTGAAAAACCGGTAAGCGCACCAAAAGTGCCTTCGTCCTCCCCTATCTTGTCTATCGCACTCATGGGATACACGTAGTACATCTCTTTTCCTACGATGTCGGTTGCCTCGCCAATGCCTCGAGTAAAGACTTCGGTCTTCTCAAACAGAGGAGTCTCAATATAACGATACCCGTAGAGCTTAAAGACGTAGGCTGCAACTCGGATAATGTACTGAATCCCATAGGCACTCTCAGGCAGTAGGTCATTAACACCGGGGGGGTTTTGATAAGTCATGTAAAGTCCTTTGGTCATAGGTCAGACAACTGCGGGCAAGGCTGCCGCGACAACATCATACGCCAACAGCAATAAGATGTCTAAAAGTGCTTTTCTTTGAGATAAGGGTTCTTGCCCTCTATGATATCCTTCATCGATATTGACGAAAGGTAGTCGCGGATGATACGTGAACCGTTTGCCCATACTTGGTGAAAGACACAACTACTATCTCGTGCACACCAGCCGTCCTCGGACAAGCACACAGCCAGGCTAATGGGGCCTTGCAGGGTTTCGATGAGTTCGGCGAGCGTAAACTGCTCGGGATCAATGGCGAGCATCATGCCTCCGTGGGCACCCCGCACTGCAGTAATAACACCACTCTTGACCAAATCATGCTGAATCCCCCGGGCAAACGAATAAGGTACTTCTTGCATTGCTGCGGCTTTGCGCACGCTCAGCGGCTTGCCGTCGTTGAGCATCAGTGCTGCAACCAAGCGAATTGCATAATCTGTCTTCCTGCTAATTTCCATCTATGACGCACTCCTAGTAGACAACAAATGATAAAAACTAATTCTAATACTTTTTTTGTGATTATCACTACAGACTAGAGAGAAATTTGGCTGAATGACCTTAGCTACTGTCACTATTGTCCAAATCAAGGCTTATTTGGTGAGGAATAACATCAGTTTGCAGCAAATCATTTTCTAATTTAGCAGTAAATAGAGTAACCAAATAGTCTTCAACCAGCCGATAGGCCATAGAATCCTGGGCAAGGCAGCGAGTAAACTGTGTGAGAACATCCTCCAGGTTTACCATCTGATGCCTCTGATTCTTAAGAGACTCACTATATGCTGTTTCCACTGCCTGGCGGCAACTTGCAACTATCTCAAAGCGGCTCATTCCTTCACTCAGATGAGCAAGGCCTGTGGTATCTAAATCATGAAAGGAAGGGTGGTCTTCAGAAAACGCCTTGAGCACCTGGTGCCGCTCATTCGTGTCCGGCGCGTCAACACAAATCTCCACAGGCTTGCCCAAGAGGTTTTCAAGCTGCTCGCTGAGTACCAAGGGGTTTTCTTCTGATGACTGTGCTGATGTTGCAATTACAAAAACGCCTCCCCGGGCAACCAACATCCCCAAGTATCCAAGCACCTCGTTTTGAAGTGAGTGATGAGGCTGTCCTTGCGTGTTTGGCCCCAAGGGTATACCAGGTTGCTTACCCATGCCATGCGGCTTTGAGCCCTCCTCGGTACTTCGGTAACCTAAAGAACCCTGGCCTCTATTGATGGCCTGCTCTTCGTTCCAAAACAGATCCTGCAAAATGTCGATGTTTTGAATTATCAGTGTACAGGGGTTTGGCAGGTCAGTAAGTCGTGGAGGTCCAAAGAGGGAGCGCTTAACCGGAGCAATGACTTTAATGGTACCGTCGCCCAGCTCATTAACATCCACAATCATAGTTATGGCAGGCCAGCCAATCTCGTTTGCCGTTGCCTGTGCAAAGAGCCCGCAATCCTCTCTTGAAGAGCCCACGAGAAGAAAGTTTTGTGTAAGCACCGGTCCTGAAAAGCCATGGAAAGACTCGGCTTGCTGTAAAAAGCTATTCATTTCGGTATCTCGAGGATCAACAATGCCAAAAATGCGCATTTTTTCCTTTGCTCGCTCAAAGCCTACCAGGTCAATGTAGCGAAGGTCGGGGTAAACCTCGAGGTTAGGACGCTCGCCCTCGCTGCCATTGGCAACCTGAGCCTCGCCCGCAGTTGGCATATCATGCCTATCATCGTTTTCTGTCGAGGTGTTGGGGGGCTCAACCAAACTTTCGGTTAGAGACGCAGCCAGCTCGTCAAATTGCAAAGGATTAGCCAAGGAGTTGCCCGCTGGGTTAAAGCGATCGGTAAGCGCTGTAATGTTGATTCCTGCGTCGCGAATCTCGTCAACAAACGCCATGGCCATTTCTTCCATTTCTTCCTTGCTGAGCCCGAGCTGTTGCGTGGCCATTTCTTGGAGCTCCGCTAAGGCAGAGCGCGTCTGCTCGTCTGAGTTATAGGGAGCCAAATCATTAAAAATAGTTTCTGCAGTAGAGCGGTCTCCTTGCTCGCAGGCCAGGTTCCAGGCATGCCTCAGACCGCTGAGCGCGCGCTCGTCTACACCGCTGCCACTCTCTTGCGAAGCCTCAAATGCAGCGCAGTAAAGGTGAATGGCCAGGCGAGAATTACCGCCCTGCTCAGCCAAAGCCGCAGAGTCCAACAGGTAGCTCACACGATTGGTGTCAAATCCCTCGGGTTGTATGTTCTGCTTACTGCTATCCATGCTTTCTTCTCATCTACGAAACGACGACTAAATCAGTGCCTCTCAAGTTATCCGCAAGCACAAGGTGCTCTATCCCTTTACCATGCTACCAGAATGTATGGCTTTATCCCGGTAGCAAACTGCCATTATCAAGATATCATACTGTGCCAACGGCAAGTACAATTATACAAAATACACACAAATGAACTGCTTAATCACTTTGATATGGAGGGCAAATCGACTCCTCGATTACCGCAGATTTGTAGGCGGGTCGAATAATCCGCTTGCCCGAAACAATCTCCTCAAAGCGATGCGCCGCCCAGCCCACCATGCGCGCACTGGCAAACAAGGGGGTGATAAGCTCTTCTGGAATTCCCAGCATCGTATAAACAAAACCAGAGTACATGTCTACATTTGCGCAAAGGCTCTTATTGCCACCCTTAACCTTATTGAATACTTCGGGAGAAAGCTGCTCAATAAGCTGCAGCAGGTGAAGCTCTGCTTCAAACTCAGTGCCCTGCACCAGGCGAGTAGCATTATCTCTACAGATTGCCGTGCGTGGGTCACTCAAAGTATACACTGCATGACCCATACCATAGATGAGCCCTGTCCTGTCAAAGGCCTCTTTCCTCACAATTTTTTCGAGGTAGTCGGCTACTTCGCCTTCGTTGCTCCAGTTTTTGACGTTTTCTTTGATATTGCGCTGCATGGCTAACACCTGATGATTTGCTCCGCCGTGACGCAGCCCCTTAAGAGAGCCAATGGCAGCAGAATAGGCCGAGTAGGCATCAGTATCAGATGAGGTGATGGTTCGCATGGTAAAGGTGGAGTTATTGCCACCGCCATGTTCGGCATGCAGGCAGAGCATGATGTCTAACATGCGAGCTTCATCAGCAGAAAACTCCCTGTTGGGGCGCAGCATTGAGAGAATGGTTTCTGCGGTTGATTGACCCGGAATAAAGCGGTGCATAATCATAGAGTCGCCCTTATAACGCGCCTGAATAGCAAAGTAGCCCAACACCATAATTCGCGGAATCCTCGATATTAGTGAGAGCGCCGTATCTATCTCGTGCTTGGGGCTTCTATCCTCGGCGTTTGGGTCAGTCGAATAGAGCAGGAGCACCGAGCGAGCGAGCAGGTTCATCAGGTCAGACGGTGTGTCTTTCATAATGAGAGAAGGGGTAAAGCCATCGGGCAACTCTCTTTGGGCATCAATGCAGCCCACCAAGGCCTCGAGCTCCTCAGTATTAGGAAGCTTGCCCATGAGGAGCAGATAGGCAATCTCCTCGAAATTCCAGCGTTTGGTAACGTCGTCTGCGCTCACGAGATCGCAAATATCATGTCCACGGTAAAATAGACGTCCTTCATCCGGGCATTTTTCGCCGTCAATAACAATGTATCCATGCACGTTGGCAATATTGGTGAGGCCAGCCATAACTCCTGTTCCATCATGGTTCCTGAGTCCTCGCTTTACTTCAAAGCGCTCAAACAGTTCTGGGTCAATGGCATTTATCTCGTAAAAGTCTTTGTATAGATCAAGCTTGGTCTCTTGCATGGAATATCCTTTCAGTTACATCCGCTCAAGCGAGAGCGGCACTATTATTACTGCCCTGAGCTACTTGCGCCTACCACACCAGCACCACCCAAATGGTCAATGAACATTTTAGTGGTAATTTCGGGATGTGTATAGCGACCTCGCGTATACGTTTTTTTACCGTAGTCAATGGCACGATTGGGACACCACTGTATACAGGCCAGGCAGTGTTGACAGCGGTTATTCCAAGTTGGCCTGCCTTCTTTTAGCTGAATGTTTTGTACAGGGCATACCCTGTTACAGGTTAAACAGCTGGCGCACGATGAGTTTACCTGATAATTGTTGTCTTTAATGTAAAAATCCTTGGTGGATGATCTATTGTACGCCTTGATGAGCGTCGAGGGCTTTTTGATAGGAGCGCACTCGCGGCTTACTATGAGTGGCGCTATGTCTTGCAGCACGAGCTTTGCCTGCGCAGTCTTTTCTGCAACTCTCTTGCTCATGTCATAGGCAGCCACGTTGTTGGCAAAGGACTTGAGTCCTGTTGCATAATCAAGCTGGATACCGCAGGCATTGAGCGCCTCAGACGTTTGCCCCAGAGCAGACCCTAAGATGGCACCATAGGTTACCACTGCATAGTAATAGGTTTCTTCTTGTTTGGAAGTGTCCAGGTGAGCAAAAAACTCTAAGACCAAATGGGGTGCTCCCCAATAATAGCAGGGAAAGACAAAACCAATGCTGCGAGCAGCGTCAGGCTGCTGGCTCGCTAACTCCATCAATTGTACGTCACAGTTACCCAGTGCCTTTTTAAGATTAAGCGCCGCCCAAAGACTGTTGCCAGTGCCACTAAAAAAGTAAATAAGGTGTTCTCGCATAAGGCTCCTTTGCTCACAGATAGCAACCAATATAACACGGTTCTCTCAAGCTGGCGCAGGAGCCCTAGTGCAAGAGGAGGTAAAACTATCTCACAACTTCCAGTGCAGTTGCTGGAATAAAGGGAGGCTCGCTCATACCCATAAAGCCAGCAAACTCAAATTTTACCGTATCGCCCACCGCGAGGCTGTCAATGATGTTAGCATCAATTTGATCGATTCCTATGCGTGCAAGTCCTTGCAGATAGGTCGCACTGCTTGTTGATACATCAACGAGCAGCTCATCGCTGCTAATTTCCACAACTGTTGCAGTTGCAGTTTCCGAATTCATAGCTTCTCCGTCATTTCCGTCGTTTCCTCCTGATGTGCACCCCGCTAGTCCAAGTGCTCCTAATAGACAGAACGCACAAACCAGCACAGCCAGCAAGCTCAATTGCTTTGTTTTCATGGTTACCAACCTCCTTTATCGCAATTGCCAAGACCTTAGTATCGCATGTTTTGCTAGAGTAGGCTAAGAGAAATCCTTTTTTATGCCAAACTGTTGCCATTGCTCCTCTCAACGAGGCTGCTGCTAGTGATGCGCATAGAAGATCAAGATATGCTGTCCAGGTAGCAGTTCATGCCAATTAGGCCGCTGTCATCGTCAAGCGCTCCCTTGATGACCTTTTGGGTCAAGTGCTCTTGAGAATAGTTATATACGCCTATGTCAAGGATGTTTTGCATGAGGGAGTCGTAGTAATATGGGCAGTTTGCTATGACTCCTCCCATTAAGACAATCTTTTCCAGGTAAAGTGAGCTGAGGGTTAGGCAGATAGCGTAGGCAAGTGGATACGTACACACATCAATCACACTGCAAGCAAAGGCATCGCCCTTGGCGCTTGCAGCTGCTATCTCCTCAGCAGAAAGGCTCTTACTGCCAGCAAGAGGCGAGCAGGCAAAGCTTTCTTTAAGAGCCTTACTTTTGAGAAGAGCGGCAACATCAGCAATTCCCGAGCCAGACGATACTGCTCCAATATGGTTGTTGCCAAAACCACATGAGCAAGCAAGGCTGATGTCCTCGCTAAAGGGAGACGGCAAAAAAGCGGGTACATGCCCAAGCTCTCCTTCGAGCCCTTGGCTACCAAGCTGCAATTGCTTGTCAATGACGATCTTGTTTCCTACGCTGGTGCTTACGGTGACGAGCTCAAAAGAGTCATAATCATCAATATATCTATAGGCAGCTGCAGAAAGATCATTGACGACCCGCACCCTGCTGATGCCTGTCAAGGTCTGGACGGCAGACTGCAAATCATATGGCTGTGCAAGTTTTGTTCCATGTATGGTGGGACTGCCTACGATGTGTCCGCTGGCAGATACCGGGCCGGCATAGCAAATGCCAATTTCATCGATGCTTCCTGGACTGGCACCAATAGCCCTGGCAATTGCATCGAGCAGCTGTTGATTAACCTCTTCGGAAGTATGACCCTGTTTATAGCTGGGAGTGGGCTCCTTTGCCTGAGCCACCACTGCACCGTCTACATACTTTACGTACCTGAGCGAGGTGCCGCCGATATCAAAAACTATTCGCACTACTCTCCTTGAAATAATTAAACACAATTCCTAAAAGTGCAGTTCCTGCAAGTGCAGTTCCTG
>Ga0123356_10003855_pt1 | contig 15619 bp, 17 predicted proteins | sample TergutEmb28metaG_2_FD_92546 | JGI IMG/M metagenome (GOLD analysis project Ga0123356, IMG submission 92546) | Embiratermes neotenicus P3 segment gut microbial communities from Petit-Saut dam, French Guiana - Emb289 P3 | ecosystem: Host-associated > Arthropoda: Insects > Digestive system > Gut ... | reverse complement strand
GGTGAGCCCTGGACCTGTAGTAATAATAGCTGATACGGAAGGCAACACAGAAAGCCCTATTAGTTGGTAATTAATGTAATTGACTTCGCAATAAGTTTGGGCTTTAGAACCGCTGTAGCATCTAATGGTAAGAGTACTTGAGCAACCATAAAAAGCATTGGTTCCGATACTCGTTGTGCTCCCTTGGATTGTAACAGTGTTTAGGCTGTTGCACCCGTAGAAAGCCGAAGTGCCAATGGTTGTTACACTATTTGGAATGGTGATAGTGTTTAGGCTGGTACAGTATTCGAAAGCTCCATCACCAATGGTTGTTACGCTACTTGGAATGGTGATGCTGTTTAAGCTGGTGCAGAAGGCAAAAGCCCAATCACCAATACTGTTTACGCTATTTGGTATAGTGACGCTGTTTAGGTTGGTACAGCAGGCGAAAGCCCCAGCACCAATGGTTGCAACACCGTTTGGTATAGTATAAGAAGCTCCTGTTTTTCCTGCAGGATAACATATGAGTGTTTTGTCATCATTCGAAAACAGCACTCCATTGGATGATTTGTAGCTATTATTATACGGGTCAACTGTTATGTTGCTTAGGCTGGTACAGTAGGCGAAAGCCGCATCACCAATGGTTGTTACGCTATTTGGTATGGTGATAGTGTTTAGGCTGGTACAGTCGGCGAAAGCCCCTCTGCTAATGGTTGTTACGCTATTTGGTATGGAATAAGATGCTCCTGTTTTTCCCGCCGGATAACATACGAGTGTTTTTTCATCTTTCGTAAACAGCACTCCATTGGATGATTTGTAGCTATTATTATACGGGTCAACTGTTATGTTGCTTAGGCTGGTACAGTAGTTAAAAGCCCAATCACCAATGGTTGTTACGCTGCTTGGAATGGTTACGCTGTTTAGGTTGGTACATCCGGCGAAAGCCCCATCACCAATGGATGTTACATTTCTGCCTTCAATTGTTCCGGGGATAACAACAGCACCTCCAGTGCCTTTGTAGCCAGTAATTCTCACTGTATTACCAACTATTGTGTACTCGAAATCCTGTGCACTTGAAGAGGTCTGAGTTGTTGTGGGGGTGGATGTTGTTACCGTAGTCGTAGTCGTTGTTGTCGAGGCAGATGTCGTTGGGGGTGTTGATGTTGTGGCTGTAGTAACAGTCGCCGATGTTGGGGTTATCGAAGTTGATGAAGCTGTTGTTGTCGAGGCAGAAGTCGTAGTTGATGACAAAGTTGTAGAGGATGCCGTGGTAGTAGCTTCTGAGGTTGTGGTTGACGAAGCTGTTGTTGTCGAGGCAGAAGTCGTTGGAGGTTCCGACGTAGTAGTGACAGTAGTCGATGTTGGGGCGGCTGATGTTGCTGATTCTGTTGGAGTCGATGCTGTTGGCTCAGTGGTTGACTCATGAGGTGCTGTAACAGTAACGGTTATGGGATCAGGGGTAGAACTGGTTGGTGTCTTTGCACTAAAACATCCACATGATGCCGATCCAACTAGCATACACACCGTAAGGGTAATACCAATAAGTGAAGTAGTTTTCATCATAACCGATATCTCCTAATGACACGCGACTGGTAGTCATTCTACAATGAAAGAAGTGTGTTGGCAATAGGACCCTCCCAAGTTGCTACAAAAACCAATATGTCGCACAACCAAGGTGTGACATATACATTATCGAGACGAGAACATGGTTACTTTTTCGCCGTGCTCTCTTATTTGTCCTTGCATCCCCGACGATATCTCTCTTGGGCATCAGTAATAGCAGACAGGGCCGCCTTGAGGCCATCCCAACCTTCCACCCCAGTCTTCTTATGCTCAAGTTCCTTGTAGACCTTGAAAAAATGCTCTATCTCCTTCAGTAGATGAGGCGGCACGTCATCAAGGGTCTTGATATGATTCCATAGCGGATCGCCTAGGGGAATGCACAGGACTTTGGCGTCGGGTCCTTTCTCATCGTGCATTTTAAATACCCCAACCGGCCGCACGTCCATAATACAGCCCGGGAATGTCGGCTCCCATACCAGTACGAGGGCATCAAGAGGGTCGCCATCCTCAGCTAACGTATCGGTGATAAACCCGTAATCACTGGGATAGTGCACAGCAGAGAAAAGCATTCGGTCAAACTTGATAACACCCCGCTCATGGTCGTACTCGTATTTATTGCGGCTACCCTTGGGTATTTCAATCATAACCGTAACAGAGGAAATAGTCTTGGTACGCGCCATGTTATCCTTCCTCCGGCGGATTGCTGTCCGGTGTTTTGCTCTCCAACGTACTGCCCTCTAGCCCAACCATCCTCCCCGCACGATATTGGCGGTAGCGATAGTACATGAGGGGGAAGCATATTAGCGCCGAGGCAAGCCCAATAAACTGCGCTTGTTCCAAACCCAATAGGAAGGTATCATTGATGCGCAAGAAACCAATTCCGAGGCGCCACAACCCATATGTACCTAGATAGAAAAGGAATTGTGCCCCAGTCGGTTTAAGCCAGCGGCGGAGCAACAAAATGACGCCAAAGAGGACGAGCAGGAAAATAATCTCATAGGCATGCGTGGGATGCACTAACTGATGCAATAACCCTCCTGCATAGCAATCCGGGTGATCGTAGATCATCCCCCACGGCAAATTGGTCGCTGGCTCTCCAAAGCAGCAACCATTTATCACACAACCAACCCGTCCAAGCGCCTGTGCCAGTATAATACCCGGGGTGACTACATCAGCCGCATAGAGATAATTTAGCTTGGTAAAGCGGGAATAAACCCATACCCCCAAGGCCGCCCCCAATATGGCCCCATATACGGTTAGACCCTCCCCGCCAATAATCGCTCCCAGATTGTTTCCGTAGTACCACCACTGATCGATGATATGCAGAACGCGTGCAAAGACAATACCAGAGGGGATACCAACTAGGGCCGAACCAAGCAGATCGTCTGAGCTGATTTTCGCCCCGCGCTTAATCTGGAAGTACACCCAACTGAGGAGCACTACTACCCCCAAGGCCATAGTAATACCATACCAGCGTACTGTTGCTCCGAATAAAGTAAAGGCTACAGGGTCAATATCTATCGTAATACCCATATCTCTTCCTTGATTGTGATAATTCGATACCCAAAACTCCGGGAAAACTTATTTGCCTCACATCATCCAATCGTCTAAACGCCATTTAACAACATCTCCAGCAGGATGGCCGCCGCACGTTTGTCCAGCGGTTTATTGTTATTACCGCATTTGGGAGATTGGATACAACTCGGGCAACCCTCACGACAAAGGCACCCTTTAATTACATTCAAAGTAGCTTGCCATAACTCCCCTATTAAGTCAAACCCTTTTTCAGCAATACCAACCCCACCGGGATAGGCATCATAGATGAATATCTGCGCCCGACCGGTATCAGGGTGCAAGGGTGTCGAAAGGCCACCGATATCATTACGGTCACACATGGCAAAAAGTGGAAGTAGTCCTATCTCCGCATGCTCTGCGGCATGAAGTGCCCCTGACCAATCCAATCCTTCCTTGTTGATACGCGCCGTTGCCGCCTCGGGCAGATCAAACCAGAGTGCCACAGTACTGAAGTGTCTGGCAGGTAATTCCAATTCCTCCTCGCTCAACACCTCATCGGTAAGTTGGGCCTTTCGCTTATAACCCACGATTTCCGTTTTTACCTCAACCTCACCCAAATAGATGTTCACCCCACCCCTAGCCTGACGCCTCAAGACTGAGATCACGCGCAGGTCAGTTAAATCCTTCACCTGGGTATAATACCCGACGTCCTGGGCTTGGGCACGAATAGTACGATTCTGTAAATCAAAATCATTAACTACGTAACTTTCCCCTTGATGGAGATAAACTGCCCCTAGGTGCGCCTGCATAAAGGCATGGGAACTATCTATGGTCTCCACCAACGTCCCATTTTCTGCGTTTATCAGACAAAAGCTTTCGCCAGATGCTGAGCGAATACCCACGTCACCCGCCGGAAAGGCTAATGACGGCGACAGGAAGTAACGACCCCGACGCTCTTTGAGTAGCCCCTCGGCAGTAAGCTCGGCTAGACTTCCAGCAAGATCAGTCCCGAAATACCTTTCGTCATCAGGTGATAAAGCCAATTCCCAGGCGGCACATAGGAGATGAGCACGCCGCACATAAGGATTCTGGGCGTTAATCATGGCATGCTCAAAGCTATGGCCAAAGAAAAAATCAGGGTTGTTCATGAGGAACTGATCTAAGGGATTATCCAGCCCAATCAGAAAAGAGAGTGAGCGCGCATTGCGCCGTCCACTGCGCCCGGCCTGCTGCCAGGCAGAGGCAATTGTACCCGGATAACCCGCGAGTACTGTTGCACCAAGATCGCCGATATCCACCCCCAACTCCATAGCACTTGTCGTCACAACGCCAACGAGTTTACCCGAAAAAAGCCCCTGTTCAATCTTGCGCCTCTCGGCTGGCAGGTATCCCGCACGGTATGACTTCACTCGTTCAACCAAGGCCGGGTTGGTCTTTTTTAACCAGTTCCGCACATATCCCGCCACAAGTTCCGCTAGGCGCCGCGTGCGTGTAAAGCACAAGCAACGTACCCCTTGCCCAATCAGGAATCCCGTGACATCCGCCGACTCAATATTGGCACTGCGCCGGGAACTATGAACGTCATCGTTTATGGGTGGGTTCCAGAAAATGAAATCCCTGCCCCCTGTCGGCGAGCCATCGTTGTCCACTACCTCAAAATCACAGCCAGTCAGGTTGCGGGCATGCTCTGCGGCATTTTGGATCGTTGCTGAGGTCAGAATGAAGTTGGGGTCCGATCCATAACTACGCGCTAAGCGACGTAGCCGCCTTAGCACTAAGGCCACGTGTGAGCCGAAGATGCCCCGGTAGGCATGGGCTTCGTCCACCACAACATATTTTAAGTTGCGTATCACCCGATACCAATTATGGTGACTGGGAAGGATATTCACGTGCAGCATGTCAGGGTTGGTAAGAATAATCCTCGCCCGGCGCCGGATGTGCGCTCGTTCTGCCTGCGGGGTATCACCATCATATGTTGCAACGTGTTCATTTTTTAGGATATCGGGGACAAAACACGAGGTAAGCTTACCCATCTGATCCTGGGCTAGGGCCTTAGTCGGAAATAGGTAGATAGCTGTTCCCGCCGTGTCGGCAATTATGGCCTCCATGACAGCAATGTTATAGCACAGGCTTTTGCCGGAGGCTGACGAGGTGGCAACCATGACGTTCTTGCCACACCGGGCAAGGTCCACCGCTTTCGTCTGATGACAATAGAGGTGCCCCAGCCCACGACGCTTAAGGCAGTCCTCCAGAACAGGAGACAGGGGGTTTTCCAAATGACCAAAATCTGCCTGCCGAGGCGGAAGATCGGCCGCATGGCATATCTGCCCCCGGTAAAAACTTTGTCTCTGCAAGAGGTCCAAAGTTGCCTTGATATCCGCGCCTGTCGCTTTTTTCGTGTTGCCAGCCCCTTGTTTATGATTGTGGTAACAATCCAATGGGTTACTCGCCTTAGTGTCATTCATGCCAATCTAAAGCGGAATTACCTCGGTCTCATAACCCAAAAACTCCGCATCGAAATATCCACCCTCCACAAACTCTGCCGCCTTGGACAGCACTTCGTTGGTAAAGCGCGGATCATTGGATATACACGCCACCCCTATCGTTGCCACCTGCCACAGGTCATTATCGGCCACCTCTGCCGCAGAAATATTATACTTATTCCTTAGCTGCGCCACGACCGATTTAATCACCTGTCGCTTTCCCTTGAGGGACATATTTTCCGGCAAGCGGAGCTGCATTTTGAGAATGCCAACATTCATACTCATACCAACAACCTCATCCCTTGATGAAAACAATTATATCCAAGATCATCCCCACCCGCACCCCCGCCAATCGTCATGGCTCCAGTACGCAAATTTACACCGCCATGCTCTTATGTTATACTGTTTAGCTTAATAGAGAGATAAAAGAAACAGGAGAAAACGAACTTGCTAGACCTCCAAACAAAGAGTAGTATTATTGAACAGTACCGCTCTCACGAAGGTGACACCGGCTCGACCGAAGTCCAGGTAGCCATTCTAACCGAGCGCATCAAGCAATTAACGCGCCATATGGCCGCCAATGGTCATGATTATCACTCCAAGCGTAGCCTATTGAAGTTGGTTGGCCAGCGTCGGCGGCTCTTAGCCTACCTCAACCGCACCGACGTTGAGAGCTACAAGAAGCTTATCAAAAGCCTCGGCTTACGCAAATAAACCCAGTCTTGGTTTCCCGATGGGTTCAGTCATGCCCTCTGCAAAGCGGGCTGGCTGTGCATTAGGCACCACCGGAAAAACACAAGCCTTTCCCTGCTAAGACCATACGCCCACCGGGCGGTGGCATAGGAAAAGGGTATAATCAAAGGAGGCACCAAGTGGCGTTACCATTTTCTATTGAAACTACCCTTGCTGGTCGCAGTTTTAGTATTGAGACCGGTAAAGTTGCGGGCCAGGCTGATGCCGCCGTAACCGTCCGTTATGGCGATACCATCATCCTAGTTGCCGCCTGTATTGCCCCTCAACCTCGTGAAGGGGTGGATTTTCTACCCCTTACTATTGATTACGAGGAGAGACTTTATGCCGCAGGCAAAATCCCCGGCGGCTTTATTCGCCGTGAAGGGCGTCCCTCCGAGGAGGCCATTCTAACCAGCCGCCTGACCGATAGGCCTATCCGACCGTTATTGCCCAAAACATGGCGGCGGGATATTCAAGTCGTTATCACTGTCCTTTCTGCCGATCGTGAGAATGATCCCGATGTCATGGCGATCATCGGGAGTTCCTGCGCCCTCGGTATGTCCAGCGTACCCTTTGATGGTCCTATCGGGGCTTGTCACGTGGGGTACATAGGCAGCGAGCTTGTTCTTAATCCCACCATCCCCCAGATGGAAGAGAGTGCCCTTGACCTCGTTGTTGTCAGCACCAAAAAGGCCGTAGTCATGATCGAGGCTGGCGCCAAGGAGATATCTGAGGACCTCATGGCTCAGGCCATTGTATTCGCCCATCGCGCCAATCAGGATCTGATTGCCATCCAAGAGCAGGTCATTGCTGCAACTGGTCAGCCTAAAGAGGCCGCCCCTGCTACTTCTGGTAACGCCGAGCTTGCCGCCGAGATGATGCAAATATTGGGGGACAGACTCGCCCCTGCCCTCGGCCATGCCACCAAGACCGAGCGTGAACCAGAGATGGAAAAACTGCGGGTTGAAATTATGGCCGGCCTGGAGGATAAATACCCTGCGGCAGAGATTATGGCCTGCTACGATCGGTGCATCAAGGCCTGTCTTCGCGAACATATTCTAAAACGCCACGTGCGCGTAAGCGGGCGCGGAGTAACTGAACTCCGCCCCATTACCTGTGAGGTGGGTATTCTCCCCCGCGTACATGGCTCGGCCCTCTTTACCCGCGGCGAGACCCAGGTCCTCACCATCACCACCCTTGGCAGTATGCGCGAGGAACAACAACTTGACGGCTTGGGTATTGCCGAAACCAAACGCTTCCTCCATCACTATAATTTCCCGCCCTATTCCACCGGCGAGGTCCGGAGGGTAGGTAGCCCCGGTCGGCGTGAAATCGGACACGGGGCACTCGCTGAGCGTGCCATCCGACCCATGGTACCAGGGGAGCAGGATTTCCCATATACTATCCGCGCCGTATCCGAGGTCCTCTCCTCCAGTGGCTCAACCTCAATGGGTAGTACTTGTGCCACCAGTATGTCCCTTATGGACGCCGGCATCCCCGTCGCTAAGGCCGTTGCCGGTATTTCAATGGGACTCATCACCGGTGAAGACCATGAGCCTGTTGTTCTAACCGATATCGAAGGCATGGAAGACAATTACGGCGATATGGACTTCAAGGTTGCTGGCACCCGAGACGGCATTACTGCCCTCCAGCTTGACATCAAAATCAAGGGCATTGACATGGATATCATTTCCACCGCCCTCCGTCATGGCAAGGATGCCCGCTTCGCCATCTTAGACAAGATGGACAAAGCCATTGCCTCTCCGCGTGCCGAGCTTTCCAAATACGCCCCGCGCATGATCAAAATCGTCATCGATCCGGAAAAGATCGGAACTATCATCGGCCCGGGTGGGAAAACCATCCGTGCCATCACTGACGAGACTAAGGCCACAGTGGACATTGAGCAGGATGGTACGGTATTTGTAGGTGCGGTTGACGAAGCCGCTGCCCGACACGCCATCCAGATGATTCGCGATCTCACTCGTGAGGTCAAGGTAGGAGAAATCTTCACGGGCAAGGTCGTACGTATCATGAACTTCGGGGCCTTCGTGGAGATTCTACCCGGCAAGGATGGCATGGTACACGTTTCTGAGCTTGCCGATCACAGGGTGGAAAAAGTGGAGGAGGTAGTCAAGGTCGGTGATGAAATTACCGTGAAGGTAATTGAAATAGATAACCAAGGGCGCGTCAACCTCTCGCGTCGCGTCCTGTTAATGCCAGAGGGCGAGTCGCGTCCCCTGCCATCACAGCGCGGGAATACCCACCCGGGAGGGAATCCCGGTGGCCCACCACATCACGGCAACAGGCCTCACAGCCCCCACCCACCAAACCGCCCCTACGACCGATAAGAGAAACCCTCGCCCCTGCACAAGACAGGGGCGAACTCTTTTTCAGGGCATGTTATAATCTGTCGGAAAATACGCCCAGGAGTAAGACATATGGTTATCAAAGTGGCGGTCCACGGGTCATCAGGAAAAATGGGGCAGATGGTTATCTCGGCTATAGGACACGAGAGTGACCTTAAGCTTGTCGGAGGTATTGATGTAAAAGTACCGGGGGATTTCATGGACACCCCCAGTGGGCGCATCCCCTGCGGGACCAATCTTGATGCCATCATTAGGGAAACCCGACCAGACGTATTGGTTGATTTTAGCACTGCAACAGCCGTCATCCCAATGGTTACAACTGCCGCCGCACATGGTGTCCATATTGTAAGCGGCACCACCGGTCTTGACGCCGGTTGCCTCAAAGCAATCGATGAGATCGCCCTATCGGCTGGTATCGGGGCAGTGATTGCCGCTAATTTTGCCCTCGGGGCAGTTGTTATGATGCACCTCGCTGAGCTGGCCGCCAAGTACTTTGATTACGCAGAAATTATCGAGGAACATCACGAACAAAAGCTTGACGCCCCCTCCGGTACCGCCCTAGCCACAGCTAAGCTCATGGCCCAAGCACGCGGCAGGGACTTTTTAGAGCCTGTTCACAAGGAACAGCTTGCTCCGCGTGGCCAAAGCGTCACCGGAATTGCCATGCACAGTGTGCGATTGCCCGGCCTCGTTGCCCGTCAAGAGGTGCTATTTGGTGCAACGGGTCAGACTCTCTCAATTAAGCACGAGGCCATTTCGCGTGAGTGTTATATGCCCGGGGTCATGATTGCCGTTAAGAAAGTGGGCGATTATAAGGGACTGGTTCCTGGACTAGACAGGCTGCTGGGATTTTAGCTTACGTTCCATGCCAGAGGAAACGTTTAAGACTATGCAGCGCACTGTTCACACTGTTTTTTCAGTCCCGACGTAAGTAACGGCGGATCTGTCTATGTGCTGCGAAAGCGAAATACATAAAGTAGCGCTCAATGTTCTCGGCATCACAATCGAACCCGTCTTGACCGCTTTAGTAACCACTGTGCAAGTCATTGCGTATAGTAATGTTGTATAATTATGCTTAGACTTTTTTCGGATAAATGGCTTTAAGGAGAATCGTTATGGAAGGCTATAGGGTTGCCATCGTTGGGGCAACAGGACTGGTCGGCACGGAGTTTATTAGAGTACTGGAGCAGCGCCACTTCCCAGTAGCCACTATATCATTGTTAGCCTCGGACCACTCTGCAGGTAAAACACTCGCGTTCGCCGGACAAGAGTATATCGTGGCCGAAACAGCCCCCGACTCTTTCCGCGATATTGACATTGCTTTCTTTTCTGCCGGGGCGGATATAAGCTCCCACTTTTCACCCATGGCCGCCGCATCAGGCGCCGTGGTTATTGATAATAGTGCCGCTTTCCGTATGGCAGAGGATGTGCCTCTTGTCGTGCCAGAGGTAAACCCCGATGATATTGCCCTCCACCATGGTATTATCGCCAATCCTAACTGCTCAACTATCCAAATGGTCGTTGCCCTTAACCCATTGCATCAAGCAAACCCCATCAAGCGCGTCATTGTAACTACTTTCCAATCCGTATCAGGCACAGGCAGTGCGGCAATTGAGGAGCTCACCACCCAGACTCGGCAATGGCTTAGCAAAGAGGAGGCCGTTCCCTGTGTCTATCACTACCCCATTGCTTTCAACGCCCTGCCAGAGATAGACAAATTCTTAGAAGATGGATACACCAAAGAAGAGCGCAAAATGGAAAACGAGACGCGCAAAATCATGCACGCCCCGGAGGTCATGATCTCTGCTACCTGCGTGCGTGTACCCGTCTTTTTAAGCCATAGCGAAGCCGTGACAATCGAGCTCAGCCGCCCAATGTCCCCAGATGAGTGCCGCGCCATATTGTCCAAGGCCCCCGGGGTAAGTGTTGTTGACGACACGAGCACCAGTCTCTACCCCCACGCCCTCATGGCAGCCAATACCGATGACACATTCGTCGGACGCATCCGGGACGACTCATCTCACCCCGGTGGGCTTATGATGTGGATTGTGGCAGACAACATACGCAAAGGGGCTGCCCTAAATGCTGTACAGATTGCCGAGGAAATGATTAAACGAAATTGGCTAAAACCAGGAGCTTCTCAATGAAAAGACCCCAAGAGTTAGGCCGGCTAATAACGGCCATGGTCACCCCGTTCACCGCCGATGGCGCAGTTGATTATGAACAGGCTAAGAAACTGGCCTTAGCCCTATTATCCTCGGGCAGCGACGGACTCGTCGTTGTTGGTACGACTGGCGAATCGCCCACTGTTACCTGGGAGGAAGAGCATCGACTCTTTCAGGAAATCAAATCAGTCGTTGGGGAAAGCGGTGCCGTTATCGCTGGCACCGGGGCTAATTCTACCGAAGAGGCCCGCGAGAACACCGTGAAAGCAGAAAAATGGGGGGTAGATGCCTGCCTGTTGGTTGTCCCTTATTACAACAAACCAACCCAGGAGGGATTGTACCGCCATTTTAAGACCGTTGCCGAGAGCACTCAACTACCATGCATCCTCTATAATGTACCATCTCGCACCGTCACCAACCTTACCGCCGAGACGGTCATCCGTCTAAGCGCTATCCCTAATATCATCGGGGTCAAAGAGGCATCCGGTAATATGGAGCAGATTGCTCAGATCATCCACGGGGCGCAGGAGGGTTTTGCTGTATGGAGTGGCAACGACTCGGATACCCTGCCGATGATGGCCCTTGGGGGCTATGGTGTTATTAGCGTCGCCGCGCATCTAGTGGGTCGGCAAATAAAGGACATGATCGAGCACTTCACCGCCCGCGAGGTCTCCGAGGCAGCCGCCATTCATCGTCATCTGTTACCGCTTTTTAGGGATTTGTTCGTTGTCTCCAATCCCATCCCGGTGAAGTTCGCCTTAAATCACTTGGGTTTCCATGTCGGTGGTTACCGTCTGCCGCTCACCGAGCCGGATACCAAGTCCGCCGACATCATCTTAAGCACCTTGGGCAAATACAAAATTGACCTGCCGATTTAGAACGGGGGCGCACTGCAAGGACCGGAATAATGATTGCATCCCTCACCCCTCTTGCCTCAGAGCTGGTAAAAACAGCTGCGCAAAGCGGGACTAATGCCTTTATCGACGATCCGTCTACTGTTTTCCTAATCCCCAACCCCAAGAAGCGCCCTAATCTGCGCCATGCCTTTGAGTGTTACCTCCGCCTCTCGCTACTCAATCGCGAGGAGGCTTACGTCCCCTCGCCCAAGTGCGAGGGCATCGCTGTCTGGACGCACTCCAATGCCCCGTCGCAAACCTCCAGTATAGTTAATACATTACGGGCTGGTTGGCCGTGGCGACCACTGCGTTGTGGTCTCACGTATCTATTTCGGGATACCCGCTCAACCCTCTACTTTGAAAAACTACGTCGGGAGATAGCCCCAAAACCCCATCTCTATCTTGCCGTCTTGGCTGTTGCCCCCGAGTACCAGGGACAGGGCTTCGCCAGCAAACTGGTACGCCCCATGCTCGCCCGTCTTGATGCCAAGGGACTTCCGGCCTACCTTGAGACACAAAACCTGAGAAACGTGGCCATGTATGAGCGCTATGGGTTCAAACTGGAAAGGGAGACGATTTTACCAGGCTCCGATATCAAAATGTATATCTTAATGCGTCATCCCGCCTTGGCGTTATAGATGTCCTGCCCTTAAACTGGGTATTACAAGAGAATGGTGTTTGACATTAGATCTACGCTGCAATATGCTAAGCTTCCAGTGGTTAAGTAAGAATAATCGCTATATCAACTATCTCATCCCAAGGCAGTAAGGAGGTATGCTGTGAGAAAGTACCGATGTTCTATTTGTGGATATGTCTATGATGAGGCTGTTGGCATCCCCGAGAAAGGCATCGCCCCGGGAACAAGGTGGGAGGATATCCCATCCAGTTTTGTATGCCCTTTTTGTAAAATGCCACGGTCAGTGTTTAAACCCCTTGATACACCCCAACCAATACTAGAATCAACACCAACCCCAACTCAAGAACCGGAACCATCCCTAACACCAGAACCAGAACTGACATCTGAGCTCGTCGCCGAGGAGGACGATGCTCTAAGGGAGTTATCTGCCGGGGAAATCTCAGCCATTTGCTCCAATTTGGCCAAAGGCTGCGAAAAGCAACGCCTTCTTGCTGAGATGCAGGCATTTAACCAAATCTCCGACTATTACAAAACCAAAGCGACAACACCCCCTGACCAGACCCTAAGCGATGCGGCATTATTGCTGAACGACGATCTGTCCCTGCTGTTTCCTGCCGCCGTGGCCGCCGCCAAAGCAAAGGGCGATAGAGGGGCCTTGCGCTCATTGGTATGGAGCGAAAAGGTGAGTCTGATGACCAAAAACCTTCTGGAGCGCTTTGCTGTTGAGGGTGATGCCTTGCTTGAAAATACCAAGATTTATGTCTGCGACATCTGTGGCTTCATTTACATTGGCGACGCACCACCAGAGCGATGCCCCGTCTGCAAGGTGCCCAGCTTCAAAATAACTCAGGTGGAAAGGAGATAGCATTATGCCGGCCTATAGAAACGTCCGTCTTTGCGGAAAGGATTGCATCTGCCTTTATGTCTGTCCGACCGGCGCCACGAATACGGAGAACAGCATTATTGATGTTGACAAGTGTACCAGCTGTATGGCGTGCGTAAACGCCTGCCCCTCCGGGGCTATTTCGATGGTGCCCAACCAATACCCGCCCCCACAGCCAAAAACGGGCGAGGTTGTAACTGCACAGCGCACTTTGGGGGATAGCAAGGTGCGTCAAGAACAAATCGCAGATAAAGTCGCCACATCTGCAGCAAGTGCCGTATCTCGGCAATTCGCCGAGGCCATTTCCCGATCCAACCGCCTAATGGCAGAGGACATCCTGCGCGAGTCGGGGTATTTGCTTCCCCAAAGTGCCGAGGCGCGCAAGCTCCTTGAGTCCATGCGCACCAACGCCGCCGCAGATCTCCCACAAGACGCGGTAGAATTATTGCTAAATAAGCTACAAATACAAACAAAAGGAGAAGAACCAATGGCCAACCTAACAGGAACCAAAACCGAGAAGAATCTAATGGAAGCCTTTGCCGGGGAGAGCCAGGCCCGCAATAAGTACACCTACTTTGCCTCTAAGGCCAAAAAAGAGGGTTATGAGCAAATCGCGGCTATCTTTACCGAGACGGCTGGCAACGAGAAGGAGCATGCTGAGATTTGGTATAAGCTACTTTGCGGCGGAGATATCCCCTCCACATCTGAGAACCTCAAGGCAGCAGCAGCTGGGGAAAATGGGGAATGGACTACTATGTACAAGCGCATGGCATCCGAGGCTCGCGAGGAAGGATTTAACGACATAGCCTTTCTCTTTGATTCTGTGGGAGCTATTGAGAAGGCTCACGAGGAACGCTATCTCAAACTCCTCGGCAATGTTGAAAGCAAAACAGTTTTTGCCAAAAAGGAAAAGACGGTTTGGATCTGCCGCAATTGTGGTCATATTGTTGACAGCGAAAGCGCTCCTGAGAAATGCCCGGTCTGCGACCATCCCCAGTCTTACTTTGAACTGCGTATAATCAACTATTAAGGAGTTGTGATATGTGTGGCCCAAAATTCTTTGTATGCAAACACTGCGGCAATATGGCCGTTCTTATTAAAGACAAAGGCGTACCCATGGTGTGTTGTGGTGAGGCCATGTCAGAGCTTATTCCGAATACCACCGAGGCCAGCACGGAAAAGCACTTGCCCAAGGTGACAGCTTCTGGCGATATCCTGAGTATTCAGGTCGGTAGTATACCGCACCCAATGGAGGATGGGCACAGCATTGCATTTGTATATGTGGCCACCGAACACGGCGGACAGCGCAAGTGTTTTAAGCCCGGGGAAGAACCAAGGCTTACCTTTAGCTTTATCGATGACAAGCCGACTGCCGTCTATGCTTATTGCAACCTGCATGGGTTATGGAAAGTCGATATCTAATATCCCCACACAAGGCTCATCATGGCAACGACTCTTGATTTCATTGAATACGCCTGCGGCCAAATCTCCGGCGTGGGACATGTGCGATATCGTAAAATGTTCGGCGAGTATATGGTATACATAAACGATAAGCCTGTCTTGTTGGTATGCGACAACATTGTTTATGTCAAGATGTTACCATGCCTGGATAGCCTTATGATTGATGCCGATAAGGGGCACCCCTACAACGGCGCAAAGCTACACTATGTACTGGACATTGATAATCAAGATCTGTCACGGGAGGTAGCGGCGGCACTGGAGTATGCCACTCCACTACCTAAACCCAAAGAGAAGAAGGGGCGAGGCAGCCCACTCTCATAAATCCTCAAGCAATCAACAAAAACAGGGCCATGGATTTCTTTTCCATGGCCCTGTTTTTTGCTTGACCCAGTAAGGGCTTAGTGCCCAAACAATACCATTCTGCCTGCCTCCGCCCCCTTGTACTCCTTGTTCTTTTCTTTGCCAAAGGCCAGCAACAAACTCAGGATAACCATGGCAAAGAAAATGGCGTTTACAATAGTCCAGATATCAAAAGTAACCATGGGAAGACGCATGTCTTCGGTAAGTAAGAAGAAGATAATGCCGGCAATGCCAAAGATGATAGCGAGTACTATCCAAATGAGGTTGGTAGTCTTTTTCTCCACGTAATCACCTTTCTCCTCTTTCTTACTCCAGAATAAAGCCTTTATTGCCGTTAGTATGGCAAGGAAAGCCCCCGAGATACACAGGATGAGGTTGAGGAGAGCCCAGTGCCAAGTACTGCCTGTTGGCGGCGACGTGGGAGGCACGACAGCCGAGGGGGTTGTTGTTGTGGTAGTAGTTGTAGGAGGAGGCGTCGTCGTTGTAGGAGGAGGCGTCGTCGTTGTAGGAGGAGGCGTCGTCGTTGTAGGAGGAGGCGTCGTCGTTGTAGGAGGAGGCGTCGTCGTTGTAGGAGGAGGC
>Ga0123356_10003854_pt1 | contig 15620 bp, 16 predicted proteins | sample TergutEmb28metaG_2_FD_92546 | JGI IMG/M metagenome (GOLD analysis project Ga0123356, IMG submission 92546) | Embiratermes neotenicus P3 segment gut microbial communities from Petit-Saut dam, French Guiana - Emb289 P3 | ecosystem: Host-associated > Arthropoda: Insects > Digestive system > Gut ... | reverse complement strand
TTTTTTTAGTTTTAACATATTCAATTTCCAAACCAAATAACTCGGCAGCATTAGGTGTTGACCGGTGGCAATTATCGGCAGCAAGAATTTTATCACCACGCTCTGAATGAGCTCCGATAGCAGCTAATATCCCTACCGTTGTGCCGTTTACAAGCATAAATGCTTCACTGCAGTTGTAAAGATCGGCAGCAAGCTTTGCGGTTTCCAAAAGAACCTCCTGCGGGTCATGCATATCATCAAACCCGTGGATCTCTGATATATCAATGTCACAAGGAAATCCGGGCGGCATAAACTGTCCGTTTCGTTTATGCCCCGGCATATGCATGGGATAAACCTTACTTGTTGCGTATTCTTTAAGTTTTTCATATAGCATTTTTTTTCACCTGCCTGTATGATGTATGGTATACTAATCATTGAAAAATTTCAAGAAGGATTGAGTTGTGTTATGAATGGACGTTGTTATATGGCCGGGGCGGGGGAGTTTTCTGAGAATGTGCTGCCTGAGGATGGTGATTATATCATTGCTGCGGATGCAGGGTATTTATCACTGATGTCAAGAGGGATAATGCCGGATTTGGTCGTCGGGGATTTTGACTCGCTGGGAGAAGCTCCCGACCATCCAAATGTATTACAAAGTCCAATTGAAAAAGATGATACCGATATGATGCTCGCTGTGAAGCAAGGTTTGGAGAGAGGTTGCAGCTTATTTACAATAAATGGAGGGCTTGGCGGCAGGCTGGATCAAACACTTGCGAATATCCAAATTTTAGCATACCTTGCAGAAAACGAAGCGTTCGGGACTCTGCTGGGTATTGATACTTGTATCATAGCAATCAAAGGCGGTGAAGTCGATCTTTCCGTTGACACAACAAAAGGAAAAAGGATCTCTGTTTTCAGTCACGGAGGAAAAGCTGAAGGCGTTACACTTAAAGGATTAAAGTATCCGCTTGAGAATGCAACGATAACAGATATATATCCGATCGGTGTAAGCAATGAGTTCGCTGATGAAAATGTTGTTATATCGGTGGACAGTGGTACATTGATTATAATGTGGGAGACAGGGAAGGGAGAAGGAATAAGGGAGAAGGGAGCAGAATGAATATCAAAGGTGTCATTTTCGATCTTGACGGCACATTGTTAGATTCGATGTGGATATGGGGTGATGTTGCCGAAAGATATTTAAGAAGTCATGGAGCAATTCCGCGACCGGGGTTTAGAGAAGCTCTTCGAACGCTTAACACAGCCGAAGAAGCTCAATATTATATAGACGAGTATGGTGTCGATTTGCCGCTTGAAGAAGTAATGGCAGGTAGAGACGGTATGATGCTGGAGCTTCTTTTATCTGAGGTTCAGCTTAAAACCGGCGTTATGGATGTCCTGGAAGCATTACATAAACGAGGTATTAAAATGTGTCTTGCAACTGCAACTGACAGATGGCTCGTTGAACCTTCATTAAAGCATCATGGTATAGAGGATCATTTTGATCATGTACTGACCTGCACAGAGGAAAAAACAAGCAAAAAAAGCCCGGACATATTCATCCGGGCTGCAGAACTTCTTGGAACAGTTCCAAGTGAAACGCTTGTAGTCGAAGATGCCTATTACGCAATGGAAACCGCAAAAAAAGCAGGTTTTCTAGTTGCGGGGGTATATGATAAGGTTTCTGCTGATGAACAGGAAAAAATCAAGGAACTGTGTGATCATTATTGGGTAACTCTTGACGAGATGCCGGAAAACCTGTAAACCCTACGCATCAACCTCAATATCCCAACTTAAGAGATACTTTGCCTGTTCAGGGGTCAGTTCATCTATTGATAATCCACAGGCTTCGAGCTTCATGTATGCAACTTCCTGATCGATTTTCTTAGGCACAGCTATAACGCCCGGTTCAAGCTTACCTTTACTCTCGGCAACAAATTGTGCGGCGCGAGCCTGGATCGCAAAGCTCATATCCATTATTTCTACCGGATGACCGTCACCTGATGCAAGGTTGACCAGACGTCCCTCTGCAATAACAAATACTTTATTACCGTTTGCCAGAGTATAACCCATGATGTTTGGTTTATGCTCGGCTCTTTCTGTGTTGTTGTCCAGCCACTCAACATCGACCTCAACATTAAAGTGTCCGGCATTGCACATTATTGCACCGTCCTTAAGCTTACCGAAGTGCTTCTCGGTTATGACTCCGAGACAGCCCGTAGCAGTGATGAAAAGATCACCATGTTCAACTGCCTCATCCATTGTCATAACATCAAAGCCGTCCATCATTGCTTCAAGTGCTTTGACCGGGTCGATCTCGGTAACAATAACTCTTGCACCGAAACCTTTTGCACGCATAGCAATACCCTTACCGCACCAGCCGTAGCCGGCGATAACAACATCCTTGCCCGCAACGATAAGGTTTGTTGTGCGGTTTATTCCATCCCAAACGGACTGGCCTGTGCCATATCTGTTGTCGAACAAATATTTGCATTGTGCGTTGTTTACAGCGACCATCGGGAATTTCAGAGAGTTATCGGCAGCCATTGAGAACAGTCGCATTATACCTGTCGTTGTCTCTTCACAGCCACCGTATACACCGGGGATCAAGTGCTGAAGCTTTGTATGCATGATATTGATAAGGTCGCCACCATCGTCGATAATGATATTCGGTCCGGACTCGAGTGCCTTTGTCAGATGGCGGTCATACTCTTCAGGTGTGGAACTGTGCCACGCAAAAACCTTCATCGGCGGGTCCTTTTTTGTTCCGACCGAGAGTGCTGCGGCGACATCATCCTGTGTTGAAAGCGGATTACATCCTGCAGCGTACATGGTAGCGCCACCGGCGGCAAGCGTACGGCACAAGCATGCTGTTTTTGCCTCCATGTGGATCGACAAGGTGATATTAAGACCCTCAAACGGTCTTGTTTTCTCAAAATCCTCTTTGATTGCACGCAAGAGCGGCATATTACGCCATGCCCATGCAATTTTCCTCTCACCCGATGGTGCGAGAGAAACATCGCGCACTTCGCTGTCATGTACAACTGTTCCTTTTACAGTCTCAGACACTTCTGCAGATTGAGTTGCAAAGCCTAAGTCTTTTCCTGCTGTTTTGGCATTGATTTTCATATTTGTACTCATTCCTTTCGGATATATTTTAATTAGATACTCTTATCGGGTTCCTATTCTATCGCATATCTTCGAAACCTCATGATAGACTCTTTCAGAGTCTATTGTAAGGAATTCTCTGTTTTCCATGAGTATTTTACCGGCAACCATAACAGTTTCAACTTCGCTTCCGTTTGTAGAATAAGCGAGTGCTGAGAAAGGATTATTCACAGGCTGCATATTGGGGCAATCGAGATCGATTATTACGAGATCTGCAATATTGCCCGGCTTTATTTCACCAAGATCATTTCGTCCCATTGCCTTTGCACCGCCAATAGTTGCAATTGAGAATCCCTCATGAGCAGTTATCGCAAGTGCATCATGGTTTACACCTTTGTGAATGATCGAAAGCATCGTCATCTCGCGGAACATGTTCAGCGTATTATTACTTGCCGCCCCGTCTGTTCCGAGAGCTACATTTATACCGGCCTTGAGCATCTTTGGAACAGGTGCAACACCATTAGCCAGCTTTAAGTTGCTGACAGGATTGGTCACGACAGTAACACCACGCTCTGCCATAACATCAAGATCGCTGCTGCTCAGATGGACGCAATGAGCTGCAACTGTTCTATCATGGATCAAACCATTCCTGTCAAGTAACTCCGTTGGGGTACATCCATATTTTTCTTTTATTGTTGCTTGTTCAACAAGTCCTTCTGATACATGTGTATGTATAGGCAGATTCAGGCGCTTTGCTTCCTGTGCAACGACCCGTTGATATCCTTCATCACAAGTGTAAGGCGCATGTGGCGCAAGCATAAAGCTTATTCTCTCATGACCGTTGTGTCGCTCATAAGCATCCAGAGCCTCACGAAGCCGCATATCGCCTGCTGCAGGATCACCGGCATCCATAAGACCGCGTGAAAGAACTGCGCGTATACCCGAGTCATCAACAGCTCTGACAAGCGCATCTAAATAGTAGTACATATCTATAAAGGATGTAGTTCCTGTACGGAGCATCTCCATGATAGCCAGCGATGTTCCCCAATAGTTATCCTCTTCCGTAAGCTTGTCCTCAAGAGGCATGATACGTTCGAACAACCATTCATTAAACAGCAGATCATCAGCACAGTTTCGCAGTATTGTCATGGTTGCATGTGTATGCGAGTTTATTAATCCCGGAATGAGCATTTTTCCTGTGCCGAAAATCGTTTTATCAGTAATAAAATCCTCCGGCTCTGTTGTAACAGACTTGATCACGCCATTACTGACATAGACGGAGCAAGTCTTTACTCCGTCCGGTAATAATGCAAGGATGTCCTTTATGAGAATATTCATATTATACCTCGCTATGTGTTTTGTGGTATTACATAATATCAACTAAAGAACAAGAAATCAATTACAGATTTATCCTTTCTTTCATAAATACTGTAAATATTGCGTTAACAACTCATTTTCCGGTGCTGTCAGTATTTTATCCGTTTGCCCGGAAACTATTATTTCTCCATTATGCATGAAAAAAACTTCTTCGCACAAACGTTTGATATTAGAGAGCTGATGGCTGATGATCACCCAGGTCATTGGCTTTGTTGATGTCATCTCTGCTCTGGCAGCTTCTTGTTTGTCTAATATATAGCGTTCAAAAAAAGCGACGCTTTCAATGTCCATGTTCGAAAACGCCTCATCTATTAAGATCATTTTCGGTGAAAAAACCATTGCCCTTACCAATGCGAGTTTCTGCTGCTCGCCACCGGAAAGACTGAGAGCGTAATCATTACGATAGTTTACTAAACCGGCAATTTTAAGATAATGCTCGATCAGTTCCGGCTCAGGTTTTATTTTCCTTATCTTAAGCGGGTACTCCAGATTTCGTAAGACTGTATCATGAAGCAAGTACGGCTTTCTGAGTACCATTGTAATATCACGGGGAGTCAACCCCTCATAATCGATTTGCCCGCTATCCGGTTCGATCACTCCTGCCATAAGCTTCATAGCAGTTGTTTTCCCACACCCGTTAGGACCTATTATCCCGTAAATCTTTCCCTCCGGGATATTTATATTCTTTATGTGCAGCGAAAATTTTTCAAAGCTTTTTGCAACGTCAATAATTTTCATCTGTCCGCCGTTCTCTCCTGCGTAAAAAACCTGCAATGAGTTGAATACTGAACGCAATGAGCATTAGGATAACACCAAGAAAAATCGCCTGGTTGATCTCACCCCGGTTGCGAAGAAGTGAAATCGTTGTTGTCATTACCCGGGTATGATACCGTATATTTCCACCAACGATCATAATAGCTCCAACCTCACTCATTGCGCGCCCGAAGCCTGTGATGATCGCGAAATAAATCTCGTTGCTAAGCTCTCTGACCAGCAGGATTTGAGTCTGCAGCTTACTTGCACCCATAGTTACAGCAAAAGTCCTTATATGAGACGCACTTCGCTGCGAGGCAGTATAAACGATACCGCATATTATCGGGGTCAGCAAAATAACCTGCGCAATCACCATTGCTTCCAAAGTAAAAAGCATCCCCATGAAACCAAGAGGCCCGTTACGCATCAACAACAAATAAACCACAAGCCCGATGACAACTGGAGGTGAAGCCATCAACGTGCGGTTTATAAGGACAACAAAACTTTTTCCTCTAAAATTTACCCTATCAAGCCATAACCCGAGAGGAACACCAAGAATAGTCGCAATAGCTGTGGAAAAAAAAGTCATCCGCAGCGTCAATGTTATGACTCCCAGAGTTTCTCTATCGAGTAGTTCTAACAATGATTTTTTCCTTATGCATCCGGGAAGAATAATGACTGCCCGTATTCCTCAACACCAAATGTACCAATAAGCTGCTGTGTCGCCGGACTCCTGATCCAATCTACAAACAACTGCGCACCAACAGGCTGCAGAGTTGTCGCCACAACCATGACACCGTAAGGATTAAGCAACCGCGGATTGCCTTCGCAAACTATAACAAGATTACCTTTATTTGCATACGACAGCCAGGTTGCACGATCAGCAAGCGTATAAGCATCAAGCTCAGCAGCCATTCCAAGAGTTGCACCCATACCCTGACCGGATTCTATGTAATTTTCATTGCCCTCGGGATCTATATCAAGAGCATTCCAAATTTGAAGCTCTCTTGTATGAGTACCCGACTCATCCCCGCGTGAAACAAACGGAAGCTCCTGCTCAAGGATACTCCTGAAAGTTTGCTCAATATCACTGTTGTGAGAAATTGCGCCGCCACCGGGACCGACAACAACGAAATCATTATACATTACGTCAAAACGCGCTTCGGCATAACCGTCTGCAACAAACTGATCCTCCTGAGCACGGGCGTGAACCAGTAAAACATCCGCTTCACCATCGCGACCAAGCTGCAAAGCAGCACCGGTGCCAACAGATATTACCTGAACATCCCACCCTGTTTCTTCGGTGAACACAGGCAAAATAAAGTCAAGCAAACCTGAATCGTCAGTACTGGTCGTAGTGGCGAGGACTATTGTACCTGTTTCAGAACCACCTGAATCACAGGCTGATGATAAAACCACCACGATGCATAATATAATAATTACGGATAGGAACGATGTTTTCTTTCTCTTCATTTCTTCTACTCCTTGTAAAAATATCTGCCGCTAAAACGGCAATAACACAAGCCAAAAAGACTTATATTACAGATTTTCACAACAGCAGATTGCTCGTCCACATACCGTACTGATGTATGGATTTATTCAATTGACTGTATCAAAAATGTACTTTACAAAGGGATCAGTGCTCGTCAACACTTCGATCCTGATGCATTAGCGATTATACAGAGAACGGTTCAACGTGTCAATAATTTCTTATCGCAACAGTTGACAGGTACCTGTTCTTTATGTATATTGTGATTGAGTTAAATATTCAAAAATGACGGAACAGGGTAATCAGTGTGTAAAACCTGAGCAGTCCTGCTACCGTGAGGGAGAAACCGGAGAACAGAACCCGTTCTTTGATCCCGAGCCGGAAAACCTGCCGTCATTTGCGGCTCTGCGCCGTTTCATTGTGAATCCACAGAGAATGGAACACGATGAACCACTTGAGGTTTTTGACCTTGCGCGAGCGGCATGATATGCCGCTTTTTTGAATTGTTTTTCTCGAAAACAATGAAAAGGAAATAAAGAAAATGAAAACAAAAACCATCGTACTACTATCAGCAATATTGATACTCTTATCCGCAGCTTGCGGAACCCCTGCAACAGATGAACCGGAGCAACAGCAGGCTGCACACGTTGATGAAGCATCAACGCTGGAAAACAGCATAGCAGTTGCACAGGAAATTGGCGAGGGTACAAAATCGTTCAGATTTGAGGTAACTGACGGAGAAGGCAACATAAATGTCTGGAATATACAAACAAACGCGGCAACATTAGGAGAAGCCTTAGATGAACACGGGTTTCTTGAAAGAGATGACACAGGGATGGTTTCTCACGTTAACGGGTTAAGAGCAGACTTTTTTGAGGACGGGGCTTACTGGGCTTTGTTTATAGGTGATGATTGGGCTATGGAAGGTGTGGATACACTAGTGATTGAAGAAGGTGCGACATATGCGTTCGTCTACACGCCGGCTTAAAGAGCTTGTTTTATTCGCCTCACTCGGCGCAATAATGTTCATATCACATTTAGCCATGATGGGCATCCCGAACATCGGCTTCATCGGACTGTTTATTGCAGCATTTACATTGACATACCGTATAAAAGCCCTGATCCCGCTTTATATCTATATTATGCTTTACGGTGTATTTTACGGTCTGCTCACTTGGATACCATATCTGTTTGTATGGCTCCCGTTGTGGGGTATGTTCATGCTTATCGGTAAGGTCGATCTCCCGGTAGTAATAAGGATACCGTTATATATGGTTTTGTGTGCGCTGCACGGACTGGCTTTCGGCACACTTTACGCACCGTTTTCGGCATTGCTGTTCGGTATACCTTTGACCTTTAAAACCATGCTTGCATGGATCATCGCCGGATTTCCGTTCGATATAGCTCATGCAATAGGAAATCTGGCTGCCGGCACATTGATAGTACCCCTAGTAGCATTACTGAAAAAACTGGATGCACAGATGTTGAATAAGAATCAGAATCTGTGATATACTCACTGTATCATTTCCGGAGGATACAGATGATTTGAAATTGACGATAATAAACGACCATTACTTTCGAAAGCTTCCCGATCCTTTACTGCAGGAAATCAAGGATGCCGCTCCCGGATATACTGTAACGGAAGTGGAGCAGAACGGCATCGAAGTGAAAGACCTCATTGACTCCGATATAGTATTTGGAAGAATACCTCCGCATTTGCTTATAGAACTGCCGGACTTAAAATGGCAGCATTTAGCAAGCGCGGGGGCAAACGGCTTGATGGAAAGATCTCTTTACGCAAACAAATCGATGATCCTCACTAAATCAAGCGGAACATTCGGGATATCTATGGCGGAGCACATCATCGGTATGATGATAGCTCTTGGCAGGGATTTCGGCCATTACTACAAAAAGCAATTTGAAGGCAAGTGGGACAGTTATTGGCCGGTTCTCAGGGACATATCCGGCTCAACCGTTCTCATTATAGGCCTTGGTGACATTGGCACAGAAGTCAGCCGCCATCTGTCCGGTTTCGGATGCCGTTTGATAGGCGTGCGCAGGAATACGCATAAGCCCCATGATGTTGTTAAAGATGTGCGATCATTAGAACGATTACATGAGATCTTACCTGAAGCAGATTATGTGATAATCTGCACCCCCGGGACTGTAGAAACACAAAACCTCTTCAGTTATGCGGAGTTCGATATAATGAAAAGCAGTGCGATCATTATAAATGTCGGGCGGGGTATGATAATAGACAGTATCGCACTCGCAAACGCACTGAACGAGGAAAAAATATACGGTGCCGGGCTCGATGTGACAGAACCGGAACCACTCCCGGACGGGCATCCGTTGTGGAATGCACGAAATATATTGATAACACCTCATGTATCGGCAGCGACTAATGTAACAACGTCCCGAAGGGCATTGGTTTTTATCGAGTTGCTTAAACGATATACAGCCGGTCAGGAATTAAATAATTTTGTGGATTTCGATGCAGGGTATTAGCCTTGTAAGAAATAACACAAACAGTCAGAAGGGTTTTTCAGACAAGTTGATCAGTCAGTAAGGAGCACAGAAGTAAAAATGAAGCAAATCAAAACAACAGATGCCGTCGGTCATGTATTATGTCATGATGTTACAAAGATCGTACGGGGAGTCACAAAAGAAGTGGCTTTCAGGAAAGGACATGTGATAACGGAAAGTGATATTCCCGTGCTTTTATATCTTGGTAAAGAGCATGTATACATCTGGGAAGAAAATGAAAATGTACTGCACGAAAACGAAGCGGCAAAAATCCTTGCCGATCTTTGTGTAAATAAAAATATGCGGCTGACACAACCAAAAGAAGGAAAAATCGACATTATTGCCAACAGGGACGGACTTTTGACGGTCGATACCGAGCGCTTGCATAAAATAAATGCAATAGGCGGGCTGATGATAGCGACCCGTGCATCGGGAACACCGGTAAAAAAAGGTGCCAAGCTGTGCGGTACGCGTATAATCCCGCTTACAGTAGGAAAAGCAAAAATGGAACGGGTACGAAAGACAGCAGGAGAATCACCGCTTTTGGAATTGCTGCCGATAAAGAAGAAAAAGTACGGGCTTATAAATACCGGGAGTGAATTGTTCTACGGAAGGATAAAGGACACCTTTACGCCTGTGATCCAGGAAAAGATGGCGGAGTACGGGTGTGAGATGGTAGCAAGTGTTACCATTGAAGATGATCCCGAGAAGATAAGCACAGCAATAAAAGGAATGCTTGCATCCGGTGCCAGGCTGGTTCTTTGCACAGGCGGTATGAGTGTTGATCCTGATGACAGAACGCCGCTTGCTATAAAACAAACTGCAGATAATATCATAAGCTACGGTGCCCCCGTACTTCCGGGAGCAATGTTTATGCTCGCGTATATGTCGAATGGTATCCCGATATGCGGATTACCGGGGTGTGTCATGTATGCTAATCGTACTATCTTCGATATTGTTTTACCGCGGCTTTTAGCTGAGGTACCGGTAACCAAAGAGTGGCTTGCGACTCTGGGCAACGGCGGATTATGCCTTGACTGCGCTGCATGTCATTTTCCCAACTGCGCATTCGGGAAAGGAATATGATGAAGCCGGACAGGAATGAAAAAGAGATAATAGTAATCAGAGGCGGCGGTGATTTAGCAACCGGTGTGGCACAAAAATTTATCCGTACCGGTTTTAATATACTGATACTTGAAGTGGAGTCACCAACGGCAATACGCCGCAGCGTAGCTCTAAGCGAGGCGATCTATGATGGATATGCAAAAGTCGAGGATATCCGGTGCAGGAAAATCAATGATCTGTCAGAAGCAGAGTCGTGCTGGAACGAAGGTGAAGCAGCTATTTTGGTCGATCCCGGCGGTATGAGTATAAATGAAGTAAAACCTGCAGCAGTAATAGATGCAATAATCGCAAAGCGTAATATGGGAACAACGCGTTGCATGGCAGATATAACGATCGCACTTGGTCCCGGGTTTTATGCCGGAAAAGACGTACATATCGTTATCGAAACATTACGCGGACATGATCTCGGCAGATTGATTTTTGATGGTTATGCCGCCCCCGACACAGGGATTCCCGGAGAACTGGCAGGGGAAAGCGTCAGACGTGTAATACACGCCCCGCAAAAGGGGTCGATCATACATAAAAAGCAGATAGGAAATGTTGTTAAACAGGGCGAAGAATTGTTTATCATTGATAATACAGAAGTCTGTGCGCCGATCACCGGTTTGCTGCGTGGATTGATACGTGAAGGGATCCGTGTCGATCAAGGAATGAAGGTTGCGGATATTGATTCCAGAACAGACGTTGATTGGAACACGATCTCAGATAAAGCGCGCTGTCTCGGCGGAGCAGCTCTTGAAGCCTTTTTCTTATTAAAAAAGAGAAGAGAGCAAAGTGTGAAAGATGAACTTTCACCCCATAAGTTTGTGCCGCCACAAGCGGCGGAATGGAATAATCCATGAATGATGTATTTACCTTTGTGTCAAAAAGTACAGCAGAAGGAAAAAAAGTTGCACTTGTAACCGTAATAAGTACAACAGGAGGTTCACCTGCAACACCCGGGCAAATGATTGCGGTTATGGCAGATGGTTCTACCGTAGGTACTGTCGGAGGTGGATTTTCAGAACACCTAGTAAAAATGAAAGCCGTTGATGTAATAAAAAGCGGAGAAAGTGTATTTACGCTTTCTATAGACCATGCAAAAGAAGGAATGGTATGTGGCGGAAGCATGGAGGTTTTCGGAAACATTATCGGCAATAACTCTAATCTATGCATCTTTGGTGGCGGGCATATTGCGCAAAGCCTTGCTGCTGTGGCTGCACAAACAGGATTTTATGTTACGGTCGTGGAGGACAGACCGGAGTTTGCTGAATATTTCAGCACAGCCGGGTATTGTGTCTGTAAACCTGATGAGTATGAGTCGATCGACCCGGCAGGACATGCTGATTTTGCTGTTATATGTACAAGAGGTCACAGCACTGATGATATAGCTCTCCGGTACTGCCTTACAAAAGACTTAAAATACATCGGGATGATAGGAAGTAAACCAAAAGTAAAGGATGTATTTGAAAGTCTAAAGAGCGACGGTGTTACTAAAGAGCAGCTCGACAGAGTTTACGCGCCGATAGGCCTGGATATAGCCGATGCCTTTCCGAAGGAAATCGCAGTCGCGATACTTGCAGAGATTTTACTCATAAAAAACAACGGAAATCTCCGTCATAAGAAGCATGAAAATTCCTTGCAGGCATGAGGTACTCATGTTATTATTATGCTTGTGCGATATGGACCGTAAATGCAGGGGAGAATCATGGAGCAAACTATAAACAAACGTAGGGTAAAACTCATTATAGCTGTTATTGTGATGCTTTTTGCCGGTGTCATATATGCATGGTCCGTAATAAAAACGCCGTTCGAAATGTTTGACGATGGCGTCATTTCGAATGCGGCACAGCTTGGTATAAACTATACACTGACAGTGATATTTTTCTGTCTTGGCGGATTTGCGGCAGGGCTGATATCAAAGCATACGACAACTACACTTCGATTTATAATGAGCGCGGTGATGCTTTTTACAAGCTTTATAAGCTCATCGCTTCAAATCGTCACACTGCCTTATTCAGGGAACTATTTTTTACTTTATATGTCCTATGGTGTTCTGGGCGGCTTAGGAATTGGAATAGCGTTCAACACAGTGATATCAACTGTGAGTGCATGGTATCCCGATAAGAAAGGACTTGCCTCCGGAGTTATGCTGATGGGCTTTGGTTTAAGCATGCTCATCATCGGTACTGTAGCAGATATGATGGGCAGAGCAGAATCGATCGGTTGGAGAAGCACATATGTGATCTTTGCGATTTTGATCGGGATCATATTTCTGGCAGCAGCTGTTTTTATAAAGCCTCCGCCAAAGGATATTGTTTTTCCGGAGGTCAAAACCGGCAATAAAAACCTGCCGCCGGAGAGTGTTAAAAATTATACAGCTCTTGAGATGATCAAACGTCCGTCATTTATATTGATATTTACATATATAACTATCCTTGCCTCATCCGGAAATGCAGCAATAAGTTTTGCAAAGGAAATAATGGTCGAAGTCGGTGCGGCAGATAGCTTCGCCGTCACGGCAGTCGGTGTACTGGGGATATCAAACGGTACAGGCAGACTTGCCAGCGGATGGTTGTTTGATGATCTGGGTATAAAGAAAACACAATTTATCAGCAGTTCTGTTTCGATATTAGCACCGCTCACTATTGTTGTTGCGATCATGATAAATTCTTTGATTTTATGTTTGGTTGGTCTGTGTCTGTGCGGATTATCTCTTGGTTTCGCACCAACAACAGGTAGTGTATTTGCATCAGTTTTCTATGGTCCCGGAAACTTTGCACTCAACTTCAGTATACTTAGTCTGGTACTGATACCCGCACCCTTTGCTGCAATACTTGCAGGTAGTATCAAAGCATCGACGGGCGGATTTATGCCCGCATTTATAATATTGACTGTACTGACGATCATAGGATTTTTTATTAATCTTGCAATACGAAAGCCATAGATTTTTGAGCTTTATGATTATACGACGATTAAATAGGAGGATGGTCATATGAAATCATTATTATTGGGAAATGCCGCGGTAGCAAGAGGGGTCTATGAAGCCGGTGTATGCGTTGCATCGAGCTACCCCGGAACACCGAGTACGGAGATCACTGCAAACATAGCAAAATACGATGAGATCTATACTGAATGGGCACCAAACGAAAAAGTCGGTATGGAGGTAGCATGGGGCGCATGCCTGGCAGGTAAGAGAAGTTTTACCGGTATGAAACATGTCGGACTCAATGTAGCCGCTGATGTTCTGTTTACGATTTCATACACTGGTGTTAACGCCGGAATGGTCTGTGCTGTAGCAGATGAACCGGGGATGCATTCATCACAGAATGAACAGGACTCACGTTATTATGCTAAAGCTGCAAAGGTTCCGATGCTTGAACCGGCAGATTCGGCAGAGTGTCTGGAGTTTACAAAATACGCATATGAATTATCGGAGAAATATGATACTCCTGTTCTTTTGCGAATGAGCACCCGTATATGCCATTCACAAAGTATTGTTGAACTATCTGAACGTATAGAACCTCCGGCAAAAGAGTATGTAAAAAATCCGCAGAAATATGTTATGATGCCTGCTTTTGCAAGATCGCGTCACCCGATCGTGGAGCAGAGGATGCTTGATCTGAAAGAACTTGCTGAGGATTCATCCTTAAACCGGATTGAAATGGCTGTGACTCCGGAGAATAGATCCGGTGATGCAGCTGACTTGGGTATAATCTCTTCCGGTACCGCTTATCAATATGTCAAGGAGGTATTTGGTGAGGATGTAAGTGTTCTCAAGCTGGGTATTATAAATCCGATGCCGGAAAAACTGATCCTTGATTTTGCGTCTAAGGTAAAGAGACTGGTAGTAGTAGAAGAACTTGACCCGTTCATAGAAGATCATTGTAAAAAGCTCGGTTTAAAAGTATCGGGAAAGGATCTGTTTTCGCTGATCGGTGAACTTTCACCGAACATTGTAGCTGAAAAACTTGGCGCACCATACAATAAAGGTATAACAGTAGATGATCCGATACCCGCACGTCCTCCGGTCATGTGTGCCGGATGCTCACACAGGGGATTGTTTTACACACTCGGTAAACTAAAAGCCACGGTCATCGGGGATATAGGGTGCTACACCTTAGGCGCGGCTCCGCCGTTGAATTCAATGGACGTGTGCGTATGTATGGGTGCATCGGTTTCGGGACTTCATGGCTTTGTAAGAGGTGGCGGCAAAAATGTTGTCGGCGTTATAGGAGATTCCACTTTTGCACATATGGGTGTTCCGGGGTTGATAGATATAGGTTATAACGGTTCGGATTCAACGCTTATTATACTGGATAACTCAACGACCGGAATGACGGGTCATCAGGATAATCCGACGACCGGAGTTAATATAAAAGGCGTCAAAGTCGGTAAAATGGATATCGATACGATGTGTAAAGCGTGCGGGATAGAGAGGGTGGTTGTTATCGACCCGTATGATCTTGCCGAATGCGAAAAAGTCATAAAGGAAGAAATGATGACACCCGGACCGTCTGTGATAATTGCAAGAAGACCATGCGTATTGTTAAAATCATCAAAAACAAATCCGCCGCTTACGATAGATGAAGAGAAATGCATAGGATGTACAATGTGTATGAAAATCGGATGCCCCGCAATAAGTGTACATAGCGACGCAAATACAAAAACTAAAAAAGCAAGAATAAACCATACATTGTGCGTTGGCTGCTGTGTATGTACTCAACTATGTAAGTTTGACGCGTATATCGAGAGAGGGGAAGAGGTGTAAGATTATGGAAACACGTAATGTTGTAATTGTAGGAGTCGGCGGTCAAGGCAGTCTTCTGGCATGTAATCTAATGGGTCGTGCTCTTATGATCGAAGGATATGACGCCAAGGTGTCTGAAGTCCATGGAATGAGCCAGCGCGGTGGTGCTGTTGTTACATATGTCCGCTGCGGAAAAAAAGTGTATTCACCCATTGTTGATAACGGTCAGGCTGAACTTTTGGTTTCCTTTGAACTTCTTGAAGCTGCACGCTGGCTGGAATTACTGGCTCCCGGCGGTACCGTTGTAACCAATACTCAACGGATCGATCCTATCCCGGTCATAATGGGAGTCGCAGAATACCCTGAAAACCTTACCGGAAAGTTTGAGGCTCTCGGGGCAAAAGTGGATGCGATCGATGCACTGGCTCTTGCCGAGGAAGCCGGGTCATCAAAGACGGTAAACATTGTAATGATGGGCAGATTGTCGAAGTACTTTCCGTTTCCCAAGGAAACATGGTACAAAGCTCTTGAAGA
>Ga0123356_10003853_pt1 | contig 15622 bp, 12 predicted proteins | sample TergutEmb28metaG_2_FD_92546 | JGI IMG/M metagenome (GOLD analysis project Ga0123356, IMG submission 92546) | Embiratermes neotenicus P3 segment gut microbial communities from Petit-Saut dam, French Guiana - Emb289 P3 | ecosystem: Host-associated > Arthropoda: Insects > Digestive system > Gut ... | reverse complement strand
TGGTCGCCCGAACTGAACAGCTATGCATTCGCCCTGAAACCAGACAACACGCGATCCGACGAAGTCAGCGTGCTCACAACCGTGCCCATGTGGTTTGGACTGGCGGACCCAAGCCACGCCAACCAAACGATCACAAAACTCGCGGCGGAGGATCACCAATCGGACTGGGGCATGCGGATCATTTCGCGTCAATCGCCAATCTACGACGGCTCCGGTTATCACTACGGCTCGGTTTGGCCGCTGTTCACGGGATGGGCCTCGGTGGCCCAATACCGCTACCACCGAGTGCTCCCGGCGTACACCAACCTGCGGGCCAACGCCTTACTTGGCTTGGATGGATCATTGGGTCACTTCACCGAAGTGCTCTCGGGCGACTACTACCAATCGTTCGCTACCAGTTCGCCGCATCAGATCTGGTCGGCCGCGATGGTGGTGAGCTCAATCCTGCGCGGCCTGTTTGGACTCGAGACCGATGCCGGGAAGCACCGGATCACGCTGGCGCCTCACGTCCCTGCCGATTGGACTTGGTTCGCGATCCATGATGTGCACATCGGTGCTGTCGGCGTTGACTTTCAATATCACAAGACCACCGACAGCATCCTGCTCGAAGCCAAGAGGACAGGAACTGGGGATTGTTGGGTGGAGTTTTCGCCTGCTTTGAGCCTGCGTGCACAAGTGTTGAGTGTGGAGATGAATGGGCGGCCTGTGGCCTTCCAGATGCAACCGAATGAGAATGATCAGCATGTGTTTGTGAAGTTCCCGGTTTACAGCGGTCCAAACCAGCTTGTCATCCGCCTGAAGAATGACTTTGGTCTGACGTTATCGAACCAGTTGCCGGCCCTGGGCGGGGCCAGTCGCGGATTGCGTGTTCTTTCTGAATCCTGGAATGTGACAAGAAATCAGTTAACGCTGGACGTTTCCGGGCTTGCGGGACAGCGTTACGGGTTGAGCGTCCTGAACCCGGATCAGGTTTCTTCGGTGGATGGGGCGGTGCTCACGAAGCGGGGAGAGTTAGAAATTCAGATGCCAGAGGCGGCGACGGAAGCTTATGTGTCGCAGAAGGTGAACATCCATTTTGGGCGATAACCGGCCTTCGGTTTCGACAAGCGCTCCCTGAGAAGCGTTACACTTCTTGGAACCCAATGCACGAACTCTCGATCGCAGTCGGCATTGTCGAAGCGGCTACAGACGAAGCGCAACGGCGCTGCATGCAGGTGCGTGCGGTGCACCTCAGGCTGGGTGCGCTGTCCGGCGTGGTGAAAGAGGCGCTGCTCATGGCGTGGGAAGTCGCCTGTCAGGACACGCCCCTTCAAGGGGCGCAATTAGCCGTGGAGGATGTTCCCGTCGTCGTGTTTTGCCCGAGTTGCAACCAGCCACGAGAGCTGACATCGCTACAGTCGTTTGCCTGTCCGGAGTGCCGCACTCCTACCATGGACATCCGTCAGGGCAAGGAATTGGAAGTGTTCGCGCTAGAGGTGGAAGCCGAGGAGGTGCCGAAGTGAGCGAGCCCCGCCTGGTCGAAGTGCGACGGAACGTATTGAAGCAGAATGATGTGATCGCGCGAGGTCTGCGAGAACAATTCCGCAATGCCGGTGTGTTTGTCGTGAGCCTGGTATCGAGTCCGGGGTCGGGAAAGACTACATTCCTCGAGAAGACGCTGACCCAACTGCAACCTCGCTATCGGGTGGCGGCGCTGGTTGGGGACCTAGCGACGGAGAACGACGCCCACCGGCTGGCGCGCAGCCAGGCCCCAGTCAAGCAAATCACGACTGGGACTCTCTGCCATCTCGAAGCGGCCATGGTCGAGAATGCCTTGCAGGGTTGGGATGTGCGCCAGCTTGATTTCCTGTTTATCGAGAATGTGGGGAACCTGGTATGTCCCTCGTCGTATGATCTCGGAGAAAGCTTGCGTCTTGTGCTGATGTCGGTCACCGAAGGGGAAGACAAGCCGCTCAAGTACCCGACCATCTTCAATAGCGCTGACGTTGCGGTAATTACGAAGAATGAACTCGCCGAGGCGGTGGAGTTCGACTGGGAGGCCGCACGCCAGAGTATCCGATCGGTTCGGCCCGGCATGCAGATCTTCCGCCTTTCTGCAAAGACCGGCGAAGGCATGAATGAGTACCTGGAATTCCTCTCGCGTCAATTCGAGGAACATCGAGCTGCGGCTCAGACCTAGTCCGACCTGAGACTATAAAACGTCTCATCAATACCCTCGAGTCCCCGAAGCCACTCCGCGCCAAGGTTCACCATCTTCTCTCCTGTCCTTTTGGGCTGTTTCAGTGTTCGTCCCCCGCCACTCATGTCCCCGAATCTCCTCGTGGGCTTCCTCGTTGCAACCGACGCAATGACGGTGAAACGAGGCCACCCAGTCCGACGAGGGTGCAGGCGAGGCCAGAGATACCGGTCATCCTCCAGCCATCAGCGTCCCGAAGATTAGACCACTTTACGCCTGATCCCGGCCCGAACGGGTCGTCGACTTTTGCTGTCTCTAGCCTTGCGGAACCTGAGCCAAGGCCAACAGCGTGCGAGCCACGTAGGTGACCAGAAGCGCCAGCACGCACGCCAGGACGACGGGACGATAGCTGGCCTCCAGCAGATCAGCCAGCACTCCTGAGACAAACACAAACAGAAACGGAATCGACGCAAGGAGGAAGCCAGCGCCCGCAGTGTGCGGATGCGCGATGGCGAGAGCGATGAATAGGAATGCCACCAGCAACGGGGCAGTGCTGCCAAAGTAGCGGGTGCGCGGCCAAACCGCATATGTGACGATTGTGGCCGGCAATGCAAGGGCGAGTGCAGGACAGGCGCGTCCGATCTGTACGGCGACCTGCTTGTAGACGCCCAGGAAAGTGAATCCACGCCAGCTTGCTCCCCAGAAAACTGCATGGTCCATGCTTTCGGCGAATCCGCGCCAATGAAAGAAATAGGCGGCGAACAAAAGGGCAAATCCTACGCCGCATGACGCGATCCAGATTGCCAGACCAGCTCGTCTCCGCACCGGGGCTACATAAAGTAGAAATCCCAAGGTTAATGGAACCAGAATGATCATCGAGAATTGTGCACCGATCGCTATCGCCAGCGAGACTCCGAGAAGCACGATCCGCCGCCAGTTCCATAACACGACTTCCCGTGGCGCGTACAGCGTGTGGGCCACGGCGATTGCGGTGAAGATTGCCCCAAAGGCTCCCCAGGCCGCTACGATTTCTGGTTCCGTGTGCCAGACCGCGCTCGCTTGAATCAGCGATGGAGAGAAACAATAGAAGGTAAGGGCGATGAAACCTCCCGTGTTTCCACAAAGCCGACGGGCGACGTACCAGAGCGACGCTCCGAGGAACACTCCACAAGCGAGAAAGGGAATTCGGGGAAGCCATCGCCAGTAGGTGGCAGTGTCGGCCGACAGGTCGCGCGGCCATGCCAGGAGCGGTCCGGCAGATGCCAGGTAGAGCAACGGAGAGTGTTCTGTATCAAATCCGCTTTCCTCGCTCTGAAACGGATCCTGAATCGTCTCTGCGGGCTCGCTGAAAGGTGCGGCTGCCGTGCCGCGGGCATGCCACTGCTTCCAGCCTTCGTCAACCCGGACCGCCTCCCGGAGGTCGAGTCCGGGAGCCGCGCTGACTTCGGCGTGGATCAGCCACAACGCTTGAGCCAGAAAAGCGAGCAGCAGCCATGCGGCAAGGAACTGCGGCCGGCCAAAACGCTCACGCGTGAAATATGGACGCATAAAGTCGAGCCGAGTGTTTTACCATGTCGTTGGGTTTTGCGGAAAACGTTCTCGAATGAACGACGTCGACATCAACCCGAGTGCATCTCCGCCAACACCGTCCGCTCGCGAGTTTCGAGCGGTTCACGAGCCCTCCTATCTCCGCACGCTATTTTTGGGCCCGGACGGCCTTCGCCCCGGCTGGGGATTGGTTTTCTACGCCGCCCTATTTTATGCGCTGCAGTGGCTTGCGGTTCAGTTGGCGTGGGTGCGAAATCTTGGGGCCGGCGGTTTATGGTCGATGTTGCTCGAAGAGTGCGGAGACCTGTTCGCTGCCGTGATTCCTGCTCTCGTCCTGGCGCGGGTGGAAGGCCGGCGATGGGGCACCTACGGTCTAGCTCCGAGCTGCGCATTCGGGCGCTTGTTCTGGACCGGTCTCTGCTGGGGATTTGCGGCTATAAGCCTGCTGATAGGCGCGCTCTATGGTTTGCACGGTTTCGCGTTTGGCCACGTCGTGCTGCACGGATACCGTCTCATGCGATTCGCAGCATTCTGGGCGATCTTCTTCCTCGTGGTCGGTCTCTTTGAGGAATTTCTGTTCCGAGGTTATGCGCAATTCACGCTCTCGCGTGGCGTTGGGTTCTGGCCCGCGGCGATCGCTCTGTCGTCTGTTTTCGGACTGGTCCATCGCGGAAATACGGGCGAGCACTGGAAGGGCCTTTTGGCCGCGGCCTTGATCGGTTTCTTCTTCTGCCTGACCCTGCGGCGTACCGGCACTCTCTGGTTCGCGGTGGGATTTCACGCGGCCTGGGATTGGGGTGAGACATTCTTCTATTCAGTCCCGGACAGCGGCATGCCGGCGCGCGGACATCTGCTGAGTTCGTCGCCGCAGGGCCAGGACTGGCTGAGTGGAGGATCGGTAGGGCCCGAAGGCAGTGTGCTGTGTTTTCTGGTGATTGGACTCGTCTGGGTCATCTTCGACAGGACATATCGGCACGCAATCCTTCCCTGCTCCGGTGCGGGCAGGGAAGGCGTAAAGGCGGCAGATTCCTCCTGGCTGCGCTCCTCGGAATGACAGCATCGCATATTCCAGATCGATATTATCCGGGTCGCTTTCGCGTCCTTGCTTGCTCACGCCCTATACTGATTCCATGGCTCGAGAGGCGGACCTGCTGACGCCCTTGCGGCGCTACTGGGGATACAGCGCCTTCCGTCCGCTGCAGGAACGCATCGTCCGAAGCCTCCTGGCCGGTCACGACACATGCGTAGTGATGCCAACCGGTGGCGGCAAGTCTCTCTGCTACCAGCTGCCGGCGGTCCTGTTGGAGCGGACTACGGTGGTGATTTCCCCGCTGATTGCGCTGATGCAGGACCAGGTGGCGCAGTTGGCACAGATGGGAATTCCTGCCGCGGTGCTCAATAGTTCCCTGAGCGGCGAGCAGCAGAGCCAGGTGATGCGGAAAGCACGCGAAGGCGCATATCGATTGCTCTATCTCTCGCCCGAACGGCTGCAGCGGGCCGACACGGTGCCCTGGCTCGAGCGCGTTCCGGTTGCTTTTTTCGCCATCGACGAGGCGCACTGCATTTCCGAGTGGGGACACGAATTTCGCCCGGAGTACCGACAGTTGAGCCGCCTGCGAGGCCGTTTCCCCGATCGCCCGATCGCCGCCTTTACGGCGAGCGCCACGCGGCACGTACGGCATGACATTCTCGCGCAACTCGCCTTGCGCAATCCCGACAAGTACATTGCCAGCTTCCACCGGCCTAACCTGCGCTATCTGGTGCACGAGTGCGAGAGTTCGGAGCAGAGTGCGTTGCTCGTCAAGGCACTGCGGAATTACCCCGAGGGCAACGTCATCGTCTATTCACCGACCATCAATAGAGTGGAAGAAACGGTAGATTCTCTGGAGGACCGGGGAATCCCGGCGGTGCCTTATCACGCCAAGATGCAGGCCGATGAGCGCCGCCGCAATCAAGAGCGCTGGATGTCCGACGAGGTCCGCGTGCTTGTCGGTACGATCGCGTTCGGGCTCGGCATCAACAAGGCGACCGTGCGGGCGGTCATTCACTTAGCGCTGCCGAAATCGATCGAACAGTATTACCAGGAGGCGGGGCGCGCCGGGCGCGACGGCAATCCCGCCGATTGCCTGCTGCTGTGGCAGAAGAAAGATGCCGGACTGCTTGGCTTCTTCGCAAACCAGATCACCGACGCCGCCGAGCGTGATCGGGCCTGGAAGAGGTACTACAAAATCCGCGACTTTGCTGAGTCTGGCCGGTGCCGGCATTTGCAGATTTGCACCCATTTCGGCGAAACCCCGAAGTGGAGTTCATGTGGCGCGTGCGACGTTTGCGGAACTATGCCGCAATGGCTGACGATGACCCCCAGTCGGGCTGCGGTTCGTCAGGTGTTTGTGCCTGCTGCCGGCGATAAAGGGCCGCGGTTACTCTCGGTGGCTGAACCGGATGCCGAATTGCGTGAATACTTGCGGGAGTGGCGGCGCGTGACGTCCAAAGAACTGGGGGTACCGGCCTACGTTGTGCTGCACGATGCGACTCTTGAAGAGATTTGCCGGGTTCGGCCCGCTTCGCTCCCGCAACTGCTTTCCATCACCGGCATTGGCGAACGCAAGGCTGACAGGTTCGGTCAGGGAATTCTGGCGTCCCTTGCCCGTTTTCATAAGGGCGCCCGTGCCGCCCCGGTTCCGCTCCAAGAGACCTCGCCCCTGCTTGAAACCATGCGATTGCTCAGGGAAGGGAAGGGCTTGGCGGAGATCGCTCAGATTCGTGGCCGGCAGTTAAGCACGGTGGTAAGTGCGGTCAGCTCGCTGGTAGAGAGTGGTGAGGTCGAATTTCGGTCGGATTGGATCGACTCCAACCGGCAGGCGGTGATCGAAGCCGCTTGCCATCGTATTGGATTGGACAAACTGGAACGGCTGAAAACCTTAAAAGACGCCTTGCCCCCGGAGATCACGTACCACGAAATCCGCTTGGTACGGGCGCACCTTCGGCGTAAACCGGCCCGGAACCAGACTGAAGGCCCAACCTAGGTGCACTTTGAGGGTGGCCGGCGCACTCAGGACGCGGCTTCGAGGATTTCGGCGGCCGCATCGCGCCCCGACCGCACGCAATCGGGCACGCCGATACCGCGATAGGCATTACCCGCAAGAGCCAGGCCCGGCCATTGCTTCCGCAGCCGCTCGATTCGTTCGAGGCGCTCGAGGTGCCCAACGCTGTATTGCGCCATCGCTGATTTCCATTTGTAGACGCGGGCAAACGAGGGCTTGGATGGGACGCCGACGATCTCGCGCAGTTCGTTGTGCACGATCTCGACGATTTGATTCTCGGATAGGGGCCAGACCTTTTCGGCATTGCTGCCGGCAAAGAAGCAGCGTAGAAGCGCCCGATCCTCGGGTGCTCGATGCGGAAACTTGTTGTGTACAAAGGTGGCGGCGAGCAGAAGCTTGCCTTCGCTCCGCGGCACAAGAAATCCAAATCCCGGCGGCAGAGTTTTGCGTACTTCCCGATCGTAGCCAAGCCCCACGGTGATCGACGAGGTGTACGGTATGCCCCCGAGTTCGGCAGAAAGATCGTGGCTGGCCATGCGCAGCACGTTGGCCGCGGCGAGTCCGGGGAGGGCAACGATGGCACCGTCGAACTGATCGGACTGCAACCCTGCCGAGACCAGCCACCCCCCGGCTTCCCGTTGAATGGCCTGCACGGTAACGCCAGTCAGAAGGGATGAAGGGTTCAGCTTCGAAACCACCGTTTCCCCCAGCTGCTGCATGCCGTTCTTGAGCGAGGTAAACAGCGGAAGCGTGGGTTGGCGCGGGTCCGCCGAATTCTTCATTTTGTGGCGTGCGGCCAGCATGGCGCGCCCGAGGCTGCCATGGCTCCGCTCCATCTCGGCGAAGCGTGGGAGAACCGCGCGCACGCTCAGGTTCGCCGCGTCGCCGCCGTAGACGCCCGACAGCAGCGGGTCAGCCAGACGATCGACCATCTCCCGGCCGTAGTGTCTCTCCACAAATTCGGCTACCGATTCATCGCGATCGACGGCCCGCGGAGGATGAAACAATTCCTGCGCCATGCGCAACTTGGTGCTCCAGGAAAACAGCGGCGAGGTGCCGGTTGGCAGGATTTTCGTCGGAACCATGAACATCAGCCCGGGCGGCAGCTCGACCAGGCGCCCAGACGTGAGAATGTAAGTCTTGCGGTCAGCGTCGTTCGACCCAATCAGTTGGTCACCCAGCCCGACCAGGCGGCTCAAATCGCCAGCCCAGGGTTTTTCGGTAAGGAAAGAATCCGGGCCAGCCTCAATGACGCATCCGTCGACTTGCTCGGTGCGCAGCACGCCGCCGAAGCGGGGGGAAGATTCATAAAGCGTGTATTCGACATCTGCCCCGCGGTTGCGGCGCTGCTCGAGTTCGAATGCCGCCGCGAGGCCCGAGATGCCGCCGCCGATGATGGCGATGCGAGTCATGGGACCCGGCTTCCCGCTTGGGCCTTCTGGCTCCCGGTAGGCGGTGCGGAACCGGACGCTGAGTATTCCTGCACGAACTTGGCCAGATTCCTTACGTTGTCTACCGGGGTTTCGGGCAGAATGCCGTGTCCCAGATTGAAGATGTGCCCGGGCCGGCCTCGGGCGCGGCGAAGAATTGCTTCCGCGCGCGACTTCAATTCCTTCCAGTCGGCAAACAGCGCCACCGGATCAAGATTCCCCTGCACCGCCGCTCGATGATCGAGCCGCTGCCAGCCTTCATCGAGCGGAATGCGCCAGTCGAGCCCGATGACTTCCGCTCCCGTCTCTTTCATTGCCGGCAGCAAGGTCGCGCTGTCGGTGCCGAAGTAGATGATGGGCACTCCCCTGTTTTGCAGCTTCTCGACCATGGCGGTGACGTGCGGCAGAACGTAGCGGCGATAGTCTTCCACGCTCAGGCATCCCACCCAGCTGTCGAATATCTGAATTGCATCGGCACCCGCGCGCACCTGCTCGACCGAATAGGCCGTCGTAACCGCCACGAGCTTGCGCATGAGGGCGTCCCAATCGGCGGGATGGTTGTACATCATCTTCTTGGTATGGACGTAGTGGCGCGAGCCGCCGCCCTCGATCATGTAACTGGCCAGCGTGAAGGGCGCACCGCAGAATCCAATCACGGGAACTCGGTCGGCAAAATGATGGGCGACCAGCGCCACCGCTTCGGAGACGTGTCCGAGTTCGGCCGCGCGGTCGGTGCGCAGGTTGGCAATGTCTTCCCTGGTGCGCACTGGCTTTTCAATCACCGGACCTTCGCCAGCAGAAAAATGAAAGGGCAGGTCCATCACTTCAAGCGGAAGGAGCAAGTCGGCAAAGATAATCGCAGCATCGACACCCAGAATTTCCACCGCCTCGATGGTAACTTGCGCCGCGAGTTCCGGTTTCTTGCAGATCTCAAGCAGCGAGTGCTGCTTGCGAACGGCGCGATACTCCGCCATATAACGACCGGCCTGACGCATGAACCACACCGGGGTGTGATCCACCGGCAAAGACTTGCAGGCACGAACAAAGTTGGAATTTGGAGCAGACATAAACTGATGAATTTAACATCTTTTGGCCGCCGTTGCTGTGAAGCCGCCCTCCTGTGCGAGACTGTGAGAAGCAATATCAGCCGGGGCGCTCGGAAGGAAATAACTCATGAGCCAGCTCGAGATCCCAACCCAGCGTGTCGAATTGAAGGTTCGAGGCAGTGGACCGATGGCCGCCCACGTCGCCCAGCCTGCCAGCGCCGGCCCGCATCCCGGGATGATGGTGTTTCAAGAGGCCTTCGGCGTCAACTCGCACATCCGCAATGTGACCGACAGATTCGCCGCCCAAGGCTATGTTGCCATTGCCCCGGAACTTTTTCATCGCACGGCACCCCCCGGTTTCGCAGGGAACTACGGAGACTTTCCCGCGGTCAGGCCGCACACTCAGGCGGTGACCACGGAAGCCGCCGTGGCCGATGTTGGCGCCACTTACGATTGGCTGCTCTCGCATTCGCAGGTGACGACAGACCACATCTCCTGCGTAGGATTCTGTATGGGCGGCCGGGTCGCATTTCTCGCCAACAGTGTGGTTCCGTTGCGCTCTGCGGTCTCGTTCTATGGTGGCGGAATCGCTCAGGGCCTGCTCGATCGGGCGGCCAGTCAGCACGGGCCGGTTCTGTTGTTTTGGGGCGGGTTGGACAAGCACATCACGGCCGAGCACCGGAGATCTGTTGTCGAAGCCTTAAGCGCCAGGCAGAAACCGTACGTGAACGTGGAATTCTCGAACGCCGACCACGGTTTCTTCTGCGACGAGCGCGCTGCCTATGAGCCGAACGCGGCGCGGCAGTCGTGGGCTCTGACGCTGGAGTTCCTGCGGACGTGAAAAGCCTAGGTCCTCTCGTTGGCGGAGCCTGCCTCGCCTTGGTATCGGCCCTATGGCAGATCGCTGGTGCAGCAAATCACGGCGGACAGACTGCTCCGCCGACTTTCTACAAGGATGTCCTGCCCATCCTCGAGGATCATTGCCAGAGCTGCCACCGTCCCGGAGAAGTTGCGCCCATGCCGCTGGTCACCTACGAGCAAACGCGGCCCTTCGCGGACGCGATCGCGCATTCGGTCGAAATGAAAATGATGCCGCCGTGGTTCGCTGATCCGCGGTACGGGCACTTTTCGAACGATCCTTCCCTGTCAGCCGAGCAGATCGCAACCATCTCGTCTTGGGCCCACGGCGGTGCGCCCACCGGAGATCCGCGTGCTACCCCACCGCCGCGAAAATGGGCCGCGGGGTGGAACATCCCTCAGCCCGATCTGGTTGTGACGATGCCCACGCCGGTGCCGATTCCGGCAGAAGGTGAAATCGAATACACCTACGAGATTGTGCCGACCCACTTCACCCGAGACCGGTGGGTCGAGATGTCGGAGTTCCGCCCCGGTAGCCCGGAGCATGTGCATCACGCGGTCGTCTACATACGTCCACCAGATTCGGAGTGGCTGCGGCACGCGCCGCTGGGGCAGCCCTTCACCGCCTCAACGCTGAAAGACCCGCAAGAGCAGCGCCAGGCCCACGAGACCACCAGCGACCTGCTGCTGGTTTACGCACCCGGCAGTTCTCCCGATCAGTGGCCCGACGGCATGGCGAAATTCGTTCCCGCCGGGTCGGACCTGGTCTTCCAGATGCACTACACGACGAACGGCACGCCCGATCAGGATCAAACCAGCATCGGGCTGGCTTTTGCGAAGAGTCCACCTGGGCAGCGAGTTATCACCTTGCAGTTGAATGATCACGCGCTGATCGTTCCCCCGGGCGCCGACGATTTCCGGGCAGAAGTCCAGGGCACGCTGCCGCATGACGCCACGCTGCTCAGCCTGTTTCCCCACATGCACTTGCGCGGCAAGCGCTTTGAGTACGACATCGTGCACGACGATGGCAGCGTGGAAGTGCTGCTGCGGGTGAACTATCACTTTCACTGGCAACTCAGTTACCGGCTCCGAGAGCCGCGCCTGCTTAAGGCCGGGACAAAGCTGCGCGCCATTGCCTGGTACGACAATTCGAAGAACAATCCCCACAATCCCGATCCCACCCAGACGGTGACCTGGGGAGATCAGACGTCAGACGAGATGATGGTCGGCTTCTTCGACGTGGCCGTTCCTTCCGCGATGGACAAGTGGAAGTTCTTCGAGCGGGATGGCCGCCAATAGCCTGGAACGCGAAGGCTGGTCGTGACATCACGCCCCAACTGGAAAGTAAGAATGGTGGCGAGAGTCGTCGAAGGAATCAGGTCGGTAGTGGTCGACCTTGCCGGCGCGCAATGAACCACCGCTGCCGCCCGCTTGCTGATGTTGGCAAATCCTCGGTACCCTTGAATCAGGTTCCGAATTGAGCGTTATCTCCGCGCCAACAATCTCTGAAGAGCAAGCCCGCGTGCCGGACCGCTTGCGCATCGCCTCCTACTGGGCGCTCGCACTGGTGTTTGCGGCTGTCTATTTTGCCGCGATGTTCTCGCCAGCACTCCTCGATGATGCGGACAGCACGCACGCCGAGGCGGCGCGGGAAATGTTCGTCACCGGCGATTACGTCACGCTTCATATCAACCGCGTCAGGTATCTCGAAAAAGCTCCACTGCCTTACTGGCTGGTGGCCATCAGCTATCACCTGTTTGGAGTGAATGAGTTCGCAACGCGCCTGCCTATGATGCTCTCCGTCTTGCTTCTCGGGGTGCTGGCACTGGTCTGGGCCCGGCGTGCATTTGGGGAGCGAGCAGGAATCTATGCGGCTCTCTTTGTCTACACCGCGGCCGGAATCTTCCTCTTCACCCGCGTTCTGATTCCCGATGTTCTCCTCAGCCTGCTTATCGGCGCGTGCCTCTACTTCTTCCTGACCGCACTCGAGCTCAACGCTTCGGGCTGGCGATGGTATGCGGCCTATGTATGCGCGGCCCTGGGTGTGCTGACAAAGGGACTGATCGCCCTCGCCTTCCCGGGCGGCGCTGCATTTTTGTATCTGCTTGCCACTGGGGACTGGCGGCGATGGCGGGAATTTCGCCTGGCCTCCGGGTTCGCGCTGTTTCTCCTGATCGCCGCTCCCTGGCATATTCTTGCGGGTCTGCGCAATACGGGCGGACAGGACGGCCACGGTTTCTTCTGGTTCTACTTTGTCAACGAACATTTTCTGCGCTTTCTGGGGAGGCGCTATCCGCGCGATTACAACAAACTCCCTTGGGCGCTCTACTGGTCGCTGCATCTGGTATGGCTTTTCCCCTGGAGTCTGTACTTGCCGGCTGCGATTCGCACCGTGCTCGACGGGCGCAAGATTCACAGTAGCAATTTCCGAGCCCGCACCCGGTTGCTGTGCTGGATGCTTGCCGGGCTCGTGCTGGTTTTCTTCGCCATCTCCACCAATCAGGAGTACTACACGTTCCCTGCGTACTTGCCGCTGCTTATTCTGCTCGCCGATGGAATCGCGCGTTGCGAACAAGTGGATTGTGACCTGGGCCAGCGCAGGGGAGGGCTCAGAACCTCCGCAGCGGTGCTAGCCGTGATAGGCGTCACCGCCGGCATCACCCTGCTGACGCTGTTGTGGCAGTCGCGTCATCTTCCCTTCGAGCCTGATATCGGCAGCGTGCTCGCTAAGCACGATATGGCGACCGACACGCTCTCCACGTCGCACATGCTGGATCTGAGCTACGCGTCGTTTGCAGCTTTACGGCTTCCCGCGGCATTGGCGGCGGTTGCTCTTTTGATTGCGCCCCTGGCGTCGCTACTGCTGCGAATCCGCCGTCGCCATTACGCCGCCACCTGGGCGCTGGCAGGCGGAATGGCGGTGTTTCTCATCGCGGCACACATCGCGCTGGGAAGATTTGGGCCGTACCTTTCCTCGAAAGAACTTGCACAGCAGATCGCGGCGAGAGCCCATCCCGAAGACCGCGTAATGATCTACGGCGACCAGGCGTTCGGATCCTCCCTCCTGTTTTACCTCGAGAGGCCGGTCGAACTGGTCGAAGGACGAACGACATCGATGTGGTTCGGTTCGACCTTCCCGGATGCACCCAAGATTTATCTGACCGCGGCGGACCTCGAGAGCGAATGGAAGGGAAGCCACCGAATCTTCCTTTTTGTTCCAGCGCACTTAAAGCAGGAAGTAGACTCGTTGCTGCCGAACCACACCGTGGTAGCGGAGATTTCCGGAAAGTCGGTGTACAGCAATCGGCCATGAGGCGGCCGGTCTCTGCTAGACTTTCAAGTTCGCTGAGGTTACATGACCATGAATCGGAAACCAGTCCTGGTGTTTTCAATCAGCACGCTGATTGTGATGTGTGCCTTCACTCTTGCCGCGGCCAAGGCGCCTTCCATCGGTACGTTGCGCCCCCTTGCTCAGGCTGCGCCGGGAACGACGAAGAAGGCGGAAGAACAGTTCAAAAACATCCAGGTGCTCAAAGGCATTCCCGCGGATCAATTGTTTCCGACGATGCAGTTCATTACCGCATCCCTCGGCGTCGAGTGTGATTTCTGCCACGTGCAGAACGCTTTCGAGAAAGACGACAAAAAGACCAAGCAGACCGCCCGCAAAATGATGGAGATGATGTTCGCCCTCAACAAGGACAACTTCGAGGGCCATCGTGAAGTGACTTGCTATTCCTGCCACCGCGGCAGCGCCAAGCCGATCACGATTCCACTGGTGATGGCCGAAGACTCCAAAGCGGGCAGGGGCGAACCCCACCGTGGGGAAGCCGGGGCGAAACCACCCGACACAAGAACAAATTCCGGTCCCCCGGCGGAGCAATTGATCGACAAGTACGTGCAGGCTGCGGGAGGTGCCCCGGCCATCAACAAGGTCACGACCCGGGTGATGAAGGGGACTATCGATTTCGGCGGCAAGTCGCTGCCGATCGACATTTATACCAAGGACCCCGAAGAACGAGTCTCGTTCACGCACATGCAGGACGGCGACAGTGTTACGGCATTCAACGGCCATGAAGGCTGGCTGGGCAGCCCGGGTCGTCCGCCGCGGGAAATGACTCCGAGCGACATGGATGGAGCCTCGATCGATGCCGACCTTCACCTCGCCACCCATCTAAAGCAGATGTTCAGCTCGATCAAGGTGCGAGGCACCGAGGAGATTGGCGATCATGAGGTCTTCTTAGTTGTCGGCCAGCGCGAGGGGAAGCCGCCGATCGAATTGTACTTCGATCAGCAGTCGGGGCTGCTGGTTCGCCTGGTGCGCTACGGCGAAACCGCTCTGGGATGGCTGCCCACGCAGATCGACTACGCCGACTACCGTGAGACCAACGGAGTGAAGGTTCCGTATCGCTGGACCTTGGCGCGGCCCGGCGGACGGTTCACCATCCAGATTAGCGACCTCGAGCAGAATGTTCCCGTCGACGATGCAAAGTTCGTTAAGCCTCTGCCGCCTCCGGGCCAGCCGACAGCAACGTCAAAGTAATTGCAAAAGCCGACGAAAGCATCACAGGGCCAGGCCAACCAAAGATTCGCAGGGCTCCTCGCGAACCGACCTGGCCGCGTTCGCGTTCCAAGAGTGGAGAGTTGCTTGATCGCTCAGCTGCGTCCATCTCGAAAGGCAGCACGGCCTGGGTGATCAGAGTGAAACCCTGGGACAGACAACGTCGGACCGCCGGGGCCTTTCACTTTGCAAGCACCGGACCGGAAATACACGCTCGAGCTTCACGCCGAGGGTCTCGGTGCCGAACCTCAACTTCAATAACAAAACCTGATAGCGCCGATAAATAGTTTCGATTTCCGGCCGGACCTGCCGAACGTTACAGTGAGGCGTCGTCCTATGGCGTGCCGAACGCGGCTCCTGGCGCGCAGGGAGAGTATCGCGCAGTGTTTTTCTCGAGAAAACTGATCCCCGGGTTGGTGACCGCAGTCTTGCTATTGTTTCTTGCGCGGACGCTCCCCGCACAAACCGCCGTGAGCTCGGCGGACACAAACGCGCGGCTGGCGCGGCTTGAGCAGCAGGCGGCCGATGCCAAGGGTTCCGCCGACAATGCCTGGATGTTGACCAGCACCGCCCTGGTCCTCCTGATGACCGGTCCCGGGCTGGCTCTTTTTTATGGCGGCCTGGTGCGCAAGAAGAACGTGCTCGGCACGATGATGCAGAGCTTGGCGCTGATGGCGGTGGTCACTGTGCTGTGGGGGCTATTCAGCTACAGCTTTGCATTCGGCGCTGGGAACAGTTTCATGGGAGGTTTCGAGCACCTATTCCTCCGAGGAATAGGTGCGACGCCCGACGCGGACTACGCGGCCACGATTCCCGCCCAGACCTTCATGGTCTACCAGTTGATGTTTGCCATCATTACGCCGGCTCTCATCGCGGGAGCGTTCGCTGAGCGCATGAAGTTCAGCGCGATGCTGCTATTCACCGTCCTGTGGTCGATTATCGTGTACAACCCCATGGCCCAC
>Ga0123356_10003852_pt1 | contig 15623 bp, 17 predicted proteins | sample TergutEmb28metaG_2_FD_92546 | JGI IMG/M metagenome (GOLD analysis project Ga0123356, IMG submission 92546) | Embiratermes neotenicus P3 segment gut microbial communities from Petit-Saut dam, French Guiana - Emb289 P3 | ecosystem: Host-associated > Arthropoda: Insects > Digestive system > Gut ... | reverse complement strand
GAACAAGAACACCAGCGTTGCAGCTTCATCCGTCGCATCGATCACGAATCCGCCGACCGCTGAGATGGTCAACAAGGTCTCGATGGTGAACGGAACGCCGACACGAATCCCAGCGATGGAACGTCGAGCGATCGGAACAAGACCCACGAGCAGAGCGATCGCAAACGCCCATCGTTCGACCTGTGGAACCAACCACCAGCCAACCACATAGGCCAGGAGAAGAGCCATTCCACAGGCTGCGGTTCGCTGTGTCTTGCGATTGGTCCACCACGGATTTGGGACTGACTGTGGTGTGCGCGACCGATGAACGGTGTGTTTGCCGTGACAGTGTTTGTCGTGACACTGGTTTCCACACGCGTGGGTCGAAGGAGTTGGTGTTGCGAGGTCGTTGTTGGCGAGAGCAACCTCATAGCCGAGGGGGGCGAGCTGACACTGCAGCAGCGGAAGTAAGTCTTCGTCGCCCGTGTAGCCAACCGTCAAGATGCCCGTGGTTGCAGACACGGAAACGCTCTCGATGCGTTCCATGCGACGCACCGCTGCGTCCACTTTGGCCGCACAAGCCCCGCAGTCCATGCCTGTGACACGGTAGCGCGTGGGACGGGCGTGATTCATGGGCATCCCTTTCATTTCCTTCACCCGCGTTCTACGTTCTCAAGTGACTAGAGGTTCAAGGTGTCATGGACTTTTCGATCGGAGATGTGTCGCGTCGCGCTGGTGTCAAGGTGGCAACCATTCGTTATTACGAAGAAATCGGGTTGATGCCTGTGCCGAGCAGGACGTCGGGGAGGCAGCGACGTTATCGGCAGGCGGAGGTTGATCGGCTTGGATTCATTCGGCACTCACGGGAGCTTGGATTCAGTGTGGAGGCCATTCGTGAGCTTCTCGCCTTGAGCCGAAGACCGGCGGACTCTTGCACGAACATCGACGAAATGGCGCGTCGCCATCTGCTGGCGATCGATCGGCGGATCGAGCAGTTGGTGGCGCTGCGGACGGTTCTTGAGCAGATGGTGGAGGAGTGTGGACACGGGCGGGTGGGCGAGTGTCGCGTGATACAGATCCTAGCGGACTACGACCACCGCATGCATGAGGAGCACGGGCGTGTGGAGTAGGGGCAACCCACCGTGGATGACGGTCAGTGTGGTGCCGCGAGGTTGCTTGGTATCAGCGCATCGTCGATCTGGGTGGCACGCAACCGTGCTGGTCTGTCTTTGATGCGATCCCAGTAGGCGAGGAGGGTGTCATTCACTGGGAGGGTGCCGAATTGGATGCCGAAACCGATTTGGGAACCGATGTAGACGTCCACAGCCGAGAATGTGTCGCCGCAGAAGTAGGGTGCCTCGGCGAGGCGCTGGTTCAGGACGCGAAGAACGTCTTCGAAGCTTCCGTAGCCTGTGTGTCCTTTGTGTTCATCCGAGACGATCCAGCCCATGCGAACGTTGGTCGAGGCGTGCTCGAGGGGGCCCGCTGCGAAGAACATCCAGCGATAGAAGGCGGAACGATCGTTGGGCACCAGTCCAGCTTCGGGGAACGTGTGCGCGAGGTAGGTGCAGATCGCAGCGCATTCGGTGATGATTTTGTCGCCGTGACGCAGAGCGGGGACCTTGCCCATCGGGTTGATCGCGAGGTACTCAGCGGACTTCATCTTCGGTCCGTACTCGACCATGACAGCTTCGTACGGTGTTCCGATCTCCTCCAGCATCCATCGAACGGTTCGCCCACGTGAGGTGGGGTTCGTGAAGAGGGTGATTTCGCTCATGGTTGTCCTTCCTTGCGACAAGAGAAGCGTCGCGGGGGCGTCATAGCACGAGGATACTGGGTCGGCGGGTGTGAAGGATGGTGCAGACAGCCTGATCGTCCTGAGCGAGAGATGGGCACCAACCAGCGGAGCGTGCGGACCGTGTTCTTTTCCCGCTTGGATGGGTTGCTTCATGGCCAAACAACCACTAGGGAGGGGAAGCGTGTGTTGGCCCGTTGGGACAGCACCGAAGAACCATGGGAATTGCACCGAGGAGAATGTTGCCATGAGCCTGAAGGCTGGCGTCGTCACGGGAGAAGACTACAAGAAGCTTGTTGCTGCAGCGAAGGCCGGGGGGTACGCGCTACCCGCCGTCAACGTTACCAGCACCAACACGCTCAACGCTGTTCTGGAAGCAGCAGCGAAGGCCAAGAGCGATGTGATTCTCCAGCTGTCCAACACGGGGGCGCAATTCTACGCAGGAAGCGGCATCGCTGATGCGTTCCAGGCCAAGGTGATCGGGGCGGTGTGCGCCGCTCAGCACGCGCACCTTGTTGCCGAGCACTACGGAATCTGCGTGGCGATGCATACCGACCACGCCAACAAGAAGCTCATTCCGTGGGTTGAGGCATTGGTTGGGCACAGCGAAGCGCACTTCGCGAAGCACGGTCGCCCCCTGTTCAGTTCGCACATGCTGGACCTGTCCGAGGAGTCCCTCGAATTCAATCTTGCTGAGTCCGCAAGGATCCTCGAGCGCATGAGCAAGATGGGCATGAGCCTTGAGATTGAACTCGGCGTCACAGGTGGCGAGGAAGACGGCGTTGGACAAAGCCTCGAAAGCATTGACAACGCCAAGCTGTATACCCAGCCCCAAGACGTGTTGCTCGCCTACGAGACACTAGAAAAGCTAGGTCACTTTTCGGTCGCGGCATCCTTCGGCAACGTCCACGGCGTCTACAAGCCGGGCAACGTCAAGCTTCGTCCGGAGATTCTCAAAGCGTCCCAAGAATTGGTGCAGAAAAAGCACAATACGGACGCAAACCCGCTTCACCTAGTGTTCCACGGTGGTTCGGGGTCGGAGAAAGAGAAGATCCACGAAGCTGTGGGCTACGGCGTCTTCAAGATGAACATCGACACAGACACGCAATTCGCGTTTTCCCAACCCCTGGGAGCATACGTGGAGAAACACCCGAAGGCGTTCAAGCACCAGATCGATCCCGACGACGGAACGCCCTACAAGAAGTTCTACGACCCGCGGAAGTTCCTGCGTGCGGCTGAGCAAGGGATCGTGGAACGAATGCAGGAGGCGTTCGCAGACCTCGGTGCCCTTGGCAAAACCTTGGCACGCTGAAAATTCTGTTGTCTTTCCGCGTGGACTGAGGTTGAAGCCAACTGACCTCCAGCGGAAAGATACGGCGTTGGCTCCCCCGTGTGAGCGCGGCTTGAGGTGCCATGGGAAACGTCATTGCCCTCCCGTCTTCGGTTTCCCCGCGTAGGTGGGGGTAGATTCTCCCAGATCAGGCCATACATGTGTTCATGGCTTCCCCGTGTGAGCAGGGGTTGATTCTAGATTCCGTTTTCATTTTGTTTTCCTTGTCGGGCTTCCCCACGTGAGTGAGGGTTGATGGCTAGCCGCAGACCCCGTCAAAACCCATAGCGAAGCAATGGGTCCCCAGACGAAGCCGCAGCAGGCGGTTTGGATGGCGATCCTGACGCCGCGCTCCTCGCAGCAGAACGGCTGTTCGCTCCCACCGGGGAAGACGAGCTGTTTGGCGACGCATGGACAGCGCTCGGGCCAACTGCGTTTGCCGACGATGCCATCGTCGCCGTGGAAATGGCGGGTGAGTCCGATGCTACCGATGGGTCACTGGCAGTGGGACCGGAATCGGCGGGACGCGTAGCACTATCCGCTGGTGCCGAGGATGGCACCGTGTTTGGGACCAAGCTGTGGTCCTATTGTTCCGTTTCGCGGAGCCGACTGCCCCCAAAGAAGCCCAGCAAGAGGACGGCTGGCACAAGCAGTATCAATCCACCTGTTGCCCAGCTCTTCGAAGAAACACCAAGAAACGAGACCCCACGCTTGTTGTCGCCATGAGGAATGACAGGTGATGCGGTGCTCCCACCCACAGATTGTGGTGGTGCTGCTGGCGGGATAGGCCGCGATGCCGCAACGGCGGGCAACACTACCGTTCCACCTGGCCCATACACCATGGGAATCGCAGTGTTCACCGGCGTGGGATCGACGCGGTTGATCGCGCGGGGAGTCTCCAATGGTTCGGTAGAATCAAGACCAGCGACAACCGAGGGGAACGGTGCCATACCCTCTCGTTTTGTGTCCTGGTTGTCGACGGTCCGTGTGTCATCCTCCATGGTTGGCACAGCGATTCGACTCAAGTCCGGCCTGGTTTCCGCCAGTTGCACGTCAGAGGCAGCGTTGTTCTGGGCCGTGGCAGCACGAAGGGCGTGGTAGAAGTCCAAGGCCGAAGGAAAGCGGTCCGATGGCGCTGGACGGCATGCACGATCCACAGCTGCACACAACGATGGAGATGCGTCAACCCCAGGCATTTTCGACAAGGGTGTCAACCCTCGACGTTTTGCCAACAGCAACTCCATTAAATTGGTTTCCGAAAACGCCGAACACCCAGCCAGCATTTCCCACAGCATCTGGCCCGTCGCATACACATCCGCCCGAGCATCCACAGCCTCTCCCAGCGCTTGTTCTGGAGACATGTACCGAGGTGTGCCGACCGTCATGCCCTTTGCTGTGATCTTCTGCTTAGGAATCCATGCATCAATGATTTTCGCTACCCCGAAGTCCAACAGCTTCACAACACCATCGCGACACACAAACACATTCTCAGGTTTGACATCGCGATGAATCATCCCAACGTCATGCGAAGCCTGGAGTCCAGCAAGTACTTGGAGCACGAGCTCCACCGATGTGCGCGCACTCAGACGACTCCGATGGGCCAGCATGGCGCGTAACGTCGCACCGTCGAGCAACTCCATCACAAAGAAGATCCGACCATCCGCAGCCGTCCCAAGATCGTAGACCTCCACCAAGTTGGGGTGCTTCAAGCGAGCCAGACCGCGAGCTTCGACCAGCATTCGCTCTGTCAGGTCCCGACGATGCGCAAATTCCTTGACAAGAACCTTCACCGCACGACGAGTTTCCAGCAGATCGTGCTCAACCTCATACACCTCTCCCATACCGCCATGGCCGATCGGACGCACAATGCGGTAGACCGTCCCAGGAATGAAGCAGCCGGGTGCCCACGTGTCAGGGGGTAGGGGAGAAGGAGGAGGGAGACTAGGATCCACTGTGCACCGAGCGGAGCAAACCATGGATGATGTCCAGGTTCAAGTGTCTCCGGCTTCCAGGTGAGATCGTTTCGAACCAAGAGCCTCGCGTCACCATGCGCATGCCCGTCGAGCGCACAATCAGCGAGGGCATCAACGTCGGCGAACGTCACGCACGATGCATCTCTTCCGCTTCTCTCCAACGGAAAGCCCCTCGACGATCGACACGTCATCGAATGTCGTGGTGCTTTCTCTCGCTTCTGGTCGCAGCACGAGATGCCCGACGGAACGCGATCGACGAATCAGTCGAACGACATGATGTGTTGAGACAGCATCTGCGTCATTGCTTCGAAGGAGGAACGCGTGGCCAAGCAACGCGTGGTCAAGCAACGCGTGGTCACACTGCGATCGGGGCTACCAACGCGCACCGGCAAGACGGTCGAGCGTGATGGCGCACGCGGCCCGGACGCTCAAGTGGTTGAACCCCGTCGCTTCCTCCGAACGAATGGGCTCGATGCGAACATCCGCTTCCTCGACGAGTCCGGAGGCAAGTCCCCACCCTGTTCCGAACAACAGCATCACAGGAGGTCCTTCGCTCCACAGACGCGAGCGTGCTTGCTCGTAGGTGAACGTGTTGCCAAGTCCACAGCGTGCGCTTGTGGTCCACAGCTCCACTTGATCTCTTCCGCCGAACGAATCCATGGCCTCGCGCATGTTCGAAACGACTCGCAGCAGTTCCATGGGTGGAGCTCGGTCTGGGATTCGTCTTCGCCCCGATCCGTTCAACCAATGGTCCTGAACCTTCTCAGCCAACTGCCGTTGTGCGGTCACAGGATGGACCACAAACACGTCGCTCAATCCGTAGGTTCGCGCGCTGCGAGCGATGTCGTGCAGGTCGAGATTCGTGATGGCCGTGGTGATGACAGCCCCTTGACGATCCAACACCGGGTAGTGAACCAACGCCAAACACCAGCGACGCATTAGCTCTTTGCCTCTTGGTTGGGAGGGGTTGCAACAGGGCCCGATGCCAGCAATTCGGGACGTCGATTTCTTGTTCGCTCAATCGCGCGGGTCCTGCGCCAGGCAGCGATTCGAGCATGGTCCCCACTGATGAGAATGGGGTCCACGCTGCGTCCGCGATAGTCTGCTGGCCTTGTGTACTGCGGATACTCAAGCAGCCCAGCGTTGCCAGGACTGTGGGATTCCTCCGACACCGATGCGTAGTTTCCCAACACCCCCGGCACGAGCCTCACAACGGCCTCGATGACCGCCATCGCTGCCACTTCACCACCACTCAACACGAAGTCGCCCAAGGACAACTCTTCGCCAACGAAGTCTCGCACTCGGTCGTCGAACCCTTCGTAGCGCCCGCAGACCAGCATGAAGGCATCCAAGCGTGACAAGCGCTCGGCGATGGATTGATGAAACGGTTGACCTTGAGGAGAGAGTAGGATGCGGTGGGCAGCTTGACCTTGTGGCGCATCGGCATCGAGGGCTTCCATGGCTTGGACCACACAGTCGACGCGCAAGACCATGCCAGAACCACCACCGTAGGGAGTGTCATCCACACTGCGATGCACGCCGTGACCGAACTCCCGAGGCGAACGAAAGCGAACGGACAGTGTGCCTTGCTCGCAGGCCTTGCCGACGAACGAGACGCCAAGGAATGGTTGGAACAGCTCGGGAAAGAGCGTGACGATGTCTACTCGCATACGTTTCAGCTGACCTTGAAGTCATCCACACCATCGACGACAACGACCTTGGTCTCGGTGTTGACATCGAGGACGAAGTCTTCGACCAAAGGGATTTCGAAGCGTTCGGATCCCTGCACCACCAAGACATCCGTCGACGGATACGAGATGTAGTCCACCACCGCACCAAGGACCGAACCGTCTTTCAGCAGCACGTTGGCTCCAAGAATGTCGTGCACATAGAACTCTCCTTCGGTCTCCTCGGGCAGGCGATCCCGTGGCACGCACAGCCCAAATCCACGCAGAGCCTCGGCAGTGTTCCGCGAATCAACCCCCCGCAGGCCAAGGAGCACGAAACCCGCAGCCGCCGGACGAGCACTCCGAACCGTCACAACACGATCAGCGGCGTCGGCAGCACGCGAGCCCGTAACGCCTTTGCGGAGAAGCACCTCATCCACCTCGAACAGCACACGGCTCTCTGCGTTGTGAAGCTTGACGCGAAGCTCACCACCAATCCCGTGCGGCTTGGAGACACACGCCACCTCGATCCAATCGCTGGTGTCACGCTGGATCGCTGGCGATTCCGTTGCGGGAGGGTTGGCTGGCATCGGTGGGTGAGGAAAGACTTGCTCTCGTTGCACAGTGGGGCGCTGGCTTACCACACGAGCCGCAGCAACGATATGCGAGAAGGTCACCGCGACGTGCGGTCGATCCACTGCGAACTCTCGGACGGAACGACCGTCGCAGTCGTCAGTCCAAGATGTCGAGGTGGGCGCGACGCCCCATCTTGCTGGTGGTTGCAGACAGAAGGGTGCGCATGTGCTGTGCAGTGCGTCCGTCGCGACCGATCACTTTCCCGACGTCCTCAGGTGCGACCCGAAGCTCAACGACGATGCTGTTGTCATCTTCGTCGAACACTCCCACCTCGACTTCGTCTGGGTATTGGACGAGCGCTTTGGCAATCGTTTCGATGAGGGTCTCTAGAGCCATGGTGGATGCAGGAGGGATCTCAGTGTGGATCAGCAGCGAGTGGATCAGCAGCGAGTGGATCAGCTGGCGGTGAGGGCTGGAGGAGCCGTCTTGATGAGACGATCCACCGTGTGCGAAAGCTGGGCACCATTGCTGAGCCAGTAGTCGAGACGAGCCCGATCGAGTTGGATCGCACCCGAAGCGTCGAGAGGATTGAAGGTTCCGAGTTTCTCAATGAAGCGTCCATCGCGACGACTCCGTTGGTCGGCAACGATGATGCGGTAGAAGGGCTTCTTTTTGGTGCCTTGGCGTGTGAGCCGAATGTGAACTGCCATCTGTCATCCTGTGGAAAGTCGAAGGCGGGAAACCTAGCGACAACATGGGTTCCGGTCAACCAGATAGGACCGGTCATTGGAAAGATACGTGCGCTGATTGCTGTCTGGTGGCAGGTACCGCCGAAGAAAGCGTTGCCTTGCCGTTGTGTTCTTTGGCGCTGCATGCGTTGGACTAGGACAGGGTGTCATGGGCGTCGGCTTCGAGCAGGACGGCATGAGGAGGCTGTCTGGTTCCAACCGTAACGAACACCTGTGTGTTCGGATCCACAGCATGCACCGCTGGTTCGATGAGGGTTCGGATGGTGATGGAAGCACCGGGGCACCCAGAGCACGCACCAGCAAGATGCAACGCAAGCTTTCCATCGGAGAGGGACACCAAATACAGCTTGCCGTTGTCCGCTTCGATCAACGGTCGCAAGACATCACGGCAGAGGTCGAGGAGAAGCTGTTCAACAGCATCCATGGATGGCTCCCAGCTACCACGAAACACAGGAATACGGAAGCCAGAGTTGCACGAGGTAGGAACGCCGATTCGCGATCCCATCCGGATCTTCCTTGGGAGCGAGATCGATCGGACCGGCACCGCCAGCACCAGCAGCGCCTGCACCAGCAGCGCTAGCGCCGTCCAAGGTACCTTCCTTTGCGTCTACTTCTTCTTGGTGTCTTTCTTGTCATCCACAGCCGGACCGGGAGGAGGGCCAGGTGGACGCATCAGTGCCTCGATGGATGGGTCGACTGAAGTATCGTCGGTGGGTTTGTTCGGACGCAAGGCTGCGAGGTTCGCGAGAGTGGCTCGCTCCTCGTACACCATGGCTGCGATCTTCAGACCAGACCGGTCGAGTAGGCGAACTCGGGTTCGCGCATCCTGCCAGTCGATTTCGGTGAAGTTGCGGCCAATCAAGTAGTCAGGTTCGATGATGCGTCCTGGTACGCCGTAACGTGTTGCCAAGTGTTTCGCAGCATCCTCGTAGGTCTCGCCCATCGGACGCTTTTCTCCCAACGGCATTTCGTCGTAGACCTTCCAGAGCTTGTCCTGAATGAAGAAGAAGTACCGGTTGCCCGAGCTCTGCAGGTACTGCATCATCGATTCTTGGTTTTGGTAGGTGTACTCGCCCTTCAGCGGGCCGGAATCGATGCCGGTCGGAAGATTGCCGAATTCGATCTTGCTGCGACGGAACGCTGCTTTCGCGTTGGCTACGGCAGCATCAATACGATCGGTTTGCGGACCCGGTTGGGCCTTGTCGTACTGGGCTTTGTAACGACGATCGATCTCGCGGTCGTAGAACTCGGCAAGCTGTGCTGATGTCATGCCCCAGCGCAATCCAGCTGGCCTGAGTTCGATGCCCCCAGCGTTTCTCACCAGAGGCGGCTCGGAAGGTGCAACCACAGTCGCAGGTGCCGGCTTCTTCGGCTGCGCGAAGACGTCGTCCGCCACCACGACGCTGTCTACCAGTCCCCCCAACGCAACACACAATCCCAGTTTCATCCATCGCTTCATCGAGGTCTCCTCATGAAAAGGCCGCAACAACAACGCCATCGGCTGCGAGCGAACTTGGTTCCTACCCTAGCACCGCAACCAAGGCTTGCTCAAGGAACCGCTGTTCGACGTAGCAGCCTCGAAAACATGGATCGAATCTGCCGTTTTTTTGGAGCGCGGCAACCTCGGTGCTACCTCTCGGCACGACATTCTTCGAACCCGGTTCCGCTATGCATCATCACCGCTACCTTAGAGCGATTGTCCTGATTGTTCCTTTCGTGCTTCTGCCCGCAGGCAGCGGTTGCGCCCGAACCAAAGCCGAAAGCCCAGTCTTGATCGTCACGCCCTGGGAGGGACGCCTCCAAAGCCTCTTCGACGACAGCATTGACCCAGCAAGCATCGGCCTCGCTCCCACCACCACCGATCCCGCAGACGCCAACGTCGCTCGAGGGCAAGCTGCTCACTTCGTTGTTCGCACCCGCGTCACCACCATCACAGTCGACGGCGCAGGTCCCAGCCGACGGTACCTGCTCACCTTGGATGTCGTCGGTGCTCCCATCGTCGGACCTACCCCAGAGAACGACGTGCTCAACCTTGTTGTCGGAATCGATTCGCCATCCTTTGGGTTGGTGCAATCCAAAGACATCGGACTCGCAGGCACACGGTTCGTAGCGTTCGTTCGGAACTTCGAAGAGCGCGACGGATCAAGCTTTCACTGGCACCTCGCACGTGATACCGACGACGTCGTTAGCGCTGCACGCAAGGGTGCGGCGCTGGAGCCCATCGCTGACTGATTCCCCGGCGAGCCCATCGCTCAGCCCCCCAAGACCTCACCGTCCTCATGGCCATCGAAATCAAAAGCGTACGAGAAGTGGAAGCCATCCGCGTCAGCTGTCAGATGGCAAGAGGCACGCTTGAGCGAGTCGCCGCGATGCTTCGTCCTGGTGTCACCACGGAGCAGATCAACACGCTGGTGCACGAAGACACAATCCGTCGAGGCGCAACCCCGTCCCCGCTGAACTACCACGGCTTCCCCAAGAGCGTCTGCACCTCCATCAACGATGTTGTCTGTCACGGCATCCCTTGCCCGCGCAAACTCAAACCGGGCGACATCATCAACATCGACATCACCACGTTCTTCAACGGCTTCCACGGCGACACATCGGCCACCTTCTACATCGGCGAACCATCACCCCAAGCTGTGCACGTCACCGAAGTCGCTCGACGCTGTCTCGATCTCGGACTCGCCGAAGTCAAAGAGGGAGCACGCCTCGGCGACATCGGTGCCGCAATCCAAGAATTCGCCGAGAGCAAGGGTTGCTCAGTCGTCCGACAATTCGTGGGTCACGGTATCGGGCGACGCTTCCACGAGCCGCCCCAGGTCTTGCATATCGGCAAGCGCGGCAAAGGTGACCGCCTTCGCGCCGGCATGGTCTTCACCATCGAACCCATGATCAACTTGGGCGGTTGGGATGTCGAAGTCCTCGCCGACGACTGGACTGCTGTCACTCGCGACGGATCCTTGTCCGCTCAGTTCGAACACACCATCGTTGTCACCAAAGGCGGATGCGACGTGCTCTCCGAACGCACCAAGCCCCTCGTCAACAGCGAACGGTTCCCACACTTCTTTCCACGTTGAAACCATCGTGCGTGGCCCGCAAGAGCATACGCACGCCGCAGCTCCTCCGGCACGCCATCCCTCATTCACCATGTCTCTGTCCATCGACACACAGAACAGAATTCGCCCCTTCGTCTCCAATCTCGACCGACCCGTGTTCGCCATCGCAGGACTGCCTGAAGAAGTCATCGCCGTGCTGCTGGCCTACTACGCACGCAGTCGCGAAGATCTTCGTACCCACCTCGATCGCCTACTCGCTGACGATTCCCTTGGCGTCGAAACACAAGCACAGATCCCGTCCTCCCATGCACAAGACAAGGCACGCGCGTTCCACGAGAAGTGGGTCGTAGGATACGGTCACGCATCGGTTGCCGAACACGCGATCGTACACTTCGCCGTCGAGCAAGTGTCCATCATCGCCTCCAAGGCCATCGAGGACCTACGACTCGGATCGTTCACGGAGAAGAGCACGCGGTACGTCGTGTTCGACTCCGGATCCTTCTCGGACCTTCCCCAACTGCCACCTGCGCTGCGCCAAGCCTATCGAACCGCATGCAGGCATCTGTTCACCGAATACCTGGACATGTTTCCGCACGTTCAAGAACGCGTCGAAGCCACGGTCCCCGGAGACAACGATTCGCGACGCGCTGCAGCTGTTCGTGCACACACTTGTGACCTTCTCCGTGGACTGCTCCCCGCAGGCACACACACCAACCTCGGCATCACCGCCAACGCACGAGCCCTCGCCACGCTCCTCTGCAAGATGCTCTCCTCGCCCCTCGATGAAGTGCGAAACGTCGGCGAACAAATGCGTGCCGAGGCAAGCACCATCGCACCAACACTCCTGCGCCACGTGGCACCGACGCCGTACCGTCAAACACCTCGCGAGACCCTACCGTTCGTCAACAGAGAAGACAGAGGCGAAGCAAACCCATCCGTGCGAATGGTGCGTCACGACCATGATGCACTCCAGCGAATCGTCCTCGCCCTTTGCTACGAGCAAGCGGTGCAGCCACACGCACAAGCAAGGATCGAAGCGCTCGATCAGCAAGACAGCAGCACTCTCCAGGCCATCGTTGATCGTGCCATGGCGAAACGCGGTCCACACGATCCCGCGCCACGCGCGATGGAAGCGTCGCACATCACCGTGGAACTTGAACTCGACTACGGTGCGTACCGAGACCTGCAACGTCATCGGATGCTGACACCCGCAGTGCAAATACTAGGCTGCTCCCTCGGTCCGACGGTGCCTGATGAGCTTCACTCGATGGGCTTCCACGATCGGTACGAGCGCGCTCTCGGCAGTGTGGTGTCAACGTGGAGAGAATTGGCAGCGCATGATGCGTTCGCGGCGCAGTACGTGGTGCCGTTGGCGTATCGGATCCGCGTTCTGTGGACGCTCAACTTGCGCGAGGTGTTCCACGTGGTCGAACTGCGAAGCGCACGACAAGGACATTCGAGCTACCGAAGGGTGGCCCAAGCGTTATATCGCGAGGTGTGCCGGGTGCATCCGTGGTTGGGTGGATGGATCCGCGTAGACATGACAGACCACGTGCTCGCCAGGAGCTAGGCAGCCGGGCATGTAGAGGATGTGGGGGGAACGAAGTGTTGTGGAGGGATTTGTCGGGGCGAGAGGATTTGAACCTCCGACTCCACGGTCCCGAACCGTGTGCGCTACCAGGCTGCGCTACGCCCCGGAGAGCATTGGGCACCGCTGTTGGGTGCCGCCGAACCGGTTGCGCACCATGGTGGGTGAGATGCGTCCTGTCAAACGAATTTTTTCATCGCGATCCATGGCCGGGCCAACGGCTTGATTTCGAGGGGTTGTCGAGCGCAATGGCCACCCGGCGGAAGAAAGGGTTGCGTTGCCTCGCGAATGGTGCTGGGGACAGATGATGGCCGAGAGGACGGAGTGCAGGGCAGATCGCTGTGGGTTGGGATCAACGACACCAACCATTCGACAAGCAAGCGATCTACAATCGACACCCATGCGCCACGAACGTTCGTCAAGTTCAATCTCATCGCACCCGAGTTCTGTCATCTGGCTAGGGTTGGCACTCGCACTTCTGGTCTCAGCATGCGCATCGACGCGTGGGTCGCGTTCGAACAACACGCAGCCAACCGGGCCGACCTACGGACAACCACAGCCATACCAGCAGCAGAACGGTGGCTACCCGCCATCCTACAGCCCATGGAACGCGGGACAGCCCCAACCGAACTACGGTCCGCAGCAGCAACCTGTTACGCAGCAACCCACGCCGTGGTGGTTGAGCTTGCTTCAGGTGCAACCGAAGTCGTGGTGGCAGTCGTTGCCACTGCCGCAGCCTGCACCGTTTCGACCTGTTAATGTTGCAGCGCTTCGCTCGTTGGTGGGACGTGTGCCGTGTGCCCCAACAGAGATGGCCCCTGGTGTTTGGGTGCTCTTCGACTGTTTTCCGTCCCCGCCGATCACACGTGCAGTTGCGCTAACCCAATCGCTATCGGGGATGGGATCGCACCCGCTTGCGTCAGGTGGTGGATTGACTGGTGCGCTGCCGTTGGCGGTCGATCATCGTGCGGATGGTTCTGAAGGCCCGGTCAAGAACCAGCAATCGGTGGGCGCGTGTACGGCGTTCTCGCTGTCGACCGCGATGGATCACGCAGTGCGAAAGATGGGGAGGCAGGAGGTGGTGTCTCCCCTGCACGTTTGGTCGAAGTATGGTCGTCCCTACATGGGCGAAGCGGGTGATAGCACGGTGGGCGAGTCCATTTCGGTTGAGAGTGTGTGGCCATACGATCCCGTCAAGGCATGCAAGCTAACGAGAGACAGCACTGACCATTGCGGGAAGGCGTACAACGTGACCCCAGGTTCAGCTTCGACCGATCCCGAGATCCGGTTTGATCAAACACGTGCCGATGCCTCGGGGCGATACAAACTCGAGGCGTATGAGAAACTCAGCGTACCAACGAACACCGACGAAATTGCTGCGGTGCTTGCTGGTGGAGACGACATTTGGTTGGCGTTCTATGTGAACAGCGACGCGTGGTCCTACAAATCCGTGGTGAATGGGGTCATTCCGGACTATTCGGCAGTAGGCAGTTCGGGCCACGCGGTTGTGTTGTGTGGCTATCGGACTGTCAATGGGAAACGCCAGTTCTTGATTCATAACAGCTGGGGTGAAACCTGGGGAGATCGCGGCTACGCATGGATCTCGGAAAAGATGGTCCAGCAACAAATGCGCTACGGGTACAAGATACGTGTGACCGATGGGAGCGGCACTTCGCCACCAGGCCCAAGTCAGACCAGCGGTTGCCCGAACAACCAGGTCAAAGACTCCGTGTTTGGCACCTGTTCTGCACGTTGCGCCAGCGGATCTGCTCCGGCCGCAGGCGTGTGTCTTCCGGTGGTGCCTGGCATTAATCCCCCTCCCAATCCACAGCAAAACAAGTGTCCCGCTGGGCAGGCACCCGACGCCATGATAGGTGTTTGCATGCCGCTCTGCCCTGGCGGTTCAGCGACAATCGGGGGGATGTGTTTGCCCATGCTGCAGCAACGCTGAACCGAGTGTGCGGGGGTTCGGTCCTGTCTGGGGATACCCGGTGCCGACAACGGGGAGCACTTCGGATTCGGAGACCCTAGCCCCCAGCCCCATAGGCGCTGACTTACGAGTTGACAGCTGGTGGATCCTCTCGTTTGTGCGCGTTGAATCGGCTCCAGAGGCCCCTCCCCCCCTGCCCCCTCCCCCTTGCAGGAGAGGGGGAGCCAGAAACAGAAGTGCGCAGAAATCATTTCGAAATGCGCAACATCCCCTGCCGAAGACGAGGGATCCATCTTGTCGTAGTCTACGGGAAGCTGGCAACGGTGGTCGGGATCCAAGCGCTGGATTTCGAACCATCGCCCAATTGCCCGTCTGTGTTGAGTCCCCAACACTTCAAGCCTCCAGCCGACAGACCAGCGCATGTGTGATGACTGGCGGCGAATGCGGCAACGCCGGAGAGTGGGCCATAGACGGGTGTTGGCACCCATTTGGTTCCGTTCGAGTTATCTCCGAGCTGTCCGTACTGATTGTTGCCCCAGCATTGCATCGATCCCGAAGACCCAATCGCGCAGGTGTGGTAGGACCCGCCAACCACAGCGCTGACGCCCGTCGACAATCCCGTGACAGGCGTTGGAATCAGCTTGTCTTTTGTCGTGTTGTCCCCAATCTGCCCTTTATCGTTCCTTCCCCAGCACAGCAAACTGCCCGATGGCCCAATGGCGCATGAATGCTCCCAACCCGTTGCGATCGAGGTGACTCCCGACGATAGCCCATGAACCGGCGTGGGGACGAGCTTCTGTAGTGTCGTCTGGTCCCCCACCTGACCGTTCATGTTGTACCCCCAGCACAGGACGGCCCCCGAAGCCTTGAGGGCACAGGTATGGTACATGCCGCCGGAAATCTGGATGACCTCCACAGACAGTCCCGAGACGGGCACGGGAAGCAGCACGTTTGGAAGCGCCCCGTTCCCGACTTGGCCG
>Ga0123356_10003851_pt1 | contig 15625 bp, 11 predicted proteins | sample TergutEmb28metaG_2_FD_92546 | JGI IMG/M metagenome (GOLD analysis project Ga0123356, IMG submission 92546) | Embiratermes neotenicus P3 segment gut microbial communities from Petit-Saut dam, French Guiana - Emb289 P3 | ecosystem: Host-associated > Arthropoda: Insects > Digestive system > Gut ... | reverse complement strand
TCGCCCCGCGGTGGTCGACGTGCCCGATCGCGCAGAGGTGGCGGCGGGATTGCGCGTGTCGGAAGAGGGACGCATCGAGGTGCGTAACTACGTCCTCTTTTTGATGCCGCTCTCGGCGTGCCTGCTCGGCGTCGCCGCGTGGGCGTGGCGCCGTTCGGGAGACGACCGACCCTACGAGGGCCCTGGGCGCAAGGAGAAGAAGGCATCGTGAGAGTGCATCGGGCCTGGACGCCGGGAGTCCTCGGCGCGCTCGCCCTCGGCGCGACGGCGTATGCGTACGTCGTCGATCGCGGCCGAATTTCCGACGCCGAGCGCGCCGAGCGCGCACACGACGTGTTCCCGAGCTTTCGGGTGACGGCCGTGCGCCGCGTCGAGATCACGCAGGGCGGCGCGGGCTTCGTCCTCGAGCGCACGCCGGAAAGGCCGGGCCGCTGGACGGTCGAGCTGCCGCATTCGCCCGCGTATCGCGCCGACCCCGGCGCGGTCGACGTGCTCTTGCGCGAGCTCGAGCTCGCAAAGCGCGTCCGCGAAGTACCGGAGTCGGAAGCGCACGGCGTCGACACGCCGAGGGTGCACGGCAACGTTCGCGTCGGGCGGCTCGACTACGTGTTCGACCTGGGCGACGACGCGCCTCGCCCGGACGGAGCGGCGTACATGCGCATCGACGGCGAGGGCGCGTTCGTGGTGGGCCGCGTCCTCAAGGTGCAGCTCCTGCGTGGCTCCGACGCGTATCGCGAGCGGGCGCTCATCCCGTACGGGGCGTCGGAGGTGGCCCGCGTCGAGGTAACCGCTCCCGCGACGCACTTCGTGCTCGAACGGACCGGATCGACGTTCCGGGTGCAGAGTGGGCAGAGTGCCAACGGGCTGCGCGCCGCACGTGGCGCGGTCGATCGCCTCTTCGCGGCGCTGGCCGACGCGCGCGCCGAGTCGTTCCTCGACGACGTGGCAGCCGATCGCGCGCTCTCGGCGCGACCCGTGGCCGTCCGCCTCGCGGGGCGCGATGCGCGAGACCCCGTGGCCGACATCGAGCTCGGCGGCGGTTGCCCGGGAAAAAGCGGCGTCGTCGTCGCGATCGCGAAGTGGGGAACCGAGCGCACGTCCGGTTGTGTGCCGGCGTCGATCGTCGACGGCGTGGCCGTCGCTCCCGATGCGCTGCCCGACCGGGGGACGTTTTACGCGCACGCCGACGAGATCGAGGCGATTCGGATCGAGCCTTCGCCCGACGTGCGCCTCGACATCGCGCGGCGCGGCAGCGGCTGGCACGAGCGCGCACCGCACGACCGCGACCTCGACGCAGACGAGAGCGACGCCGCCAGCCTGCTTGCCGAAGACGTCGCGGGCGCCAAGGCCTCCCAGGTGCGAGCCCTGGGGCCGGGCGAGCGCGTGGTTCCACAGGCGAGGATCGCCGTCACGCGGACTGGCGGCGGCGTGGAGGAAACGATCGAGATCGAAGCGCCGGGCCCCGACGGATTCGCGGTCGCGCGCCGCGCCGACGACCGCGCGGTATTGCGCCTCTCGCGCGACGTCTTGCGGCGCCTCGAAGCGAGGCCGTTCGTCCTTCGGGGCCGGGCGATCTGGGCAGACCCGTTCGAGGCGGCGTCCGTCGTTGCTCTCGACACGACATGCGGTGCGGCTCGGCAGCGCGTCGAGCAGCGCGAAGGCCGCTGGATCGTGAAGACGCCGGCAGGCCGGTCGGCAGACCGCACCGCCATCGAGGGCCTGGCCGATGGCCTGGCGCACGCCAGGGCCGAACGATGGATCGCCGAGCGCGACGACGGTGGGTTCGGGTTCAACACGCCGGGCGCCTGTTCAGTCGCGGCCGACCTCGGGCCCGAGGCTCCTCCGCGGGGGGCACGTTCGGTCGGCGTCGTCTTCGGCCGCGAGACCGACGGCGGCTACTATGCAAAGACGTTCGACTCGCCCGGCGTCTTCGTCGCCCCTGCCGTGCTTCGCTCCCTCGCCTCGGGCTTGAGGCTGCAGCCCGCGGGCTACGGCACTTCGCGAGAAGGCCCCTGAATGCCGCGCGAGGCGTCTGGAACGGCGTGCCGGACGCCGAACACGCCGTGCCGGACGCCTGACACGAAATGCCGGGCGATTAACATCGCGTGCCGGACGCCTGACACGAAACGCCGGACGCCTGACACGAAATGCCGGGCGATTAACATCGCGTGCCGGACGCCTGACGCGAAACGCTGGTCGCGTGACACGAAACGCCGCACGACGAACATCGCGTGCCGCACGACGAACACGGCGTGTTAGCTGCCCATCGCGGCGTGATCGCGTCGCCGGAGAGTAAGCCCGGCCCGTCACGCGGCCTGTAGCCTGATCACGGCCTTACGCAGCGCACCCAGCCGACTTGTAAGCCTTGGTTGGACACCGAGGTGAGCCCGTAGAGAAACGACACCATCCACCCGAAGCCATCGAAGGGCGCATACCCCGACTGGCTCCAGTAGTAGTCGGTCGACGGAGCTCCAGGGAACGCCGTCGCGTCGAGCGCCGGATCCGATCGGCTTTCGTCGACGATCGACTGGAGCTCGCCCAGGCTCGGCAGCCGCCACCCGCCACCGGCAGTCGACAAGGATCCGCAATACATCACGGCGGCCGGCTCAGTCATCTCGGTGTCCGACGCCGACTGCGCCCAAGACAGCCCGGTCTTCGTGTCGGTGACCACGCCCGAAGACGGAAACGTGTACCGATTCGCGGGCATGTCGGGCGACCCACCCCGAACGCAGCGAACGAGATAGGGGGCCGTCAGCAAGTCGGGCACGATGAGAACGACGGCCATGGCCGTGTCGAAGTCGATCGCCCAGGCCTGGGTTTCGTCGCCTGCCTTGAGCGACGAGCTCCAGAACCGGTACGCGTACATCGACGCATCCGCCTGCGGCGACAGCATTCCGAAGCTCGCCGGGGCGAGCCCCACCGGCAATGCCGCGTAATCGACGATGCTCGCGAGCTCCATCCGGCTCGGCAGCCGCCAACCGCCGTTCGAATCGGAGAGCGACGCGCAGTACGCGACCGCGTCGTTCCACGTGCGCGCCACGCCGTCCACCGAAGCCTCCCACTGGAGCTGCGTCACCTTGTCGAGCAAGATCCCGCTCACCGACGTGTCATATGCCTGCGGGTTCGGTAGCTGGGTGTTCGACGGGTTCGGAACGGGCCAGTTCGCCCAGGCGGCGACCGCGCCGGCGTCGGCCGGCGGCGGCACGGAGCTATCGCTGCCCGATCCTGCATTCATCGATTCCCCGCCACCGGGCGATGTTTCGCCGCTCCCGGGCGAACGGGCGACCACAGAGCCGTCCCAGTCTTCGGCGACCGTCGCGTGGATCCCGAGCACCTGGTTGCAACCCCAGAGCGGCAGCGCGAACCCGACCGCGCCGGCCGCGACGACGAAGCCCCCTCGGCGGCGCACTAGAACCGCCCCATGATCGTTCCGCCGAAACCCTGCGCGTCGAACGTCGGCGCTGCCTCGACCCGAACGGACGTCGGTGCTTCGCCCGCTCCCCTGCGGTGACCGCCAGCGAGGATCATCGTGAGGCCGGTCGCGGCGAGCACCCCTCCTGCCACGAGCCCCACCGTGGCGATGTTGCCGTCGGTGCGCGCGTCGCGGCGCAACACCCTGCCCTGCGCGCTGCACAAATCGGGATCCGCGGGGCTGCAAAACGCCTTCGAGTCGTGGTTCTTCTTGAGGGCGAACGACGTGAAAACACCACCCGCCGCAAGGCCCCCGAGGCCCACGATGCCAGTCACGATGCCGCCCCACTGAAGCCCCGACGGGCCTTGACGGTGCACGCGCCGCGGCTCGGGCACGCGGGTCGGCTCCGGAGCGGGAGGCTCGGGCGCAAGCGCGGGCTGCACGACGATCGGCCTCGCGGGGCGTTCGGGTGCCGCGGGCGTTGCTTTTTCAACCGAGCCTGCTTTTTCAACGGGAGGAATCGTCACCGTTTGGTGATCGCCAGTGGCCGCCACGACGACCTGCGTTTGCCAGTGGCGATCGCCCGGCTCGAAGGCCTCGATCGTCACGATGCCCCCGTCGACCGGAACCGCCGTTCCGAGCCACGCGGGCTCGACGAGGACGCCGTTTCGATAAATCTCGAGGTCTTGGGGCTCGTCGTTCGAGAGCCGAATCGTCAGCATCGACAGGTTCGGCTCGAGCTCCTTGATTTTCGTGCGCGCCGCGCCTTCGCGGTCGGCCCGCCCTTCGCTCCTCGAGCGGGACGCCGCTTCGGAATACTCGCCCCAGGCGCTCGCGAACTTTCCCTCACGTTCGTGGCACAAGGCCAGCGCGAGAAGCGTCCCGGTCGCCGGGTCGAGACGAAAGCTCTCGGCGAGCTTCGGACAGGCGTGCCCATAGTCCCCGTGAGCAAGCAGTTCGCGACCGTCGCGAAAGAGAGCCTCGGCGAGGACGACGTCCCCGGTGTCTGCGTGGGCCGGCACGGGCAGAGCGACCGCACAGGCGAAGGCCGCGGCCACAATCGTTCGGGCTTGCGCAACGGCGCCGGCGACCACCCATCACCTCCGGTCGTTAATGAGGCTGTCGATGGGTGCAGGCGGTCGCGCCTGCGTCGATGGATCCACGCCCGGGGGCGCGGCGGCAGGAGCCGCGGCGGAAGCGGAAGCCGGGGCACCCGCCAGAAGGCGCGCCGCGAGCGCGGCGGCGCGGCTCTGGACCATCGGATTGGTGTGCGGCACGACCGTCAAGGGATGGGCAATCGGCAGCCCATTCTTCGTGGTGCCGGTCGACGTCGTTGGCGCCGGCGGTCCCAATGGCGCGACGACGACGGGCTGCGGCGCCATTCCCGGCGGCGCGACCGGCGCAGGAATCGGCTGCATGGTGACGGGCTGCGTAATGGGCTGCGGCGCCTGGATGACGGGTGCGACCGGCTCCGATGGGTTGCGGGGCTCTGGCGCGGTGGCGGGACGAACATCGATGATCGAGGCGCCCCCGACGGTGCCCGCCGGCTTCTCGTCATGGGCCCCGCGGGACATCGCGAAGATCGCAACAGCAGCGGCCGCGACCGCAACGCTCCCCATATAGAGGGAGCGGTTTGCGCTCTTCGGCCGCGGAGGATCGACCGGTTTGCCCGCTGGGGCTTTGGCCACCACGGACACTTCGGACGGCGGGACCGAGACGCTCGGCGGGAACGAGACGGACGGCGACGAGGCCCCCGGCGAGACGACTTCATCGAGCGGCGCCCGCTGCGGAGACGCGATCGGCGCGGGCCGCGAACGCGGAAGCGGCGGCGGAACACTGCGCGACAGCGTGCGCGCGACGGGCTGTGCGAGCACGGACTGCGCAGGCGGCTCCGGCGCGGGGGCCGGCGCCGCCGCGGGAGGCTCCGCGGCCACCGGCGGCGCAACCGGCACGGCCAGCGTGCGCTGCACGGTCCCGCGCACCTCGCCCTGCGCACGATTGAGCGCCGCCGCGACTTCGGCCTCGATCGCTTCAATTGCCACGTTTTGCGTGATCTCGTCGGGGGCCGCGGTCACGTGCTCCCCTCCGATTGCGGAATGCACGGCGGCGATTTGCATGTCGGGCGCGGCGTCGATGATCGAACCGCGGGTAGGCTGCGGTTGCTCAAACACCGCTACGTTGCGGTCAGCCGGCATTGCACCGAATGCCGGTCGCTCTTCGCCAGCCAGCTCGAGGGGCTCGCCGGCATGTGTGCCGCCAAACGCCGCCCGCAGCCAGAACGCGCGCGACTGCGACGCGCGGAGCGCCCGCTGGCGGCGCACTCCGACGCGCGCCTCGTATGCCTCGGCGGTCATCTTGGTGCCGAGCAGGTGCGGCGAATGCCGCCCCATGAACTCGCGGACCGAGCCACGCTCCGCATCGGCCGACCCGACGTCGGTGTCGGTCAACACGCCGCCCGAAAACCGGCGCAACCACCAGGAATTGGTGGCCGGGTCGTACCACGACAAATGGCCCCCAGGCAGCACCTGGTACGCGAACTGGATGGCGCCCGTGAAACTCCGGCGCTCTTTGACATTCGGCGACGGATCCCAGTACGCCGGCGTGCAGAAGTCCGACACGAGCACGTCGTTGATGAGGTACCCGAATTCGAAGTGCTCGCAGGGGTCGCAAATCGCCCCCAAGAACTCGACGTCTCCCTGGTCGGGGCGCGGGGACGCGCCCGGGAACGTCCGACTCCCGAACGGGTCGGTCACGAGCTCGAGGCACACGTGGCTCGCGGTCAGCGACCAGCTCGTCGTCAGCTCCACCAGCGCAAAGGGTTGCCCATTGCGGTCGACGTGGATTCCGGACTCGGCCCCGAGTGCCCGAAAAGTGAGGATGATCGGCCAATAGCCCGCCGGTACGTCTTCGAGCGTCGGGAACGAGTCGACCGTGGCGCTCACCTGCCAGATGGGCTCCAGATCGCGGGCGACCTGCTTCTGGAGCGCCGCGCTGATGCGCGCGAGCTCCGAAGGATTCATGCCAAACTCGGGTACGAGGGCGATGTGCCTGGCGGGCATGGTAATTCTCGTTGGCCCGAAACGCGGCGACCGTACTGCTTTCGCCGGCGGGCTGGCAAGCGACGGGATCGTTACAATGCGGTGATCTGTGGGCCCTTCGCCACCATCGCGTCGATGCGGGCAAGGACGTCGCCCGTGAGCCGCTGCGCGACGTCAATCGCTCCTAGGTTTTCAGTAACTTGTGCGCGCCTCGTCGCCCCCGTGATCACCGTCGACACGTGCGGATTCGCGAGGCACCAGGCGATCGCCAACTGAGCGGTCGAACAGCCAATTTCCGTTGCCAATTCGCCGAGGCGGCGGGTGACGTCAAGTTGCCCTGGCCCGAGCACGTGCTCCTTCAACCACGCCATGTCCGGCAGGTCCAGGCGCGTGCCCTTCGGAATTCCATCGTTGTATTTCCCCGACAAAACGCCCGACGCGAGGGGGCTCCACACGGTCGTGCCGAGCCCGAGCTTTTCGTAGAGCGGTAGGTATTCTCTCTCGACGCGATCCCGGACGAAGAGATTGTATTGAGGCTGCTCCATCGCCGGTGGCGTGAGGCCGTTTTCGGTCGCAAAAGCGTGCGCCCGAAAGACGTCGTCGGCGCTCCACTCGCTCGTACCCCAGTAGAACACCTTGCCTTGCCCGACCAAGATGTCCCAGGCGCGCACCGTCTCTTCGATGGGTGTCTGCGGGTCGGGGCGATGGCAAAATGCGAGGTCGACGTATTCGAGGCGAAGGCGGCGCAGCGCTGCGTGGACACCCTCGATGATGTGCTTGTGATTGAGCCCGGTGTCGTTCGGGCCGCCTCCGCCCCAAAAGATCTTGGTCGATACGACGAGCGATTCGCGCCGCCAGCCGGTCTTTCGGAACACGTTGCCCATCGTGGTCTCGGCGCGGCCCCCGCCATACGCCTCGGCGTTGTCGAAGAAGTTCACCCCGGCGTCGTACGCGGCGGTCATGCACTCGAGCGCAACGTCGTCGCCGACTTGAGCGCCGTAAGTGACCCACGCGCCGAGCGAAATCTCACTGACTTTGAGCCCAGCCCGACCGAGCCGACGGTATCGCATGGGCGTATCTTTAGCAGGATTCGCCATCACCCTCTCCGAGGCAGCGAACTAGCCACGCACCGCCTCGAGAAGTCGCCGCGTCATGCGGTACGTCATTCCCCACACGAGATAGCTGCCGAACTGCAACGACGGCAGCTCGACGGCGGGGCGGCTCGCGTCGAGCGCCGCCGCGTGCTCGAGCGGGACCCACAGCGTCGCGGCGACCTCGCGGCTCAGCGTGAGCGGCGGGGTGAAGCCCATTGCGAAGACGAACTGCACTGCGCGCACGCGGTTGCGTATGGCGCTGACCTCGCCGAGGCACACGATGAACGACGCCGCGTCGAGGTCGAGCCCCACTTCTTCGACGGTCTCGCGGCGCGCGGTGTCGAACAGCGTGGCGTCGACCGGCGCGCGCATCCCTCCGGGGAACGCGACGTGCCCCGACCACGGGTCCCCTTCGCGTTCGGCGCGCTTGATGTAGAGGACTTCGGCCCCCGCCGGCCCGGGGCGGAGCACGGTGGCCACCGCGGCGTCCGCCGTCTCGCCGACGTCGGCGGCGCGGTGCGCGCGCAGCCGGGCGACGACGCCGTCGAAATGATACGAGAGTGAGTCGGCCGTCATGTCCGCACCGCCTCGCCGTCAGGGGGTGCCCGCGCCGATGTCGCGCAAGACGCGGTCGCGAATGACGGCCAAAGGCGGCGCGCCGTGCGCGAGCAGCGCGTCGTGGAACCGCTCGAGCGAGAACGCGCTGCCGAGGCGCGCTCTCGCCTCCGCGCGCAGCGCAAGAATCTGCAATTTGCCGAGCGTGTACGCGAAATAGCCGGGGTCGAAGGTGCCGCGCACCGCCTGCTCGTGGGCCGTCGGCCGGTCCTGGTGGCAGTCACGAACGAACCGGTTCTCCGCCTGCTCCACGGTCATTCCCTTGACGTGAATGCCGATCGACGCGGCGAAGCGACAGTTGCGGAGCAGCGCGCCGCTCAGCATCGCGAGCCGGTTGGCCGGGTCGGCCTGCGCGAACCCTTCGTCGATCATCATCTGCTCCCCGTAGTGCGCCCAGCCTTCGACGAACGCGTAATTGGAAAACGCCTTCTGGACGCGCGTCGGAGCCCGCTCGGCCCACCGCCCCTGCACGAAGTGCCCCGGAAACACCTCGTGAAGCGTCGTTCCGAGCAGGTCGCCGACCGAGCCCAGATACTCGGCACGCTTCGCCTCGGGCCATGCCTTGTCCGGGATCGTGAGCTGAAAAAAGGCGCTCCGCGCCTTTTCGAAGGGACCGCTCATTTCGATCGACGCGGAGTTCCATCGCTCGTAGGGCGGCGTCTCGCGGACGATCACTCCGTCGTCCGACGCGAGGGTCACGATCCGGTGCTCCACGATGAAGCGGCGCGCGTCGCCGACCATGGCGCGGGCCGTCGCGAACAGATCGGCCTCGCGAACGGGCACGGGCTTGACCGTCGCCGCGAGCGCCTCGTACGCGCGTCGATTGGCGGCGAGGTCCTCTTCGTTCATCCGCTCGAATGCGTCGAGCGGCATCGTCACGGCTTCTTGCGCCTCGAGCAGCCGGGCGTAGCGCTCCGGCCCTAGCACGTGGCTCTCGTCGCCGTGCTCCGCCTGTTCCTTCAGCCACGCGCCGAGCTGCTCGGCCTCGCGTGCCAGCGCCTCGTTCGCGCGCGTGAACCGGGCCTGTTGCTCGGCATCTCCCACGCCACCGAAGACCCGCGCCACGTCGCCGCGCAGATACGTCGCATACCCTACGAAGTTGCGCGCGGCGGTCTCGGCGACCGGCCGGGGCAGGGGCGGCGTCAAGTTCTCGCGGATGTGCGGCACCTCGGTCAGCGCGGCTTCTTCTTGTTGCAGGGCGCGCCGAGCGCGCTCCGCGATCGGCGCGTAGTCGCGGTCGACGTACCGGCTGACGTCGAACGCGTCTTCGTAGGCCTGCGGGACCTTGCGCGATGCATCGCGGTCGACCCACCAAAAAAGGCGCGTCGCAACCCAGTGGGAGAGCTCGGTGCGGTCGAGGGCCTCGTCTTCGGTGAGCCTCTCGGCGGGCCAGGCGGAAAGGTCGCGCTCCGCGGCGCGCAGGCGCGCCACTTGGGCGTCGATCGCGGCGCGGGAAAAGGGCGCGACGCGCCCGTCGTATTCGTGCAGGCCGAGATCGCGCGCCACGCCAGGCTCGTCGTCGAGAAGCTCCGAAAGCACACGGTCGCGCAGCGGGCCGAACGGCGGGACCGATGGCGCCGCCGGCGCAGAGGGTGGAAGAATCGCCGGCGCAGAGTCGAAAGCGCACGCGCCGAGCAGGCAGCCCGCGAGCGCGGCGGCGTGGACGCGGCCCGGGTGGCACCTCACGGGCGCAATGTCGCCGAGGCGGCCGCGCATGTCGAGCGCCGGCGTCAGCCCGACCACGCTGCCGCGCTTGCCGGGATCGCAAGCCTGCCCCAAGCTCCGCCGCGCATGTCCGCCGCTTGGTTTCTGGTCCACCCGCGAGGTCTGGTCGTTCGTCGCGACGGGACCCGTCTCGTGCTCCCGCCGCCGAGCGAGGTCGACGCGCTCGGCGTCGAGCTGGGCGCGGTCCACGACATCGGCCTCTTCGAGCAAGCTCCCGCCTCGGCGGTGGCGATCGAGGCCGGCGTCGTCCTCCCCGAAGGGCTCGAAGTCGTCGGCTTGCGCGAAGTCTTCGCCACCGGGGGCGAGTTGATGTTCGCCATGGCCGGGCGCGCGGCGCAAGTCGTCCAATGGGCGGCGACGCACGCGTACTGCGGCCGCTGCGCGGCGCCGACGGCGCGAGCGGCGGGCGAGCGATGCATGCGCTGTCCGGCGTGCGGGCTGCATGCGTACCCGAGGATCACGCCCGCGATCATCGTCCTCGTCCGGCGCGGCGACGAGGCGCTCCTCGCGCACAACGCACGTGCGCCCGCGGGCTGGTTCAGCACCCTGGCCGGCTTCGTCGAGATCGGCGAGTCGCTCGAAGACACGCTCTGCCGCGAGGTGCGCGAGGAAGTCGGCGTCGACGTCCGCAACGTGCGCTATTTCGGCAGCCAGCCCTGGCCTTTCCCGCATTCGCTGATGATCGGCTTCAACGCCGACTACGCGGGGGGCGACATTTGCGTCGACGGATCGGAAATCGTCGAGGCGCGTTGGTTCCGTGCCGACGCTCTTCCACCCGTTCCGCCGAGGCCGAGCATCGCCCGGCAGCTCATCGACGCTTGGGTCGACGACGTGCGGGGCCGGGTGTGACCGGGTAAACAGACGCGGACGATGCCTCGTTCTCCCGAGCCCCACCACGGGTTCATCCCGTCGTCCGAGGAGCAGCTCCTCCGGAGGCGCGTGAAAGCCGAGCTTCGCAAACGCATGCGGGGCGTGCGCGGCGCGCTGCCCGCGCCCGCGTGCGCGGAGCGCTCCGCGCGAATCGTCGCGCGCCTCGAGTCGCTCGACGTCGTTCGAGACGCGCGCACCGTGGCGCTCTTCTGGCCGATGACCGCGCGCCGCGAAGTCGACGTGCGCGCGCTCGACACGCACCTGCGCAGTCGCGGCGCGCGGATCGCCTACCCCGCGGTGAGCGAGGCGGGCGAGATGACGTTCCGATACGTCGGCGACGTCGAAGCGATGGCCCCGCATCCTCTGGGCTTCCGCGAGCCGCCCCGCGACGCACCGCTGGTCGCCCCCGGCGATCTCGACGCGGTGCTGCTGCCGGCGCTCGCGGTCGACCCGCGCGGGCATCGAGTCGGCTACGGCGCGGGACACTACGATCGCGCGCTCGCGAGCCACGGCGATGCGGCGCGGCGCATCGCCGTCGTCTTCGATTTTCAGCTCCTCGCCGAAGTCCCGGACACGCCGGGCGACATCGCGGCGGGCGTCGTCGTCACCGACGCGCGGACGCTGGTCGCCACACCCGACGCGCGCTGACTCGATTGGAGTCGAAGAGTCGCCTCAGTTGTTGCCGGCGCGCCGCTTCGCCTGGCACCCCGGGCAGACGCCGTAGAGCTCGTGCTTGTGCGAGCGCAGCTCGTAACGATATTTGCGCGCGACGTCTTCTTGCAGGTGTTCGATCCGCGGCTCTTCGAACTCGACGATCTCGCCGCACTCGATGCAGATGAGATGGTCATGGTGGGTCGCGTCGTCGGCGAGCTCGTAGCGGGTGAGCCCATCGCCGAAACGCCGTTCGTTGGCGACACCGCACTCGGCGAGGAGCTTGAGCGTTCGGTACACCGTGGCGTACCCGACCCGCGGATCTTTCTCGCGCACCTGCGCGAGGAGCTCTTCGATGCTCACGTGGTTTTCGGCGCGAAAGAACGTCTCGACGATGAGCTTGCGCTGGTCGGTCGAACGCAGGCCCTTCTTCAGCATGTACGCCTGGAGCATCGCCCGAAAGTGCTCGAGCTCTGCAGGGCCTCGGTCCATGCGGAGCGTACTATCGCGCATCCTCGCCCGCAGCGCACCCACATTCAGGCTACAGGCTACGGCCACGGTCCCGACGCCCCGTCTGAAGCCAGGCAGGCGGTCCTGACGGAAATAGTCACACTCTTCGCCTCCGACGAGCTAAATACGCCGCCCCATGGGATCCCATGCTTCAAGCTCCCGCCCGCCAGAATCGAACGACGAGAACGCGTCAGGGTGGCGAACAGCGGGCCGTGCTCGACGGCCTGCGGCGCGTCGTCCGCCACCTTCGCCTCACGGCCCGCGACGCCGAGAGAATCGCCGGCATCAGCGCCGCGCAGCTCTTCGTCTTGCAGACACTGGCCACCGCGCCGGCGGCGTCGATCAACGAGCTCGCCGAGCGGACGATGACCGACCAGAGCTCGGTCTCGGTGGTGGTGCGCCGCCTCGTCGAGAAAAAGCTCGTCGTGCGCAAAACGTCTCCGAGCGACTCGCGGCGCGTCGGGCTCGAGCTGAGCGTCCGCGGTCGGCGGCTACTCGAGCGCTGCCCCGAGCCGACGCAGGCGCAGCTGCTCGCGTCTCTCGGTCGACTGTCACCCGCCGAGCTCTCGGCGCTGTCGGACGGGATGGCGGCGCTCGTGCGCGAGATGGGTCTGGGAACCGAAGCGCCGCGGATGTTCTTCGAGGAGACGGCGCAAACGCGCATCCGGCGCCCGCTCGGGGGGCGCGACCGTGACGGCGCGCGCGAAAGGGCCCGACAGCGACGGCCGGCGCAAAAGCGGCGATGAAATGTCCGCGCTCGCGGCGACGCGCGCCGCCGGACGCGTGCCGGTCGCGCCGTCGATGCAACCGGCGCTCGAGGCGCTCCGTGTTCCGGTGCCGCGCGCGGTCGTCGATGGCCGCGTCGTCGGCATCAGCGGGGTGGCGATCGCGCTGGGGGCGTGCGCGGCGCTCGTCGCGCGCATTCTCGGCCAGTGCATCGCGCTCGTCACGAACCTCGCGTTTCACGCGCGCCTGTCGCTCGCCGCGGCGGAGCCGGCCGGGCATCGGCTCGGCCCGGCGGTGATTGCCGTTCCCGTCATCGGGGGTCTCGTCGTCGGCGTGATGGCGCGTTACGGCTCGGCTGCCATCCGCGGCCACGGCATCCCCGAGGCGATGGAGCGTGTGCTCTTTCACGAGAGCCGCATCCCGACTCGAATCACGTTTCTCAAGCCTCTCTCGGCCGCCATCGCCATCGGAACCGGCGGGCCGTTCGGCGCCGAGGGACCGATCATCGCAACCGGCGGCGCGCTCGGGTCGTTTCTCGGGCAGCGCCTGCACGTCTCGGCCGACGAGCGCAAAACGCTCCTCGCGGCCGGCGCGGCGGCCGGGATGTCGGCGACGTTTGCCACGCCGGTGAGCGCGGTCCTCTTGGCCATCGAGCTTCTTCTCTTCGAGTACCGGGCGCGGTCGCTCGTACCCGTGGCGCTCGCGAGCTTCGTGGCCTGCGGCGTGCGCCTCGCCGCTTTTGGCTCTGCGCCCGCGTTCTCGATGCCGGAAGTCGCCGCGCCGGGCGGCGCCGCCCTCGCGCTTTACGTGGCGGTGGGTCTCGTTGTCGGACTTGCTTCGACGATCGTGACGCGCGCGGTCTACGCCGTCGAAGACGCGTTCGAAAAGCTGCCTTTGCACTGGATGTGGTGGCCCGCGATTGGCGGCGCCGCCGTCGGAGCGGTGGGCTTCTTTGCTCCGCGGACGATGGGCGTCGGGTACGACAACATCGACCGCCTACTCGAAGGCGACCTCGCCGGCACGGCTGCGCTCACGTTTTGCGCGCTCAAGTTCGCCTCTTGGTCGATCGCCCTCGGAAGCGGCACGTCGGGCGGCACCCTCGCGCCCCTGCTCACGATCGGCGGCGGCATCGGCTCGGTGCTCGGCGTCGTCGCGCAAGGCGCGTTCCCCACCGCCGGCGTCGACGTTCGGGTCGCCGCGCTCGTCGGGATGGCGGCTCTCTTCGCCGGCGCGTCCCGCGCGCTCCTCGCGTCGGTCGTCTTCGCCTTCGAGGCGACGCGCCAGCCTCTCGGCCTCCTGCCGCTGCTCGGCGGCTGCACCGCGGCCTACCTCGTGTCTGCCCTCGGGATGCGCCACTCGATCATGACCGAGAAGATCGCCCGGCGCGGCGCGCGCGTCGTCAGCGACTACGCCGCCGACCCGTTCGAGCAACTCGTCGTCGCCGACGTGGCGACCAAGGCCGTCGTGACCCTCGGCTCGGACGAGCCGCTCGACACGATCCGTGCGCGCATTCTTGCGCATTCTCCCGGCTACGGGCACCAGGGCTTCCCGGTCGTCGATGCCGAGGGCCGCCTCGTCGGCCTCGTCACGCGGCGCGATCTGCTCGACGCGGCCGGCGGCGGCGGGCGCGTCGTCCGCGACGTCGTCGCGCGGGCTCCCGCGTGCGTCTTCGCCGATTCGTCGCTTCGTGAAGTCGTCGATCACATGGTGCGCGAAGGAGTCGGGCGGCTGCCGGTCGTGTCGCGCAGCGACCCCTTTCGGGTGGTCGGAATCGTCTCGAGGAGCGACGTGATGGCCGCCCACGCGCGGCGTCTCGCGTCCGAGTCTCCCCAGCCGCCCGAGCGCTAAAAGATGAATCGATTGTCGTCGGCGCTTGCTTGGGCTACTCTGCTCGTCGTGTTGACCTACCGGGTGTTCTACGGCTTCTATTATTGGTGGCCCGCGCCCTCGCGGCGCCAGAGGTGGGTCTCGTAGAACGTCCCAACGTCCCGAGTCCAAAACCCCTGGTCGCCGCGAGCGACCAGGGGTTTTTTTCGTTTTTGGAGCATCGCCATGCGCGGCACGAACAACATCCACGTCTTGGACACGCAGCCTCTCCCCAGCCCAGACGCCCTCAAAGGCGACCTGCCGATCACCGAGGGGGCCGCTGAGCTGGTCTACCGCAGCCGTGCAGAGATCCGGGCGGTGCTCTCGGGGCACGACCGGCGCCCGCTCGTCGTCGTCGGGCCCTGCTCGATCCACGACCCTGCATCGGCCATGGACTACGCCGAGCGCCTGCTCGCGCTCCGCCGGCGCGTCGAGGACGACCTGATCATCGTGATGCGCGTTTACTTCGAGAAACCGCGAACGACCGTCGGCTGGAAAGGCCTCATCAACGACCCGCACCTGAACGGCAGCCACGACATCGCCTCCGGGCTTCGCGTGGCGCGCGCTCTTCTTCTCGACGTGGCGCACATCGGGTTGCCGGCGGCAACCGAGATGCTCGACCCCATCAGCCCCCAGTACTTGGCCGACCTCGTGAGCTGGACGGCGATTGGGGCGCGCACGACCGAGAGCCAAACGCACCGCGAAATGGCGAGCGGGTTGTCGATGCCCGTCGGGTACAAGAACGGCACCGACGGCAGCCTGACCGTGGCCATCAACGCGCTCATCGCGGCGTCCCGGCCGCACAGTTTCCTCGGCATCGACGGCGCTGGGCGCGTCGCGGTCGTGCGCACCAAGGGCAATCCCGACGGCCACGTCGTCTTGCGCGGCGGCGGCGGCCGGCCCAACTACAGCCACGATGACGTGACCCGGGCGGCCCAGGCCCTCGAACGCGCCGGCCTTCCGCCGCGGCTGATGGTCGACTGCAGCCATGACAACAGCGGCAAAGACTTCCGCAAACAGCCCGCCGTGGTCGAAGACATCGGCGAGCAGATTGCGCGCGGGTCCCGTCACATTCTGGGCGTCATGGTCGAGAGCCACCTGGTCGAGGGCCGCCAGGA
>Ga0123356_10003850_pt1 | contig 15626 bp, 10 predicted proteins | sample TergutEmb28metaG_2_FD_92546 | JGI IMG/M metagenome (GOLD analysis project Ga0123356, IMG submission 92546) | Embiratermes neotenicus P3 segment gut microbial communities from Petit-Saut dam, French Guiana - Emb289 P3 | ecosystem: Host-associated > Arthropoda: Insects > Digestive system > Gut ... | reverse complement strand
CTACTCCAAAGCCGGAATAGGGCGAGTTGATATCGTTTTGTGCAACACAGAAAACGGATAACATAAAGAACGTTAGAAAAAGTAGAAAAGATTTTCGCGGGTTACACATTATATTTGATGATTTCATTTAATCCCTTCAGCACAATATTTGAGGCGGCAAATATCGTATTTTTTATTGATTTTTGCAAACAAGGCGCATCGCCTCCGGTAAATAGTACGACAAGGTCATCAAATTTTTTCTGATAATCTTCAATAAACCCATCAATTTCGTAGCATATTCCATTGATAACTCCCGAAATAATAGACTCATCGGTATCCATCCCTAAACAAGAATGAGGAAGATTTGGCTCCCTTAGTAGCGGAAGTTTTTTTGTTTTTTCATGCAGTGTTTCAAAACGCATTGTCAGTCCCGGAGAGATTGAGCCACCAAGGTACTCTTCTTTCTCATTCACAAAATCCAATACTAAACAGGTACCGGCTTGAATGGAGAGCACATTCCTGTTGGGAAACAGGGTAGCCGCTCCCACGGCATTGGCAATTCTGTCCAATCCCAGAGTTTCGGCGTTTTTATACAAAATCGAGATGGGCAATTGGGTTTGATGCGAAAATTGGATCACCTTCGTATGTTTTTCAAGAAAATCAACAACATGCGCACTCGAATCTGCTACCGAAGAGATTATGGAAAATTCAACAGGATACACATAAAAAACCGAAGCAAGAATTTTTTGCGAGATCGCAGGAAAAGACTGACAATACATCATTTTATCGTTGCTAAAAACAGCGATCTTGTGGAGGGTGTTGCCGATGTCAATTACAAGGTTCAAGGTTCAAGGTTTAAAGTTTATGTGTATTGATTTTAAGTATTTTATAATCAAATAAAAATTCCGGTGGCAAATTAACATGAAATTTTGAAATTATACACGATAGTAAATGTACATCTCTTTGGTTTGCGGATCTATCTTGGATTGGGTTAACCCCACTAACCATTATTCACAAATCACTAACCTTCCCACATAAGCCCCATTATTTTTTGCTTGCAGAATTTTAGTATTATTCACAATCTCAGGTTTTTCGATGAGTCTATGTGTATGTCCGCCAATAATAAAATCAATGCCGGCAATTTTTTCCGCAATATCTCTATCTGTAATCTCTCTCTCAATTTCTGTATTGATTCCTAAGTGCGAGAGGCAAATGATTATATCACAATGCTCTTTATTTTGCAATATATCTACCATTTTTTGAGCAATTGCAACGGGATCAAGAAAAGTAGTTTCTTTGTAATGGTTGGGCATCACAACTCTTTCCATATTGCATAACAATCCGAAAAACCCAATTTTTTTGTCGCCTGTATTTATGATGGTATATGGTTTTACTAATTTGGCAAGTTGTTTGTTTTTAAATTGATAATTAGCGCAAACTATTTTAAAGTCAGCTTGTTTTAAGCGTTTTGCCAAGGCTTTAGAGCCGTTGTCAAATTCATGGTTTCCCAAAGCTACTACATCGTATCCCATTTTATTCATCAGATCAATTTCCGGAAATCCTTTAAAGAGATTGAAATAGGGAGTTCCTTGCGAAAAATCGCCGGCATCCACAACAATGGTGTTGGGGTACTCCTTCCTCGTTTCCTGAATGAACGCGTGGCGTCTCACTATCCCGCCTACGACTTCCTGTATGTCAGCATCAAAGTACGATTCCAAGTGGCTGTGCGTGTCGTTTGTATGCAGAATTACGATTGAGGAGGGCTGCGCGGAAAGGGAGAACGTGAAAAGGAGAAAGAAGGAGAGAAAAAGGAAGAATTGAACTTTAAACTTTAAACCTTGAACCTTAAACATAGAATTTTGATTTGAGTGTATTTTAGCATGAAGGCACGGAGGCACGGAGCGTCTCTAAGTACCTCCCAATCGTTTCTTCCAAACCCATGTACAGCGCATCGCAGATTAAGGCGTGCCCGATAGAAACTTCCAGCAATTGAGGAATGTTTTTGGCAAAATAAGACAGATTAACCAAGTTGAGATCGTGCCCTGCGTTTATCCCCAGTCCGTGTTTTACGGCTTCTTTCGCTGCATGGTAATAATCTTCAATGGCAACTTCGGGATTAACAGGATAATTTACGGCATAACTCTCTGTATATAGCTCAATTCTGTCTGTGCCGCAAAGTTTGGCATTCCGCACCATAATTGTGTCGGGATTTACAAAAATGGATGTACGAATTCCTTCTTTTTTAAAGTTTTGGCAAATTCCAAAAAGTAATTCCTGATATTTGAGGGTGTCCCAGCCGTTGTTCGAGGTGATGGCATCGGGGGCATCGGGAACCAACGTAACCTGATGAGGTTTTACCTCCATTACCAAGTCAATAAAATCTTTAGAGGGATAACCTTCAATGTTAAATTCTGTGGTAACAATTTGTTTCAGAACTCTAACATCTTCGTAGCGAATATGTCGCTCATCGGGTCGTGGGTGTACGGTAATTCCCTGCGCTCCAAATTTTTCACAATCAATAGCTACTTGAAGGAGGTTTGGAAGGTTGCCACCACGGGCGTTGCGCAGGGTAGCAATTTTGTTAATGTTTACACTAAGTTTCGTCATACATAAAATATTTCATTTTATTATTGTTTTACCACTTTCCGCTATAAATAACAACGGCGAAAATAAAGTTTTTATCGAATTTAGTTAAGTTTTTTTTCTGTTTTTTTGAATGGGATTTTTAATACTTTCGCCAATCAAAAAATGATTCCAAAATTGTTTAATTTCATAAAACCCTTAGCATGAAAAAATTTACTCTCATCTTGTTGTTATTATCATTAACAACACTCGTTTCCAATCTTTTAGCTCAGGAGATCACTTATTCCAATTTGCGTGATGGAAGCGGTCTCTCTGTTCGGTTGTCGTTAAATACGTACGAAGTTACGCCGCTTGACTATAGAGGCGAAACGATGCACGAAATCTCCTTATCAGGAATTTTCATTCCCAATGATGCCGGAATGCCCAATTTGCCGGCAATTAGCAGGTTTGTGGCTATTCCTCAAGGCGCTGAAGTGAGTGTTTCTATTAAAAGTATGGAAACCGAAACCTTCCAAAATATCAACATTGCGCCGGCACTGAGAATACAGGCTATTCCCGAAGAACCTGTAATGGAGTATGTGAAAAATGAAAAAGTTTATACCACAGATGATTTTTACCCGCCAAATCCGGTTCAAACTTCGGAAATTATAAACTTAAGAGGGGTAAACGTTATTATGGTTGCCATCACTCCGTTTCAGTTCAATCCCATTACCAAAGAATTAATCGTTATCAACAATATTGAGCTTGATATTGAATATGTTGGAGGTTCAAAAACGTATCATGATCCTAAATATCGCTCGCCATGGTTCGATCCCATCCTTAAAAATGCTTTATTAAACTACGAAGTTCTTCCGGAAATGGAATACACAGCCAAAAGTTCCAGAGATGGGGAAGGTTGCGAGTATCTGATTGTAATTCCTAACAGAGAAGACTTTATACCCTACGCGGAACAAATTTTAGAGTTTAGAACGAAACAAGGTATCTACACTAAGATTATGAGTTTGGAAGAGATGGGCGCTACCAATACAACGCAGTTAAAATCTTTCTTCCACAATGCTTACAACACCTGGGATATTCCTCCGGTTGCCGTGTTGCTCATGGCAGATCACAATACCAACATGTCGTTGGGAATACCCGCAGAAACTATTTATCATCCTTATAATGGCAGTTGTATTACAGATAATCAATATGCTGATGTTACGGGCGATCTGTTGCCCGAAATGGTTTTCGGCAGAATGGCAGCCGAAAACGAAACCCAGATGGCTGTATTGGTGAGCAAGTTTTTGGAATATGAAACACAACCCTGCATGGATCCCGACTATTACCAAAACCCGATAACCGCCCTTGGCTGGCAAACGGAAAGATGGTTTCAACTCTGCTCGGAGGCAGTGGGCGGCTACTGGAGGCAACAAGGTAAAACGCCGGTGAGAATAAATGCTATCTACTCCGGTACTCCCGGTAACAGTTGGTCGTCAAATCAAAATACTTCTATGATTGTTAATTACTTTGGACCCAATGGCACCGGATATATTCCGGCTACTCCCACTGAGTTGGGAGGTTGGTCGGGCGGTTTACCCTCTCATGTGGTTACTGCGGTTAACAATGGCGCTTTTGCCTTACAACACCGTGACCACGGCTTTGAAAACGGATGGGGAGAACCTGCCTTTCAAACTTCTCATATCAGCCAGTTTAATAACGTTGGAAAGATGACATACGTGTTTACAATCAATTGTTTAACCGGAAAATTCAATCATGCTTCTCCTTGCTTCGGTGAAGTTTTTCATCGTTATACTTATCAAGGACAAAATGCCGGATGTGTGGGCTTTTTAGGACCCACAGAGGTTTCTTATTCGTTTGTTAACGACGCATTTGCCTGGGGAATGTATGATTTGTTTGATCCTGAATTTTTGCCTACTTACGGACCTCAGGGTCCTCATTCAGCAGCCTATTCCGGAAATTGGATGCCCGCTTTTGGAAATGTTGCAGGAAAATATTTTCTGCAACAAAGCAACTGGCCCTATAATTCCGGCGACAAAGCCATTACGCACCAAATGTTTACTGCCCATTCCGATGTGTTTTTAAGACTTTTTACTGAGGTGCCTGTAGCAATTACGGCTGAACATGCAGAGGTAGCGCTTGCCGGTAATCCTGATTTCTTAATTTCAGCCAACGAAGGCGCTTTGATAGCGCTTACCGCAGTAATAGACAACAATATTGAAATTCTTGCTGTGGCTACCGCAACCGGTGAAATACAAACCATAACTATCCCTTCATCTTTACTGCCCAATACAGAAATTAACGTGGTGATTACCGGTCAAAATTTCTTAAGATATGAAGCCATTGTAGGTGTTGTACCGGCAGAAGGTCCTTATATTATTCCTAATGGCTATACTGTTGTGAATGAAGATATATTAACCTATATTTCAACAAACAGCGAAATTGCAGTTGCCCTGAAAAATGTAGGAGTTGAACCCAGCGAACAAATAACCGTAACGATCTCCTGTGATGATCCGCAATTAACCATTAACAATGCCGTTGCCACTTGCGAAAGTATTGCTTCCGATGGATCCGCTATTGTAAACTTCACTGTAACTGTTGCTCATGACATTCCCAATAATAAAACTTTCTCCGTTGATGTAACTGTAGCCGAAAACGGAAGAGGAAGAATCTGGGAAAGCAAAATGATGTTAAAGGCATTCGCCCCTGTTTTTTCACTGGAGAAAGTGCTGGTAAACGGTGTTGAAGGCGCTCCGCTGGGACAAGGTACGATACCAAAAATTACTGCCATTATTAAGAATAAAGGTGGCGCCGATGCTTACCTTGTAAATGGAAGCCTTGAAATTAACAGCCCTTATGTTACCCTCGCTTGCGAAGACGAGCTTAATGCCGCGCAGAACCTGCCTGCAGGTGAAAGTATGGAGTTAGCCTTTACTGTAATCACCGACCCCGAGATGCCATACGGACATAGCGCTAATATTAACATTTTACTTGCTGCTCAATACCAGCTCTCATATATTGCACCCATTACTGTTGCCGGCGCACATGATTATTGTGTTCCGGGTAATACAAATTGTGGCTCTAACGATAAATTCTCTCAAGTTATATTGGTAAAAACTTCCGATCAATCCGTGTTGATAAGTAACGCCAATACAACCTGCGCTACCACAACAGGATACCAGAATTATACGAACATGACCTTTACATTAGAGCCCGGAGAGCAATATACTATTAAAGTGAAAGTGGCTTATGGCACACAAACAGTAAGAGGCTGGTTCGATATTAACGGAAATAAGAATTTTGAAGATAATGAACGACTTATCCATATTGCTTGCGGTTCCGCCAATACAGAGTATTCCCAAACTTTCACAGTTCCTGCAAATGCAGCTCCGGGAACTCACCGTTTAAGACTTCGTTGCATATATAACAATTCAAATCCAGATCCCTGTTCAGCATATACTTACGGACAAACGCACGACTATACTTATATCGTTTCTGAAAAATATCCACGTGTTCAAAATGTAGAAGCAGAATTAAGTGATGCTAAAATTACGGTAACATGGGATGCTCCTGCAACTGTAACCCCAGAGGGCTACAACATTTACCGTGATGGTAACCTGTTAAATACAACGCCGATTACTGCAACAACATTTAATGAAAATGTTACAGAAGGCATCTATGTTTACAAAGTAGCTGCTGTGTTTGCAGGTGGAGAATCTCTTTCTGAAATCTCTAATGTAATCTGCTTCTTCATATCCTGTAAAGTACCTGAAGATCCGGCAGGAATTGATGAGGAAAAAACAGCCGTTATTACATGGTCTGATCCGAAAAATATTGATGCTGCATATATACTGGGTTACAACATTTACCGTAATGGAGATTTGCTTAATGAAGCGCTGATATCAACTACCGAATATCGCGACGAACACCTGGAAAACGGAACATACACTTACAAAATATCTGCTGTTTATGAGCTGCTTTGCGAAGAATCGGAATTAACGGAAGGAGTTGAAGTTATCATAAACTATACGGGTATTAATGAAATTCCGACTGCTTCCTACAGCATCTATCCTAATCCTGCCACCGGAATTGTTACCATTGAAGGGCAGGGGCTTAACCACGTTGAAATCTACGATATTCAAGGACGTAAATTAACCGAATATCTTAACGTTAATAATACACTGCAAATCAACGTGAATAACTACGATAACGGTATCTATTTTGTAAGACTCTATTCTGAAGATAGTGTAGTTGTGGTTAGGAGATTGGTGGTTATTAAGTAATATGAAATCCTATCAGTAGTCCGGTTTTTAATGCTTCACAAATTTTTGAACCGCATTCCCCACTTTAATAAAATAGATTCCCGAACCGAAATTGGAGACATTGATCGAATAATAAATATCCGTCATCAAATAGTTGGCAATCTTGCTCCCTGAAATATTGAATATCTCAACATGGGTGGCTTCTTTAATATTTGCTTCAATGTTTAAGATATGGGTTACAGGATTGGGATAAATTTTAAGAATGGTTTTATTCACAACTTCAATTCCTGCAAACTCCGTATTAATTTCTAATAATTCGGAAGAAACCGATTCTTGTCCGGCTCTGTCCACTGTGGTAACGGTAACGTGGTATTTCGTAAGATCCTCCACATTGTATATAAGTTGATTGCCGGTTGTAGTAAAATTTTCAACAGCATCTGTATTTTTATTAACAATCGTAACATTAAAATGATCCAAGTCGTTGATATTTGGGAGATCCCAGGCAATGGCAACAAATTCGGGCGAATCGAAATAGTAGGGCGTATAGCGCAAGTTTGTTGGGGCCGGCGGCACCTCATCTTCAACAAAGAAATTCATCGTACCATATCCAATCGGAATAAAAAATTCCGGGTTATCGTAGGGCCAGTGGCCATCCTGATTGCCGTATGCGCCGTCTCTGACATAGAGATAGACTTTGCTTTTATTGCCCGGTCCGGGTGTAATATCATGGTCTCCAGATCCAATCGGCAAAGAAAACTCTGCCACAACGTAGCCGGTTGCATCCGATGCGGCAACATTTGGCGCTAAGTCATACGTAGCGCCTACCCCTCCTGTGTTATAAATAGGTCGGTACTGAATGCTGTAATTTCCTGCCGGACCGTAGTTTATCCAGTAGTTTCCTTCCGAATCATTGCCGGGATCTTCATACACGCCGTTGTTATTATCATCAAAATAAAAAGCGGTGCGGTCGCCGGCACTGAGCTGGGTGTCGTTTTTATTTTCTACAGCAACATATAATTTTGGACCATACACCATAGACATATTTGCTTTGATATAAACAATAACACTTCCCACCGGTTGAAAGGTTCCATCGCTGCCGAGAAAATCGGAAGCATCGAAAACGAACGCATCATCCCATTCACCCGGAGAGATTACACCATCAATAGTTGGAACAATCTCTGAATGATAAACATCAATTTCACGAGTAATAAATGAAGTAGAAGTGTAGCCTAACGCCGTATTCGAGAAAGGACTTTCCAATGCTTCACTAATTGCAGCAGTTACAGCATAGTAGTAATTGATGGTTGGCAAAGCAGTATCATCAACAAATTGGGTTTCATTGGCGCCTACGGTAGCCAGCACTTCGGTAAAGGGAGCGTTTTCATTAAGTTTTCTATAAATATTATACCCTGTATGAGCGCCTTCGTATTGTTGCCAGTTCAAATTAACTGTTAAAAAAGCGCCTTGCGTGGCAAACAGGTTACCAACCGGTACTCCGGCAGGTTCTAACTCTATGTTTACCTCCGTTGTATTTTCTCCGGTAATCACAATATTTTCAATTGTTTTTGAATAATACCCCTGTTTCGATGCGGTTAATTTATAGGTTCCTGCGGGAATATACTTTATGTTGAAATCGCCGGCTACGTTAGAGTAGGCATAGTAATTATTCATATCTGCTAAGGTTAATAATGTAAAGCTATTATCTTCAGCACCTATTAGGTTAACCATTCCGGTGATATTTCCATAAGAAGAGGAGACGGGTTTGAAGAGATATGCATCTCCGCCCCAGCCCATATCTCTTGCATGAGCGCCTTTTCCGGAGGCAATCCCCTTTGAGCCATCGGGAGCAATGCTTACATAGTATTGCGATCCACGTGTTTGTAATGTACCCATTGGCTCCGGGTTTTCTTTTCTAAATACATAAACAGTGGGCGCAGGGAGGCTCAAAGGACCCCACGTTGCGCAAGCAATGAGGCTTCCATCATCAGTCATAGAGATATAACAAACCTCATCCCCAAAATTATGATATGCCCAAAGCGGTTCATTGGAATAGTTGTTAAACACATACATGGAGCCCATAAAACCTGAAGGAATAAATCCGAGGGTACCGAAAGCAATAGTTGAGCCGTCGGCTGAGATAGCAGTACCGCAGCCCCAAGTGGAGGTAGATCCGGCATTTTGCAAAGAGACTTGCCATTGCATTTCGTATATTCCATTGATTCTTTTATACAGCGTACCTTTTCCACTAAAATCTGCTAATGCCAAATACTCGCCGTTGGCGCTAAAGGCAGGCGTTTGTGTTGGGGAGTTGTTGTAATAATAAAGATCCTGAATAACTTCGCCATTAGCGGGATTCACAATCATGGCTTTTCTGGCAGGTTGCGAAAGACACACAATAACTTGCGAGTGATCTTCAGCTACGCCAATACCTACTACAGTATTGTCTGCCGGCAAACTCCAAACCGGCGTTTGTGAATTTGTTTTAAAAGAATATACGGTGTAAGGATCGGGATATACACCCACACTGCAATAGAAACCGGTACCGTCCGGATAAGCAGCAACATAAGAAATGTTTGCCGGAAAACTTTTTTGCCAGATAGTTTCTCCGTTTTCAGGGTCTAAAACATACAGTTCCATTCCATCCGTAACAATATGCAAACTTCCGTTATTATTTGAGTACGCTTGTGGAAAATCGCCGGTAGTGGGAAACTCCCAAACAGGGGTAGTCGTATTGGCATATTGCGCCACACGTTTATCATTTAATCCCCAGTTTACTAAACTTTTGTCTGTAATTTTTGAGTAATATGCCTGCTCGCCCACTGCGTAAGTTTCAAGCTTATGCCATATTATCTCTAAATTTTCCGCAACAAAATCCACTTGCTTTGAAGGTGTAGTTGCTTCTATATAAGCAACTTTTACGGAAGTTCTATCACCATCGGTGATTACTTGGGTTGCAGCATACTTCTGCGAATATGCCTGAGTAGCGCAAATGGCTACTAAAAAAAGAAAAAGGTAAAATTTTTTCATGACGATACAATTAAGGTTTAAGAATTAATTTATTTGGTTAAAGCATTTCGCTTATTTACAGGCTCCAAAACAAAACGTACATATACTCATTTCTTTTTGATTATAAGGCGTTAAATCGCATTTCTAACGTCTATTAAACCGCTTTTATTGTGTAAAAGATTATAGTTTCCGGCTTGTTACCCATCTCAAAAAATAAAAGATATTTGCGCCCCGAAAATAAAAGAACTATGCAACGACTGATCCCATCTTTTTTAGTGAGTAAAAAGAATACCATCCTTCTGATGCTTTTTGTTTTTTCCTTCTCTATTTTGTTTCTAAATATTTATCGTCCATTCAATTCCATTACCTGGATGGCAAGCGACTCAAGTCTTACGCGAACGCAATATTTCATTATCACATTAATTATAGTTTTATTCGGGCTTATAGTATTAAGTGTCAGTAGATTTTTGATGTATCTGTTAAGGAATAAAGTAAAAATAACCTACTTGGTTTATTCTATTTGGATTTTTGGCGAGATTCTCATCATGTCGGTTTTGTATGCTTTGGCAGTTAAAATAGGGCTGAAAGATACCCGCGATTTTTTTGAGATAGCGCCACGCGCCATGTTTTATATCTCGCTTATTCTCTTTCTCCCCTATATGGTTTCGTGGTTATATTTATCGTTGCAGGACAAAAAGTTACATTTGGCGCATTTGGTTCAAATGTCTAAATATATTGATGAAGAGAATTACTTTGCCATCCAACCCGATAAATTTAATCTGATACACTTTCACGATGACAAGGGAACATTGCGTTTATCTATTAAGTTTCACAATCTTTATTATATCGAATCATCAGATAATTACGTGAATATCTATTATGAAAATAAAGGAAGAATTACACGTTTTTTACTCAGAAGGAGCATGAGAAGTATTGAAGAGAGCTATGCAGAATATCCTTTGGTGAGATGCCATCGTTCTTATATTGTGAATGCCAACAAAGTAAAGGTCTTGCGCAAAGATAAGGAGGGTCTCTTTTTGGATTTGGATTATTTGGATTTGCCTAATTTGCCTATTTCAAAAACTTATTCAGAGCAGGTGCTCAGGCTGTTTAATCAATAGGTTCGTGTTTTGTTGAGGCTTACTTATTTTCCCTTACAATTCAGCTACCACTTCCCGCTGTTTTGCAAAATACTCCTTCCTGTGCTTTTCGTTTGCTTCCGAAATTTGAATAGACGATCTTTTTTTAAGGTTCATCCATTTCCGGAAATTATTTACCATTTCCGGTTCGGAAGAGGCAATATCGTACTGCCCGAAGGCATGGATGCGGCATATTTTCAACTTGTCGCTAAATAAATAGCTGTAATTGGTATCAACGCTAATTTTAGAAATGTAAAGATTTACCTTGCTTTGTGTTTCAGGGTATCGCCCTTTGTTTGCAATCTCTTCCAGATAGCCTATAAAACTGAACAGCTCTTTTTTCAAAAGCTCTTTTTCTTCGTCGGTAACCAATGCAATGGAATGATAATATCGAATGCTATACACTAAATACTCAAAAATATTTTGATCTAAAATATAATGAGAATCCGTTACACAAAGCATGTTTTTATAATAATTTTCAAATTGCTGCACTATTTTCTCAGGGATGATAATTTTAGAAAACAGTTTAAGCGCCTCATCCTGATAATATTGATATGCCCAGTAGAAAATATAGAACCGGTATAATGTAGGAAAGCCGGCACATAACGGTTTGGGCAGCCTGTTACAAATTTCCATAAATTCCGAATAAGGAGCTGTTTCTAAATGATCAAGCGCGCTAACCCTTTTTTGAAGATTGTAGAAATCTTTTTTTGAAGGGTTCACAAAGTTTAACAGTTGCATTTGAAAAGCTACTGCGCCTGAGTTGATACCAATAATTTCATCTAATGAGATACCCCAGGCTGAAGCTATTTTAACTACTTCAGGGGCATGAAATACCACATCTTTCCTTAACCTTCTATATACTGCTTCGCGTTCAAGGCACAATAAGTCTATGAGTTCTTGGGTTAATTGGGCATTTTTTGGAAATTTTTCATGAATATTTTCCATAAAATAGTCATACCAGTTGCTTGCTTCCATACTAAAAAAATTTGTTGTTAGGTATTATCTGTTTTATAAACTCTCCGCAAGTTGTCGTTGTTTTGAAAAAAATTCAATTCTGTTTTTTTCATCTACTTCAGAAATTTGTATAGATGCTCTTTTCTTCAACTGCATCCATGAGATAAAATTTGACACCATTTCGGAATGAAATGAATAGATTTCGTGCATATCGAAAACATGAATATAAAAAACATTAAGTTCAGGTGTAACCGTATAGCAATAGCCTGTCTCAATCTTAAGTTGGGAGATGTAAAGATTTACTTTATTTTGTGTTTCAGGGTAACAACCTCTGTTTGCCACTTCCCACAAATAATCTATCAGGGCAAGCAAGTCTTTTTTAATAAGTTCTTTTTCTTCATCAGTAATAAGATAAACAGAGCAAAAATATTGAATATCATTTATCAAACTTGAAAATATTCTTTGATCGAATATGAAATTAGTATTGGGCACCTGTTTAATGGCTTGGTTATAATCTTTGGTTATTTTGATATTCTCCTCAGAGATATTGATTTTAGCAAAAGGCAGAGTCTCCACTTCAATTCCATGCTGATACAACCATTTGAACAGATAGAATTTATTAATCTGTTCAAATCCGGTAATCAATTGGCGGGGCAATTTATTGCAGATATCAAGAAATTCGGTTTTCGGATAATTATTGATAAAATAAATAGACTGGATGATGAATTGCATAAAATCAACCTCTTTTTTTGAAGGAGAAAAATAGTTGGCGTGGTGCAGCTGGAATAAAATTTTTCCGGAATCCACTCTTGTAATTTCATCTAATGAAATGTTCCATGCAGTAGCAATGGTTACGATTTCATGTATTGAAAAGAAAACTTCTTTACGCAACCTTCTATATACCGCTTCGCGTTCGAGAGACAGCAAATCCATCAAAGCTTTTAATAAGTGTTTTTTCTTGGGATACTTTTTGTAAAGAATTTCAGTGAAAGTATCATACCAGTTGTTCTGTTCCATATAAAGTTAGTAATTAGATAATTAAAAAGATATTTTCTTCAATAAAAAATAAGATATAAATTGGACGGCGAAAATAAGAAAAAGTCTTTTTCACCATTTGTGCGTTTTTTTTCTCATAAATCGCTAAAAACCAAAGAGAAAATATATAACTACTCCATTTGTCTGAAATAATTAAAGAGTATTTTTTTTGAAAACCACAAAAGAGGAAACGAAACGGGAGTAAAAAAACAAATGGGTCGCTGTCGTTTGAGTTTATTTTTAAGAGAAAAAATAACGAGCGGAAAAAACATACTCTTTTTAATTTTGTTCCGAAAATTGATTTTCAATTCCATAATTTTTTACGCAGAATACCTTCAAATATGTTGAGTATCAAGATACTTTTGCCGCGTGAAAAAAAACAGTAATCACGATAACAACACAAAGAACAGCGCCTATTATTAAAGCTAAAAAAAAAAATAATATGAACACAATCAATCAAAAATCTATTATTATTATAATTACAATATTATTTTTATCCCGTTGTTTTTCGGCACAGGCGCAAGAGAGCAAGGGAACCGATTTTTGGTTATCGTTTGGACGTAATTTTGACCAATTAACTCCGGAGAAGGTAATGCTACAAATCAGAATTGCTGCCGATTCAGACGCCAAGGGAACCATTAAATATACCGAAACGGGGCTGACTATAAAGTTTTCGGTAGATGCAGGCACTGTATTTACCCATACACTTTCATCTACCGAAAAAAATGCGTCGTATAACAGTTCGTACTACAAAAACTCTAAAACGATTCGCATACAAACAGATGTTCCTGTAAGTGTCTATGCACTTAACACGTACTTGGCGCTGGCGGATGCCACCAATGTATTGCCCACATCGGTTTTAGGCACCGAATATTATCATTTGGGAAGAATAAGCTCTCACCTTGACTATAATAAATTTGATCAATATATTGTCATTGCTACTCAAGATGGAACGGTTGTACATCAGAATGGCACGCAGGTGGCTACTCTCTCGGCGGGAGAAACCTATTTAAGGCAGGTGCTTTTTAATACGGATATAAGTGGAGCTCATATTACTTCCAACCATCCCATCGCATATTTTTCGGCACACACCTATTGCAACATTGAGGGTGGTGGCGACAACTTCTTTCAACAACTACCTCCTGTGAATACCTGGGGGAAAAAATTTATGGTTCCGGTTACCAATCGGGAGCTTGAACTTATTCGTATCGTAGCTGCTCATGATAATACTACGATTACACAGGAAGGTGGTACCATTATGCCCATTTCCGGTGGACAAACCTCGCTTACCCTTAATGCAGGGCAATGGGTGGAGCTGATGATAACACTTGCCAACAAAGGATGCTACATACAAGCCGATAAGCCGGTTCAGGTATGTTCGTATATGGTTGGGATCGGTTATCCGGGCGCTGTAAATAATTTCGGTGGCGACGAATCTCTCTGTTTAATACCCCCTGTTGAGCAAAGTTTGAATACGGTTTTGATAGCTCCTTTTGCGGTTAGTACTCTTACTTCTCACTTTGCTTTAATAGTTACGCCTACCGCTACCAAGCATAATACCACCATTTCTATTGGTGGAGCGGCTGCTACGGGGTTAAGCGGAGGTACATGGTACGATAATACCACTTCCGGCAGGTCATTTTACAATGTACCGCTTACACAGTCATCCGACACCTATCTTATTACCAATAAGGCAGGTGTTGTTGTTTATGGTTATGGATTCGGCAATTCCATATCTTACTATTATCCGGCAGGTTCTGCCATGCGTATCTTAGATGGGTCAATAGGGGTAACTATATTGGGTACCGTTTTCCCGTTTGTGCATTATGCCGAATCGGAGTATAAGAAGCTATTCCCAACGATAGCAAGATTATACGACGCCTCGTTATGTTCGCAGGAACCTGCAGCGATTTTGGCGGAAGATCCCATACATAGTAATGAAACCATGTATTACGATGGCGTTGAGTTTATTCCCAATACTCCCAAGTATCCGGGATATCTGGGAAAATTGAACAATCCGGGATATCCACCTGTAAACTGGGCAGCTTTGGGATATAACGCAGACGAAATGGATCAAACAGTATTATTAACAGGCGAGATGCCGGTAACACCTGTGGGCTTGTACAAATTTGAGAAAGTTGCACAGGGAGACTATATTCTGGTTTTATCAAGAGGAGGCTTCGCTAACCGTTTTGCAAGGATTACCGTTGAGAACGAAGATATTTTTTTAAACCACAGAGAGTTAATTCCCGGAGACGCCAATGGAGACTTTACCATTGATGCCTTAGACATAGAGATGATCATCCAAAAATTTTCGCAATACAGCGATCCGCTTTATGACCCATTCTATGATTTGAATGGCGATTTGAGAATAGATGGCGCAGATATTTCTCTCTTGAAAACATTCCTGCAATTTTATATTGATTTATACGAGGATACAAACGATTGTTTCTCTAAATTCATTAACAAATAACACATTTTTATTAACTTTTTTTTTATTTCAAATTTTTATTCTATGAAAAGTAAAACTTTACAAAAACTGAATGTTACAAACATTCGCACACTATTATTAGTGTTTTTATTAAGCCTGTTTACAGGTTTAATACATGCTCAACCTCAGCCGTATCAATCTTCGGGAGGTATTTTGGTGGGAACATCCGATTCTCGT
>Ga0123356_10003849_pt1 | contig 15632 bp, 14 predicted proteins | sample TergutEmb28metaG_2_FD_92546 | JGI IMG/M metagenome (GOLD analysis project Ga0123356, IMG submission 92546) | Embiratermes neotenicus P3 segment gut microbial communities from Petit-Saut dam, French Guiana - Emb289 P3 | ecosystem: Host-associated > Arthropoda: Insects > Digestive system > Gut ... | reverse complement strand
GGAAAGGTCGCCCCCAAGGATCAATCAGGTCTTTTTCCTGAACGTATGGAGTCGGACGCTTTCGTTGTTGCGAATAAAGTTGAGGATTATGCACCGGTTGATTCCAACCGGAAACCATCGTTCCTCCTCCAAATGAATCGGCAAGGGGCTGACCGGTTATGGGATCCATACTACCAGTGCCCATTCCCATCGAGTCCATCGGATTTTGCTGGTTCAAAAGTGCTTCGGGACCAGTAGAGATGCTCTGTCCCATCATCGAATCGACATTTCCACCCGGCACGCCCGGCATCCCGCCAGGTTGTGCCATGCCGGGAACTCCCACCCCCACGTTGTCGGGAATGAAAACGAGTGCATAGAGTCCCTGTTCCGTCGTCGGGTATCCCCGATGGTCTTGGGCGTATTGTTCGAGTTGCGATGCAAGCGTGGTCATTTTGAGACGTGCCTGCCGATCATTCCAACTCTTCCGTTGAGTGTTGACGACAGGAATCAAAATCGCAAAGAGTGCGAAGATGATTGCAAGTACAATCAGGAGTTCCATCAAGGTAATACCGGAAGAACGTTTGTGGATCATTCTCATTGTAGTTCGTAAACGAACCGGGAGGTTCGTGGTTAGACTGGGATTTCGCACAGTCTAACAAAATTTGCGAAATTTATCAAGATGGTTCGGGAGCAGGTTAATAATCCTCCGGCAGTTGCTTCATCTGTTTGAGCGAAAAGACGGGTCCTTCTTTGCAGACATACACCGGACCGCAGTTGCAACGACCACATTTTCCGACTCCGCACTTCATTCGGTTTTCCAAACTCGTAAAGATGTTGTCATCACTGATACCGGCTTCGGCAAGCACCGGTAAGGAAAATTTTATCATGATTGGCGGTCCAATTACCAACGCCGCTGCATTTTGGGCATCAAGCATTGCCTCCTTCAAAATTGTCGGTACAAAGCCGATTTTACCCGTCCAGTCCGGCGTTTCGCCGCCCGGATCGACCGTTTGCAATACATCCACATTCGGATACCCTGCCCATTTTTCCAAGTCCGAGCGAAAGACGAGATCGCCGACCGTTCTTGCCCCATAAACAATCGTGATTTTGCCATATTTTTTTCGATTTTCGAGGGCGTACCAAATTGCACACCGGATCGGCGGCATTGCAATTCCACCGCCGACAAAGACGAGGTCTTTGCCTTCCCAGTCTTTCATCGGATAGGAATTGCCGTAGGGACCCCGAAAGCCGATAGTGTCTCCCGGTACAACCTTCCACATGGCTTCGGTAACTCGTCCCGTCTTGCGGAAGCAAAATTCGATGTAATCTTTCCAATTCGAACTGGAACAGATATTGAAGACCGACTCGCCGTAGCCGAAGATGCTGTACATTCCGAACTGTCCGACTTGAAATGAGAATTTCTCCTGCTGTCTCTCGTCCTTGAATCGGACTTTCACCGACTTTACGTCAACGGTATGTTGCGCAACGTCAATAACTTCCATTAAGTCGGGCTTGTAGATGTTTTCGGACATGGGCGGCAAAATAATTCGGTTGGGCACCGATAAACGGATACATTGTTTTGTATTCCCTATTTTCCAATTTTACCACAAAGGGCACAAAGATTTCACAGGGGGCACAAGGGATGTAGCCGGCAAACACGTTTACGGTTAAAAAATACCGCAAAGACGCGTTGCATTTCGGAAATGCAAAGGAGGGTGCATCTACAAAATTGCTTTGACTTGGTACTACCGACTTCCTGCCACTTTCTTTGCGATTCGGACTCGTGCCCTTTGGTTGTACAGCCTTTCTTGCCGGATGCCGGAGAGCAACATCGAATCGTTGGGGTCTGTTAGGTCTTCTTCCAACCCCGCTTCGGCTTTCGCCAAGTCCAAATCTGCCGTCGGCAGAGCGTACATCGTTAGTAGAGCAACAGTGTCGCCTAGAACCTCAACGAATCCTCCTTCGACGTAATAGAGCGTCAGTTGTCCGTCGGTGCCGGTAATGCGAAGTTCGCCCGCTCCCAGCCGGGCAATCAGCGGGGCATGATTGGGCAAAATGCCACATTCGCCATCATAAAGCGGCAGGACGACAAAGGTTGCATCCTGGCTCAATACGGTCTTTTCCGGCGTTACAACGATGCACTTCATGGACATATCGGGCACTCCCAGGCTACCAAAAACAGGAATATGACGCAGTGTATCTAAAAATGGACAAATTGCAAGAGTGGGGCAAGCCAATCAAGAATCCAGAACCGGCAGGGTGAGAACTTGTTCCATTCCTCCGAAAGTGTAAAATGACGGAAGATGTGGACTCTCGGAACGAACGAAAACCGATTGATTTTCGTCGTGCCGGGAAATCCTGAAATAGCAACTCGTCGAGTTGCCAAAGGAAGACCTAACATTCCAGAGGGGGTGATATGCAAAATGCTTTTTCCGTTGATGTAGAGGATTATTTTCATGTCGGTGCCTTTGCGAACACGATTTCGCCAAAGGACTGGGAGACGTGGACTCCGCGCGTCGTTGAAAATACCCAAAAGATACTCGACCTGCTTGCCTCGGCACCGCAACCCATCAAGGCGACCTTCTTCGTTCTCGGTTGGGTTGCCGAACGGTTTCCAGAACTCGTTCCCGAAATTGCCCGGCAAGGACACGAAATCGCTTCGCACGGCTACGGACACCAACTTGTCTATACCCTGACAGAAGGTGAATTCCGGGAAGATGTCCGAACAACACGGAAGATGTTGCAAGATCAGTCGGGGCAGTCCATCATTGGATACCGCGCACCGAGTTTTTCGATTGTCAAGCGAACTCCCTGGGCACACCGTATTCTCGTCGAAGAGGGCTACACTTACGACAGCAGTGTTTTTCCGATACACCATGATTTGCACGGCAATCCCGATGCTCCGAGGGAAATTCACACGATACAAACAGAAGCCGGTTCGATCATTGAGTTTCCCCCGGCGGTCATCACGCGGTTCGGCAAGAACATTCCGACAGGCGGCGGTGGATATTTTCGGTTCTTTCCCTATTTTGTAACCGCCCGATGGTTGAAGGAAATCAACCGGCAGGGAAAACCATTTGTCTTTTACATGCATCCGTGGGAAATTGATCCTGACCAACCGAGAGTACCGGGCGCACCGCTGAAAAGCCGGTTGCGACACTATTTGAATTTGAAACGAACGGCAGATCGGCTGAAAAGGTTGTTTTGTGATTTTTCGTTCACGACCGTCCAAGAGATTGTTCAGAAAGAGCATACTGTTTCCTGCCAATAATTGGTTGCTCTGTGATCTGCTCAATGGATATTTCCCAGTTCGACTACACACAATTCTCCGAGCGGTGTTAGATTGCCGAATTTCAAATCGGGAACGTTTGCCGAGGGAATCGTCAGCACCGCCGAAATTTCGGGATGCGATGAACAATAGTCCGCCGCTTTTTCTGCACCGAGGACAAAAAATGCTGTCGAAAGAAGTTCCGCCAACGTTGCCGTCGGTGCTAATACCGTCGCAGTAAAAACTCCTTCTGCCGGTTGTCCTGACCGAGGATCAATCAGATGCGAATACCGACGACCGCCGTATCGGAAAAACTGCTTTTGCGAGCCTGATGTCGAAACAGCAACGTAGTTTAGTGCCAACTCCCGAAGCCGCTGACCAGGACGAAGCGGATGAGCAATACCGATCTTCCAGCCTTGCCCCGATGCCAGCATACTGCTCAAACCGCCGGAAAACAGAAATCGATCAACCGCGTGTTCCCGGAGTTTTGCAGCAGCAACATCGAGAGCAAAACCTTTGCCGACGCAACCGAAGTTGAGTTCAATGCCTTGCTTTGTGAATCGGATCGTTTGTGCCGCCTCATCCAGTTCCAAAAATTGATAGCCGGTGAGTTCTTTTGCACAGTCCAACTCTTCTGTGCTGGGGATTCGTCCCTGTCGCTTGGCAAATCCCCATGCTTTCCAAAGGTTGCCGCTCGTGATGTCCACCGCTCCGTCCGTTTCTTCGGCAAGCCGGACACATAAGGCAATGAGATCGAAGAGTTCCTTGTCGAGCCGAACAGGACTCTCGTGGGCAGTGAGGTTGATACACTGAATTCGGCTATCGAAACGGAAAACAGAGAGTATCTGTTCGATGCGTTCGACTTCATCGAGCGCATCGAGTGCTGCCTCGGTTCCCTGCGGAAAGTCCAGCCGGGGAAAGGAAACTTCAAAGCCATCGTTCATCGCTCGGCGTTGGACGACCAACAGTGCCGACTCTTCGGGGGTAAGCCAAGTCATACGGAAGATTTAAGGGAACAATACTGCATCCTGCCACAAATTGGTCGGCTGCCTATATTATGCTAATTTATTGACACATAACCAACGGAACGCACGAGTCTTTGCCCTTCGTCGGACAACAACCACTCGACGAACCGCTCCACTCTTTCGCCCGGATTCTTGCGATGTACCAACACACACTCATATCCTTGCGGCTCTTTGGCGGAATATCTCAAAATTCGTCTTGATTTTGTTTGCCAAAATTGTTAGCATCCCGGTGCTATGATCCGACCGACGCATCAATTTAGAGCGATATTCAACGGCACGACTATTCCCGTGTTGGAACAGGTCGTGAACTTCAACGAAGCACGACAGGCATTGCTTGCCGGTAACATTGCGAACTTTGATACGCCGCTGTACCAGGCGAGGGATATGGACGTGGGGCACTTCAAGCGCAAGTTGGCATTGGCTTGTGAACGTCGTCATCGTCCGCCGGGACCGTTTGGACCGGAATGGCCTCTGCCGCGCGGCAGTGCGTCGGCAGTTGGCGATGATTGGCCTGTCGATAATCCCATCTTGTACCATGACTTGAACAACGTCGGAATGGAATTTCAAGTAACGGAAATGGCAAAAAATAATATGGAGTTCAACACTGCCGTCAGTATTATGCGGCACCAAATGCTCCTCCTCCAAACGGCAATCAGCGAACGAGTGTAATTTATGCCTTTCACCGAACACTGTCTTGGCAGGAAAAAGTAACAGCCCTACCGTTTCGTCCCTTTTCATATTTGGGCTTCCTTTGCGTTCCTTGCGGTTCAAATTTTACCGCAAAGACACTATAAACTGGTCGTTTTTGACGTTTTGGACAAGGTCGTCAACCGCCCGCCGGGTGATTGCGTGCGGTGCTCCGCACTGGAACAACGGACACGGAGATTTTTTGTACATCGCCGGTTCTCATAGAAGTCAATTATTGACAGTGGGCGGATCCGTGAATCCAATTTCAATTGCCATCGGTCCGAAGTCTGTCTGGAAAGGGATTGAAATCGGCGTACATCTTTCAGGAAACCGGAGTTCAGCATCCTTACCATAGATGACGTTGGGGAGACTCAAACTCAATTTATATTCTTCGAGTTGGGCTTTGGCATTTCCCGCAATGACATTTGTCAATTCGCCGACAGCATCGAAAACATCACTGTCGAATTCCGTACGGTCTTCCATGAGCATCGCCGAGGCACTTTTCAGTGCAAGTGCTTCGGACATAGTCAACACGACAGTTCCCACGATAACACCGGAGAGTCCGATGATGCCACTAACGGGATGGAGTGCCGACTTGCCTTTTTTGATCTGCGGCGGTTCCCGAACAACCTTACAGCCAGCCATTGTCTCCAGCGTTTTGGAAACGGCAACGATAAACGGATTGATGAATTCAACTCGGACGGCTTGCGTCATAGCGGAAACGGATGTTGGGTTATGTGGCGGACACGCTCCGCCAGCAGGTCGCTCCCCATTCTAATCGAGATCGGAGTCTATTTCAAGCCCCATGCTTCGACGAGACCGTCGGCACCCGGAGAGAGTTTTTTGAGTTTCTCGACGATTTTTGTTTTGGCGGCGGTATCTGCTTTCGGCAGTTTCGCTTTCATGTCGGCGTAATTTTCCCGCCGCTTTCTTCTTCGACGGATTTCTTTTTTGCGTTCGCTAATCGGCACTTGTTAACTCCTTATCTCTTCCAGACTTTGCCCCACTAATTGCGGGGTAATTCTAACCGATGTCGGTTTTCTGTCAAGAAGACCAAAAAAGCGGACGGTGCCCAAACTTGCCCAAAAGTCAAGCGCGTGATATAATCAAGAGGAAGGAATCAGAGAGAATGCTTCAAAATCCTGTGTGCCTTTCAAGCCTTCATCCTGGAACGTGTCAAAAATTGCTGTGGAATCAAAATAGGGAATTTGACCACCCCCTGCCCCTCCAAGGGAGGGGAATTATTCCCCTCCGAGGAGTGCCCGATAGGGCGGGGTGGTCTCCAGAGCAAAACTGAATACGCTCTAGCCCCCGGTAGGAGACGGGACGGCATTTTGATCTCCTAACTCCTGCCCCAATTCCTCAAAAATGCGTTGCTTTTTCCTTTGTTTTTCGTTAGTCTGTTTCGGATGCAGTGCGGTGTCTCCGGGACAGTTACAGATATTTCAGGATGCCTTGTCGGCATACGAGTCGGGAGATTATCTGCACTCGGCGGCACTGTATGAGCAGTTACTCGATCAAGGCGTTCGGTCGGGAGCAGTCTATTACAATCTCGGTAACGCTTGGGCAAGGGCGGACGAACCAGTCCGTGCTGTTGTTGCCTATTATCTTGCAAAGCGGTACATTCCGAATGATCCGCGCCTAAACGCCAACCTGCGTACTGTGTTGACAAGCAACGGCGGCACACCGCCGCCGTCCGAAAGTTCGCTCGTCGGTTCCCTCTTTTTCTGGCAAGATTGGATCGGTTACAACGCCAAAATTTGGGGTTCCAGTACACTCGCTACACTAACATTCCTGGGAGGCATCCTCTGTTTGTTCCGCTCGTCCAAGTGGTTGCGGCGGGGAACAACCGGTTTGGCAGTGTGTACGGCAATCGCACTTTCGTCAGTCGGATACGATTGGTATCGCTTTGAGGTCGTTGAACGGGTTATCGTTACGGCGGATGCACTTCCGCGAAAAGGCAATTCAGAACAATACGAGCCCGCATTTGTTACGCCAATACCATTTGGCACATCGGCGGTGGTTTTGGACAAGCGAAGCGATTGGTATTCTCTTCGCTTTCCAAATGGTCAAGAAGGTTGGCTACCGCACTCCCGAACGGTCCGGCTGCAATGGACCCGTTTTCTAAAAACGGGCACTGCGCCACCGTGTTGTCAGGAGCACATCAGTTTTCGCCGCGAGGGAAATTTCCACGACGTGGACTTGGAGGCGGAGCATCCGGTACGTCTTGTCCTGGTCGCCAAGAACCCTGCCCCGGCACAAAACCGCCGCCGGGAGCCTGTTGCCGCCCCTGCTGACCCTGCTGCCCACGCGGTTGTCCCGGAGCAGGCACTCCCAACCTTTCTCGCAGTGCAGGAGCCTCGGCGGTCAATCTGTCCGCCTTCGCTCTTTGTTCCGGGGTCAAAATGGCTTTGACCTGCTCGGCAAACCTCGCGCCACGCGCAGCCATGTCTGCTTGGAACCTTTCCCGCTCTGCTTGATCGCGCCAGTTAACTTCTCCGAAATTCCTCATCGCTGCATTTCGTTCTTCTACAAGTTTGCGGACTTGTTCCTTTTGGGAATCAGTTAGGTCTAAAGTTTCGAGCATCCGCTCACCCATTGGAGTACCCAACATCGGCGAATCCAGACCACCCGCCAATTGGAATGAGGTTTCCCTGAGTTTTGTCCGCTGTTCCGGTCTCAGGACTTGGTCAACTCGTGCCTGCACTTCGTTCATTCCCGATTCCATACGTTGCCTCATTGTCTCTCCAAATTGCCTCATGGCTTCGGGGTCTGCACCCGGTTCAGGTCGCGGCGCATTCTGAAACTGAGTTCGGAACGTTTCCATAGATTCCCTCATAATCCCCTGTAATTCAGTTGCCTGTTGCGGCGTGAGTCCCAATTCTCTGGCGAATGCTTCTTGGTTTTGGAATACCGCACCGACACCGCCCATGCCGCCGCCGGGTCCCCCCATGCCGGGCATTCCCCCCATTCCCATGCCGGGTCCCTGTCCGCGTCCCTGCCCACCGCCCGGCGGTTGGGCAAAAGAGTTGAGAGATAACGCAAAAACGGTAACTAAAACCGCAAAAGTCCAAAAAATTCGCCTGTTCATATTTTGACCTCCAAATTTTGTTGAGCAGAACTCTAAATCCATCGAACGCCGACGGACTCACCAAGTTCTGCGAAAACTCGCTTTCTTTCAAAAATCGTGGATCTTGTGTAAATTCGCCGGAATACCGGCTCAATATGCGCAATTTTAGCCGAAAAATCCCTTCGCCCCGCTAAAGGAAAAGGAGCGAAGGGATTTTCGCAGGTCTGCATCAACCACGGACCCCTCAACGTATCGGGCGGTCGTAGCAGTGCTATTGGTTGCCGCCGCCACGGGTACCCCGTCCACCACCTTGTCCGCGTCCAGGTGCTCCCTGCTGACCGGGCTGCCAATTATCGGTGTTCTGACCCGGTGTAAAACCACCGCCGCCACCACCCTGTCCACCGCCGCCACGTTGTCCGGGTCCCGCTGCACCCGGTTGGGCACCTTGTCCGCGTTGTCCCGGTCCCGCACCCTGTCCTTGCGGAGGAGGCGGCAGAGCCGGAAGTCCCAGCGTCTCACGCATTGCCGCTGCTCCAGCGGTCAACTGTCTTGCCCTTTGTCTCTGCTCCGTAGTCAAAACCCCTCTGATCTGGCTGGCAAATTCCGCATTGCGTTCCTGCGCTGCGGCGGCTCTTGCCTGCCGTTCTTCCGCTGTGAGTTGTTGTCCACCGCCGCCACCTTGTCCACCTTGCGGCATTGTTGCAGCGCGACGATCCGCCGCCAGTTTAGCAATCGCTTCTTTCTGTTGGGGGGTCAAATCTACGACAGCGAGCATCCAGTCATCCAACTGCTGTGCATTCATGCCACCGTTCGCTTGGAAGTAGATTTCCTTGAACTTGGTCTGCTGTTCCGCATTTAGAACTCGATTGATCCCTGCCCACATTTCAGTTGCCCGTCGTGCTCTTTCTTCGGCAGTCGGCATAGCAGCACCGCCCTGACCGAGACCGGCTATCTGACCACCTTGTCCACCGCGCTGTTGCTGCGGGAAGACCTCCTGCAATGCCGTTCTCTGTCCATCCGTAAGTGTCAACATTCTGGCAACTTCCGCATTACGGAGAAGTGCAGCGGGAGCGGCAGCACCGAACTGTCCCGCACCTTGTGCAGCACCGGGACCGCCTGCTTGGCGTTGTCCTTGACCTGGTTGCCCCTGACCACGTTGTTGCTGAGCGATGGCATCAAGGGAAAATGCAAAAACGGTTACTACCACTGCAAAAATCCAAAGGATACGTTTCATCTGTTTTGTTCTCCTAATTCTGTTAAGGGGGGATTACAGTCTCCTACACGTTCTACCAAACGCTGTCGGTCTTGTCAAGTTCCGTAAAATTTCCTTAAAACCGCAAAAATCGGCTTTTTAGACACGAATGACACAGTTTTAGCACACTTTCACGAGTTTTGCGAAAAGGTCATATACCAGCCATACTTCCAACCACGACCCCGGAAACCCAGAAAACAGAGCGGCAGGTATCTCACTTGGTATTTCTTTTGCGATGTGATATACTTAACACACTGGCTTTCATGCAAAGCATGATCCCTTGTTTCTACAATCCCATGAACAGAAGACATTTTTTACAGGCTTCGCTTCTCTTGGCAGGAACCGGTTTGACGATGAATAGCATTCGTGCTCAGGAAAGCGTTGATCCGAGAACACTCATTTCAAACGGTGGTGAAGGACCGCAGAAGCATTTAACGTGCTATCCTGATACCGAAAATGGCAGACACCAGTTGCATCAACTCTGGGTGTCGCAGGATAATACCGTGCTCCTATCGTACAGGGCACATCCGACTCAAAAGTATCCATTCTTTTCGCCTATGGCGGGACCGGTCAGCGGCTTGCCGTTGGTAACAGAAACAGGACGACCGTGGCCTCACCATCGTGGGGTCTTTTTCGGACTTGATAGAGTGAACGGCGGAAACTATTGGCAAAACAATTTGAGCGCGGGACAGATCATTTCGCAGGGACCATCGTTTGCCAGAGAAGATGGACAGTACAAAATAACGCCGATATCTGCTGAAATAGTTGACCGATGCCTTTGGCAACGGGGCACGGATGATCCGATTATCGAAGATCAGCGGCGATTTGTCATCAAGATTTTGGATGACCAACGATACATCCTTGACGCAGATTTCGTGGTGAAGGCATTGACCGACGTTACGGTGTTGGAAACGAATCACGGTTTGTTTGGAGTGCGTTGCGCTCACGACTTGTCTCCGGTGGGCGGCGGCATATTGGAGAGTTCGGAAGGTTCAAGGGGGCAAGAAGGTACGCTTGGCAAGCCGGCACGTTGGATGGCGTTCTACGGAAAACGTGCCAAGTTGAAGGAAGAGATCATTGAGGGAATTGCTGTGTTTTGTCCTTCAAAGGCTCCGCATCCGAGGTTCGAAAATTGTCCATGGTTCACTCGGGACTATGGCAACATTTCACCGACTCCGATGAATTGGTTGGGAGGCAGCCCATTTGTTTTACCGAAGGGCGAAGAGTTGAAATTGCGTTATCGGGTGGTTGCGTTCGGTGGCACACCGGCAGACGCTGGCTTGAATAGTCTTTGGGAAGAGTTTGATCGGGTGGGCTGATCGTTTCCGTTGGTATTCCCCCGAATCCCTTGCATCGCTTGGAACATGTCGTCAATGTCGAAGCAATCCGCAAGTTCTGCTGCGCTTCGCTTGCGCTCTTTGGGAAATTTGTTGCCCAAATTGTCAAAATTCTTAATTTTTCTAAAATCGCCATTGACATTATTGAAAATTATAGTAAAATTGCATTAAACAATTCGTAGCCCGCACGAACTATGGAAAATCCCCTTCCGGCTTGGATGTCCGGTATGAACGAAGAAGACTTCGGCTTCATTCGGCGTTTTTTGTTGGCTTCCGGCTCGCTAAAACAAATGGCAGAAGAGTACGGTATCAGTTATCCGACCGTCCGCCTGCGGCTCGACCGAATGATCGAAAAGATCAAACTCTACGAAAAGCACACGAAAAGAGACCCGTTTGAAACCCTGCTGCGAAGTGCACACATCGACGGCAAAATCGACCTGCCCACCCTGACAACACTTTTAACCGCCTATCGAAAGGAGCAAAATCATGACGAAAAATAGCATCCTCATTATCGCATCAGCAGAACTACAAAGTCCCCTCGCCCCCTTGGGGGAGAGGGTTAGGGTGAGGGGGAATCCTTGCCAAAAAGCACGTAGCCCTCACCCTAGCCCTCTCCCAGAGGGAGAGGGGACGGTCCACTTTGCAGCCGTTCTGCTCGTTCTCATCCTGTTCCTACTAACCCCATCTTTCGCACTCGCCGATGGCGAAGCGACACCGATTCCGCTACCGAACGACGTGTTCAAAGTAGAAAACGACCAATCCGAATTGAAAACGGAAAGGGTCGCAACCATCGAATATCGTCCAACAAAGTCGTTTTATATTGTTCGGGGGCAAGTTCAATATCGTGATGTTGAGGGAACCGCCTACCTCGAAATGTGGAACGTCATGCCCGATGGAAACCGTTATTTTTCACGAACACTTGCTGAACATGGAACGATGCAAAAAATTCAAGGAACCAGCGACTGGCGAGAATTTGAACTGCCCTTTAATTTGATGGAACATAGACCGGAATCGGTTACGTTGGAAATCAATGTTGTTATGCCCGGTAAGGGAACCATCGAACTGTCGGGCTTGATGGTACTCGAACCACCAACATTTGAGCCGACAATAGAACCCACCGAATTGCCAGAGGCAATACCGACCACGTTCCCGGACGGCGTACTCATAGTAGAAAACAACCAATCCGCTCACAAATCAGAAAGGATCGCAACTATTGAGTACCGCCCTACGTCGTCGGCTTATGTCGTTCGTGGAAAAGTTCGATACAACAATGTCGAAGCAGCCGCCTATCTCGAAATGTGGAATGTCATGCCGGATGGGAGCCGTTATTTTTCACGAACTCTCGCTGAACATGGAACGATGCAAAAAATTCAAGGAACCAGCGACTGGCGTGAATTTGTACTTCCTTTCAATTTGATGGAACATAGACCGGAAGCAGTTACATTGGAAATCAATGTCGTGATGCCCGGCAAGGGAACTATCGAATTGTCGGAGTTGTCCGTGAGCGATTATTACGAACTCGCACCGACAACAGGTTTCATGGGAAGTATTCAAACACATCCGACGGTACTAATCTCCGTCGATAACCCTCAACCACGTCCAACTGCCGAATGGTTCAATGCTCGCCTGTTCGGCGAAGTATTGGCGATTTTTTGGGTCTTTTATGGCGCATTATTTGTCATGCTCTACTGTTTTTTGCTTCCACGCGGCAGAGGTCGCCGATTGGTACTCGGACTGATTGCCTTCGCCGCCGTTGTGGGAGTCATTGTTCTCGTGGCGGGAATAACGGCATTGCTTTGTGGTCAACCTTTTCGCATTTGGTTTTGGTTTATACACCTCGGCAGCATAACAACTCTTCTTTTCACTGTCGGCTTCTTTGTCATACGGTATCAGTACAAACAAGCCGAACTGCGCAAGATGCAAGCCCTCGATGCGTGAGGAAACAAAATTTCCAAAGAGCCGGAGGTATCGCGGAGCGAACTTCCGGTTTCAGGTTGCCCGCGAATCTGCTATTTCCTCTTGACACGTTCCTGTTTTATCGGTATTTTAGAGCCTTGGAGTTCGTTTCCGACACACGATTGACACAATTGTCTATGACAAAAAGATTCTGCCCCCTTTGGATCGTCCTTTGGATGACCCTGACGTTTCCCCTCGTTCTTACGGCACAGACCATTCCGCTTCTCACGCAGCCCGAACTTGATCCTTATGGTCTCAAGCGGGTCTGGTTTCACCAACTTGGACTCCATTCCACCGATGGTAAAGTCCAAGACATTCTCCTTGAAGGGGGACAACTTTTCGTTACGACCAGCGACGCAAAACTGCATGTTTTGGATTCCGAGACGGGGCAGTGGCTCTGGACACGTTCCATCGGTAACAAAACAACTCCGCTGACGGAACCTGCCGTTAATAGCCGACTTGTCGCCATTCACAACAATCTGGCGGTTTTTGTTTTCAACCGCAACACCGGCAAGCAACTTCTGCAAATCCCCCTGACGGAAGCCGCCTCTGCCCCCTGCGAAATTAGTGAACACTATCTCTACGTTCCTATGGGCAATCAGACCATTTTGGGATTCGTTTTGAGAGAAGCCCACGCACCACCACCGATAGAAGATGCCGATGCCGGTTCCCTAAGACGGATAGGCGGTATTGACGATCCCGAATTGGGAAAAATCGTCCAACAGTTTGAGGATGCCAGACGTTTGCTCCAAGTAGCGGAACCTGTGGAAGCCGATAACGACAACTTCGTTCTCGACAGCACCCACCGAATTCCAATTACCTGTCCATCATTGGGAACAGTAAGAACGAAACCGCTACTTCTATCGCAGTTTTACTCTTGGATACTGGACAATGAAGAACAGCCGACACATGAAATCGACGGGAGAACGCACCAGGAATTCATTGCTTGGAGCACAGAGCAAGGTTATTTGTTCACGGCGAGAATTTCGTCCTTGTCTGATCGGAACATGGAGATGCGGTATCGGGTCGATTCGGCGGGACAAACGTTTTACATGAACCCGATGCGAGCAGCACAGATTGATCGACCGGGAAACAAGGCATTATTGGCGCGTCCGACCCAGAGTCAACTTTACCCCGTTAACGAACCGGACGTGAACAAAATAGTCGCTTCCGATGTGATTGTTACCGGCGGTCGGGCGGCTTATGTTTTTGCAATTGATGCCCGGACGGGAGCAATTCGTTGGCAGTTCCCAACGTTAGGGCAACTACTGGAACCCATTGCGGTCATTGGCAGAGATGTTTATGTTCCGACAGCAGACGGAGCACTCCATGCAATCGACTTGGACTCAGGACACGAACGTTGGCTGGTACGAAACGTAAAAAGATTTGTCGCAGCATCGAAGCAGCGGGTTTATGCGCTTGACCAGCGGGATCGACTGGTTTGTTTGGACAGGACATCTGGAACAACGATTTTTGTCTATGACATTCAGCGATTTGCCCATTGCCTTTTCAATTTGGAAACAGATCAAATTTTTCTGCTGACGGATAGCGGTTTGATTCAATGCCTCCGAGAGCGGCAATTTGAGACGGACCAAAATTCGGATGCCGGGAACGCGACTTCGCTTCGACATCGGATAAGTGCTGCGGAGTTCGCGGAAGCAACGCGCAGCGGAGAAATGCCGGAACTGTGGTGGGTCGAAGAATTGACGGCGATAGAGCCGTAGTGTCTTGCCAAGTCTGTGATTGTGAGTGCCGTCATTTTCACCTATGTGGGAATGACGGAGGTTTTCGATCTTGCCGAAAGGGTGCCAACAAAATCCGAACGCACCCGTGCCGTTTGTCGTCTTGTCAACTCGCAACAATTTGCAACAGTCGGAGTTGTTCGGTATCGACCGTGCGGTGTTTGAAAACACACTCTTCGATGGGTGTCAGCGTCAGTTCCCCTTTAATTTTTCCTACCATCTTGCCGGACTCGCCTTGAATGATTGCACTGACCGCAAAGTTGCCGAGTTCCGATGCCAAGATTCTGTCCGCCGCCACCGGCGAGCCGCCTCGCAAAACGTGCCCCAGCACGACCGCCCGGCTTTCAAAGGGATTGCCCGCCTCTTGAAGTAGTTTTTGTACCGCAAACGCCCCGCCACTTTCGTCTCCTTCGGCAACGATTGCCATGACCGATGTCCTACCGTCTTCTTTAATTTTATTCAATTTTTTGACCATCCGCTCCGGCGACTCTTCCGCTTCGGGAATGCAGGCGATTTCTGCTCCTGATGCGATTGCCGTCGAAAGGGCAATGTCGCCGCAGTGCCGACCCATCACTTCAACAAAGAACATCAATTCATGGCTACCGGCAGTGTCCCGAAGTTTGTCCACGGCATCGACAGCAGTATCGACCGCCGTTGCAAAACCGATAGTGAAATCGGTGCCGAATAAATCGTTGTCAATCGTGCCGGGAATGCCAATGACCTGACCGTCCCAGACATTGCACAGGTCGAGTGCCCCTTTTTGTGTGCCGTTGCCGCCGATGGCAATGAGCGCATCGAAGCCGTATTTTTTCAGCACTTTGACCGCATGTTTGAGTCCAGCAGGTTCTTGAAATCGCTGTGAACGGCTGCTGCGTAAAATGGTTCCTCCCTTTTTCGACAAGCCGGAAACGGAACGAATTCCCATGACGGGAGTGCCGTTTTCGCCGGGATAGAATTCTTCGTTGAGAATTCCTTCATAGCCTCGCCGGATTCCATAGACTTCTATATCTTCGCAGATACAGGCGGTTCGAACGATGGATCGCAGACAGGGATTCATACCGGGAGCGTCCCCGCCGCTACATAAAACGCCAATGCGCATGGTGCTTGAAAACTGTTGGAGGATAAGTGAGAAAAGCGCGGGTATTGTAACATATTGGAGTGCATTGCAAAAGGCTCTATCCGGGTTCTACTACTGTTTGCCCTTGCTTTCCCATCAAAATTTTGATACGATACATGTCCACTTGACAAAGGTTTATCAAGCCATGGAAGCAGAAAACAAATCAACGCGGCGTGAATTTCTCAAAACGGCGGCTCTT
>Ga0123356_10003848_pt1 | contig 15637 bp, 14 predicted proteins | sample TergutEmb28metaG_2_FD_92546 | JGI IMG/M metagenome (GOLD analysis project Ga0123356, IMG submission 92546) | Embiratermes neotenicus P3 segment gut microbial communities from Petit-Saut dam, French Guiana - Emb289 P3 | ecosystem: Host-associated > Arthropoda: Insects > Digestive system > Gut ... | reverse complement strand
TATACACCCGGTCTTTTTTAGCTCGCTCCACATGAGAAGTCCGATGATAGTCGCAAGTCCCACCTTTATTCCATGCAAGGCCGGCTTTCTGCCTTCGGCAAGCATTCTCATTTCCCAAAAATGAGCCAGATGATGCTCCGTCCCTGATGCAGGACGACTGTCGCCATACAAGCTCATTGCTATTCCACTCAGTATTAATCCCTCGGTAACATTCTTTATTACAGCAGGATCGCGTTTACTTAGATCCGGTGCACCTTTGATGATTTTTTTTAATGCAGTTTCAACAATATCAACGATATCCGGCGGCATTTCTTCACCAACCAGCAGGTGAGCCAGGCGCCAGTCGGCAAGCGCGGTTATTTTACCGAGCATATCGCCAAGTCCTGCTGCAGTCAAAAGCATTGGTGCAGCTGCAAGGATTTCAGTATCACAGAAGATTGCGACGGGACATTGAGTAGGTGGAGTTACTTTAAGACCTCCAAGAATCATTGCACTGCCGAGCGAAGCATAGCCGTCCATGGACGGAGCAGTACCAACAATAGCAGACGGGCATCCTACCTTTGCACCGACATATGTGCAAAGGTCATTTATCGTGCCGGAACCGATTCCGAGAATAAGATCTATATCAGAGTTATACGCTGCTGTCAGAAAACCGATCGCATACTCATCGGGAACAGGTTCATCCTCAATAAAGCAACACTCTATAACATTCAGACCTATGTTCCTGATAGAATCGATAACACGCTTTCCGGCAACTTTTCGTGTATTAGGATCGCATACTGCAAGGACAGTTTTATGATCGCATGACAATACCCACTTCGCGACGCTGTCTATTACTCCGGGATCAACTGATATGTAAGGTATGATTTGTTTGTATTTCTCCCACATAAATCACCTCCGTGTCGTATCAGGAGGGTTTAAATAGTGTGTTCTGCAAACCGGTGTGAAATCTATTTCAGAGTCTCCGCCGACGTCTCCCATCACTACAAAATCTCCGCTGTACTGCGGGACTCCGTTGATGCGGAGCAGGTTTTTTGTTGCTTTATTACTACAGTATTGACAAACATTTTTGACTTCCTCGATCGTGTCTGCCCAGTACAATAAAGCGGCACTGCCGTCAAAGAGTCTGCCGTCAAGATATGAACATCTTAGTCCGTAGCATAGCACAGGAACATTCATCGTATCAACGACTATTGCCAGTTGCCGTACCTGCTCAGGTGTTAAAAACTGTGCCTCCTCTACAAGGATCGCTGAGATCTCGTTCTCCATCAGCCTATCGGCAATGAACTTCAGTAAATTCTGCTTGTCATTTACCAGGATCGCCGGTAATGAAGATACAATAGCGCGGGATTTGACTTCGGCGGCCATGTTCCAGCGGGTATCCTTATCAGGCTTTAATATTATCACATTCTTTCCTTGCTTGATATAGTTGTCTGCAACCATAAGCAGATTTGCGGTTTTTCCGCTGTTCATAGCACCGTATCGGAAGTACAATTTTGCCATAATACCTTTATCCTCTTGTATTTTATATTGAAATAGATATAATTGTTACATTACAGATTTACTGTACAATACATTGTGACCCACAGTATATAGCAGAAGTTTAAATATGACAAGAGTGCACAGTATTGCATGCATAGAAGAAAGCTGTATTTTAAACAGGAGGGAGAGCACTGTTTACAAAAGGTAAGATCTTTGTAAGGTTCAGAAGAATCAGCATATCGCTTTTTATTGTTGCATTCATCATCATAGCAACGGTAATGTTTTTTGCGTTTGAAAATGTCACAATGCAAATTTCTTCAGAGTATGCAGGGCGTTATGCAGCAAGCTCCGCAGACGCTCTCAGTGCTCATATACTAAAGGAGATAGGTCTGATATCTATGGCGGCTCGATCTGAAGATGTCATTGCCTGGCTTTTAGATGAGTTTAACGAAGAAAAGAAAGCACATGCATTTGAAGTATTCTCCGGTATTGTCAACCAGCTTTACAGTTACAATCTATACGTTGGTGTTGCCGGCTCTTTGAATGAGTACAGAGTAATTATGGATGAAACGGCAGGTACGATCCAACCGTTTGCGACCCTGGATCCGGGTGAACCGGTGGATACATGGTTCTTTGACGCGATCAACTCCAGTAAAGACTATATATTGACTGTAAATATCGACCATGATATGCACAGGAAACGTGTTTGGCTTGATTACAGAGTTATGCAAAACGGAACACCCCTGGGTGTCATATGTACAGGCTTGGAATTTTCTCATATAGCAGGAGAATTATTTTCACAATATGAAAGTAATAATATGCGGGGATTGATAATTGCCGGTGACGGAACTATATTTATGGACAGTTCCTTAATGGAAAACGAAGAGTTTCTTTATACTGAATACACAACAACCTTGCGTGAGGAATTTACAGACCCTGTGATCATAAACGCAGTTGAAGCTCATTTACGCGAGACAGCCGGGTACTGGAATAAAACCGGTGAGCCGGATGTGACAAGGTTACGTTCCGGTCAGTTCAAACTCATGACAATAACTTCTATAAGACATACGGAATGGTCGATCATAATACTGTCAGACACAACCACTCTCTTTAACACAGCATACTTCATACCGATAATGATAACAGTTCTGATTTTACTGATTGCATTTGCTGTCGTAAGCAGTATGACGAGTTACCGGATCCTCTTTAAACCGTTACAAAAGCTTGATGACAGCTTATTTCAATTAAACGAACACAGTGCTGCCGGTATATTCGGCTCCGAGCGTGATGATGAGCTGGGACATCTTTCAAATACTATACAGGATCTGTTTAATAAAGCAAATGTTGATCCACTTACAGGTTTGTACAACAGAAGGTTCATGGACAGCAGTATGGAGCGTGTGATGGGTTTGCTGTCCCGTTCCGGAGGGTTGCTCAGCGCACTGATGCTGGATATCGATTTCTTTAAAAGATATAACGATACATACGGTCACGAAGCCGGGGACAAATGTCTGCAGGCTGTTGCACACGCTCTCTCGTATTCAGTATCCAGAGTAAATGACATAGTTATAAGATACGGAGGCGAAGAGTTCGCAATAGTTCTTCCGAATACTGACGGTGACGGAGCAAAAATCTTTGCTGAGAGACTGCTTAAAAATGTATTCGATCTTAAGATTCCGCACGAAAAAAATGAAGCAGCAGAATACGTCACTGTTTCAATAGGAGTAACGACCGGAAGAGTAGAGTACAAGCATGACCTTAGCATGTATCTTAAACGCGCTGACGAGGCACTGTATATCTCAAAGGAAAGCGGTCGCAACAAATATACATATCTGGACTTTTTACGGAATAATCCGGATCAAACACTTAAAAATAAGGAGATTGTAAAGTGAAAAAGATAACTTATAAACCGGTAGGAACATGTTCACAGTTGATCGAGATCGAAGTCGAAAATGATATGATCAATAAAGTAAAATATACCGGAGGCTGCCCCGGTAATTTACTTGCGATAGGCGTGCTCGTTAAAGGAATGAAAATCACTGAAGCTATAGAAAAGCTGGAGGGTATAAAATGCGGCAACAAAAAAACCTCCTGCGCCGACCAGCTTGCACAAGCACTAAAAACGGTTTAGTGTCTACGGGGACATTCCTCTCAGGAGGTGTGTCCCCTTGATACGTTAAGGTTTAAATCCATCTTTTAAGGCAACCGCCCTGTTAAACACTAAGCCACCCGGTTTAGAATCCTTATTATCGACAGTAAAATAACCCAGCCGCAGGAATTGGAATGACTGCGGCACTTTTGCGTCTTCAAGGATTTTTTCACATTTACAGCCTGTAAGGGTCTCAAGAGAGTTTGGATTAAGAAACTCAGTGAAATCTTTTCCGGAAACATCGGGATTCGGGTCGGTGAAAAGGTTATCGTAAACTCTTACCTCTGCATCGATCGCTGTTTTTGAATCGACCCAATGGATCGTTCCGCGCACTTTACGTCCGTCCGGGGTATTGCCGCCTCGTGTTTCAGGGTCATATTCGGCAGTGACAAGAGTGACCTCGCCATTATCATCCAGCTCATAACCGGTACATTTTACGATATATGCACCTTTCAGCCTTACCTCATTGCCGGCAAACAAGCGATTATATTTCTTCGGCGGCTCTATCATAAAGTCATCACTTTCGATCCATAACTCACGAGAAAAAAACACATCGCGAAAACCGGCGGCTTCATCATTCGGATTATTCTCGATTTCAAAGGTTTCTGATCCATCTGCAGGATAATTAGTTATAACAAGCTTAATAGGACGGGTCACAACCATTACACGTTGAGCATTCATATTCAGATCCTCACGCAAGCAATGCTCTAAAAGTGCATACTCAATAGTATTTGTTGTTTTTCCGACTCCGATGCGTTCACAAAAGTCACGTACAGAAGCCGGTGTATATCCACGCCGGCGCAATCCTCTTAAAGTTGGCAGACGCGGATCATCCCAGCCATTGACATGATCATCTTCGACAAGCTGGCGAAGCAAACGTTTTGACATCACAGTATAGTTGATGTTACGGCGGCCGAACTCGATCTGTCTTGGTCTGCTCGGTGCATTGGTATTTTCTATGACCCAGTCGTATAGCGGACGATGATCTGTCCATTCCAATGAACATAAAGAATGTGTGATATTTTCAATTGCGTCTTGAATAGGGTGTGCAAAGTCATACATCGGGTAGATGCACCATTTATCTCCCTGCCTGTGATGATGAGCATATTTGATTCTGTAAATAACAGGGTCGCGCATATTAAAGTTGCCGCTCTCCAGATCGATTTTTGCTCTGAGAGTCATTGCTCCTTCAGGGAACTCTCTGTTTTTCATACGCGTGAACAAGTCCAGGCTTTCTTCAACAGGTCTGTCTCTGTACGGTGAAGTAGCCGGTACTCCGACATCACCACGTCTCGATTTTACTTCATCGGGAGAAAGTTCACAAACGTAGGCAAGCCCTTTTTTGATCAAACCGACTGCAAGCTCATAAGTTTCTTCAAAATAGTCACTACCAAAACAGAGCCTGTCACCCCAGTCAAATCCAAACCATTTGATATCATCACAAATAGCTTCAACAAACTCATCCTCTTCCTTATCCGGATTTGTATCGTCGAACCTCAAGTTGCAAAGACCGCCGAACTTCTCGGCAGCATTGATACTGATGGAGAAAGCAAAGCAATGTCCGATATGAGGATAACCGTTAGGTTCAGGCGGCAGCCTTGTATGGACCTGCCTGCCTTCAAATCTTCCGCCCGGAGCAATATCTTCTTCTATAAACGCATGAATGAAATTATTTGAAAGTTCTTCCATTATTATATCTCCATATGTTAGAATATTTTGAAATACTGTAACATACAACGGGGGATAATACAATGATATTCGATTCCTATAACAAGTATATTTTCTACGACGGTGCAATGGGGACAATGCTGTACAAATATGGATTAAAGTCCGGAGAAAAACCGGATTTGATGAATATGACCGCACCGGATGCAGTTGAAAGCATCCATAGAATGTATGTCGAAGCGGGTAGCGATATAATATGCACAAACACATTCGGCTCAAATGCGCTCAATCTGGAAGGTACAGGTTACAGTCCGTCAGAGATCGTCACCGCTGCAGTTACTATTGCAAAGAGAGCGTGCGGCATCAGTGCAAAAGTTGCTCTTGATATAGGTCCGACAGGACAAATTCTCGAACCTGCGGGTGATTTGGAATATGAAAAAGCATACGGATTATTCCGTGAAATGGCGATCGCCGGAGAGAATGCAGGAGCAGACTTTGCAGCGATAGAAACGATGAGTTACCTTGAAGAATTAAAGGCTGCTATGTCAGCGGTCAAGGAAAATACAAAACTCCCGATCCTTGCGACCATGACATTTGAAAAATCAGGATTCACATATATGGGATGCGATCCTGAGAGCTTTGTTAAAACTGCTGAAGATATCGGAGCAACAGCGATCGGTCTGAATTGCTCACTGGAGCCAATGGAAATGCTTGCGGTCGCGGAACGGATCGCAAAAGCAACAAAACTTCCGCTGATAGTTAAACCAAACGCAGGACTGCCTGATGCAGTGAGTGGTGAATACCACACCGGAGCAGAAGAGTTCGCAGCGCAAATGACCGGATTTGCAAAAATCGGCGCAAAAATAATCGGCGGCTGCTGTGGCACGACCCCGGATTACATCAGAGAATTAAGAAAGCGCTTTAGTGGTTTATGATTAATGATTAATAATTGATATTTAGTGTTTATTATTTGTGATTTTTGAAAGGCAGGGTTACCATCATGAAAGACATTTTTACACCAACGGACATTCTGATTCCAAGAGACATATCCATGGAAGCATGGAGTGTTATAGCATGTGACCAGTTCTCTTCGGAGAAGGAATACTGGGAGCGTGCCAAAAGCATTGCAGGCGATAAACCGTCAACATTGAATATGATAATCCCTGAGGCATATCTGGAAGAAATAGATGAAGAAACAGAGATAAACAGAATCAGCTCCGCGATGAAGGAGTACATGGGAAAAAACATATTCAACAAATTTCGGGATTCATTTGTTTATGTCGAACGTACACAACCGGATGGACGCGTACGGAAAGGGATCGTCGGGGCAGTGGATCTTGAAGAATACGATTTTACCGGCGTGTCGGCGGCTATCCGCGCCAGTGAAGGGACTGTTCTTGACAGACTTCCGCCGCGCATCAGAGTGCGGCGTGCTGCACCTCTTGAGCTGCCGCATATAATCACTTTTATTGACGACAAAGATGAAACAGTTGTTGAACCACTCGCAGAAAATATTAATGAGCTGCAGTTACTTTACGACTTTGATCTTATGGAAGGCGGCGGTCATATCAAGGGCTGGCAGGTGGCCGGTGAGCATGCAGAGAAAGTAATGTCAGCTATACGCGAACTGCACAGTAAAAATGAAATGCTGATGATAATGGGTGACGGAAATCATTCACTGGCTGCTGCAAAGGTATATTGGGATGAAATAAAGAAAGACCTGGATGAGTCTGAAAGAGAAAAGCACCCTGCTCGCAGAGCCTTGGTAGAGTTGAACAATGTTTATGACCCTGCTATCACATTTGAAGCGATCCACAGAGTTTTGTTTAATATCGATCCGGAAAAATTTATAAGCGATTTTGAGAAAGCAGCACCACGAGGAACGGATTATACGATTCATTGGTCATCACGTGAAGGAAGCGGGGAGATCGGCATCAAGGCAGATTGCATCGGAGATATGCTGACGATCATGCAGGACTTTATTGACCGGTATATCAAGGATACAGAATCGATAGTTGATTATATCCACGGTGAAGAGTCAACAAAAACACTGGCAAAAGGTGAACGCTGTGCAGGTTTGATATTACCCGCAATGGATAAATCTGACTTTTTTGAGACAGTCGAAAAAAGCGGTGTTTTCCCGAGAAAGAGCTTTTCTGTCGGTCACGCACAGGATAAACGCTATTATCTGGAGTGCAGGGAGATTTTGTAAGGGGAGAAGGATGGAGGGAGAAGTATAGAGCATGATAGTAAAAAACGGAATAGTTTTTTGTGATGACGGTGCTTTTCGAAAATTGAATATTGAGATCGAAAATGGGGTTATAACAGCGATAAGCGAAAGCACGCAATGTAACGATCGGGATATTCTTGACGCAGAGGATCATTATGTCGTCCCCGGACTTGTTGATATACATACACACGGTGCAGTAGGAGCCGATTTCAGCGATGGAACACAGGAAGCAACACAAAAAATAGCCCGCTATCTTCTAAGCACAGGTGTTACCAGCTTTTTAGGAACAACAATGACTTTACCTGAGCAGCAGCTGATCGGTATTTGTAATACCGCACGACCCTGTATCAACGCAGTATATCCGGATCAGGCGGTTTTACGCGGAGTCCATTTAGAAGGACCCTTTATAAGTTATGAGAGTCGGGGAGCACAAAATGCCGCATTTATCATTAAACCGGACTACTCCACACTCAAACGATTACATGACGCAAGTGGTGAAGCGGTCAAGCTTGTGGTCATCGCACCTGAAGTTGCCGGTGGTATAGATTTTATCCGGGAAGCCACATCGATTTGCGTCGTATCACTTGCTCACTCTTCATCAGATTATGAAACAGCAGGAAAGGCATTTTCACATGGTGCAAACCATGTAACGCACATGTATAACGGTATGAGCCCGTTTAGTCACCGTGAACCGGGAATAGTCGGAGCGGCATTTGATTCCGGTGCTTATATCGAGTTGATAACTGATGGAGTACACATACATCCGTCGGTTGTACGTGCAACATTTAAACAATTTGGTGACGACCGCGTTTGTTTGATCAGTGATTCAATGCGCGCTTGCGGTCTTACTGACGGGGAATACGATCTGGGCGGTCAAACTGTGACTGTAAAAGGGCGGTTTGCGACAATAGACAACGGATCTCTTGCCGGAAGTGTAACAAATCTGGCGGACTGCATGCGAAGAGCTGTAGAGTTTGGTATCCCTATATCAACAGCGCTGAAGGCAGCTACGATAAACCCTGCAAAATCTGTTGGCATAGACAAAGACGTTGGCTCATTGACAATAGGAAAACGAGCTGATATTCTCGTTATGGAACAGAACTTAGAGCTAAAGCAAATAATACATGGCGGTATTCAAGCAAATAATGAAATGAGGTCGGTTGAATGAGAACAAGACAAGAGATCAAAGAATATGCAAAAGGAGCATTCGCAGCACAGCGCAGTGCATGTATACTCGGACTGTTTTTAGTTATGCTGTTGACTGTAGGTTTTGTATATTTTGGCAACATACCAAATATAATGATCAATTTTTCATTTTTTATTCAAGATTTTGACATAGTGATTTTAGGGATTATTGCTGTAATAGGTGTCATAGTATCATTGCTGGCAATTCCCGTTGCAATATTGTCTTATGTCCTGACAGTCAATGTAAGTGGTTTCTTTGTGAAAGTTTATTACGGTCAACCTGTAAAATATTCAGAACCATATTATGAAATACGTAATAACTTCGGACGAAAACTAGGCGGGATGTTATGGGTCGCTCTGTGGTTGTATTTATGGTCGCTGGCATTCATGGCACCCGCAATGATCGTTTCAATTATTGCAGTTGTGGGTTTTGTAGCTTCTAATTCATATGGAACGCCTTTTTTCGCAATATTAATACCGTTTGCAGTTATTTTACTATCATGTATACCGATCATTATCAAATCGCTATCATACTCAATGACACAGTACATACTTGCGAGCAATCCAAATGTATTAGCCACCAACGCTATTAAACTGTCGATACGTATGACAAAAGGACATAAAGGTAAAATTTTTGGTATGTGGATGAGCTTCGTTGGGTGGCAATTATTGAATATCCTTACATTTGGGATACTTGGCATTATTTACGTCAATCCTTATATGTATGCATCATTTGCCGGGCAATTTGTTGAGCTGCGCAGTCTGGCTGTGGCAAGCGGTGTTATCCATCCGTTGGAACTGGATGGTGTTCCTCCGGAATACATGCAGAGTCATCAATACAATCAAGCATATGGATATTACCAGCCACAGCCGCAATATCCATCAGACCCTTATCATCAGCAGCCACCGCCGCAGCCGCAATATCTATCAGACCCTTATCATCAGCAACCACCACCAGCGCAGCCATATGCTCCGCATTATATACCTGAGCCGCCTTCGGATGAACCTCCGTCACCATCACTCTAATAACAAAATCAAAAATTGAAAGAATAAAAAACCGGCAGGATCAAGTTGCACCCCGCCGGTTTTCTTTTTTTATATGGTCAAACTATCTTCTGCGACCCAGGATAGCCAGGATTCTTAAGAACAGATTTATGAAACTTAAATATAAAGCCAGAGCACCGTAAACAGATATTTTTCTTATTGCCTCTTCCTCATTTGCTTCGTTTGCTTGAGCAAGCATATTTTTGATGCGCTGGACATGGTAGGCAGTCAAACCTACAAAGATAAGAACGCCGATATAGTTGATGATAAGGAACATCGTATCGCTAAATCCGACAAAAGCACCAACAATCGTTGCTATCAGCAGACCTATCAGAGCCATGAAGCAAAGACTGCCCAAACGGGTGAGATCCCGGCGTGTTATTGTGCCATAGATCGCCATTGCGCCAAACATCAATGCTGCAATAGCAAACGCCTGAAAGATAGTTCCGATTTCATAACTGAGAAAGATAAAAGAGAGAGTCACACCGGTCAATATCGCATATGCGAAGAACATAACATTTGATACCGCAGGGGACATCTTCATTACCCTGAATGATAAGATCATAACTACAACGAGCTGTAAAATTATAGCTCCTATTGTCAGACCGGGATTTGCGATAAGGTAATCCTGAGCTCCCGGATATGAGTATATACCGAATGAAACCGCTGCCGTAACAAGCAAGGCTGCGAACATTCTTATGAACACTCTGGCGAGGCAGGATGTAGTTGCCCTGTCCAGATCCTCCTGACTGCCCCAAAGGGATGGGAAGAGATTACGCGGTTCTTCTTGCTGCTGCCCGTAAGGGTTGTTATTGTATTGATTGAATGCCATTTAAACTGATCCTCCTAATTTGCGTTATTATAATAGCAACGAAAGTATATCATATGTTCATGTTGTGTGCAAATACTACTGTTGTTTATGACTTTCTTTGCTTGATACCTTTCATCAAAGGCGGAAGCAGGATGATAGCACACACTCCACCTGCCGAAGCGGTTATTAGTTGCGGATAGGAAAACATGACAGACAGCAAATTTCCCGAAGGCAGCCCGAGGATGTATGGAGCAGCTATTTGAACAACTCCAAAATATAAAACAAGGAATTTTGCTGCTGCTCCCGCAGCCATCGCAATTCCGTATGAGATATATACATTGCCTATTACACGATTTCCAACAAAGTGCCATATAGTAACGAGCGCCATGTTTGCTACTGCAATAAACGGAACGATCGGCCATAACGGGCCAAATCCTAAAAGTGTTGGCAAAACGGGTGTAAAAGCTGACACAGTCAATCCGGTTGACAAACCGCATGTCATTACGGCAATGATCAGCATTAAGTTGACAACAGAACCGGTGATTATCTGATTCCCGAATTGCAATGTCGCAGCTTGCAATGCAACAGTCAGTGCAATAAGAACAGCCGTGCGTGTCAGCCAAATTACTTTCTCGTGCTTAAACATATCATATCATCCATTTCTAAACTATATTTGAACAGTAAAATACTAGAATACCGCATTGTGCCAAACGTCTTGAACATCGTCATTATCTTCCATAAGCTCGAGCATCCTGGTCATATTCTTGATGTCTGCAGGATCTGTCAAGGTCACATAATTTTGAGGTACCATTTCTATTTGTGCCGACAGGAAGGTATAGCCCATGTTTTCCAGTGCGCCGCTTACTGTAGCAAATCCATCGGGGGTCGTATATACCTCCACTATATCGTCATCTATTTCTATATCATCTGCACCGGCTTCAAGTGCGTCGTTTAATATGGCTTCCTCATCGTGCTTTCCGCCTTCGTTGTCGATAACGATTATTCCTTTCCTGTCAAATGACCAGGAAACACATCCGGTTGTCCCTAAATTACCGCCATATTTATCATAATATAGGCGAACCTCTGCTGCGATCCTGTTTCTGTTATCAGTCATTGCATCCACAATAACAGCCACACCGCGTGGCCCGTAACCTTCATATGTTACCCGTTCATAATTATCTGCATTACCGGAACCGCTTGCCCGCTCTATAGTCCTTTTAATGTTATCATTTGGCATATTTGCAGCTTTTGCTTTTGCTATTGCTGCTGCAAGCCTTGAATTTTTTGCCGGATCCCCGCTATTGCCTTCCTTGACTGCGACGATTATCTCACGTGCTATCTTGGTGAACACTTTTCCTCTTTTTGCGTCCGCGGCCCCTTTTGTTCTTTGAATGTTTTTCCATTTTGAATGTCCTGCCAAAATCAGCACCTCATATCATTAAGAAATTTAAATATACTTAGCAAAGACCGGTTTAAAATCGCTTTGCGGCTTTTTCCATACAAATTTTAGCACACCGCAGATAATCCCGCAAGAAGAAATATGATTACAATTTGTATACCCTTAACAAGCTTTGCATAAAGATGATGAATATTCATATTATTCTATTCAATTGCGCAGAAAAGTGATGTAAAATTTAACAGATTCTTATGTAAAAAGTACGTAAAGTTCACTAAAATTAACGCTTGAAATGTATAAATTAGTAAATTATCAGTAGACATAATTATTGACATAATAATAAAGTACAGTAAGTTATTAACACTTTCCACAGGTTTATCCACAATGACTTAAGCTTGTAATATCAAGACGCTATCAGAATTATTCACAAATTGTTCACACCTCGCAAGTGGATTGTTACATTTTTTGCAGAAAAGGAAAAAGTAGACATAACACGGAGGTGAATATTTTTCTTGCGAATATTCACCAAATGCAACTCGCTTAAAAGAGCGGGTTTTTTCTTTGTTACATTAATGCATAATCTTGTCATAAATTACCACGTTTTGAGACAAGAGCTGTTGTAATTTACTTTCCGTGCACGAACACGGAAGCAGTTAAAAATCATCATGTATTCAAATAGAGTGGTACTCATAAAGGACTAATAGAACCCGGCAGTCAGCAATTATGATCGGCTTAATTGAATGTAAAATACTCTTCTGTAATAAAGAAGAAATAAAACTGTTGACAAAATTGATAAAATCTGCTAATAATGGTAAGCAATAGATAAGCAATAGAAAAGCAAAACAAGAGGTGAGTTTAAATCAACAGAGAAATCATTCTGGCTGAGCTAAAGAGAACTCGTGAAGCTCTTAATAATGCCATTGCTTATATCGAAGCCGAAACTGTACCTACCATGCCACCGATCCGCGCAAAAGTGATCAGGATAGGGGAAGGGCGTGCAGTAGCAATACTTACATGCCTACGCGATGCCGGGTGCAGCATGCAGCAAAGAGAATTTTAAGACGCCTGCCTCCGAAATTCAAGAACTCTTGTTGGAGCAGGCGGCTTCATAGCCCGGGGAAGTATAGTAAGAAGCGTAACAGATAGTGGCGACGTAGTGTATGAGCTGACTGAGAAGGGTGCTGATACAGTTGCAAAATGGGAAGCAAGATACGGATCGGGGTGGATCGGCAATCTGGAAAATCCGGATGTTTTGGGTAATTCCGGAATACACGATCATCAAAAAATCAGACTGATCACACCATCATAGAAATCAATATGCATTTGTTTAATAAGCCGATAATAAAAAGGCTTGACAAAGCCGAAAAAATATTGTAGATTTATAAACAAGAAAGATAAACAATAGATTAGCAAAAGGTAAACAAGGATTGTATAAAATCGCAATAAACCAAAGGAAGGTGACATGATATGGAAGAAAAAAGAAATGTTATTGACTTTGAAGATGTCCTTGAGTCAGAAATCGATGATATATGGGATATATTCTTTCCGTATATGGTAGAAAAACAAGAAAAAATGAAGAAACTTGAAGAGGAAAAAGCAAAACCACGCAGATATCTGCGATTCCTCACAATGTAACTAACAAAGAAGGCCGGGTAAACCCAACCATTCAATAATAAAGTCAAGGGAGCAATAGTTCCCTCGACTCAGGAAAAAGGCGTAAGTGTACGCCTTTTTCCATATTAGTGCATTAATAAGCGCTTACAAAATCATCTCCGGCAATTATGATATGATCATCCAGCCTTATACCGATAATTTCACCCGCTTGTCTGATACGTCTTGTGACCTCACGGTCTTGATCTGAAATATCAAGCATCCCCGACGGGTGATTATGCGCGATGATTATTGATGCTGCTCTATCCTCGATCGCTAATGAAAAAACCTCACGGGGATGCACCAGAGAGCTCATAAGAGTCCCGATCGTTACAACCCTGTTGTTGATCAACCTTCTTGCACCATCGAGAGTAAGCAGAACAAAGTGTTCCTGCTTTTTATTGCGGATATTATTTAATTGCTCAGCAGCTTTCTTCGGTGAATCGATCATAGGAGCATGCTGCTTAGTATATTTTCTTCGCCAGAATTCCAGTGCGGCGAAAACAGTCGTAGCTTTTGCATCTCCGATTCCTTTTATTGATTTAACATCGTCAAAAGTCAGATTATCAGCCCCTAACTTTAATATAGCGGAATTCAGGTTTTTTGCAATTTGTTTGAAATCATTATCCCTGCCGCCGCTGCCTATAACAGCTTGAAGCAGTTCTATATCACTTAAAGCAGATGCTCCTCGCTTATACAATTTTTCTCTCGGCAACTCTACCAAACCGACCATAATAAAACCTCCTGTAAATGTATTTTATATACCTATATAATATACATAAACGGAGGTATTTCTCAATATGAATTTAACGTTGAAAATACAAGCTTAAACTGTGAAAAATTCAACATTTTAAGGCTTCAAAAACGTATTGTTTTTGCTGTATCGATAATATGGTTGCATAAGCAATAGAATGATGTATAATTAACGAACGAAAAAATATATGGAGGAAATAAAAATGCAAGTACTAGGAACCGATATTCTAACCCAGGTAGCACTCGTTGTACATGATATTGAAAAAACAAAAGAACGTATTGCAAAACTTTTTGGTATACCGGCACCACCGACAGTCGAAAGCGGTGATTATAAAGTCACACAAACAGAAGTTCGTGGTGCACCTTCACCTGATGCAGCATGTAAAATGGCATTCTTCCAGGTCGGCAATGGAGTTTCACTAGAGCTGATACAACCAAACGAAATTTCCAGCGTCTGGCGCGATTTTCTTAATGAAAAAGGAGAAGGCTTACACCACATCGCATTTAACATAAAGGGTACAGATAAAGTAATAAAGTCATGCGAAGAATTCGGCATGACCTTAGTACAAAAAGGAAACTACGGAAGCGGCAACGGCTGCTACTCCTACCTCGAAGGCGGCGACCTGCCCTTCATCCTGGAACTGCTGGAAAACTTTGATTGATATGACGAGGGGACGGGGGTTTTGTCACATAAGACTAGAAACCACCAGAGCACCAGTGCAGTGCATTCTCCAAAACACGCTGGTACTGCGGATTGTGCCAAACCGCCAAATGATGCCCCGGTGTTAACACACACACTCGTCCTTTACCTTGCGTGCGAACATAACAAGCTGCACCTATCCAGGCTTGTGAGTTGTGATATGGCTCATCCTTATATTTTGCCTCCTCGCCTTGAGGCGGAGAATATGAAGCCATGATGATATCGACATCATCCTTTAGGATTTCCAGCCGATAATGCTCATCAAGTTCGCAGAACAGTTCTACACCTTCTGTTATCGGGTGCGGCTTGATAGGCTGCACCGTTACAGGGCAATCCTGCGGGTGGTATGAAAATCTGGAGCCAATCAATCGATCGAGGGCTTCTGTATGTTCACCGGCTACAAGACCGGTATGGGCAACCAGAAGTCCTCCGCCTTTTTCGACATAATCAATAAACGCATTTTGAACGGCATGAGACTTCCAGGACTTTTTATCAGCTTGTGAAGTCTCATCACATTTACTTAGTAAAACAACAGGATACTTTGCGAGCATTCCGGGCTTGAAATCAGTTGC